>JGI24710J26742_10000184_pt1 | contig 57217 bp, 49 predicted proteins | sample BioPla2DNA2_FD_26742 | JGI IMG/M metagenome (IMG submission 26742) | reverse complement strand
TTTAAGATTACATTTTAAGATTACATTTTGAGAAGTTTATAAAATAAAACTTTAACGATTCCTTATGTACCGCTATGTGCGGCAAACGAGTGAGAACGTGTCTCTGTTGGATTGATAGTCACATACTATTTTTGTAAATTTAATATGTGATAAACATCACTAATGTAAAAAGGGCGCCGCACATTTCGTGCGACAGCCCCAATGTTCCAATTAATTAACAACCCTTCTAATGCAGTAAATATCTCGGTAATTGTACTTTGATATCTTAATACCTTCTTTGGAGTTGGCAGCATGTACGACTCGATCGTTACCAATATACATGGCAACATGATTTACAACTCCTCTACCATTGGCGTAGAAAATCAAATCTCCCGGTTTACGATCAGATATACTAATCTTCTTCCCAGCCGTTCTCGCCTGATCTCTAGAAACTCTGTCTATTTTATAGCCGAACTGGGCATAAATGGTTTGTACAAATCCAGAGCAATCAGCTCCCCTGGTCAGACTTTCGCCTCCCCATTTATATGGATTACCCACAAATTTTTGTGCATATGTAGCAATTTCTTTTTGTAATGCCGAAACGTTCTTTGATGAAGTAGAAGAAGTAGTTGTTTTTTGACTGCTATTATTGGATTGAGATTGACTCTTGGCTGCTGCTTCCCTCGCCAATCTTTCTCTTTCCGCCTTTTCTGCAGCCCTTTGTCTCTCTTCTTCCTCTAATTTTCTAAGTCTTTCTGCTTCCGCTCTTTCCGCTTCTCTTTGTGCTTGTATAATCCTGTTTTCTTCCTCAATGGATATGGCTGTTTTAAACTCAACATTTATATCAATATAGTCTTTGTAAAGATAACCTGTATAATCATCACCTTCATCGCCTTCATCACCAGATCCAAGTAGGATTTCCACCCATTCCTCATATTGATTCAAAACAACATAGGTTTCTCCCATCGGTATCTGAGTCAGAATTCTTGATTCCGTAGACTGTTCTTCCCTTACATTTAATGTCTGTGCCAGAACAGTTGCAGTTACCTTGGCGTAATCATCAATCATTTTTTCTGCTTTACGGCCAGTAGCCAAATAATTTGATGCAATATATCCTTTTACATCCCCGGATTCAATTTTAACCCAGTCACCAGGGAGCCATTCCAAAATTGTAGCGGCACTTCCTCTATAAAGTTTACCCAAGATTTTACTCTCTGTTGAGGGCTCACTTCTAACATTAACATAATTCGAAGCAATCGATACTCCTGTAGAGGCTAATTTAGACACATTACTACTTAAAATATTGGTAATTGCCTTATCCGGATCGCCAATATCATTGTTTTCTACAGCAGCCGAATAAAAATTAGATAATGTATAAGATATACCAGCCACTCCTTGCTCGAAGGCAAAAGCGGTATCAGCTTGTGCTTTTGTATTCCCCAGCGCTATAAATATAGTAGCTGCTGCACAGCAAACTACTGTCTTTAAAGCCTTATTATTTCCCATGTGTATTGACCTCCCAAGTATTGCAGCAACTACTGTCGCTTAATCCTTTGTTGTTGTTAAGGCTTACGAAACATAAAAAGTAAATGTTACAAAATTATTAAATCTTTATGAGGTCATTATATCAAATGGTCTCTACAGTGTCAATAAATAATAAGGAATGATTCCATGCTTTTTATAGAAATATGCTTAATATTAGTATTTCATTCCGTATTATATTCATACAAATGTCGGATTATATGTCTTAATGATCATTTAAATAATTTTCTACTGCTGTAATAGAATTTGCACCATCTGCAGCAGCCGTAATAATTTGTCTCAAGATTTTCGTCCTTACATCACCAGCTGCGTATACTCCTGGTACATTGGTAGCACAATCTTCTCCTGCAATAATATATCCTGCTTCATCTGTTTTAACTACTTCCTTATATACATCTGAATTGGGAATGTAACCAACTGCGATGAATACCCCTTCTACATCGAGTGTATTATATTCATCGGATTTCACATTTCTTACCTTAATGGATTCCACCTTATCCTCACCACTAATTTCCTCTACAACGCTATCCCATAGGACTGTTACATTTTCCAGAGATAAAAGTTTTGTACTCACACTTTTATTTGCACGGAACTGGTCTCTTCTGTGAATAACATAAACCTGCTTACAAATTCTTGATAGGAAGATGGCATCCTCAACAGCAACATCTCCACCACCAACCACAGCAACTGTTTTATTCCTAAAGAAGGCTCCGTCACAAGTAGCGCAATAAGAAACACCCATACCGGAAAATTTACTTTCCCCTTCAACATTTAAATGCCTGGGCACTCCACCGGTGGCGATTACCACTGCTTTCCCCTGGTATTGGCTACCATCATCCAAGGTAACTACCTTGGTTTCCCCTTCCAACTTAAAATTAGTTACTTCTCCATTTATAAAAGTGGTACCCAATTTATCACAATGTTCCCTAAATTTCATACTAAGATCAAAACCACTAATTCCAGGAGTACCTGGATAATTATCAACTTCATAGGTATTTATAATCTGGCCACCGCTTAAGCCAGCCTTTTCAATTACAATTACATTCAACTCTGCTCTTTTTGCATAGATTGCGGCTGCTAATCCAGCAGGACCTGAGCCTATAATAATTACATCATAAACCATGATAATCCCTCCTCGGATCTATTACTTCAACTTAAAATTTATCATATAATCCCTACCGGTTTCCTTAAAATTCGTTATTTAATTATTGATATTACTCGGATGATTATATAAAAATTCAGCCCTTTCATCTGTAATTTAGTTACAAACATCTTTATCATTATTTCATAAATATTTCATAATATACATCCTTAACTATATAGCCTTAGAAAGGAGATTGACTATGAAATTCATAACAAACCAATCAAATTCTAATCCAAATCATAGAGCAGTCTGTTCATGACGACTTTATATCGATCTATGATAACAAAAGAATGTCTTATGAATCATTTACTTGCCTTCCCTTTTTTGAACGATGGCACTGATCCAAATGGTTTTACGATCTGTTCGTAAATCGTTACTCTTTTTAAGTTCTATTATTTCTAATTGTTCTAAGCGATTTACAAGATTCTTTAACTCTCTGGTACGATATTCTTTATAATATCGCCCATGTCTTAATCCCTCAAAATTACCATAAGGAAATGACATATATAAAAAGCCATTGGGTTTCAAGCTCTTAACTACCTTGGCTAAAATCTTCTCTATATCTTTACTGGGTACATGTAACAATGATGCAGATGCCCAAATACCATCAAACACTTCTTCAAAATCCATCTCATCAAAAGTTAGGCATAACACATCTTGACCGATATGTATGCTTGCAAGATTACACATTTCCCTGGAACCATCCAAAGAAGTTACATCAAACCCTTCGTCGATAAAACGAGCACTATCACGACCAGACCCGCATCCCAAATCTAATACACTAGCTCCTTCTGGTAATAATTCAATAAAACCATCAAGGAACTGGGACATATCCAAATTCACTGTTTCTAAAAAATATTTGGCTGCATTTTTATTATAAAACTCTATCGAGTCCACAATAATCCTCCTTCCTAACACTACTAATTATAGCAAACCCTATTTAGAAATACCAGAACTTTTCCTAGTTCTTAAATCACTGATAGAAGGAACCAATTATGGGAAAAATACTATATAAATTTTTTATTCAGTGATATAATAGGTTATAGTTTCAATTTGTAGTGCTAGAAAGGCAGAATAAATATGTATACATTTACTAGTAGAGTCCGTTATAGTGAAATGAACCATCAAAAAGGTACTTTGAACTTATCTTCCATAATTAATTATTTTCAAGATTGTAGTACCTTCCAATCGGAAGATCTTAATATAGGAATGGACTATTTATTATCCAAACAAAGAGTATGGTTATTGAACAGTTGGCAGCTAGAAATAAAACGACCGGCCAGACTTGGCGAATATATTACCATCGGAACTTGGCCATATGGATTTAAGGGCTTCTTTGGTTACCGTAATTTTATAATGAAGGACCATCATGAAGAGGTAATTGCCGTGGCCAACTCGGTGTGGGTCTATCTAGATAGCATAAGTGGACGACCCGCACGAGTCCCTGAAGATCATGGGGGATATCAACTAGAGCCAGCCTATCCCATGGATTACATGGATCGAAAAATCGCCCTTCCAGAGGATTTCACCACATACCCCTCTTTTCCTGTAGTAAAATCCAATATCGATTCGTATAACCACGTAAACAATGGGCAATACATAAAAATGGCCGAAGAGTTTTTGCCCGATGATTTTATTGCCAGGAGTATGAGGGCAGAATACAAAATGCAAGCTGTACTGGGGGATATTATTGTACCTAAAGTATCTTTAAAGAAGGACAAAGCAACTATTATATTATCCAATGAATCCCAAAAGCCTTACGCTATTATTGAATTCATAGAAAGGAATAATTTATGATTGAATTAGGAAAATATCAGAATCTTGAAATAGTGAAGAAAACAGATCATGGATTTTACTTATGCGAACCGGGATCCAACGGTTCTCATAGAATTTTGTTACCTACAAAAGAAGCCCCAGAGGGAGTCCGCATAGGTGATCAACTAAAGGTATTTATTTATAAAGATTCCGAGGATAGGGAAATCGCAACTACTGCCCAGGTTCCAATCACCCTTGGTGGATTAGCTCTTTTAAAAGTGAAAGAAGTTTCAAATATTGGTGCCTTCCTTGATTGGGGATTAGCAAAAGATCTCCTACTTCCATTTAAGGAACAAACTGGAAAGATTGAAGAAGGTATGGAAGTTTTGGTTAGTCTATATGTAGATAAAAGCAAAAGACTTTGTGCAACAATGAAATTGTATGATTTACTTGATAATAATTCTCCATACAAGAAAGACGATATGGTAGATGGTATTGTATATGAGATTCTTGATTCTTTTGGTTGTTTTGTAGCTGTAGATTGCAAATATTCTGCTATGATCCCCAAAAACGAAATCTTTCAAGCCATTCAGGTAGGAGATAAGATTCGTGCCAGAGTCGTTCAGGTTCGGGAAGACGGAAAACTAACCCTTAGCCTTCGGGATAAATCTTATCTTCAGATTGATGCCGATGCCTACGCTATTATGAAGCGATTAGAAGCAGCAGGAGGATTTCTTCCCTTTAATGACAAATCAGACCCAGAAATACTTAAAAAAGAATTTAAAATGAGCAAAAATGCTTTTAAAAGAGCCATCGGTAGATTATATAAAGCTGGAGATATTACAATTACGGATCAGGGTATACAAGTAAAGTAAGCCTAGACTCCAATGTTTTTAGTGAACAGATAATATTTTACTAGCCTATATTACCATTTAAGGAAGCAAGGTATTTCCTAGGGAATAAAATAGGTTCTTGCAACAAAGACAAGATTTAAACTTTTCTTTGTAACAAGAACCTATTTTTATTTTCCCAATTTACTTTGTATGCTCGCTGACGCACCCTACTTATTCCAATCCTTGTTATATATAAATCCTATATGTATATCAATTATCGGATTTATCCCCTAAGAAGCGCATCTTGGGATTATCTTTTGGAAATTTTTTTATTTCCTTATTCGTACTGGTTTCAGGATACAAATCTTTAAACCCCTTTGTCAGTCTATCTTTACATGATGAGCAAAATCTACCTGTTTTTATGGTGACACCACAACCTTCACATTCCAATCCAATCATGGAATCCTCTGCAAAAGCAAGCCGTTCCTCTCGAATCCATTGCTTAATCTGCGATATAGAAACCTCCATCACCTCGGATACTTCCTGCATACCAACTCCCGGATGGTCATAAATATATTCCTTGACTTCTTCAAACTTTAAATCAAGGGCTTTGGCACAGGAAGGACAGAGCGGTGGTCCAGATATATAATTAAATATTTTTCCACATCCCTTGCAATTCCTTACATCCATAGCCGTATCCTCCTAAAATCCTTTTCCTATGCATAAAGTAACAAAATATACTTCCTTTATTTTTTGATTGATTAGCACATTACTACATGCTTCTATGGTGCTACCAGTTGTATAAATATCATCTACTAAGAGTACTTTATTGATTTCTTTCCCATACCTTTGATAGATTTCATGATTAAACTCAAAAGCTTTCCGTAAATTACGGAGACGCTCCTTATCACTTAATTGCTTTTGAGGCAGTGTTTTTTTATTGCGAATGAGTAGATGGGACAGAACCGGAAGACCCAATTCCTTTCCCAAACCTTTCGCTAATATATCCGCTTGGTTGTATCCCCGCTCACCATGTTTACTTTTGTGAATTGGTACTGGGACTAATACATCTGGAGATATTTTCTCTATGGTTTTCCCATATCGACCTATGATCTCTTGTATATAAAACTTTGCATTTTCTTTTTTATTGTAATATTTAAAATCTGAAATCGATTTTTTCATATGCTCGTCATATATCCATAGGGCAAAACCCTTGATAAATTGATATTCCTTACGCAAACAATCACTACAGTATTCCTCTTCTTCAACTTCTATTGGTTTGCTACATTTTTTGCACCGAGGTTCCGAAATATATTTTAATTTACTTTTACATAAACTGCATATTCTTTCCCCTTTTGGCATTACAATCTCATCACAGACCGGACACCTAACCGGATAAAGCATATCAAGAAATACTTGTAGCAATTGATTCTTCCTTTCCCCTAAGCAAATAATTTGGCAGGATAAGCGCCCTCTTCCACTAAGGCTTGAATGGATTTCACTACCACTTCCTTATCTTCTTTATAAGTTACACCAAACCAGCGATCGGATGTTTTTAAAACGGAAACTTTAGCACTGCCTTTTTGAATTAGCTCACCAACAACTTCCGGAAGTAAATATTCCTTCTTTAATTCAGTACCGTATTGATTTAAAAATTCAACAAAACCTTTTTCCAGTTCATCAAATAGCATGGGCTTAAAACCCCACATATTCATGGAAACAACACTATTCAAGTCGATGTTAATGTCTTCACCAGCATTGTTTTTCGCTACTGCATGGTCTCCTTCAGCCATAATACCGGAAGTCTCCACAATATCTACTAAAAGCCCATCTTCTTCCTTACATACACCCCTTGTTACTGTACCATTTTCACTTAAGGTATTTCCTAAAATAAAGCCTGCCATGCAAAACTCATTTTCCTGCTTATCCCTTTGATTCAGAAAATCATAGATTTTTTTAAATGCTTCTTTACCATAATAATCATCGGCATTAATGACACAAAATGGTTCTTTTACGACTCCTTTGCACGCAAGAACAGCTTGGCCAGTTCCCCATGGTTTTGTTCTACCTTCTGGCTTTTTAAAGCCTTCTGGCAAGCCATCTAACTCTTGAAATACATATTCAACTTTAACCAGCTTTTCAATACGATTACCAATTACCTCTTTAAAATCTTTCTCTAGATCTTTTCGGATAATAAATACCACCTTATTAAAACCCGCTTCCAAGGCATCATAAATAGAATAATCCATGATGATTTCTCCGCTAGGACCTACAGGCTCTAATTGTTTAATACCTCCAAAACGACTACCCATACCTGCTGCCATAATTACTAACGATGTATCTGACACAATAATCCCTCCTGTTTAAATTCGTATTTCTACTATAATTCCTTTTCCTATTCTTAGCAAGAATTCTTTCTGTTATTATAACGCAATTTCTTATAAATATAAATAGTACTTAAGAACAAGTTATAGATACTTAGGTAAAAAGAAAATAAGCAATAACTAAAACTCCCAGGATAATACGATACCAACCAAAGGCTTTAAAATCATTTTTCTTGATATATTTTAGTAAAAATCGAATGGCTAGGATTGAAGTAACAAATGCAACGATCATACCAGTGAGCAAAATAGCAATTTCCTGTCCCGTAAACTCAAATCCAAATTTAACTAACTTTAATGCGCTAGCACCAAACATGACTGGAATGGAAAGAAAGAATGAAAATTCTGCAGCTATGAATCGGGAAGATCCTAACAATATGGCTCCTAAAATAGTGGCACCAGATCGGGATGTACCAGGAATAAGAGATAGGACTTGGAACAATCCAATCATTAAGGCTGTTGCATATGACAGTTCCTGAAAACTATCTATTTTTGCTGATTTTCCTTTGTTATAGTTTTCTATAACAATAAACAATATTCCGTAAACAATTAACATTATGGAAACTGTTATATAATTATATAAATGTTCATTGAGCCAATCATCAAACAAGACACCCATAATACCAGCAGGTATAACCCCAACCACAACTTTATACCAGATACTCATAGTGTCTTTCTTTTCCTGTAAAGATTTACTGGGAGCAAAGGGGTTCAGCTTGTGAAAATATTCCACCACTACCGCCATGATTGCTCCTAACTGGATTACAACCAGAAACATTTCCATAAATGCCTCTGAAACATCCATTTCAATAAACTCGTCAACTAAAATCATATGACCCGTGCTACTAATTGGTAGCCATTCTGTAATTCCTTCTACCAATCCCAATATAATTGCTTTTAAAAATTCTATCAAACCCATCACATATCCTCCCATAAATATATTTATGACAAATTATATTACTGCATCTTTGGGATTATTTCACAAAACCTTATACTTAATAATCTCTATTGTTTTTATAGCTCTCTCATCTCTATTATTCTTTCGCAAAGACCAGAATATCTATCCTGTTCACTCTTGTTATCAATCATAAACTGAACCATGGTATCACTTCCCACAATCATCACACAACTTTTTGCTCTGGTTACTGCTGTATATAAAAGATTTCGATTAAAGAGAAGTCTTGGCCCATCTAAGATGGGTAAGATCACGGCGGGATATTCACTCCCTTGGGATTTATGAATGGTAATTGCATAGGCCAATTCCAATTCATCCAACTGGCTAAAGCTATACTCTACCAGTCTTTCGTCATCAAACTTCACAGTTAATGTCTCTGCAAAAAGATTAATTTCCTCAATTTTTCCCGCATCTCCATTAAAAATTCCTGTACCACTTTGAACAACTATGCCGAAGTCATTTTTAATCTCCCAGGTAATTTGATAATTGTTTTTTATCTGCATTACCTTATCCCCTTCCCGGTAGATCGTATCATGGTACTCTTTTTCTTTTTTATTCTCCCCTGGGGGATTTAATGCCTTTTGGAGAATCTGATTTAGCCGTTCCACTCCCAACTCTCCCTTACGCATAGGAGTTAGAACCTGAATATCATAAGGAGTTGCATTCACATAACCAGGGAGTTTATTCTTAATCAGATTTATCATGACAGCCGAAATCACTTTTGCATCTTCTCTTTTCAAGAAAAAGAAATCCCTGCTTTTGTTGTCTAGAGCTATCTGCTCACCTGCGTTAATCTTATGGGCATTGACAATAATATCACTATCAAAAGACTGACGAAAAATTTTAGTAAGTTTTACAACATTAAAACTATGAGAATTAATAATGTCTTTTAAAACATTACCTGGACCAACCGAAGGAAGCTGATTTACATCCCCAACAAGAATAAGTCTTGTACCGATACTTACNGCCTTTAACAAGGAATGCATCAAGCTTATATCAACCATAGACATTTCATCAATAATNAATACATCCGTTTCCAAAGGATTGCTTTCATTACGTTCAAAGGAGTATTTATTTTCCGTATGATCCGTTAACTTGGTTAATTCCAGTAATCTATGAATTGTTTTCGCTTCATAACCAGTAGTCTCTGTCATTCTCTTTGCCGCTCGACCGGTAGGAGCCGCCAGTAANATTTCTTTACCTTCCGATTCNAAAAATTTAATTAAGGCATTAATGGTAGTGGTTTTTCCGGTTCCCGGTCCACCGGTAATTACAAGTAATCCGTTGTTGGCCGCTTCAATAACTGCAATTCTTTGCTGCTCTTCCAACTTTATTTTAAACTGATCTTCAATCAAGGACAAACGATTTTTTACCAGATCAGACTTAATTTCATAAGAAATATTTAAATCATGAAGCATTCTTGCCACATTCAGCTCCATATAATAGAACACAGTAGAGTAAATAAGGCGTCTGCTACTAGTCTCCTTAATAATAATCTTCTTTTCTATATTCAATACGGTTAGCTGCCTTTGGATTTCTTCCTCTTCCCTTTGAAGTAAGGCCTTAGTTCTTCTCATCAAATCATCTTCCGGAAGATACACATGCCCATCGGAACTGGCTTGTAATAGACAATANAAAATTCCCGCNTTTATTCTATNNTCTGAATGATATCCAATACCAATCCGTCTTGCNATTTCGTCTGCTGTCTTAAAACCTATGCCACTGATATCCTCAGCCAGTCGGTAAGGGTTTTCTTTCAAAATTTCATACATGGCTTGGCCATATTCTTGAAAAATCTTGACCGCCAAATTACCAGTAATATTATATTGCTGCAAAAACATCATGGCTCCACGCATATCTCTTTTTTCTTCAAACTGGCGATAGATCTCCCTTGCCATCCTTTTGCTTATTCCCTTTACTTCAGCTAACCTTTCTGGTTCCTCCTCTAGGATACGGAAGGTGTCATGCTTAAATTTTTTTACTATACGATTAGCTAAAGTTGGCCCTACACCCTTGATGGCTCCTGATCCCAGATATCGCTCCATAGAAAATACATCCTCTGGCTCTTTTAATTCATAGCTTTCCACTAAGAACTGAACACCATATACTGGATGGTCTGTGAAACTTCCAGTAGCCTGGATAAACTCGCCCTCACTTATAAAGGTGAAATTACCGACACAAGTGGTTTCTTCTTCCTCTGTCTGTACACTTAATACCGTATATCCATTCTCACTATTACGAAATACAATTCGATTGACATAACCATCGATTAATTCTGCCAAAACCTAACCTCCTGGTTCCATATAACTCAATATAATAAAATGTCATTTAAAANCATAACCCTGAACAATGGGGATCGTTTAAATGACATTATAGGGCAACTACTATCCTCTTTATCGTTTCTATGTATTACGTTTCATGGCCTCATATAGCATTCCAGCAATACCTAGGCTTTGGTTATCAGAAATCTTCTTTGCATATTCCTGATATAAGATTCCACCAAACTGATCGAGATAAGGATTTTCATCCTCACTTTCCGGTATGGTCTTTTTCATATGTTCAAATACTTGCTCCAGTAAATAAGCTTCAAAACTTTTACAGGCTTCCATTAATTCTTCATCGCTGGCCTGACGATTTGAAAGTTTTGCTTTCAAATTTTCTGCTTTACCACTATCATTGGCAATTGTTGCTACTATGGAGTTTAGGGAATTTGTTCCGATTGATATATTCATCGTCATTCTCCTTCTATGATAAAAAGGGTTCTAATTACCTTAAATTATTGGCCTGCTGCAACATCTCATCCGTTGCTGTGATAATCTTTGAATTCATTTCGTATGCTCTTTGTGCTACGATTAAATTTACTATTTCATCAACCGCTTGAACATTGGATCCTTCTAAATAACCCTGTAGAATTTTACTCTTCTTTAAGGTTCCATCCTGCTCCTCTAACCTAGCGAAGCCTGAAGCTTCCGTTTCTTTAAATAAACTATTGGATAATTTCAACAAGCCATTGGGATTATTGAATTGGGCAATTCCTATGGTTATACCGATGGGTTGAACCATTCCCTGCTCGTTAGGATAGCAAATCTGTCCATATTCATTTACCGTTATCTTGCTTGGTTCAAAGGAACTATCAAAGACAATGGAAATCCCATTACTATCTAGCACCGGATTACCCTCAGAATCCGCCAAAGTTAATCCTTCGGCTCCATTGGTTAGGCCGAAAGAACCATTTCTTGTATAAGCAATACTTCCGTCGCTGGTTTGAACCATAAAGAAACCTCTTCCATCAATGGCAAAATCAAATTCATGATTTGTTTGAGATAAGGTTCCTTGGGTAAACATGGATGTAATTGCTGTATTTCTAACCCCAAGGCCTACTTGAATCCCTGTAGGCTTTGGTTCACCATTGTTATCATAAGAATTTTCCTGTATTGTTTGATAGAGCAAAGATTTGAACTCTACACTCTCTTTTTTATAACCAGTCGTATTAATATTTGCAATATTATTTGATATCGTATCAACATTTAACTGCTGCGTGGTCATACCTGATGCAGCTGTCCATAGGGATCTCATCATAAGCTGTTCCTCCTAAATATTATACCCGGCCCACAGAATTTGCAGCGAGCTCTAAGGTCTGATCTATGGATTTCATTACTTTTTGATTGGCCTCGTAAGCTCTTGTAATCGAAATCATTTCTACCATTTCTGAAACTACATTTACATTGGACTGCTCTAGATATCCCTGCTTGATATTTGCTGTACCTGGGATTTGTATTGCTCCTTCTACCGTCTGATAAAAGCTATCAGCAGTTTTAGTAAGATATTTATAATCCTCAAAGTCAACCATCATTATGGTATCGATATAAGCGCCATCCGCATAAATTCCACCGTTTTCATCAATTACTATTTCCCCTGCGTCGGTAGGTACTACAATCTCACCGGCTTCACCCATTAGATGATTTCCATTGGAATCCACAATAGTACCATCCCTAGTCATGGTAAAAGAGCCATTCCGAGTATATTTGGTGTTAACATTGCCGTCTCTATCTACTACCGATAAGGCAAAAAAGCCTTGTCCTTCTAGAGCCAAATCATAAGGATTGCTTGTTTGTTTCAAGGAGCCTTGTCCATAATTGGTATATACTTCACCTAACTTAACTCCAAGACTCATCCTCCCGATCGGGCGGTCTACAAAAGCCTCTGATTCATCCTTAATCTTAACTGCTAACATATGATCAAATGATTGATTTGTCACACTATCTTCCTTATAACCAGTTGTGGCTGCATTCGCTAGATTATTAGCGATGATATCGAGCCTTTTTTGCTCATTTGCCATACCGGTATAGGATGTATATAATCCCTTTACCATATAAAAACCATGCCTTTCTAAATAACTGCAAGCTTTAGGCTACAGACAGTAATCTCTTAGTAAAAATCAAATCATGTTTTTCTTAATCTCTTCTTCCACTGAGGAATTCCACAAACTTACCAGTACCAACCGCTACTGCTGTCATCGGATCTTCTGCCGTCATTGTTGTAATTCCTGTTTTCTCCTCAATCAATTCCTCAAGTCCATAAAGAAGGCATCCGCCACCGGTTAATACAATACCTCGGTCAGCAATGTCTGCCGCTAATTCCGGAGGAGTTTTTTCTAAAACACTGTGCACCGCTTCTACTATTTGAGAAGTGATTTCCTTTAAGGCTTCTTCCGTTTCTTCAGAAGTAACTGTAATCGTCTTAGGAAGACCGGTAACTAAATTACGACCTCTAACCTCTAAAGATACTGTTTCTGGTCTTTTATAAGCAGATCCTATTTTAATCTTTATATCTTCTGCTGTTCTTTCTCCGATTAAAAGATTATGTTTCTTTCTCATATATCTTATAATGGCATCATCAAAATCGTCTCCCGCTATTTTTACCGATGTGCTTACAACGGTTCCACCTAGAGAAATAACAGCGATATCCGTTGTACCACCACCGATATCAACGATCATGTTACCGCATGGTCTTGAAATATCAATTCCTGCACCAATGGCAGCTGCAATGGGTTCTTCAATAATAGCCACATCTCTCGCTCCTGCTTGATAGGTTGCATCTTCTACAGCCTTTTTTTCTACTTCGGTAACTCCACTAGGTACACAGACACTAATCCTAGGCTTTCTAAATCTTTGCTTTCCAACTGCCTTTTGGATAAAATATTTCAACATCTTTTCAGTTACAGTATAATCAGAAATAACGCCCTGTCTTAAAGGACGTACCGCTACTATATTACCAGGAGTTCTTCCTAACATTAGACGTGCTTCTTCACCAATTGCTTTAATTTTATTGGTGTCACGATCAAAGGCTACTACAGAAGGCTCTTTCAAAACGACACCTTTCCCTTTTATATAAACTAACACACTGGCTGTGCCAAGATCAATTCCAATATCACTGCCCAACATAATGTATCTCCTTTCCTTACGTGTATTAACACGGAAATCTTTATATTTAATCCTGTTTAGTAATCAGTTCTCTAGTCAAATTAATCTCTTTATTATATTTTCTTCCATTTCCCGGAAGTCTAAACATTATCTCTTATATTATATACGATTTTCCGTGTATTTCAAAGGAAATTTTAAAAAGATATCATATTCGTCAATTTTCTCGATTTCTACTTTTCATTTTGTAAGTCTTAACTACATGATTCCTACTTTTTCTTTTAGCAAATCGAATTATCCTTATACCAATCTCTTTTATAATCATATTATATATCGTCATTTATGAATAATACATAAGTAAAATAACATAAGTAAATTTTTCTAATCAATATTTTATTAACCAAGTTTAAGTTCCATGGTATGGCTTATGATCCAATTTTTTAGTGCAAGAATTTAGTCTTCAATTTCAGAAAAATTGCTATAAAAAAGCTGCCCCTAAGGTTAAAACCTAAGGGACAGCCCTAATATACATAAATACATTCAGCTTCTATAAAATATTAGCCAATGATGCTTGCAACCTTACCAGAACCAACGGTTCTACCACCCTCACGGATAGCGAAACCTAAACCTTGTTCCATAGCGATTGGATGAATCAATTCGATTGTCATCTCAACGTTATCGCCAGGCATGCACATTTCTGTGCCTTCAGGAAGGTTGATTACACCAGTAACGTCAGTTGTTCTAAAGTAGAACTGAGGTCTATAGTTGTTGAAGAAAGGAGTATGACGGCCACCTTCTTCTTTTGTTAAAACGTAAACCTGAGCTGTGAATTTCTTGTAGCACTTAATGGAACCTGGCTTACAAAGAACCTGTCCTCTTTCGATTTCGGTTCTTTGAACACCACGAAGAAGTGCACCAATGTTATCACCAGCCTGAGCCTCATCAAGAAGCTTTCTAAACATCTCGATACCTGTAACAACAACTTTACGTGTTTCTTCTTTGATACCAACGATTTCAACTTCTTCAGAAACATGAAGAACACCACGCTCAACACGGCCAGTTGCAACTGTACCACGACCTGTGATAGAGAATACGTCCTCTACAGGCATTAGGAATGGCTTATCTGTTGCTCTTTCAGGATCAGGAATCCAGCTATCAACAGCATCAAATAATTCAAGAATCTTGTCGCCCCATTCGCTTTGAGGATCTTCAAGAGCTTTAAGAGCAGAACCTTGAATAATAGGTGTATCATCACCAGGGAATTCATACTCAGTTAATAGATCTCTGATTTCCATCTCTACTAATTCAAGAAGTTCAGGATCATCAACCATGTCACACTTGTTCATAAATACTACGATGTAAGGAACACCTACCTGACGGGAAAGTAAGATGTGCTCTTTTGTCTGAGCCATAACACCGTCAGTAGCAGCAACAACAAGGATAGCACCATCCATCTGNGCAGCACCAGTGATCATGTTCTTTACATAGTCAGCATGTCCTGGGCAGTCAACGTGTGCATAGTGTCTGTTTTTAGATTCATACTCAACGTGAGAAGTAGAAATTGTGATACCTCTTTCCTTCTCTTCTGGAGCCTTGTCAATCTTATCGAATGCTACAGCTTCACCAGTTCCAAGTCTTTCATGAAGAGTCTTAGTAATAGCTGCTGTAAGAGTTGTTTTACCATGGTCAACGTGACCAATGGTACCAATATTACAATGTGGTTTTGTTCTTGTAAATTTAGCCTTTGCCATTTTACAACGTCCTCCTTTAAATAATAAAATGCTTATAAGCAATTTTTACCCCTTGTANTGTCTGATCCGACACNCTTTCTGGGGTATACTCCTGTGAGTAATCATTACCCTATTCCAGGTCTGTTTAGACTTATCCATTTGTTAAACAAATGGATAAGCTAATACCTCATATGCCTAATTATATTTCAAGTTAGAAATATTTTCAAGCACAAAGAATTGAATCTTACATTTTTTATTATTTCTCTTATCCTCTGTTAAATGATTAGTTCTTTCCCTTTGCTGACAATACCTTCTCCTGAACGTTCTTAGGAACTGGTTCATAGGAATTGAAGAACATGGAGTAAGCACCACGTCCCTGAGTTCTAGAACGAAGGGAAGTAGCATAGCCGAACATTTCTGCCAAAGGAACGAAACCTCTAATCAACTTAGAGCCGTTTAGATCTTCTGTTCCTTCAATACGGCCACGACGGGAACTGATGTCACCGATAACATCTCCCATATATTCTTCAGGTACTGTTACCTCTACTCTCATGACAGGCTCTAAAAGTACTGCACCCGCTTTTTGCATCGCATCTTTAAATGCCATAGAGCCGGCAATCTTAAAGGCCATTTCACTGGAGTCAACTTCATGGTAAGAACCATCATAAACAGTGGCTCTAATTCCAAGTACCGGATATCCACCAAGAATACCGGATTTTGATGCTTCTTCGATACCAGCACCAACTGCAGGGATGTATTCCTTAGGAATTGCACCACCTACAACTTCAGAGTTAAACTCGAAGGTCTTTTCACTATTAGCATCCATAGGCTCAAAGCGGACTTTACAGTGACCATATTGACCACGTCCACCGGACTGTCTTGCATATTTACTATCCACTTCAACAGTTTTAGTAAATGTTTCTTTATATGCAACCTGAGGTGCACCTACATTAGCCTCTACTTTGAATTCACGAAGAAGTCGATCTACGATAATCTCTAAGTGAAGTTCACCCATACCTGCGATAATGGTCTGACCAGTTTCTTCGTTGGTATAAGTTCTAAATGTAGGGTCTTCTTCTGCAAGTTTTGCCAAAGCCTCACCCATTTTATCCTGACCAGCTTTTGTCTTAGGTTCAATAGCAACATTGATAACTGGTTCAGGGAATTCCATGGATTCTAAGATTACAGGATGTTTTTCATCACAAATGGTATCACCAGTCGTAGTAAACTTTAATCCAACAGCTGCAGCGATATCACCAGAGTATACTTTTTCTAAGTCTTCTCTCTTATTCGCATGCATCTGAAGAATACGTCCAACACGCTCTTTCTTATTCTTAACAGAGTTCAATACATAGGAACCAGAATTTAAGGTACCAGAATAAACTCTAAAGAAAGCCAATTTACCTACGAAGGGATCGGCCATAATCTTAAATGCTAATGCTGCAAAAGGTTCATCATCGGAAGATGCTCTATGAACTTCATTGCCATTCTCATCGAATCCCTTAATATCAGGAATATCGGTAGGAGCAGGCATATATTCAATAACAGCATCAAGAAGTTTTTGAACACCCTTGTTTCTGTATGCAGATCCACACAGTACAGGGATAATTTCTACACTGATTGTTGCTCTTCTTAAAGCAGCTTTCAGTTCTTCTGTCGAAGGTTCTTCACCTTCTAAATATTTTTCAAGTAAATCATCGTCAGTCTCGCAAATTGCTTCAATCATAGAAGCACGATACTCTTCTGCTAATTCTTTCATATCATCGGGTACATCCGTAATAGTGATGTCCTGACCCTTATCATCATTATAATAATAAGCTTTCATCTCGAAAAGGTCGATAACACCCTTAAAGGTATCTTCCTTACCAATTGGTAATTGGATCGGAACTGGATTTTTACCCAAACGATTACGAATCATGTCTACAACATTGAAAAAGTCTGCACCAGAAATGTCCATTTTATTAACAAAGGCCATTCTTGGAACATTGTATTTATCAGCTTGGCGCCATACAGTTTCTGATTGTGGTTCTACGCCACCTTTGGCACAGAATACACCAATTGCGCTATCCAGAACACGTAGGGAACGTTCCACCTCAACGGTAAAGTCTACGTGACCTGGAGTATCAATAACATTGATACGGTGCTCTAATGCACCAGGAAGTTTTCTGTGTTCAAACTCTTGGGTCCAATGACATGTAGTCGCCGCTGATGTAATGGTAATACCTCTTTCTTGTTCCTGCTCCATCCAGTCCATGGTAGCAGTACCTTCATGAGTATCACCAATTTTGTAGTTAACACCGGTATAGAATAAGATACGTTCTGAAAGTGTTGTCTTACCCGCATCAATATGAGCCATAATACCGATATTTCTAGTTCTCTCTAACGGATATTCTCTTCCTGCCAAGGATAATTCCTCCTTAATATTAGCCAAAAAAATGATAAAATCATATCTTTGATATCATGTGATTCTGCAATAAACCGAATCGATAATCCGGATCTTATTGTACTATATAAGAAGATTATACTATGATAAATGATTTTACCATCTGTAATGAGCGAATGCCTTATTAGCGTCAGCCATCTTATGCATATCTTCTTTTCTTTTTACTGCTGCACCGGTATTATTCGCTGCATCCATAATTTCATTTGCAAGTCTTTCTTGCATAGTTTTCTCTCCTCTTTTACGAGAGAACATGGTTAACCAGCGAAGTGCTAATGCCTGTCTTCTTTCCGGTCTAACTTCAACCGGAACCTGATAGGTTGCACCACCGATACGTCTCGCTTTTACTTCAAGTACCGGCATGATATTGTTCATGGCTTCCTCAAATACCTCAATGGCATCTTTACCAGTCTTTGCCGCTACTCTTTCAAAAGCTCCGTATACAATCTTTTGAGCAGTACCCTTCTTACCATCTAACATAATGTTATTGATAAGCTTCGTTACAACCTTATTATTGTATAACGGATCTGCCAAAACATCTCTTTTTTGTATATGTCCTTTTCTTGGCACGTTTCTTCCCTCCTTAACAATTCTTAACGAATCAATTTATTGATTCGTTAGCTGATTAATTCTACGGTACTCACAAATATTCTTTGTGTTCGTGCTCAGTTTAATTTGTTTTCCTCAACCTGTACCCACAGAAATACAAATCCTAAGGGAAATAAAAAATTAAGCCGGCACTTAACCTACTATCAAATGAATCAAAGTAATTAATTACTCATTCATTTTTCAATCAAATAATTATTTTGCGTCTTTTGGTCTCTTTGCACCGTACTTGGAACGTGCCTGTCTTCTCTTGGCAACGCCTGCAGTATCAAGTGTACCTCTAACGATGTGGTATCTAGTACCAGGTAAATCCTTAACCCTACCACCTCTGATCAAAACAACACTATGCTCCTGAAGGTTATGTCCTTCTCCAGGGATATAGCTTGTTACCTCGATTCCATTAGACAGACGAACTCTGGCAATTTTACGAAGCGCTGAGTTAGGTTTCTTAGGGGTGGCTGTTCTTACCGCAGTACAAACGCCTCTTTTTTGAGGAGAAGAAAGATCTGTTGTCTTCTTATTTAAAGAGTTGTAACCTTTCTGCAATGCAGGTGAGTTTGATTTATACTCTACAGTCTTTCTTCCTTTTCTAACTAACTGGTTAAATGTGGGCATTAATTTTTCACCTCCTGATATTTATTAAAAAATAGATTCTGTGGTTAACTTGTTGATACTATATAAGCATCAGCAAAAATCGCATAAAAAATACATAGCATGCAAGAATTTGCACGCTAAATGATTATACTTTTTTGTTGTCATATTGTCAAGAGTTTTTTTACAATATAGATGATTTTGAATTGGTAATTGAGGATACAATTGTTTTATATTTAAAAATCTTGCCCATTTGATATTAAAATATTAAAAAATTTAGTTGACATTTTACATTTATCTGTATATACTGATTAAAAATAAGAACTGATATGCAAGTTTTTTCTTTAAAATTGAATACTGAACCAGAAACCGTAGAATAAGAATAGTAGATATTTTGTTTTATTTCCAGAGAGCTGCCGATGGTGGGATGGCAGTAATAAGCTTAATATTGAATGGACTTATGAGGGCAGGAAGAAAGGTAAGAAATTACTGAGTAATGCCTGACGGAAACTCCATCCGTTACCAAGGGAGCATATATGTTAGTATATGGAATGAGAGGGTGCTTTTGCACCAAACCGGGTGGTACCGCAGAAGTATATTCAGCTTTTGTCCCAGTAAATTACTAGGACAGAAGCTTTTTTTATATCCAATTATTCTTGTAAGGAAATGAAAGGAGAATGTAAATGAAAAAGAAGATACCTCACAGACTATATTTATCGGAAGACCAGCTGCCTAAACAATGGTATAATCTCAGAGCAGACATGAAAGAACTCCCAGACCCAATGTTAAACCCTGCTAACTTCCAGCCTGCCACTGCAGATGAACTTTATGCTGTTTTTTGCAACGAATTGGCTCACCAAGAACTGGATAATACCACCAGATATTTTGATATTCCTGAGGAAATCCAGGAGTTCTACAAAATGTATCGCCCCTCACCCCTAATCCGTGCTTATCATTTGGAAAAAGCCTTGGGAACCCCAGCAAAGATTTATTACAAATACGAGGGGAACAATACCTCCGGAAGCCATAAGCTAAACTCTGCCGTTGCCCAGGCTTATTACGCAAAAAAGCAAGGGCTATCTGGCCTTACTACCGAAACTGGTGCAGGCCAATGGGGAACCGCTCTAGCGGAAGCCTGTTCCTATTTTAATCTCCCTCTGATTGTATATATGGTTAAAGTCTCTTATGAGCAAAAACCATTTCGTAAATCAGTAATGCAAACCTTTGATGCTCAGATTATTCCAAGCCCAAGCAACACTACCAATGTGGGTAGGAAGATTTTAGAACAAAACCCCAATACCGGCGGTAGCTTAGGATGTGCCATCTCTGAAGCAGTTGAAAAAGCCGTATCTACTCCCGGTTACCGTTATGTCTTAGGATCCGTTTTAAACCAGGTTCTTTTACACCAGTCCGTCATAGGACTTGAATCAAAAACTGCTCTGGAAATGCTAGATGAATATCCAGATATCGTGATAGGTTGTGCTGGTGGTGGTTCAAATCTTGGTGGTTTGATCGCACCTTTCATGCAGGATAAATTGTTAGGCAAAGCCTCTCCTCGAATCATAGCCGTAGAGCCAGCCTCTTGTCCATCCCTTACCAGAGGAAAATATGCTTATGACTTCTGCGATACAGGAAAAGTAACACCACTGGCAAAAATGTATACCCTGGGATGCGGCTTTATACCATCTCCCAACCATGCTGGGGGCTTAAGATACCATGGAATGTCTCCGGTTCTTTCAAAACTTTATCATGATGGTTATATGGAAGCCGTCGCGGTGGAACAAACTAAAGTATTTGAGGCTGCAGTATTATTTGCAAAACAAGAAACCATCCTCCCTGCCCCTGAATCGGCACATGCGATTCGTGGCGCTATTGATGAAGCATTAAAATGCAAGGAAACAGGGGAAGCTAAAACCATCTTGTTTGGCCTAACAGGAACCGGATACTTTGATATGACCGCTTATAATTCCTATTTGGAGCAAACCATGACCGACTTTATCCCATCGGATGAAGATTTACAGAAAGCATTTTCTCAGCTTCCAAAAATTCCAGGAATCCAATAATACAATATAATATGGGGCTTTCGAACTAGTAGGGATAAAAACTCTAGCTCGATAGCCCCTGAATTAACTTTATTCTTGTCCTAATGTATTCTTAAGCCCTTTTCTCTTGGCCTGCCGCCTTCCCCTGAATTAACTTTCTTCTTGGCCTAATCGATTTAATCTTTTAATCTCAATTAGTAAAAAACTTGATGTCAACGTGAAGGAAATTGCATCAGAAACTGGAGCCGCATATAAGATCCCTTTTAACCCAAAGAGCCTGGATAATATAAGAATCATAGGTAATAGAACAAGGATCTGTCTACTTAAGGTAAGGATTAGAGAAATTCTTGGCCTACCCACTGCTTGGAAATAGAGGGAACCAATAATTTGGGCTCCTAATACCGGTAGCATAAACATCCAGATGCCGATGGCCATAGTACCAAAGTCACGGAATTCTTTCTTTTTTCCAAAGAAGCCGATTAGTGTTTCTGGAAAAAGCCGAATTGCTAGAAATCCTAATACGGATATAATCGTAGCCGTTAAAATAGCCTTGCCTAAAGTCTCCTTAATTCTTCGATAATTACCTGCACCTCGATTATAGCCGATAATTGGCTGTGCCCCATGACTAATTCCTATGGTAGGCATAACTAACAATTGTTGCAAACTGTTGATGGCTCCAATACCTCCGATGGCGACATCTCCTCCATAAATCCCTAGATTTTTATTTAAAACCAAACTTAAGATACTACCACTAATCTGATTGGTAAATGAAGGTAATCCAGCGGCAATAATTCTTCCTATCAATGATCGCTTTAATTTCATTTTACTAAATTGTAGTCTTATATTACTTCTTTTTGAAATAAAATAGGATAAGCCCCATAAAGCAGATAGTCCCTGCCCTCCAATGGTAGCTAAAGCTGCACCGGTCATACCCATATCGAAAAGGTAAATTAAAATATAATCAAAGACTATATTAAAGCCAGCTCCGATAAACATGGATAGCATAGCAGTCTTTGGGCTTCCATCGGCTCGCATAAAGTGGTTCATTCCTACCGCAGGGCCTTGTAAGACTGAGGCGTACAAAATAATCCTCATATATTCCACCGCATAGGGCATACTTTCATCACTAGCACCAAAAAGTCTCAGTAGTCCTTCCAGATTTACCAAAGCAACTACCATAAATAAAAAGGAGGTAATAAAAATCATGGCAATGGCATTGGCCAAGATTACAGCTGCCCCTTCCTTATCCCTTTCTCCTAAGCGAATAGAAAATAAGGCGGCTCCTCCAGCACCAAAGGTTAATGCAATTCCCATCATAATCATCATAATGGGAAAGGATATCGTAAGAGCCGTTAGACCTAATGACTCCAAACCCTTTGCATTCCCGATAAACATTCTATCCACTATATTATATAAAGCATTTACTAACATACCTATGGTCGCCGGTATGGAAAACTCCGCCAATAAAGCCCCTACTTTTTTTGTTCCTAGTCTTTCCTGTTTATTAACTATTGTCCTTTGTTCGTCCACTTTGCCTTCCTTCCTTATCCAACATTGTAAGCATGTACCATACTTTTTGTAGTATACCCCATTTATTTTATCAATATAAATATTAATAAGCTATTGAAAACCAAAACAACTTGTTTACTTCTTTAAATTAACAAAACATGAAACTTTATCACATATAATAATATAATAATATAAGTTATTAAGTTCAGTTAATCAATCCCTATTTACCATTATAATTATTTGTTTTCATCTTATCCGCCATATGGTATATTATTTAATAGTGCTATTTTTTAATCCTAAAACGGAGGAAATAAAATGAGCATTCATCCTATGAACGAAGCATTTGAAAAGAAACTCCAAGAGCTAATTGCAAATGCCAATCTACAAAAAGGTATTATTGACGCAGAGAGTGTCAATACTTTTATCAGTGACTGGAATTTGGATAACAATCAAGTAGACAAAGTATTTGAAAAACTAGAATCATATAATATCGTGGTTTTGAATCTTAAAAATCAGGAAGAAGCTGAGGCTGAAATCTTATTCAAACCCGAAGAAGAAGCCAATGACGATATTTCCAACAAGGTTATCTCCTTACATTCCTATACGACTTATGATGATCCGCTCCATTTATATCTTTCAGAAATAGGAAAATATCCTTTACTGAGTTCGGAAGAGGAGGTTGAACTGGCTAAGCGAATAGAACAGGGAGAGGTTGAAGCCAAACAACTCCTGGCTGAATCAAATCTGCGCCTAGTAGTTAGCATAGCAAAACACTATGTGGGTAGAGGATTATCATTTCTTGACTTAATTCAGGAAGGGAATTTAGGGTTAATCAAAGCAGTAGAAAAATTTGATTACAAAAAAGGATTTAAATTTTCCACCTATGCTACCTGGTGGATACGCCAGTCGATTACAAGATCCCTGGCAGACCATTCTAGAACCATACGGATTCCCGTACATATGTCAGAAATCATTAATAAAACTTATCGAATTTCCCGAGGCCTTTTCCAGGAACTTGGGCGGGAACCTACAGAAGAAGAATTATCGGAAGCCTTAAATCTTCCTATAGAAAAAGTACGTAATATATTAAAAATTTCAGTTGATCCAGTTTCTTTAGATTCTCCCATAGGAGAAGAGGAGGATAGTCACCTAGGCGATTTTATTAGAGATGAAAATATGCCAGACCCCGAGGATGTTGCCTACGATACAATTTTAAAAGAGCAAATCACTAATCTTCTAAGCACCTTAACCGAAAGAGAACAGCAGGTTTTAACCCTACGATACGGTCTCTTGGACGGAAAAAGCAGAACATTGGAAGAAGTGGGACGAGAATTCAATGTCACTCGGGAAAGAATACGTCAAATTGAAGCGAAAGCTCTCAGAAAATTAAGGCACCCAAGTCGAGTAAAAATGTTAAAGGGGTATGAACCTTATTAATTCACTTACAAGGAGTACAAGATGAAAAGAATTATACTGATGTTTCTTAGAAGCATTTTTAATCTACCAATCTGGTTATATCAATTATTTAAATTATGTAATATTAATAAATATGATGCGCATACACGTTACGCCTTTTTACATAGAATAGCTCCAATTGTAATCAAGCGAGGGAGAATTACCATACAGTGTACCGGTCTTGAAAATTTACCAAAAGAGACGGGTTATGTTATGTTTCCCAACCATCAAGGACTTTTTGATGCCCTAGCTTTTTTACAAACCCATGAGAGGCCTTTTGTAACAGTTATGAAAAAAGAGGTAAAGGATATTCCTCTATTAAAACAAGTCATACAGCTTTTACAAGCTGAAATTATAGATCGAGAAGACATTCGCCAAAGTATGCAGGTTATCATGAATATGACTAGACGGGTTAAAAATGGTGAGAATTTTCTCATTTTTGCTGAAGGAACCAGATCAAGAAAGGGAAATCAATTATTGGATTTTAAGGGCGGAAGTTTTAAAAGTGCTACTAATGCAAAATGCCCCATAGTACCTGTTGCCTTAATTGATTCTTTCAAGGCTTTTGATACGAATTCGACCAAGAAACTAAACGTTCAGATTCATTATTTAAAACCTCTATATTATGAAGATTATAAAGATATGAAAACAACGGAAATTGCTTCCCTGGTATCCTCTATGATTCAGGAAAAAATTAATGAAAATGAACTATAAAAATTGTATGCTTTTTCCAACAACGTCCCAAAACGGTTGCTTTTCCAATCACTTTGGGATATAATAGCACTTGCAATTTAAGTCATACGTTAGAAGGTGAAGCAATGAAGACGAAAAGAGCGCTATGCTCTATGCTTATTTTTATGACTGTGTTTAGCCTATCCATTATATTTGACATAAATAATGTTTTTAAAGATTCTAGTAATCCTCAGAGGGAAACGACAGATTCCATTGCCAGTCAGGAAATGTATAAAAAGCATAATAAACCTACGGCTATTTTATCCTATGCTTATGAAAGTGATGAAATAAGCTCATTTAATAGTAATAATGAGTCAAAGGATAAGATGAATGGGGTTAGTTCCCTTGCAGAGCAAGAAAAGACCATACTAGAGTCTAGGAATGGATCGGATATTGCATCAACGAAAGATTATATTCCTTCGGTAGATGATAACTCCGAGCTTCAGGATCAGGAACCTTCAGAAGAAATAAGCCTTCCAAATAAGGATTCAGAAGAAGTCGATTTAACTTCACAGGAAGATAAATCGATGAATAGCCAGGAACCGGAGGAACTTGATGAAGGCTCTGAGGATGAGGCTGAGGCTAAGGATGAGGATGAGACCGAGGAAGAAACTGAGGAAGAACAAGGAAGGTATGCCAATATTGGTATTTCCATTGCCAAATCATACGTTCATATCCGAAAAGAACCTAATACCGAAAGTGAGTCCCTGGGTAAACTATATAAGGATTCTGCAGCGGAAATAATTTCTCTGGACAATGGTTGGTACTACTTGGAATCTGGTAGTGTAAAGGGTTATGCCAAAGCTGATTATATAAAAACAGGCATTCCTGATGAAGAACTCATTAAAAAGTATGGGGTCTCAAGAATTAGAGTCAATACCGATGGACTCAATGTAAGAGAAGAGCCATCCACAGAAGCAAGAAAATTAACCGTAATCTATATGAACGAAAAATACCCTGTAATGGAANTACAAGAGGAATGGGTTAAGGTAGATATACAAGATGATAAGGTGATTGGCTATGTCAATCGTGAATATGTAGAGCTAATTATCGATTTTAACAAAGCAATTTCGAAAGAAGAAGAAAAAGAATTATTAAGATTAAAAGAAGAAGAACGAATTAAAAAGGAAACTCAGATTAAATATCGAGATGAAGTAGATTATACAAAAGAAGAATTAAAGTTACTTGCCTGCCTAGTTCATGCAGAAGCAGGAAATCAAAGCTATGAAGGAAAGCTAGCGGTTGCTAATATCGTTTTAAACCGAGTTAGATCCAAAAAATNNCCTAATACCATTAAAAAAGTAATATATCAAGCNGGACAATTTACTGTTGCAAAAAGTGGTTCTTTACAGAAGCAACTAGATAATTATCATAATTATGATTCCAATTCACAAAAGTTAAGTATTAAGGCTGCTAAGGCTGCCTTAGAAGGTGCCAACAATATAGGGTCTCGTCTATATTTTCACACCTATAAAGCAGCTGTCAAAAAGGGTTACGACAAGAAACCCAATAGTGTTAAACTAGAAGATCATTTATTCTGGTAAGAAGATCTTTCAAATAAAAAAACATGCTCCCCATATAGCAAACGATATAATCCTTTACTATATGAGGAGCATTCTTTATATTAATTAGTATAGTTTAATTTGCTTTGGAATACCATTCTCAAATTTCAAATTCGTCTCGCCTTGGATTAAAGGATATAGATAATCAATCATTTCTTGTGTAACATCATGTCCATCTGGAGTAATCCATTCCAATGGAACAACCTTTTCATGGTTAGCAACTTCATTGACAGGAACTGATACAAACTCTACACGATAAGGCTTATTGCTCAATCTCTTGATAGCAGCCATTCTACCAGTTTCTCCATTTAATGCACAAGTGAGAGCTTTTTGACCAAGCATTAAGGATTCGATAATATCTGTTTCACTGGCAATATGAGCTGCTGCTCTTTGCATAAGATTAAGCTCAATCGCTCTAACCTTACAGCCAATTTCGTCACGAACTAAGGATTCTAAAGCTCTAGCGGAACCAGCAATATATTTATGTCCAAAGTTATCTACTTCCCCACTGGATACTAGGTCAGATACATAATTGCCATTCTTATCTTTGATACCTTCACTAATAGCAACAAGGATACCTGGTTTTTCTGCTAATTTTTCTTTTACGTCGCTGATGAATTTATCCTTATCAAATTCTTTTTCACAAAGATAAATTAAGTCTGCTCCAGATCCACCATTGAGTCTTGATAAAGCTGCAGATGCAGTTAACCATCCTGCATTTCTACCCATGATTTCAACAATCGTAACAGCTGGAATATTATACGCACCAATATCACAAGCTATTTCAGCAAGAGTTGTTGCAATATATTTTGCAGCGGAGCCAAAGCCTGGGCTATGGTCTGTTAAATTAAGATCATTATCGATTGTCTTTGGAGCTCCCATAACGATAAAGTCATGATTATTTACTTTGCAGTATTCAGATAGCTTATCAACAGTATCCATGGAATCGTTTCCACCGATATAGATAAAATATTTAATATCATGTTTATAAAAGGTATCTATAATCTTTTTATATGTTGCCTCATCCTCACGCCAATCCTTCATTTTAAATCGACAGGTACCTAAAGCAGAAGATGGTGTATAGGTAAGGGTATCTAAGGCCTCTATATCCCTAACTATATCATTTAAATCAATTAATTGATCATTAATTGCACCTTCTATACCATTTTTAGCACCAAACACTTTATCTACTTTTCCACTGGCGCGTACGCCTTGTAATACACCAGCTAAAGTAGCATTGATAGCAGCTGTAGGTCCACCGGATTGTGCTACTAATAAATTGTTCATTTTATTCCTCCTCTGTCATTTTATATTTCAGTTACACATTCTATCATGTATTAGAAGATTTAGTCAATATATCTAGCATAATTATCAAACTTGTCTCCTTGTAATATTATCTGAAATATAGGTTTATGTATACATTGTATTGTAGAAGTTTTTTCTTTAAGATAAGGCTAAATTATATTTTAAAAAACCTCGAAGGTCAGAACCCTTCGAGGTACTATTTTCCACCTATTTACATTGATCAGCAGCGAAATCTGGATTAATAGCATAGAAGTTCTTTCTATCAAGTTCATCTTGAATAATTCTTAAGGCTTCACCGAATCTTTGGAAATGAATAATCTCTCTCTTCCTTAAGAATTTAATCGGGTCACATACATCCTGGTCATGAACCAATCTTAGAATGTTGTCATAAGTAGTTCTTGCTTTTTGCTCAGCCGCCATATCCTCAACCAAATCTGTAATGGGATCTCCCTTACTCTGGAAGAAACAGCTGTTAAATGGTATTCCTCCCGCTGACTGTGGCCATAGGGCTAAAGTATGATCTACATAATATTTCTCAAAACCAGACTCAACAATTTGTTGAGGGGTTAGGTCTCTGGTCAACTGATGAACAATTGCACATACCATTTCCATATGAGCTAATTCTTCGGTTCCGATATCGGTTAAAATTGCTGCAACTTTTTTGTTCTTAGTAGAATAACGCTGGGATAAATAACGTTGGGAAGCTGCCAACTCACCATCGGGTCCACCAAATTGACTCATGATTACCTGCGCTAATCTTGGATTTGGCTGCTTAATATTTACTGGGTATTGCAGTCTCTTCTCATAACTCCACATACACTAGCACCTTCCTTCCCAAGGCCAAGGCTCCTCAATCCAGGCCCACTTATTATTCACATCAACATCATAACTATTAATTGGGCCATAGCACTTGGTATACTCTTCAACTGCTTCGTTTCTTACTTTTTGTAGCTTTTCCCAGTGCGCTAAAGCTTCCCGATCAGTCGGATGGGTATCTAAGAATAATCTTAAGTCATCCAGCACAAAACTTGTGGCTGTAATGCAGGCAAATAATTTTTCCCTATTATCCATTACTAACAACCCCTCCCATACCATTCATAATCAAGATCTTTAAAAATCGTTCCTTTGGCCAAAGCTACAAACTCATTTTCAAATAGATTTTGAAAGCATTGCCATGGTACATAGCACATTCCTACAGGAAAGCACTTAGAGTCACTATCAAATTCAGTATTATCACAGGGATCTGGCTGATATCTTCTAACCCTGTCACCACAAACCGGATCTTTCGATCTGTATGGGGATACATTGGAGCCATAATTACCACGATACATCCGTCTATCCATAAAAATAGTCTCTCCTTTCAAGTGATAATGAACAACATAGGCTTTTAATGTTGTTCTATACATCATATGAAGTGAGGACAATTCTGTGCCTGTTTAGAAATGGGTATTATATTTGATTGAAAATATTAATTTTTTTTAAAAGATTAGACCTTTTCCTACAGAAAAAATCATATTAATTCCTTCAAAAGATTGACAATAAAAACCGAATCATTTAATATCTAATTAGAATATAAAATAAAAACAATACAATAATTAGACACCATATAAAGGGAGCGTACTGAATGTATTATTTCATCATCAATCCAAAATCCAGCTCGGGTAAAGGTATGAAATTTTGGTGGATTGTAAAAGACGAACTAGATAAGAATCATATTTCCTATTCTTCTTCATTTACCAAATACCCCGGCCATGCCACGGAACTTGCAAAAGAAGTTTGTAATTCTTCCGAAGGAATTAAAAATATTATTGTTTTAGGTGGAGATGGAACTTTAAACGAAGTGATAAATGGAATCGATAATTATAAAGAGGTATTGTTAGGATATATNCCTTCTGGTTCCAGTAATGATCTAGCTAGAAGTCTTCATATTCCCAAAGATCCGTTAAAAGCANTGCATAATATTTTAAATCCAAAGAATTTTAAATACTTAGATCATGGAAAGATTACTTTTTTAGATATGGAAAAAAGTCCAAGAAAATTCTGCTGCTCTAGTGGTATTGGCTATGATGCCAATGTATGCTTTGAAGTACAAGCTTCCACACTGAAGAAAAAACTGAATCGTTTTGGAGCAGGGAAATTCGTCTATTTTGCTATAGCCATTAAACAAGTTCTTACGATTAAACGACAGGACGCAACAATAACCTTAGACGGTATTAAGAAAAAAAGCTATAAAAAGGTTCTCCTAGTATCACCCATGATTCATCCATATGAAGGTGGTGGACTTCCTATGGCTCCCAAGGCAGATCCCTGCGATGGAAAACTGAGCGTATGCTTAGTCCATGGTATGAGTCGACTAAGAACCATGATATTATTACCAACGATTATGCTTGGTAAACATATATTGTTTCGTGGTGTTGAACGATTTGAATGTGAGACCATTGAAATCAAATTTGAAAAACCAGCACCCGTTCATACGGATGGGGAAACACCAGCCATATCCTCACATATCAAAGCCAGTGTTATTCCAGAACAAATACGAATGATCTTATAGAAAGAAGGTAGTAAGATGCGAAGACAGTCCCATATCCAAATATCATCCTTAATTGCTTTTTTAAGTATATTAACTATTTTAATACAATTTATATGTTATTATTTCTTTGCATCTTTTCTTCTGATTATAGGACTTTCCAGCTTAACAACCATCCTATGTTGTCACATCCTATTGGAAAAATCACTTACATATGAATCCTGTTTTAATTATAGTATACTAAATCTCTTCGTAAGTATCATTATTACACTCCTATCCTTCTACGGAAAGGAGAACTCATTTATCCCTTATACCAATACACTTTGGACTATTGTAGCCATTAACTGGTTGATTCCTAACCTACATTGTTTCCTAAGAAGCATGTTAGAATATGGTACCCGCATAGAGAATTTTATTAAATATTATAGAAACAGTAGTGCTATATTTATCATATGTTACCTAATCCTACTCATCTATGGTAACTTTTTCAAAGGCTCTTTTCCATGGGCCTTCCAAGTTTCATTTGAAACGGCTAATTTTACACCCTTGCTATCTATATCGATTTTAATTGAAGACTTTTTGTATGGAGATATCTCACTAAAGGAAATTATTGTTTATCTATGCAGCCGTATCCTTATATTTATTCCTTTTGGCTTTTATATTTCAATTCCACTTAGAAAAAAAGCTAAAATCTTAAGAACAATCATCTTGCTACTATTACCTGCTTTGATCGAATTCCTTCAGTATTTTATTTATATTGAAAGATGCGATCTTGATGATGTGCTTTATGCTTTCATTGGTGGCCTACTTGGTTCCCTACTATTTTTACTGACCAATCTTATTTATCGCTCATTTTCAGGTAGAGATTTTTTAATCAAAGAGAAGGGATATGGATTTTCCACAAGATCACTATATTTTTAGACANAGCTTATGTTGACCTGTTTTTCCAACAATCAGGTCAACAGATTTTGTTTACATGACCTTGCTATTTATGTCACTCCAATTTGTCACTACTTTTTGTCACTACAATTATGTCACTCCAATTTTAATTCTCATAGTTGTTCCAGAATTCATTTAGATAATCTTTTATATTAGTACGATTTACAATATAATGGGGATACCATTCCCGAGGAAACAAATTATAGTATTGCGGTTTCGTAAACCTATCATCTAACAAGAGAATTGCTCCACGGTCCTCTTTGGTTCGGATAACTCTTCCAGCCGATTGGAGGACTTTATTCATGCCTTGATAAAGATATGCATAATGAAAACCATTCTTCCCCCGTTCATCAAAATATCCTCGGAATAATTCCCTTTCATTACATACCATAGGTAGCCCAGTTCCTACTATGACTACTCCAATTAATCTGTCATTCCTTAAATCAATTCCTTCGCTAAATATTCCTCCCATAACACAGAAACCAACTTTACTTTTCTTTGGCTCATCCACAAAGGATTCTAAAAAACTCTCTCTTTCTTCTTCACTCATTCCACTACTTTGTACCACCAGTCCTTCCAATTCATCCTGAGCCATATCCACAAGAGCCTGCAGCATCTGATAAGAAGGAAAAAAGACCAGATAATTACCAATACGGGCACTGGTAAAATCTTTAATATAATTAAGGATTAATCGATATTCCTTCTTATTTCGTCTGGTATACTTGCTACTAACATCATTTCCAATAAGTATTAAGCGATTTTCTGGCGGAAAGGCAGATGGAGCATAAATGGTGTAATCTTCCTCTGTCCCACCCAATTGCTCCTTATAATACTGAATTGGGAGCAAGGTAGCTGAAAACAAGATGGTACTCCTAGCCCGTTCCATACAAATACGCAAGTTGCTAGAAGGATCCATACATTGAAGTTTAACGCGAAATTTATCCTGGTCATCATAATCCGTATAGATGGTGTATTTTTCGTCTTGTATTTCATACATACTGATAAAATGACGTAGGTCCAAATAAAATCGCAACACTTCTTCTTTACCATCTTCTAATGTATTTTCCTGAAGAAAGAGCTCATATTCGGATATAAGCCTTAATAAATGCATATAAAAGTCGTCCAGATTTTCCAAAATCTCAAATTCATCGCATTCTCTCCGCAATTTTAATAAGTCTCGATTACACTGATCCAATTGTTTTACCAAGGCAGAGCTTTTTCCCTTAACTAAACTTTTTATTTCTAAAAAACTATCCTTATAAAGGATGGCACTATACATTTCTCTTGCACGATCTACTAGGTTATGGGCTTCATCAATCAAAAAGATATAATCATTCTGCTTTTCATTAGAGAAAAACCTTCTTAAATAAACATTGGGATCAAAAACATAGTTATAATCACAGACAATTGCGTCAGCCCATAAGGTAACATCCAGGCACATTTCAAAAGGACAGACAGAATGTTTTTCAGCGTATGCCATAATCAATTCTCTAGTTATCTCATTCTCATTGGTCAACAAATCAAACACTGCATCGTTTACCCTGTCAAAATGACCCTTTGCCCTAACACAAGACCCGGGATTACAATCTGGTTTATCAAGAATACAAATTTTTTCTTTCGCCGTTATGGTAACCACTTTAAAGGGTAATCCCCCTTTGATCAAAAGTCCGAAGGTATCCTCTGCAACGGTTCTTGTGATGGTTTTGGCAGTCAAATAAAATATTTTATCAGCCAAACCTTCACCCATGGCCTTTACGGAAGGAAAAACAGTAGATATTGTTTTTCCTACTCCCGTAGGTGCTTCAATAAATAAATTTTTCTTCCTCAAAATTGTTTTATAGACCCCGGTAACCAGTTCTTTCTGGCCTTCTCGGTACTCAAAAGGAAAATCTGTTTCTTTGATAGACTGATTACGCTTTTCATTCCAACCGATCTGCCAAGCAGCCCATTTCCCATACTCCTTGATTAAATCGTGAAACCAATCAGACAAATCTTTATAATCAAAGTTCTCCTCGAAGTACTTTAAATTTTCTGTCTCTAGATTACAATAAGTCAAACGAATTCCAATTCTGTCATAGTCATAATTACTAGCATAGATATAGGCATAGCACATAGCCTGTGCTCGGTGAACACCAATAGGGGAATCCAAATGAGAAAGTTCCATATAGACCCCCTTAATTTCATCTATGATAATGCTAGGGAGTTCTTCCCTTTCTTCATCGAATAGGAGCATAGAAAAGTCATCTTCATCCATAGGAGTGTTATGGATGACCCCATCTGCCCTTCCTTCCACTGTTATCTCAAAGTTGATTCCGTCTCTTTCCATTGGCAAAGTGATACTAAGGGGTAACTCGGCAGTGTAATTGGAACCCATGCTCTTTTGTATCTTCCGATGAATCCTACTGCCAGCCTGCATAGCTTCACCGTCACTTCTGGTTCTGGTATTATTTAAATCTCCTGATTTTAAGATAAATTCAACCAGATTTCGGACAGATACTTTTATGTTATATGCCGCTCTCTCCATAACTTCCTCCTTAATATCAAAAAACACATCCTAATACGAAATTATATCATACTAAGATGTGTTATTTAAGCAATATTTTTAATTTACAAAACAATTGTTCTCTAACTTTTAATCAAAATAATCCATATCATCATCTAATAGACCGTATTCATAATTCTTGGTCCAATCCTTACCGGCTGGCCTTCTTTGCTTTACTACTGGCCTCTTGGGCCTTTCCATTTCTTCTTCATACATCTTTCTTTTCTTGACCTTCTTTTCCCGTTCAATTCTCTTTAGTGTCTCTAGTTTGTCTAGATGCTCTAATTCCATAGAGACCAAATCATCATAGGTTGCTTCATCCGAGCTGTAATTTTGCTTATTCCCTTGCATTCTGCTTGTCTCTTTCATATCCTTCTTAAAACTACCTTCTCTACCACCATTTTTTTCATAATTATTTGGTATATTATTTTTCTCATTTAGTCTGGCTGTAGACACCAAATACCCCTCCATTGTTACTAAAATATATAAGATTGATACGTTTTTATTTTATGATATTTTGCCATAAAGTCAATATGATTTTTTAACTTTTTTTATCAAATTAATCATAATTATACCTTGCTTTTTTCACCTCAATCTGGTACATTCTACTTATATTCCCCTAGATACTTATAGGGGTAAATTATAAAAAGTGAGGTAGTATTATGAGCGAACACATTCACAACGAAGATTGCGGTTGCGGACATGATTATGAATATGATTCTATTACATTATCATTGGATGACGGTACAGAGTTAAACTGCATTATATTAGATATTTTCTCTGTTCAAGGCAAGGATTATATTGCACTGGTTGCTGAAGATAGCGAAGACGAAGACGATAATGTATTTTTATATCGTTTTATCCAGGAAGAAGATGGAGAGCCGCAATTATTAAACATCGAAGACGATGATGAATTTGAAGCTGTTGCAGATGCTTTCGAAGAAATGTTGGATGAACAAGAATTTGATGAAATGTTCGATGATGAGGATTTCGATGATTTAGAAGACGACGAAGAATAAGTCACCGTACAATTACAAAAGATTAATATACATGGAATAACATATAGATAAAGTATAAATTAAATTACTTCTTATGTATATAAAATAAAGCCGATCTTTCCATTAACTCTACTCTTACTAGCCTTATAGTAAGCTAAAGATTAATGAAAAGATCGGTTTTTCTCTGTGACCATAGATTATCTTTCCCTTTGCTTGGATATAATCTCTTCTATAAACCTTGAACGTTGCATGACCTTATTATAGCGTTCTTTGGCATTCAAAATTACTAAATATTCTTTGGCTCTGGTCATAGCTACATAAAAAAGCCTTCGTTCTTCTTCAATATCCGCAGGTAAAACTGCCTTTTTATGAGGTGTAATTCCTTCACTAGCATCCATAATATATACTACTTTAAATTCAAGCCCCTTGGAACTATGCATTGTAGCTATGGTAATACTGTCATTGTCTTTGTTATCATTTTCAAATTGTTTCTTTAGCTCTTCTTTATACTCCTCCATATGAGCAAACCAACTTTCATAATTTTGAAATGGCCTAGCATCTTCCTGTAGCTCATCTAGTAGATCAATTAAATCCTCTAGCTTAATTCTTCTTTGCTCTGCATATTCCCTAAGATAGTCCTCATATCCAATGCCTCTTCTTATATAATTGATGGCTGCAAAAGGAGTCATATCAGATAAAAGGGCAAGATCATACTCTAACTGATCAATACGCTCTAACATCCAATACTTATCTTCATAATAATCCTTAACCCCATCCAAATCCACCTGAGGTGTATCAAAACAGTCCCTGCTGATATAGCGCTTAGGACGATTGATGATTTGAAGGAAGAGTCTTCGATCACACTGTCCCATGGATATTTTTATATAAGAGATAATATCCAATGCAATCCAATGTTCATAAATATTGGGAAGTCCATCTCTAATTTTAAAGGAGATATTATATTCCATTAGTTTATGAACTAAGGCTCCAGAACCAGAGTTGGTACGAATAAGAATTGCCATATCAGATAGTGGTATTCCTGCTTTGTTTTTCATCAAAATATCATTTACTAATCCCTGATTTTCCAAGGAAAGGGTCTCATATTGATGCAAGGTAACCTGAGGTCCCTTCTCTTTGACCGTATGTACTTTCTTGGGAAAGCGATTTTCATTATGCATAATCAGCATATTGGCTGCTTCAACAATATTGGCAGTCGATCTGTAATTAACATTTAATAAAATCTGCTTACACTCCGGATAATCCTTAGGGAAATTTAGCATGATTTCTGGTTTTGCTCCACGAAAACGGTAGATAGACTGATCATCATCTCCCACAACAAAAAGGTTGTTCCTGGGAGCCGCAAGCATACGAATGACCTCATATTGTACCATATTGATGTCTTGAAATTCATCAATTAATATATATTGGAATTTATCTTGCCAAAGTTTCAAAATATCTTTTCGCTGGGAAAGGAGCTGATGGCTTAAAACTAACATATCATCAAAGTCAATTAAATTTGATTTCCTTAAGCTTCGATCATAGTCTATATAAATTTTACGAAAGATTTCATCAGGACAAGCAGCCGAATAGTAATTGGAAATATTGATTCGATTTCCCTTGACCAAACTAATCTCAGAAACCAAGTCTGAGATAAACTCTTTCTCGTCCTCATATTCTAAATGCATCCGATGAATAATCTCCCTTAGTAATTGGAGTTTTATTTCTTCCCGGACTATATTATTGGAATTTAAATGATAGGCAACTTTCAGAATTGTAAAAAACACAGCATGAAATGTACCAAAATTGACACGGGTATGGCTTAATTTCATCATTTTTAGAAATCGTTCTTTCATCTCATTGGCTGCTGCCTTAGTAAAAGTGATTACTAGAATCTTATCCTCTGGGATATGATATTGTTCTATAAGATGTCTGGTCCGCTCTGTGATAACCAGAGTTTTCCCTGATCCAGGACCGGCCAAAACAAGCATAGGGCCGTCCTTATGTAGGACAGCCTTATGTTGAGACTGATTCATTTGCATATAATATTTACTCCTGACCAACAAAATTACTGACTAAGCTTATCAATTGCAATGCGTATTCTATTCAAACTCTCTTCTTTGCCTAGAATACTCATAATCTCATAAGCTCCTCCAGGTGTCGATTGCTTACCAGATACTGCTGTTCGAACCGGCCATAGACCTTGACCATTCTTAATTCCCTTTTCTTTGATATAAGACATCATGACTTCTTCAATTCCAGCTTCTGAATAATCATTCAGTGCCTCAAATCTTGGTAACAGTTCTGTTAAAACAGTAAGGGAACTTGCTGCATCGGTCTTCATCTTTTTATGGCTAAACATTGCAATATCATAATCTGGTAAGTCTTCAAAGAAATCAATCAAATCTTTAATATCAAGAAATGTTTCGATTCTTGTTTTTATTAACTCTGCTATTCTTCTGGTGTTTAAATCTTTTTTAATCACTTCCTTAATATATGGAAGTGCCATCTGATAAAACTTCTCATCATCCATCTTCTTAAGATATTCACTATTCATCCAGCGTAATTTCACCATATCAAAAACAGCAGGCGCTTTATTAATATGTTTATAATCAAAGGCTTCAACTAACTCATCTAAGGACATGATTTCCCTGTTATCTGACGGACTCCATCCCAGTAGTGCAACAAAATTAACAATGGCTTCTGAAACAAAACCTTGTTCAAGCAAATCCTCGTAAGAGGAATGTCCACTACGTTTACTTAATTTTTTATGTTCTTCATTGGTAATCAAAGGACAATGAATATATACTGGCTCTTCCCAACCAAAGGCTTGATATAATCTAGTGTATTTGGGAGTCGAGGATAAATACTCGTTTCCTCTAACTACATGGGTGATTTTCATTAGATGGTCATCCACAACATTAGCAAAATTATAGGTAGGATATCCATCGGATTTAATCAGAATCATATCATCCAATTCCTCATTATCCACTGCAATATCACCAAAAATAACGTCATGGAAGGTAGTAGTCCCCTCTGTAGGAATGTTCTGTCGAATTACATAAGGTACTCCCGCTGCTAATTTTTCTTCAACCTCTGCTTTCGACAAATGAAGGCAGTGTTTATCATATTTTGTAAATTCTTTTACTTCAGAATCCTCGTCCTCTGATGGATTAGCAAGCACATTTTTAATTGAATCTAATCTATCCTTTGAACAAAAGCAATAGTAAGCAGCACCTTTTTCTACTAGTTTTTTTGCATATTCCAAGTAGATTCCACTGGCTTGACGTTCACTTTGTACATAAGGTCCATAGCCCCCATCCTTGTCCGGTCCTTCATCATGAATAAGCCCTGTCCCCTGTAAAGTTCGATAAATAATTTCAACAGCACCCTCCACATATCGTTCCTGATCGGTATCCTCTATTCTTAATATAAAGGAACCACCCTCATGCTTTGAGATTAAATATGCATATAGCGCGGTTCTTAAGTTACCAACATGCATCCTACCAGTAGGACTTGGTGCATATCTTGTTCTTACTTCGTTCATCTTAAATATCCCTTCCTATTAATTAATTTCATTTAGAATATTATAATACTTATTCATATCAAAATTCATATTAATTATATCCTGAAGCATGGTACTATTCAAGGTAATGTATAGGATTACAATTACCATAATTACAAAACTAATACCCATGATAATCAGCATTGCTCTTGCCCAATTCTTTTTACTTTGTATTGTTTTATTATCAAAAGACCACACCAATAGTAAAGTTAAGGAAATAATCCATCCAACATATGGGATAAATACTGATAATAATACACTTCCGTAACTACCCAACCAATGTAATAGTGATATGGGCTTTTCATAACCTTCTGGTATGATCGCTGCCTTGGTTTCTTGCTCTGGCTTTATATAAAAGGTTGAGGAGATATCACCTCGATATGAACTCCCACAATATTCACAGAAATTTGCGTTCTCATTTTGCGTATGTCTTCCACATGTATTACATACCATATCATCACCTCTTCTCTTGTTTTTCCATTATACCACAGGATTGTTAAAAATCAATCTATGAAGATTGTTCCTGTGAAATTCATTGCTTAAAATAAAGAAGGGGTGTTTCTACAACGACCCCTTCATCAATTTATTACTAGGCTTTTATGAAATAATTCTTATGTATACTATTAACCTTCCGATTTCATAGCTTCAATGGTTCTGATCTTTGTAGCCCTTCTAGCAGGGAAATATCCCGATAATACACCTACAAGAACAGAAAGGCCAATTGCAGCAAATGGCAAATAGAATGGAATCACTGCAAAAGTAGTATTGGTCATATCATACATATAATTCCCAGACATCAAAGCCTTAAATAGAGGCTGACCGTATTTATTAATCAACCAAGCAGCAATAAAACCAAGAATATTTCCTACGATTCCTCCGATGAATCCAATCATACCTGCTTCGAACAAAAACAACTTTCGAATGTCTTTAATTACGCAACCCAATACCTTCATGATACCGATTTCTTTTGTTCTCTCATAGATGGACATTACCATGGTATTGGCAATACTAATAGCGGATACTACCATGGCTACTGTACCCAAAGCCAATAGTACCATCTGCAGAGTATTGGAAGCCTCAATCATAGGACTTAAATATTGCATATCACTCTCGGTCTGAAAGCCCATTTCCTTGATTTTATCTTGTACNTCCTCAACATTATCAATATTATCAACATTTAACCGAATTTCAGTATAATCATCAAGGGTTTTGATGGCTCTTTTACGATCTTCGAGATTTAAAGTATTACAATACTTCAGATAAATCTCCTTAAAGTATTCTAAATCCATGTAGGTATTCCAATCGTATATGCCATTGGTTTCTTCCATTTTAGCAATGTTTTTTAATGGTACGCTAAATTCTTTTTTTCTCTCATTGGTAGGATAATCCTGAAACTTTAATATAATTTTACTTTTCTCCAAATCCACATCCACGGGAGTCCAATTCCATCCTCTAGAACCGGTATCATAAAATTCAACCGCATTAGCTCCAAAAACAATTCCGGAATTGTCCTCTTGGTTAGGATATTCTCCCATGGTTAATCCAGGAAAATCAAAATCATCAAAGGCTTCACTATCCATGGCCGTAATATAGGCCCATCCCTCATATTTTCCCGTAAGGAGTCTAACACTCTTGTTAAGCACAGGTGTAACAGCCCTTACGTGTTCAATCTCTTTTAATCGCTTAACAAGATCATCATTTAATTCTTGTTCGACTGAACCAGAATAATTTCCATCTTCGTCATAGATATAGCCTCGATCACGTACCGTTATAATGGTAAGACTCCCCAGCTCCTTGATCTGTTTATCAAAGTTTTGCTGCATTCCTTGACCAATGGATACCATGATTATGATGGACAGGGATCCGATTACGACACCTAGCACTGTAAGTATGGTTCTTGTCTTTCTTCTGGCTAGGTTCCGCAATCCCATCTTGATTAAATCTCTAATCCTCATATAATTCAATCCCTTTTTTGATTTTTCTTCTTGCCAATAAGGCACCTAAGGCCACGCTAACAAAAAGTACGGCAACTGAAATTCCGATGACAAACGGCCAAGAAGATAATAACGGATCTTTTACTTCTGCCATTCCAGTTTCCATCCCATATTCATCATACATACCCATGTCNAAAGCCGGATCCATATAAATATCTTCTGTAGCAACCATTTCATTCAAAATACTATCCATTATTTAAACCTCCATCTGCGTTTCAAAAACGCTAGTGTCAATATTTTAATAGCCTGTCAAATTATTTACACAAACAATAAAGGGCTTAATAGTTTAATTCTTCTTGCTTACGAAGCTTACTTCTATAAATACTAATAATAATTTTTCTTGTAATAGGAATAAATAAGATGAATATAGCTACTTGAATCGTTATAAACATCCACAGAGGAAGAATTTCCTTCTTAGTTTCAGGCATGGAAGGATTAAACACATCTTCATAACCCCCCTGATCCATTCCTGGATCCCATACCATAGGTGAATTCACCATTTGCTCAAATTCCTTAATATATTCCACTTCATCTCCATTGCTATCTTCAAAGGTAATCTTTAAAATACACTTTGCCATACCTTCCATATTAGGAATTACGTCAAATTCAACATATTCCGCGGAACCTGGTGAAACATTTCCTATATAATGCATGTCACCATCCGCTTTTACAAAATCGCCTTCTACAGTAGCAATTACATTATTAAGAGGGGATTTACCCATATTAAAAAACTCAAAGGAAAGTATCGCTGTATTACCAATTGTTACCATTCCATCCCAGGAATATACATAAGCATAATCAACTACTGGTCTGGAATTTTCAACTGCCTGGAGATTTAATTCTACTTCTTTCATTTCTCCAATTTCTCCAGTGGCAGGGTTGATCTCTGCTCCATCATACTCATATTCAAATGTAACCTTGAGAGGATAAGTCTTTGTTGTTGCATCATTCTTAACCTTCATCTCTAATGTCTTCTGAACAGTTTCTCCAGGAGCGATCTTATTGATATAAAAACTATTGCTACCTTGAGTTGTACTGAATATATTTTCAGGTTGTGTTACAGTAACTGTTATATTTTTCGCNGCTACTGTAGCATTGGTGTTATAGATATCAAAGGTAAAGTTAAATACAGATCCTGCCCTTAATTCCTCTACATCCGTAACATAATTACTGATGATTAGTTTTGGCCTACTAATGGTATCTTCTGCCTCTTCCTTCTTTACATTCTGCACATTACGAATTGGAATGTTAATTGTTTCACTCATTTGTCCCGCATATGAGATATTCACTGTTAAATTATTCAGTCCATGAGGTACATTTTCAGAAACATTCAAAGGAATCGTAATTCTTGTAGTCTTTCCAGCTTCTAATTTTTCTATGTAAATATAAGGATCCGAATTAACCGGAATAAAAGTATCTCCTGTTAAATTACTAAGTGATATTTTAATTTCTGATACATCAACTTTACTCTTATTCTCAATATCAAAGGAAACTTCTAGCTTATCTCCAGCTTTCGGTTTCTCCGGGGATTGTTTTACATTGTCTATAATAAGATTTGGTTCGTCCGTGGAAACCACTTCACCAATAATATCCAACCAAACATTTTGATTGTTCTCATAAGTTCCACCAGCTTCATCTTTGTAATTCACGATAACATTAAGATTCTTAAGCCCGCTTGTGGCTTCCTTGGAAACTATCAATGGAATTTCCACTTGAATTGTTTCATCTTCATTCAAATTGGAAACTTCTATTCCATCTGTAAAATAATTGGTAAGGAAACTACTCACCCCAATACTGGAACTATCAATAGATACATTNATATCCTTTGCCTTTGAAAATCCCTGGTTCGTAATTGTGGCAACTACCGTAAACTCGTTACCTACCTTCAAATCACCAATATAGCTAATATTATCAAATTGCAAGTTAGGAGAATATTCCTTTTTCTTAAGGTTTACAATGATACCATAGGTCTCTTGAATAGNNTCACCATCAACNGTTTTAAATTTAAAATTAATATCTAGGGATTGATTTCCAGCTTCNGCACTACTTAATATACTTACTGGTAAGGTTACTTTTTCTTGGGCACCAGGAAGTAAATCTCCTACCTTAATCTCTTTCGCGGAATATTTTTCTGCAATTCCAGAACTGCCATAATCAACAGAAAAATATACATTCCGTGCCATTAATTCTCCTTCGTTTTTAATCACAAAGGAAAGATCTGTATCATTACCAATATAAAAGTTTTTCAATTCGATATTGCTTACCGTCAATTGAGCCGGTGCCTTTTCTTCTAATATACTAAGATAAGTATCCACATAAGAAGTTGTANGCTGACCTGATGATTGCCAATCGATATATGTAAAGGATAATCGGATTGGATAGTCACNGATTTTTGCAGATTCCTTAACTCTTACATTGAATTCCACATATGTAGTTGAACTGCTTGATATTCCATTAACTTCAATGTTATTAACCTTTAACTTTGGATTTGTAAATGTAAATGGAGCATTATCTGCTGACACTTTTACTGTTGGCTTATCTATATATGTTCCTATTGCTTTTACTGGTATGCTTATTGTTGATTCTTCTCCCGGTTTTACAATAAACTCTAAATTCCCTTCCGTGATTTCAATTGCTGACGCTGCAGCTGCTGCCATGTTACTATTTCCGGTCATGGCTGCTGTTAACACTAATGAGATAACCAGCATTGCAGTTAATATTTTTTTCCCTCTCATTTCTATTACCTCTGCTTCCTTTCCAATTTAATTTCATTCTTCGATTTTGGTATTCAATTCTCCATTATATCTTTTATATTTCATTCTTTTTATTTTATTCTATTTGTTTTATACAATGGTAAACTTAAATTCTCATTGTTTGGATGATTGCCTTTTTCCTTGTCAATTACTATGACACATCCGTAGCAATCTCCTGTGTTTCTTCTGGGGGCAGTTCTTCGGCTTGCTTAGTAAATTCTTCAATTTTTTCTACCTTACCATCAAAGATATGGATGATCTTGTCAGCATATTCTGCCAATCTTCGATCATGGGTTACCATAACGATGGTTAAGTTGTTTGCCTTGGCCATATCTTTTATTAAGTCCATAACCTCCTTAGATGTTTTCGAATCAAGATTTCCCGTAGGCTCATCAGCAAAAACGATCGACGGATTACTGACAAAGGCTCTGGCAATTCCGACCCTTTGCTGCTGACCACCACTCATCTCTTTGGGTTTGTGTTTTAATCTGGAACCCAAACCTACCTTAGTTAAGATGTTCCTTGCCATCTTCTTACGCTTTCTAGTAGGAACACGTTTGAATACCAAGGGTAGTTCCACATTCTCTAATGCAGTCATGGAGTTTAATAGATTATATGACTGAAATACAAAGCCCAAATTATTTTGACGGAACTTTGCTAAGGCCCTTTCACTCATTTTATGAATGTGCCGGCCTTTTATTATAATCTGGCCGGAGGTTACTTTTTCAATTCCTGCCATGAGATTTAATAAGGTGGATTTTCCCGAACCAGACACACCATATAAGCAGCAGAACTCACCTTTTTTAATGGTGAAGCTAACATTATCTACTGCACAAATCCGTTCCTTGCCCATGCGATATATTTTTTTTACATTTTTTAATTCAATTACATTTTCTGCTTTATTACTCATAGCTGCACCTTCCTGATTCCGACGCTAAAAGCACCTACTACAGATTAATACTACACCATAAATGTTAAATATATTTTTTCAAAAACCTTAAGTTTTTCTTAAGTTTTTATTAAGGCTTCTTGTTTTTATTATAAAAATTATTTTCTTTTTGTAATTTTTCCTTATGTTTTAGCCTTCGCTCAATAAAACGCATAAAGACCAATTTAATATAAGCTCCTATGGGTACTGCCAGTAACATTCCCATAAAACCTCCAACGGCACTACCAAAAATCAGAGAAATGATTATGATTAAAGGATGAATCTTGATGGATCGACTTAATAACTTGGGTCCTATAAAATTACCATCAATTGACTGGATTATGATTAAGGCAATCATTGATATAAGCCAGGTTCTTATATCCCCACTGATTAGACAAACGAAGGTGGTACTGATATAGGCTACAATTGGCCCAAAGTAGGGGATTAAGTTACAAATCCCTGAAAAAATGCCAATTACAATAGCAAATTTTACACCCGTAATAGACAAAACAATACTAATAATAATGACCATAAGAAAGGCGTCTGCCAGTTGACCTCTAATATAACCAGAAAAAACCCGATCTAAATCATGAATCATATCAAGATTTTTTTTGCTACGCTTTTCTGATAATAGTGCCATATTCACTTTTTTTATGTAAGCCATAAACATTCTTCCATCGATCATAAAATAAAAACCGATGATAAAGCTAAAAATTATGGTTGTCATATACCCTGAAATATTGGTTATCGATTCGATAGCAGAACTAGCAAATCGAGTAATAATATTCAGAATATGATTCGTTGCATTCTTCACATATTGCTCTATTTCATCGGACTGTATATCTAGCTCACTTAATTTTTTTAGTAAAGATTTATAAAAGGCATCAAAACTATTGACATATTCTTCTCCCAATCGAACAATATCGTCAAAGTTAGCAAAACGCAGTTGATCGGTAACTGAGAATACCAGTAAGGATACCAAAGCTGATGCTGCAAGAACGATTAAAACAATCGAAGTCACCGCAGCCCATGTCCGCGGTGCCTTAAGTTTTCTTAAAAACTTTGGTAATTTAACTTTCTTATATTTTCTTTCAAAAAAAGAAACAATCGGATCCATAAGATAAGCAAATGCAAAGCCAAATGTGATCGGCTTAATCACCTTAATAAACCAGCTTATCTTATCCATGACAACCCAGAATATTATATGGGAATACGTGGCTATTAGACTAAGAATGTAAATGATAACAGCGGTTATAATAACATATAAGGATATTTGCATATACTTTTTATTGAATATATCCTTCCATCTCATCCCTTCTCTGCACTACCCCCTTCCCCGTAGCCAATGAAACGTGCAATACAATCCACGCTATGGTCGATACCTATATAATTGCTTTTAATGGATAGGTGATAGTTTTCAACCTTGCCCCATTTTTCACTGGCGTGATAATTGTAATAATTCGCTCTACGCTTATCGATTTTTAAAATCTCCTCCTCGGCTTTGTTGGCTGGTAGATTATATTGAGTAATGGCTCTGTTTTTACGATATTCCAAATCCGCCCAAATAAAAACATGAACCACATTTTCAAAATCTCTTAAAATATAATCCGCACATCTACCTACAATGACACAAGGTCCTTCCATAGCAACCTTACGAATTACATTGGATTGGGCAAGATAGATCTGATCATCCAAGGATAAGTGAGTAAAACCTATCTCCTGGTTACCATAAGCATTCATTCCCATGGCAATGGAATATAAAAGGCTGTTCGTTGCCTTCCTCTCAGCATTTTCAAATACTGCTTCTGCAAAACCGCTCTCCTTAGCTGCTCTAGTAATAATTTCTTTATCATAAAACGGAATCCCTAATCTTTGGGCTAATTTAGCTCCAATTTCTCTTCCGCCGCTTCCGTATTGTCTACTGATCGTAATGATTTTATCCATACATATCACTCCATTCAAATTCTTCAATTATCTTCCTATATTATATCATTATTATATCATTAATATATCCTGAACATAAAATCATGTTCATAATCTTGATGCTCCGAACGCTTATACTTGCACGCATATATCTCACTACGCTTTCATTATTTCATGAACAAAAATCATGTTCATAATCTTGTTGCTCCGAACGCTTATACATACAACCATGCATATACCTCACTACGCTTTCATTATATCATATGCATGTAAAAGTATGAAGTAAATTTTCTGTCAACTCTTAAAATAGTATTATTATTTACATGTTCAATTTTAATTTTAAATAGAGTCTTTTTATTGGGTTTAAATCTTTATATACTTGTTGATATAAACTCCTATATACTTCTTCCACATGTTGGAGTTCTCTTTGGTTGATTCCAGCTTTACTAAATCTGGCTTTCCATATGGTTTCCATAAAATCCGAAAAGCTCTCTTCCTTGATATAAGTACAATGCTTTCTTACATAATCCAGATGGTCTTCTAATAAGCTTTTTTGCCCCGGTATTTCTTTTGATAGGGTCAAAATTTTCTCTGTATCTTTGTATATTCTTAAGGCTTTTTGACTGAGGCTAGCAAAAGCATTGTTTTTCCGGAAGCGGATTAAGGAGAGTATAGCTAGGGTAAGAAGGAATAAAAAAGTGAAAAGCCATAGAATTATGGTATCAGAAGCCTTTTTTTCTGATCTAAACTCTGGATCTTTCAGCTCTTTTGATCCAGGCTGCTCATCTTCTTTATCTATAACACTTTCTTTTATTCCTTCTTTCGGTGTGGGAGAAGCCGTTGGATCCGGGGTAATGATTGGAGTAACTTGCTCTTTCGTTAAATCATCAATATTTTCTCCTAAACCCAAAATATATTCTAATGTCTCCTCATTTCCTACTACGCCTGAACCCGGTGTAACCTCTACAGGTACCCACCCACAACCATCAACATAAACCTCCACCCAGGCATGGGCATTATAATCCTTGACACTTATCATAGCTTGGGATGATTCTAATCTATAGTTCTCATGCCCAGTATAAAAAGTAACCATCTGTGTCCCAAGGTAATCATTGGGTATAAAACTGCCAACGGCATACCCTTCTACATATCTAGCGGGAATTCCCATGGCTCGGAAAATCATAGTAGCAGCGGATGCATAGTGTGCACAATAGCCCCGTTTATTTTCATATAAGAAATATTCTATAAAATCCTTCCCCCTCGGTAACTTACCAGGGGATAGGGAATAATCTGTATGACGCTCCAAATAACTTTTTACGTAATTAATCCGTTTCATAAGATCATGGTCACTGGCTGTAATCTTTAAATTTGAAAAATCCTTTTTCAATCTCTCTAACTTTTTCTCCGGCATTTTCGTGTATACATCGTAAACAAAATCTCTATAGATTTTTTCATATTTTGTATAAGTACCTAATTTTAAATTGTCTGTGATAACTTCCCTTTCGTCATTATTTATTATCTTCCCTATGGACATATAATTATAGAAATCCAATTCATAGCTTTCTTTCCCATCCCTTGCTGTGACATAAAGATCTTGAACATATTTTTTTTCAGCAATTTGGTTATAATCTGATAAATAGGGAACATATAGATATTTTTTATTTGCATCTACATATTCAATCTTAAGTTTTGCTTTATAAATAAAGCTCTGAATCAATGATAAAGTATAATAATCATAGAACGTTTGATTGGAATATGGTTTTGTTATCTTCTCAATTAAGGAAACACTCATATTCATGGGATCAAATTCTTCAGAGGGTATCTTTTCTAATAAAGCCTGATACTTCTTCTTATCCCCTGCTGTATGTCCATCCCATCGATCCCCAGTATAATTTGTTCCAACATAACCTTTCACATATAGTCCTTGTTCCCCTAAAAAGCTGGGAAGTATAATACGAAGATGTTCACTATTATCAAACTCTACCTCTCCTACTCTTCCTAATCTCCCCCCACTTAGACCTCCACTAGCTTTTACCTTAAATGAGAATTTCAAGTCATTGATTTTATTTGTTATGTCATCTAAGGATAAATCAAAAAGCTTTTTCTGAAGATCCACTTTTATCTCTTTTATCTTTATAATACTTTCGTATTCTTTCCTCGAAACAAATAAATTCATAAGAAAAAATAAGACAATACAGAAAACACTGAGAACAATCGCACTTCTAGCGCTTACCCTCTGATGAATCTTCCGTTGTTGTCTGTCGCTGATCTTATGATTAATAGAAGATGCTTTCACGAGATACAAGGTTGCTGTAATATAGATTACAAGATAATGTTCCGCCGGTATTAAACCCACCAAGAAGCTAGCGGCAACTGGTAGAAATAATATTATAATACTTAGATTACTTATATTGTTGCGAAGCAAAGAGTAGGATAATAAGGCAATGACAGGGATTATAATCATGATAACTAAAAGTGTAGTATCCTGGGTTTCTGTAGTATAGTCTGCAAGATAACGAATGGATTGAAATCCATAATAATCCTCTGCTCTAGAAATTACCAGATTTTCCAAAATATAAAAACCGTTTTTAATTCTTTCTAACCTACTGTATAAGAATAATCCATAGAATAAGAAAACAAAAAAGCCTTTAACAAAGTCATAGGATTGAAATAAGAAAATAAGAAAAAACACTACACTGCTTAAAAGCAATGCCATATTCACTTGAATGTGATTCACTGGGATCAAAAAGCTTTCAATAAAAACAGAAGCAAAGCACCAGCCACTTAAAAAAATGGCAATCCATTGGATAAGTCTCATATAAAGAGGAAATTCTGATTTATTTTCTTCTACGACAAAAAAAGCATTATCTACATAGATTCCATCTTTCATTCCCTGACCCATTCCAACCTTACCTTTCTAAATAAAAATGGTATGCATTGTCATTTACCCTTTGTTTAGTCAAATCTTAGCTCTTGTATATCAGCTTTCATATTCCCAATGCTCACCATGGCAACCCCGATATCCCTTTCCTTGGATTCTTCAAAAACTTCATCCGTTATCAATTGGCTTTCTTCTTCAATATCTCCATCCCAAGAAAGCTCTCTTCTATCACCAACATATATTATTTGTCTTGTATTGGTTTTTATTAGTGATAAAGCATCCAATAGTTCCTTTGAAATATCACTGCTTATAAAAAACATATCGGTATATTGTTCATGGGGGTACTCCGCTTGATATGCAGAAAAGGCATCAATTTCTTTGGAATAAGGCAAGGTGGATAATAAGTCATCCAAAGCCTCATACAAGTCTTCCTCTTGAACAACACGAACTCTTCTACAAACTCCTTGCTTATAATCATACCAGGCAAAATAATGAATCTGCCCTCTGGTCAAAAAAGAATAAGATAAAGACAGAGCACACTCCATTAAAGCATCCATATAAACAAGAGTATTTTTCCTTTCAGGAATACATAAATTAACAAAGGAAAGAACCGAACAATTCAATGGCTCACTAAATTCTTTAATCATCAATTTATCTTCTTTTGCACTGAGCTTCCAATGAATCCGTTGCAGGCGATCCCCCTCCCGATATTCTCGAATGGCAAATACCGAAGAGGGATCATCTCCACTTTTGATAAGGGAATAGTAATCACTTTCCACCATATTTTGACTACGGTTTATGATGTAAGTTTCCTCTATTTCATAAAAATTAGGCAAAATTGCAATTTTAATTTCATCATGGGGTTTCTTCTTTAAACTAAAAATTTTTAAATAATCAAATAGGCGAACTCCCTGTAATACAATTTCTAGGTTACCAGCATATTCCGACAAAAAATTACATACCACCCTTGTTTTTGCTTTTCTATCCAAAGAAACTTGTAGCACTTTTTTGTATTTCATTTTAGAATAGCTGTTTTTATATGTTAGATAAACTGTCAAATTAGGAATAGGAAAAATGGTAGGATTGTGGAATAAAAAGGATACTGGTATGACTTCTTCCTTATTCGTCACATGAACAAGACTCTCTAAGCCCACACTTAGTTTCCCATATATATAACTAAGCAAGCCAAATAGAAGAAAGGGCATAGCAACCACCATTAAGAGGATGATTCCCATAATGTACTCATTATATAAAACGGAAAGTAATCCAAGAGAAATCAATATTAATAAATATCTTATCTTATTCCGTAGCATAGATACTCCTTTTCCTTAACCTTTTATTCTCCCATCAGATTTCTCTAGCGAATGGCTTGGTTCGCCTAAGAATTACCTCCATGATTCTTTTGCTATAATCCTAGGTGGTTTTATTATACGTAAAATATCGTCTAAGAGGTTGTCCACAGTTACATTATTTACCCTGGCTTTGGGTTTTAGAATCATTCTATGGGCACAGACATCTTTAAATACATATTGCACATCGGAGGGAATCACATAATCTCTACGGCTTAAAAACGCTGTAGCTTTAACCATATTCATCAAAGCCAAGGATCCACGGGGACTTACCCCTAGATCGGTTAATGGATTTTCCCTGGTCTGCTGAACCAAACGTGTTATATATTCATAAATGGAGTCGTGTATATAGACCTCCTCCACAAGATTTTGGATTTTAAGAAGCTCTTCCCTTTCAACTATTTTTTCTACATTATTTAGAGGATTGGTATTTTGCCTTTCTTTTAAAATTCCAATTTCACTGGTTAAGTCGGGATATCCCATGGAAAGTCTGACCATGAATCGATCCAGTTGAGATTCTGGCAACATCTGGGTTCCAATGGATCCTATGGGATTTTGTGTAGCAATCACTATAAAGGGTTTGGGAACTTCTCTAGTCACACTGTCTACAGTTACTTTTCCTTCCTCCATAACTTCTAACAAGGCTGACTGTGTTTTAGAAGAGGTTCGATTAATCTCATCCGCCAGAAAAAGATTACACATCACAGGTCCAGCTTTGTACTGATAGCTTTCTCCCTCTTTTCCCAACAAATGATATCCAACCACATCCGTTGGTAAAACATCTGGTGTAAACTGTAAGCGGTGGTGTTTCAATTCCATGGCTTTGGAGAAGGCCAATGCCAAAGTAGTCTTTCCCACCCCTGGGCGATCCTCTAAGAGAATATGCCCTTTTGCTAGAATAGCCGTGAGTACCTTTCCGATAACCAGCCGCTTACCAATTACAACCTTGCTAACTTCATCGATAATCTGTATTGCTTTCATGTTATAAAACATTCGCTTCCATCCTCTACCTTATAATCTATTTAGTAGGATATTATAACATATTTTGGAATAATTACAACAAAATATCTATAATTTCCCACAAACAAAAAAACCACAACTTTTACATTTTAGCTGGAAAGCTTTATCATCCATATTATTCAATCTTTGCCTATTTTCCATATTTTATTATGTATATTCTGTGAAAAAGCTTCTTTTATATTGACTTATGCTGAGAAATGTTTAAAATTAATTTCATGAGAATACTAGGGAGGTAGCAAAATTGAATAGAACAAAAAAAATATTATCTGGACCTAAACAAGAAAAAAAAGTTCGTAAACCAATCGACAAGAAGGTTTACATTATTATCTCTGCTGTTTTGGGAGTTTTATTAATTGGGGCTTTATTGTTTGATCAGCTATATAAAAGACCTCTTATGAAAATTAACGAAGATAAATATTACCTTGAGGATTTAAACTACTATATCTACGATTTAGAAGCGCAGTATGATGCCATTGATCAAATGTTTGGTGGCCAATATTGGGACATGGTCTATGATCAGATGACTGGCATAACCGTGAGAGATGCTGCATTACAAGAAGCCATAGAAACCGCCTTAATGACAGAAGTCCTATATAAAGAGGCTATGGCCAAAGACTATCAATTGACTGAGGAAGAAAATGAAACCATTACCGAACAAGTAAATTCTCTTTTGGAAGAGAAAATGGACGAAAAGGTAATAAAAAAGAATAACTTCACTAAGGAAGGCTTAAGGGATTCTATTGGTAAGATAACCTTAGCGAATCGATATAGAAAAGATTTAATTGATTCCTTGCCTGTGGATGATGAAGGGATTAAGGCAGGTATTGACCCCGCTGATTATAAACGTTATGATATCGAATATTTATTCATATCCACTCAAGAAACAAATGAGGATAATGAAATGGTCTCCCTCAGTGATGAGGACAAGCAGGCAGCCTATGATAAGATAAGCTCCTATTATGATACCGCCAAAAATACCGAAGACTGGTCTAGCATACTAGCAGATGATGAGGAAGATGTGGTTTATAGAGAAGATTACTTCCTTGAGAGCGGTACTGACTTTTCTGAGGAATTCCAGGATCTGATGAAATCCATGGAGAATGGCTCCGTAAGTGATATCTACGAAGCTGAAAATGGATACTACATTGTAAGAATGGTAGACAATGATTCAAGCATAAGCTATGACAATGCTGTTTCTTCTGCCATTAGTAGAGCAGAAAACCAAGCCTTTTCAGAGGAATACGACAGAATCTTGTCAACCTATGATTTTGATATCAATGAAAACATATTAAGCACCTTAGATATGGGTGAAATTACCTTAGTAAAATAATTATTTTGCTAAATTCTGAATAATATTTTCTTTCCAAGAAATAATAAGTATGAAAAATGTTGGAAAGGAGATATGAAAGTGGCAAAAAACAGAAACAACAAACCGAGAAACAAAACAACGAACAAGAGTAAAAACACCAACAATACGCAAATGAGAGATTCCGTAAAGAATAGCCATGCAGAGGTTCCTGACAATAGTCCCGGACGCAGTGGCCCAGGCGGTGATTAATCCTCAATAAGATAAACTGATAAGATCAGAATTTCATAGACAGTATCTATTACCTAAGTCTTTCTTTGTAATAGGTACTGTTTTTCTTCATAACTACTAGTAATTTCGTATGTTAGTGCTATAATGTTTTTCATAAAATATTTGAGAGGAGATTATTTGAATCAATGAAAATATTAATCGTTGGTTGCGGTAAGGTAGGAACTACTCTGGCACAACAACTTGACTTAGAGGGACATGATATTGTTGTCATTGATTATAAAGCAAGCGCTATTAACTACATAACGGAAACATTAGATATTATGGGTTATATTGGGAATGGTGCCAGTTATCGTGACCTTTTAGAAGCCGGAATAGAAGATGCTGATTTGTTGATCGCAGTAACCAATTCAGATGAGTTAAATCTACTCTGCTGCTTAATTGCAAAGAAAGCAGGGGGCTGTCATACCATTGCCCGGGTACGAAATCCACAATATAATTCAGAAATAGATTTTATAAAGGAAGAAATCGGTCTTTCTATGATCATTAATCCCGAGTTGGAGTCCGCATCGGATATTGCCCGTTTAATCCGTATTCCTTCCGCAATAAAGATCGATACCTTTGCCAAGGGGAAAATCGAGTTGCTTAAAATTCAAATTCCGGAAGAGTCTGTCCTTCATAATATGAGAATCATGGATATGTCTTCAAAACTTCATTGTAAGGTTTTGGTTTGCGCTGTAGAACGAGGCTCAGAAGTATTTATTCCATCAGGAGCTTTCATCTTAAAAGGAGGAGACCGTATCTCCTTTATAGCAACACCAAAGTCCGCCTCTGATTTCATTCATAAACTAGGATTTACTACGAGTCATCTAAAAAATGTTATGATTGTTGGAGGAGGCGCTATCGCCGTATATCTAACCTATCAATTGATTGGTTCTGGAATCAAGGTAAAAATTATTGAACAGAATAAAGAGCGCTGCGAGGAGCTAAGCGAATTTTTCCCAGAAGCCTTGGTGATTAACGCAAACGCTACGGATAACAATGTACTCATCGAAGAAGGAATTGCCGAAGCAGATGCCTTTGTGGTGCTTACAAATCTAGATGAAGAAAATATTCTTTTATCTTTATATTGTCAGAAGAAATCTAAGGCAAAGGTATTTACTAAGGTTACACGACTAACTTATGATGATATTATTGAAGAAATGCCTTTAGGAGTAATTGTGAATCCAAAACTCGTTACGGCAGATTACATCATTCAACATGTTAGAGCCATGCAAAATTCCAAAGGAAGTAATGTGGAAACCTTATATAAAATTGTAGGTGATAAGGTAGAGGCATTGGAGTTTCGTGTTCGGGTAGCTTCTTCTCTAATTGGGGTTCCCCTAGAGAAACTGAAACTAAAAAACAACCTACTGGTCTGCTGTATTATCCGCAATGGTAAAGTTATCATTCCCAGCGGACAAGACTCCATTCATCTAGGTGATTCGGTTATTATAGTAACCACCAATTACCGACTTGATGATTTAAATGACATATTGATGTAATAATAAGGATCACATCTTCCAGATTTAAATACGAAAGTAACATTTTCCTTAATTAAAATGATACTGTAAACAAAGTATTACAATGATTTGTTAGCAGTAATATGAGGTACAAATATGAATAGATCAATTATATTATATATTAGTGGCTGGATTCTTAATTTTGAAGCAGCATTTTTGCTATTGCCCCTGGTTGTTGCATTGATATATAAAGAAAAAACTGTCTTCTCTTTTCTAATCACCATAGGAATATGCCTACTTATTGGGATTCCTCTCGTTATAAAAAAACCAAAAAGCAAAGTTTTCTTTGCTAAAGAAGGCTTTATAACCGTGGCTCTAGGCTGGATTCTTTTAAGTATAATGGGAGCCTTACCTTTCTTTTTAAGTGGAGAAATTCCCAGCTATGTAGATGCTTTATTTGAAATCATTTCTGGCTTTACCACAACAGGTTCTAGTATTTTAAGTGATGTGGAAGCCCTGTCAAAAAGCTTACTATTTTGGAGAAGCTTTTCACACTGGATTGGTGGTATGGGGGTTTTGGTATTTATTCTTGCAATTTTGCCCATGGCTGGAGGAGAGAGTATCCACCTGATGAGAGCCGAAAGTCCGGGGCCTTCGGTAGGAAAGCTTGTACCCCGAATGAGAACCACAGCCATATGGCTATATTCCATTTACATCATTTTAACAATTATCCTATTTATTTTTCTGTTAATAGGCCGTATGCCTATATTTGACGCTTTGCTAAACACCTTTGGAACAGCAGGAACTGGTGGATTTGGTATAAAAAATGACAGTATTGCATCCTATTCAAACTATAACCAGATCATCATTACCATCTTTATGATTTTATTTGGTATCAATTTTAATTTCTATTTTTTTATACTGCTAAGAAAATTTAAATCTGCAATAAAAATCGAAGAAGTACGTTGGTACATTATTATTATAGCAGTTTCTGTAATATTAATTTCACTGAATACCGGTGGACTCCATGGGTTCTTAGGCAAAATTCAAGAATCTTCCTTTCAGGTTGCTTCAATCATTACCACTACCGGATATTCCACGGTTGATTTTAATCAGTGGCCCACCTTTTCAAAGACAATTTTAGTATTGATTATGTTTATCGGAGCCTGTGCAGGTAGTACAGGGGGCGGTATGAAAGTATCCCGAATTATAATCCTTTTTAAATCCATTGGAAAAGAATTATCTTATATGATTCATAAAAGAAGCGTTAAAGTACTAAAATTAGATGGTAAAAAAATAGAGCACGAAACTATGCGCTCCATTAATGTGTTTTTTATCTCCAATATCTTTATATTTGCCATATCAACTTTACTCATTTCTTTAGATAATTTTGATTTTACAAGTAGCGTTACAGCCGTAGCAGCTACACTTAATAATATTGGTCCTGGACTAGGAAAGGTTGGACCCATGGGTAACTTTGGAGACTTTTCGGTCTTATCAAAATTTGTAATGATGTTTGATATGTTAGCCGGAAGATTAGAAATCATACCGATGCTTCTACTCTTTTCTCCAGCTACATGGAAAAGATAGGTAACAAATAAAGCAAGCAAAAAAGGATGGTACACAAGAGGCTTAGCTTGATGATGAAGCTTGTCATGGCACATAAGACCTCAAAATACAAGGTCTTAGTGCCAGCGACTTTATGATAATTGCTCATCAAACCATATTCTCCATCACTGTTAATATGGGTGGTTTTACGAAAATTGTAAATCCATATTTTACAAGCTGGTTTTGACACTTAACATCTTAATAGTACTATAACATAGGCATTATTTATTCTATATGTAGTATGGACATGTAGGTTCTTCTGCTCCAAGAGGTGAATATGGAATTAAAAAATTTGGTATCCCTGAGGAATAAGGAGCGATATCATATTGCTGAAAATAAATCACAAGCCCATCCTTGCTTAAATAAAAATTGTTTTTCTTGATCGACTCTCTTACTCGCTGAGGGTAATCTTCAAAGTATATGGAATCTCCTTTTTTATTTTCTAACTCAATTTGCTCTATGATATTATTGATAACAAATTCCATCACATCTGTTGTATTGGGAAAAAAATCTGTCAACTCCTCTTTCTTGCTTTTTGCTAAGTTCCAGGTATCGGAATATCGATAGGTTAATCCATGGGCTCCTCCCGTATATTCATATTGGTCGAAATATAGACTTAGAGCACAATTCTGATTGTATGTTACCTCATAGTTTACATAGACCTCAAAGGGTCGAATTGGGAAATCATTTGCCACTGAATATTCGTATTCTACCATGGCCATCTGATACAAATTCATAATATCAGAGCGCTCAAACATGACAGCCTTTGTTTTATATAAGGTATTTAGTTTCTGTGCCAACATATGATAAGTGTCTGATATAAATAAGGGATATTTTATCGTGTAGTGTAATACATTATGATCTTTGTAGAACATATCCTGTTCTATTACCTGCTCCTTCACAAGAAAATAGTACCCTCTCATAGAATGGAATCCTCCCATCGGGTTGTCATAGTCTATCATATGCCTTCTTTTATATTGATATTCTTATTCCTGAGGAAGCGAGGCTTCAAAATATAGAAGATAGGAAAAAATAAAAGTCATAGAGTGGCACTAATACAACTACCACTATATGACTTTTACGGAATCAATCCACTAATATATCTTATCTGCTTAAATCCTATCTGACTATATCTTTTCCACTTATATCTTTTCCACTTATATCTTTTCCACTTAT
>JGI24710J26742_10000182_pt1 | contig 57701 bp, 67 predicted proteins | sample BioPla2DNA2_FD_26742 | JGI IMG/M metagenome (IMG submission 26742) | reverse complement strand
TATCAGGATCGAACATCATCATGCGTGTTGCCTCAAGAAATGCCGGATTCTGAACATATTTTGACCAGTCAGTCATAAGCGCACCTCTTTTTCTGTTGTACTGATGCTAAAACCTGCCAGCTCGGACTATCCTTTGTACTCATCGAAATGAATTTCTGAGAATAAAACGGCATATCGCTCGGCTCAGCGTCATAGATTAAACAACGTTAATATTGAATAGTATTTGGTTAATTTATAATACTCTATACACTGCTAAAAAAGACAATACTACAAGAACATTTATTTCCTAAATTCCCGGTAATCTATAACCTTGCGAGCTTAAGGATGTTACCTATCCCGATCCTGAAAGTTATAGATATGAAAGGTGAGGTGACCATTGGAACTAAAATTCTTGCCCCCTTCATGTGTTTCGGGGTTCTCTTAGAACTCTCTTAGAACATGGATACATCAACGTTTCAAGATATAAAAAAGACGACTGCGGACTGTCTCCGTTTTGTCGTCCTATTATGGCGTCCTAGGCATGTATCGAGTCCGCGTAGGCAGTACGACCTGATAAACTTGACTTTTATTGGCGTCCCAGGCAGGAATCGAACCTGCATCAACAGCTCCGGAGGCTGCCACCTTATCCTTTAGGCCACTGGGACACGCTTTGTCATTTTAGCGCAGGAATGTTTAAAAGACAACGACGGACAGTTTCGGGCAGTGCCGGGTAAAATTTTAAAACTTTTCCGTTTGTCCTTTTGAGTCCTGGCGAGTTACTCTAAGTCATTTTTTGTTGATTTTCTTTTATTTTTCAATTAACACGGTGATGGGGATGTGACGATTTGTTGATCGTGTTAAAATGACGATTGTCGCATGACGAATCTTTTTCTCGGAGGTAAGATCTTGCCTAGAAAAAATGCAGTTCGTACCTATCATCTTGATCAAACAAAGCAACCTCTTCGTGACGCGCTAGGGGAGTTCAGGCGTCGACGTATTGTGTCATTCGATGTTCCCGGGCATAAACAGGGGCGAGGGAATGAGCCTTTAGCTGCCTTTCTTGGTCGGCAGTGTCTTTCGGTTGACGCCAATTCCATGCAGCTTTTAGATACACTGATCCATCCGACAGGCGTCATCTTGGAAGCGGAGCAACTTGCCGCTGACGCTTTCGGTGCCGACCGATGCTTTTTTATGGTAAATGGTACGACGTCGGCGGTTCAGGCCATGATTCTATCTACATGTGCTCCCGGAGACGAAATCATCTTGCCGCGGAATGTGCACCGCAGCGTCATTAACGCCTTAATCCTGTCGCAGGCGATTCCGGTTTATGTCAATCCGTCCGTCAATCTGAAGTTGGGCATTCCCCTCGGCATGTCTGTTGACGATGTGGCAGAAGCCATTCGGCAGCACCCCAAAGCAAAGGCGGTGCTGATTAACAACCCGACCTACTATGGCGTGTGCGCGAACGTTAGGAAAATTGTTGAGCTGGCGCACGACGCAGGCATGCGCGTGTTGATTGATGAGGCTCACGGTACACATTTCTACTTCGGAGAGAATCTGCCAGTTTGCGGGATGGAAGCCGGTGCCGATATGAGTGCCATCTCGCTCCACAAAACAGGCGGTTCACTGACACAAAGTTCAATGCTTCTTTTAGGACCGAATATGCGTGAAGATCAAGGGTATGTGCATCAGATCATCAACTTGATGCAGACCACCAGTGCGTCGTATCTCCTACTAGTGTCGCTTGATATCACGCGGAATCATCTTGCGCTTAACGGGCGGGATATTTACTCTCGTGTCGTTGATTTTGCCAACTATGCGCGCCGAGAAATCAATGAAATCGGTGGCTTTTACGCGTTTTCTCACGACGCTTGCGACGGTGACGCGTTTTTTGATTTTGACATGACGAAACTGACGGTCAATACGCGTTCAACCGGCCTGTCCGGTATAGAGGTTTATGATCTGCTTCGTGACGAATACGATATACAGGTGGAGTTTGGCGACTTGCAGAATTTCTTGGCGATCATGTCGGTAGGCGATCGTCCTGCGGCGATTGAGCGTCTTATCGGCGCATTAGAAGACATTAAGCAGAATTATGGTACCGAGCCGGCAAAGCTTGTCGTCAATGAATATATCTCGCCTGAAGTGGTTATGACACCGGCAGAGGCATTCTATAAGCCGTCCGAACAACTTTCTTTAGAGAAGTGTTGCGGGCGGATTGCGACAGAATCCGTCATGTGTTATCCGCCGGGGATACCGATTCTCGCGCCGGGTGAGCGTGTGACGCCGGGGATTTTAGAGTATATTCAATATGCCAGAGATAAAGGAAGTCTATTGACAGGTACGGAAGATCCGGAGGTCAGGCAGTTATACGTCATGCTAGAGTAACGTCGTGGCGCGTTTGCGAGATATGTCCTGCAAAAACGTGCCGTTAAGTAGGAGGGCTGAATAATGGAATTGTGGTTCAGCGAACACCATTCTGCAGATGTGAAATTGAGTTTGCGTGTGCGTCATCAGCTTTATTCTCGCCATTCCGAGCTGCAGCTTATTCAAGTTCTGGATAGTTATGAGTTCGGTCGTGTGCTCGCACTTGACGGCGTGATCATGATCACGGAGAAAGATGAATTTATATACCATGAGATGTTGGTGCACGTCCCGATGGGTGTGAACCCTGATGTGAAGCGCGCGCTCATCATCGGAGGCGGCGACGGGGGAGCGCTCCGTGAGCTCTGCCGCTACCCCGATGTAGAGGAGATCATTCTTGTCGAAATCGATCCGATGGTGATCGGCGTAGCGAAACGCTTCTTGCCGACGATGGCCTCGTCTTTTAGCGATCCTCGCGTGACGGTGGTCTACGAAGACGGATTGCGCTATGTCCGTCGCGCCAACACGCCGTTTGACTTGATCATTGTCGATTCGACCGACCCCTTCGGTGTTGGCGAGAGTCTCTTTTCACGTGAGTTTTACGGCAACTGCCGGCGCGCTCTTTCAAAGAACGGCATACTTGTCAATCAGCACGAAGGGCCATATTACCGCCAAGAAGCAGAAGAGGCAGCAACAATTTTCGCGCGCACGTCGAAGATTTTTTCGGTAGCTCGTGTGTATCAAGCCGGCATCCCGACATATCCCGGAGGTCATTGGCTTTTTGGATTTATGTCAAAAGGACTGGATCCGATTGCAAATTATGATGCAAAACGCTGGCTTTCATTAGGGATTGAAACACGCTACTATAATCCGGATCTGCACTTGGGAAGTTTCGCATTGCCCACTTACGTGAATCGTTTGCTCGAAAAAGGTGAAATCTTAGATGACGTTTTCAAGCGTGTGATCCAAGGGCAGATCTGGCCGCCGGAACGCGATAAGATCGAAAAATCGGAAGAGACCGATAAAGACAATCCGTGAGATGGCGTTTTTGTTACAGGTTTCTTTGTTTTATGGATTTCTGGATCCGTTAATGACAGTTCGCGAGGAAGCAATCCTCCCAGCGGGTCAAAACTGAAATCTGCGAGAGAAGCATCACAGGTGCCGAAGCGTGACTCCTTACAGGCTGAAGGTTACGTAAAGAGAAGCACTGTACATCCGGAGGAGGTATCGTCCGATGAACAAAGGCATTGAACAGACACTATCGATGTGGAGAGCGACGGCTATGGAGCCGTCTACTTTTTGCGGTTGCGTGGCAACGGAAGAGTCGAGTCGGTTTGCTCTTTTTGGCGCACCATTTGACGGAGCGGCATCCTTTCGTCCGGGGGCGCGTTTTGCGCCTCAAGAGATGCGAAACAACTCGTGGGGACTTGAGACTTATAGTCCTCGGTTGGATCGCGATCTGGAAGAGATTTACGTTGCGGATTTCGGTGATCTGGCTTTGTCTGCCGCATCGTCGGAGGAGGCATTGGCACGCGTTGAAGCAACGGTCGCTCTTCTATTTAAGCACAAGAAGATTCCGGTTATGGTCGGCGGCGATCATTCAATGACATTGGGCGCGATCCGTGCCGCTGTCCTTGTGTATCCGAATCTTCACGTGGTGCATATTGACGCGCATACAGACCTTCGCGATGAGTTTTATGATAATCCGCTGTCGCATGCGTGTGTAATCCGTCGCGCCCACGAACTGATTGGAGATCATCGTATTCACTCGTTCGGAGTACGTGCGGGACTTCGTGAAGAATTTCTCTTTGCGCGAGATCATATTGATTTTCATCCGTTTTCGCTAAAAGAGGTGTCTATATTGCCGGATGAAATCGGTAATGCTCCTGTCTATGTCACGATCGATCTTGATGTCCTTGATCCTTCGGTAATGCCGGGAACAGGAACGCCGGAGCCTGACGGCGCGTCTTTTGCTGATCTGATGTACGCGCTTTCTATCGTTGGCGATCTTAACGTCATCGGGACGGATCTGATGGAGTTATCGCCTCCTTGCGACGCTTCAGGCGCGTCGACCGTGACGGCATGTAAGGTGCTTCGGGAGTGGCTACTGATGATACAATAGGCATAGGAAATGACTGTGAAATTAGGAACGACTACATTTTAAAGAAAGGGACTAATATGGCAAAAGCGTTGATCATTGGGGCGGGCGGTGTTGCACAAGTAGCAGCGCATAAATGTGTTCAACACGGTGGCGTTTTTACCGATCTTTGCATCGCAAGTAGAACAAAGGCGCGTTGTGATGAACTGAAAGCAAAACTGGACGCGAAAGGAACGGATGTTCGTATCTCTACAGCGGAAGTTGATGCAGATTCTCTGCCGGATCTGGTCGCGTTGATCCGGCGTTATGAACCGGAGATCGTGATTCATTTGGCGCTGCCATATCAGGATCTTACGATAATGGACGCCTGTCTCGAAACAGGTGTTCATTACCTCGACACGGCCAATTATGAGCCGAAAGACGAAGCGCGTTTTGAATACAAATGGCAATGGGCATATCAAGATCGATTCCGTGAGAAAGGGCTGACCGCTATTCTAGGGTCGGGGTTTGACCCCGGTGTCACAGGCGTGTTTTCCGCATATGCTCTAAAGCATGAATTTGATGAAATCCATACCATTGACATTCTCGATTGTAATGGCGGCGATCACGGGTATCCCTTCGCGACGAATTTCAACCCGGAAATCAATATTCGTGAGGTGACTGCCAACGGTCGGTATTATGAGGACGGTGTTTTCGTTGAAACGGAACCCATGGAAATTAAACGCCGGTACGACTTTGAAGGCGTTGGCGAGCGCGATATGTATCTGTTGTACCATGAGGAGCTCGAATCCCTCGCAAAGCACATTCCCGGCATTCGCCGTATCCGCTTTTTCATGACTTTCGGTGAAAGTTATCTGACACATCTTCGCTGTTTGCAAAACGTCGGCATGACGTCCATTGAGCCGGTGATGTTTCAGGGAATGCCCATCATACCACTTCAGTTTTTGAAAGCAGTACTTCCGGATCCGTCTTCATTAGGGCCGCGAACGGTCGGAAAGACGAATATCGGCTGTATCTTTATAGGTAAAAAAGACGGCCGCGATAAGGTGTTTCGCCTTTACAACATATGCGATCACCAAGAAGCTTATCGTGAAGTTGGCGCACAGGCGGTTTCCTATACAACGGGTGTGCCGGCTATGATCGGAGCGTCGCTCGTTCTGGAAGGCGAGTGGAAAAAAGCCGGCGTATGGAACGTTGAACAGCTCGATCCCGATCTTTTCATGGAAAAACTCAATCGCTTTGGCCTGCCTTGGATCATCGATCGCGATCCTGTGCTTGTACCCTAAGAAACATTGGCGCAGAATTGTCGACATAATGATTTAGTTGAAAAAGAGGAAATTACGTTGGATAAAATCGTTCAGCCTAATGTATTGAGGCTTCCCTTGTCGAACATAACGACACCGAGTTATGTGATCGACGAGAAAAAGCTGGTGGAAAATTTGCGTCTTCTCGGCGAGGTTGCTCAGCAAGCCTCCTGCCGGATTTTGTTGGCGCAAAAAGCATTTGCCTGCTTTGACTTCTATCCGCTCATCGCGCAATATCTTGACGGTACGGCAAGCTCCGGTTTATTCGAGGCGCGCCTTGCACGGGAAGAAATGGGAGAAGAGCATGAAGTTCACGTCTACTCTCCCGCTTATAAAGACGATGAGTTTACAGAACTGTTGGATATTGTTGATGTTATGGTCTTCAATTCCTTTGACCAGTGGGATCGTTTCCACGACCGCGTGCTCGACCACAATCTTTCCGGCGGACGCCAGATTTCATGCGGGCTTCGGATCAATCCCGGATATTCGGAAATTGAAGTATCGCTTTACGATCCTGCACGGCCGGACTCCAGACTAGGTGTGCCTGCCGATGTTTATCTTCGTGAAAAAGAGGCAGGACGGTTCGATGGGTTGGAGGGTCTTCATTTTCATGCGCTTTGCGAACAGAATGCCGATGTTTTGGAGCGTGTCTTGACTGCGGTGCGCAAATCTTTTGGCGATTGGCCTGCCGATATGCGCTGGCTGAACCTTGGCGGGGGGCATTTAATCACAAAACCCGGCTACGACGTAGATCGTTTGGTGCGCGTTATCCTTCAATTGCAAGAGGAAACGGACGCGGTGATTTATTTGGAGCCGGGCGAAGCCATCGCGCATGATGCCGGCTATTTGGCCGCCTCCGTGATCGATCTTTTTCAGAGCGACCCGCCGGCTGTCATCTTGGATGCGTCGGCGACCTGTCATATGCCGGATGTTCTCGAAATGCCGTACCAGCCGACGTGCTATCTGATTCCCTCAACGGAGCGACGCGGCAAGGCATCGACTGTTTATGCCGGCGCTCCGGCCAATACATACCCTTACAAGGTGCAGCTTACCGGACCAACCTGTCTTGCAGGGGATATCATCGGCGTGTATTCTTTTGACTGCCCGCCGCTCCCCGGAGATCACATCGTATTTACTGACATGGCTGTATACACCATGGTCAAAAACAATACATTTAACGGAATACCGCTTCCCTCCATTATGCGTGTGGATCAGGAAGGAAAAATCACCATGCTTAGATCGTTTTTATACGATGATTTTAAAGATCGACTTGGATCAACCGGAGCATAGACAAGTTAGATCTCCACGTTTAAGTCTCTTGTGTACGTTGATTTCAAAGGACGACTTGAATCAGCCGGAGAACAAGAAAATAAGGTCTTTACACGTTGATCGTCTATGTATGGCGATATTAAAACACGACTTGGATAAATTAAGGTATCGAAATTAAAGAAACAGAATAAACAGAATAAGCAGAATAATAAAGAATAATAGGTATAAAACATAGGCTTACTATGATTAGAAGAAGACGCGCCCCCCGGCGCAGAGCCAGCAGCATTAACTTTACCGAAGGACCGATTTTGAAAAATATGGTCCTATTTGCGTTGCCGCTGCTTTTAATGAATTTGGTTTTTCAGCTTTATTGTGTGCTGGATCTGATCATCGTCTCGAATTATTGCGGAACGAACGCTATGGCCGCGATCGGCGCGACGATTTATATTTCCCAGGTGCTCTCCGGTCTTGCGCTGGGTCTTTCGACCGGATGTTCCGTGATAACGGCGCAGTCGTGGGGCGCTGGTGATTATGACCGTCTGTATAAGGCGGTTCACTCCGGTTATGCAACTGCTTTTGCCGTCGGAACGCTATTTAGTGTCTTAGGAATAATTCTGGCGCGTCCCATGCTGACGCTCATTGGAACACCTGCGGATGTTCTTGTCGATGCGACCGGTTATCTGCGTGTCTACCTGATCAGCATTTTGCCGGTGTTGGTTTACAACATGGGTGCGGGTATTTTACGCGGTGTCGGCGATACACGGCACCCCTTTTTGTTCATGACCATCACGGTTATTCTTAATCTCGGTCTCAGTCTTCTATTTGTCGGTGTTCTCAAGTGGGGCATCATTGGGGCGGCGGGCGCATATGTTATCGCGCAAGTTGTATCGGCCATCCTTGTTACGACAAGCCTCATGATAAGCGAAGAACCGTTCCGCCTTTTCTTGCTCGACATTGCGTTCCATAAGGATGTGCTGCGACCGACGATAAAACTCGGTGTACCTGCAGGACTGCAATCCTGTGTGTCGTCGCTGTCTAACGTGTTTGTACAAAGCAACATCAATACATTCGGTAAACAGGCAATCGCGGGTCTTGTCTCTGCGAGTCGGCTCGACGGCTTTGTTTTTGTTCTCATCAACGGTTTGGCTTTGACGGCCATGTCGTTCATGAGTGCTAACATCGGTGCGCAAAAAAAGGAACGCGCTAAAAAGGGACTTGTTCGAATAATTCTTTTTTCGATCGCGGCCATCGCCGGACACGCAGCGCTATTGCTTCTGTTGCGCTATCGTTTATTGAGCTTGTTCGGTGTGGATATAGAAGTGATGCACTACGCAAGTATCACGATGTTTTATGTGCTTATTCCGTATGTCTTGTTTGCGATGACTGAAATTCTGGGCGGCACTTTGCGTAGCGCAGGCCAATCGGTTCTTCCGATGGTCATCACCATGGTCATGGCCGGTGTACGTGTAGTATGGATTTTGGCGGTATTGCCGTTCTTTAGGACATTTAACGTTCTTGTAATGAATTATTCTGTATCGTGGACGGTTGCCCTTGTCGTGTATTTGGTGTATTTTAAGCGCCGAGGTGACCGAATCTTCGAAAGGCAGATGTAATTATCCGATCTTCCGGTATGGGCGACACTGAAGGAGGCACATTTTGAACTCAATAAAACACGATTCCACTGGAGATCAGGCTGTCAATGCTCAAGAGGCAATGCAGCCTCAGGATCTTGCCGCAGAAAGCCTCATGCGTTTTCGCTTTTTCCCGCTCGAACATGAAGAAAAGCTTGGAGACCGCTTTTTGCTGCCGTGGCTGCTTTGTCAATTGTATTCGGCAGATGCAAGCCGAAAAGGCCGTGTCCGTCGGGCACGCCGTGATCTTTGTCAATTTTTCGAGCAAAAGGAGCTGACGAGCGCATTGGAAGAAGCAGGGGATCGCCGTGCTGAACTTTTGGAGGAGGCGATCTTTGATTCTGCCAACGTTTACTTGACGATTTGCCGTGACGATGATAGCTATGGTCGAAAGTTTTTCGGTTTTGTAAAAATGAAATCTCAAGATCGTGAAAATAAAATACTCTCTGAAGTCTATCAGGGTATGTTGCCGTTGCTTGCCGCCATGCAGGACTTTCCTGTGCGTGCTGTTATGGCTCGCGCGATCCATACGGCCTGTCAAGCGATCCTTCCGCAACGCGCGTCTTCCATTGAGTCAATGCTTGCGGCGTTTCTTGAGGGCAACGATCGCGCACGGCAACTTCTTGACGGCGAAGTGTCTGAAGCGTCGTATGAAAAATGATTTGCGCGCGGACGGCAACAGCCAGCGTCGCAACATCGAGATGAAGGTAGTGCGCAACCTGTAATGTGCGTTCGATGTTTGCGAAGGCGCGTCCGTTTTCAATTGTGGATAGAGCGCTGGCGCCAAATTGGAGTGCCGCGGTCAGTCGAGCCTGTGTCAATTGTTGTCGTCGCCGTTCATGTCGGATGATGTAACCGATCCACCGTGATGCAGCATTTTGTGCAGGTGGACGATTGGCTTTAATCACTGCCGGATGACGTGGTGCGTTCTGTATGTTTTGACAAGTGAACACTGTTTTGCCGACACGCGAAAATCCCCGGCAACGAGACGCATTGCCGTTATTGCAGTAATACTTTTCGACGTTACGACCTGTTGGAATGATTTCGCGCTTAGGAGCAGTCCTTTGTGCACGAGCTCTGTTACCGGATGAAAACATGCGATACCCCTTATCTTTGGTTTCCTGACCTCGGATAACAAGCGCCGCCATAATAACATAGCGCGTAGGATTCAATTTTTGCCCTGATCAAAATTAAATGAGAACCTGAAACTTAGCGCCTTGCCAATGCTTCGCGTTCTTTTCCTTCAAAATAGGTTGTCAATTCGTCCATCATCTGCGCATTGCTTTTATAATCTTCAGGGTAAATCGGTTCGCCGAATTCGATGGACAATTCTTTTCGACGAAGACGTTTCCAGTCGATTGGATGCGGCACGGACATGTAGCGCGAAAAGATCTCATACCCGCCGTCAATAAAGGTTGGGATGACAGGAGAACCGGTTTTACGCGATAAATAGGCGACACCGTTCTTCATCTCTCCAAGGCGTCCGTCATACGTTCGCGTGCCTTCGGGATGGATCATGATGATCGCGCCTTTTTCGAGTTGCTGTTTTGAAAGCACAAGTCCGCGCATAGGATTTCCCTCGCGGTCAATAGGAATGGCTTTGCCGACGCGGAACATAATGCGTCCTGTGAGGCCATAATTTTGTTCAAGATCAGATCCTGCAATACATGAGAATCGATGGAGCTGTTCTTGGGGGATGCCTCCCATGATCCAGAGCCCGTCAAACATCGTCTGATGATTTGCCGCGATGATGTAAGCGCCTTCTTTTGGAAGGTGTTCTTGACCACGGTATTTCAGACGTATCAGAAGGCGACTTAAGAGCATGCCAACAGCATAGATGAGATGTCCTTGCCATCCTCTGGATTGCAGTTCTGTCGGTTTTTTACGTCGTTTAGGCATCGTAAACCCGGATTCTTTTCCTTATGGTCTCATTGTCCATGCTAAATGGTGTCGATCATTTCCAACATCGACAAGCTGTCGAAGCCTTTAGCAATTAACAAACCCGTCTCTCAAATGGGTAAGAGAGACGATCTGACACTGTTTTTGAAGAAGTCAATACACTATAACACGGTTTACCCGAGAACGTTTTTTTGTTCCTCTCGCCGTTGAGTAAAAAAATTGCGTAGAAGGTCACTACACTCCTCCTCCATTAGACCGCCCATAACGGCAACGCGATGGTTGGAAGGGAGCGCAAACACATCCGCTACGGAGCCGGCCATCCCTGATTTCGGATCGTAAGCACCGAAACAACAGCGACGAATTCGCGCTTGAATCATGGCTCCGGCACACATTAGACACGGTTCAAGTGTTACATAAAGGTCGCAATCATTAAGACGCCAAAAGCCTGTGACGCGGCATGCCTCACGGATCGCTTCTATTTCTGCGTGACCGGTCGCATCCTGACGATGCTCGCGCGTGTTACCGCTTTTGGCAATAATGTCACCGTTTCGAACAATGACGCACCCGATCGGAATTTCTCCACGGTATGAAGCTTCTTTCGCCAGAAGGAGTGCCTCGCGCATGAATCGCATGTCTTCCTCGGATGTCATGTCGTGATTTGTCGTTAGATTATCGTTCATGTAGACGTCCCCTCCTTACTTAAATCCGGATGATGGAATCCGGATTCCATCATAACACCTCAAAGCTGCATATTTTAATCCGTTGCTCACATTTATTTCTCATGTTAAGATGGCAAGCGTGACCACCATTTAGAAAGAGGATCCACTTATGCCGTTAAAAGAAGGAAAATGCATTAACTGCGGTTCATTGCTGATGCTTGATCCCTCCATGCCTAAGGGACACTGCCTTTTTTGTGACTGCGTTTTCGATAATGAGGAGGCTTTTCGGGCGTTCGAGCATCCAGAAGAGTTTACTTTCCCCAATGATCCTCAGCCGCCCTATACAGGTCCGTCATTGGTGCCCTTGCCTTACCAGCGCGGTCCCGTTGTGGTTACGCAAAGTGCCGCAGCCGTGAAGAAAAAGGATGATTTTGTTCTTCCTAAAAAAGATATTCCCGATGTTCGTATTCCACGGAAAGTTTTCTTTTCCATCGTCGGAATCGCCTTGGCAATTGCCGGGATTTTCAGCGCGATTACAATTCCGATGATGAATCGTAAGAAAGCTCAATATACTAAGATCAGCGAGCGATTTGTAGAGGTCGTTAATCAACCGATCACTTCGGAGAAGAATTTAGCGATTCATAACCTTAGTCACAATCGCGTAATCTTGGTGCTTCATGAAGATATCTCCGACGATGAGGGTGTTCGTCTCTTTAACGAATATTGCGACATCCGCGCCGATGTCCTCGATATGAAAGATCGATCATTTAAGTCGACTCGCGAGCCCATAACATTCCGCATTGCTATGCCGAGCGGTGATTTATCCATTAATAATCCAAAAGATGAGGCTGCCATCGTCGATAATCTCCATAAGGAGTAAGCAGAAGACCAAGATAAAACGCGAAGGCACAGCGGTGTAAACGCAACAGCCGATCGACACATCGTTATCATTTGATGGATGAAGATTTTCACGACAGAAATGCATTTTTGAGCTCTTTTGTTTTTCTTTTATTCATATTTGATTATTAGGTTCGTCATTTATTTAAAGTATGATGGTGTTGCGGAACAAAGAAACCGCACTTTTCATACTTTTCTCCTCCAATTGATACACAGCTCCGAGGCAAGGCCTCGGAGCTGTATTCAATTTTCCGCAAATTTTGAAGGTCAAAGCTCCCGTTTCATTAACCGGCGTTTGAAGGGGAACACTTTATTATCTTTCTTGCTATTCTCTAGATTTCTAAGCATCGGTTTCATTGACAGAGGGAAAATAGTAGTGTTATCATGCCGTTGCGCTGAACGGCTTGTAGGTGAAAGATACATTGCTTTTAATCACCGCTTTTATGGAGGGTTGTCCGAGCTGGCCGAAGGAGCGCGACTGGAAATCGCGTATACCCTGAAAGGGGTATCGTGGGTTCAAATCCCATGCCCTCCGCCAAAATTAAGTCCCAAAACGCCTGGTATGACGGCGTTTTGGGGCTTTTTTGTTCCCGAAAAAATACGATCTAAATGTTATCCGGTGGCGTAAAGAGTTATTTTGGCGTAGCATCTTGAAGGATTTTTCCTTCGCGAAGGAGAAGGACTCGGTCGGCGAGCGCAAAGGCTTCCTGACGGTTGTGTGTTACGTAGATAACAGGTTTCCTGCTTTCTCGCAGGTGCGTGTGAAGGTCGGTGATCAGAGAAGTGCGCAGGTCATGATCCAGCGCGCTCATCGGTTCATCGAGCATAAGCAGACGCGGGTTTGTGACGAGCGTGCGCGCTAATGCAACGCGTTGCTGTTCTCCGCCTGAGAGTTCGGTCACCGAACGATCGGTAAAATCCTGCATATGAATGCTCTCCAGCACGAGTTTGACTTGACGCCTTATGTCGACTTTGTCGTGTTTTTTCATGCGAAGACCGAAAGCGATGTTTTTTGCGACCGTGAGGTGAGGGAAAAGCGCATAATCTTGAAACATGAGGCCGAACCCTCGTTTATGAGCAGGGATATCGGTCACGTCGTCGTTTCCCCAATACACGTGCCCCGCATCTGCCTTCTCCAATCCGGCAATGATGCGTAAAAGTGTGCTTTTTCCACTTCCTGAAGGTCCCAAAAGACAAACGATCTCGCCTTCTTGAACATCAAAAGAAACGCCGGCGAGCAGCTGTCGGCCTTCATATGTTTTCCAAATATCAAATATACGTAGCATCTATTACCAACTCCTTGGGTGATCTATTTTCCTGTCAGATGCTTCATTGAAGTAGGAGATCCTGTTTTCCCGGGAAGTCTCAGATGTTCAATGAAAAAGCTGCCTGCGACGCTCGTAATCATCAGCAGGGTTGACATAGCGAGCGCTTGACCGTAATTTAGCGCACCGGGTTGTGACAGATAGCGAAAAATTGCGATGGGCACTGTCGGCGTGGAGGCATTGGCAAGAAAACCGGATGCGCCGAATTCACCCAGTGAAATCGTAAAGCAAAAAGCCAGGCTTACCATCAACGCGCGCGTCAAAATAGGAAAATCGACTTCGCGTCGGACACGCCAAGGGCTTGCGCCCATGACGGAGGCGGCATCACGTAAGTTTTGCGGAATGCTTTTTATGGCGGGCAACATTGTGCGCACGACGAACGGCAACGCGATCAATGCATGCGCAATGGGCAGGATAATAGGGAATGAGCCACTCGTCCAGGGCGCGTGGTTAAAGGTCAGGAGGAAGCCCAAACCGAGAATGACCGAACCGGCACCTAAAGGCAGCATAAAAAGCGATTCGATGATTCGCGAGAAGCGCTTTCTGCTATCGGCGATTGCGTAGGACGCTAATAGCCCGATCACCGTCGCGATGATCATCGTTATGAATGAATAGAGCAGCGAATGTTGAATAGCAGCAAGCGGGCCGGCATAGAAAATCGAGTCACGGCGGTTCCGAAAAAGTTCTGTGTAATAGCGGAATGTAAAGCCGGTCTTTACGTTGCCGCGCTCCCCACGTGCCGCATCAAGAGTGACGAAAGAACGCGCAGTTAAGCTTAGTAACGGCATGACAAAGAGCAGAACAAGCAGGATGCACATCATGATCACGAATGTTTTCTCCAGGCGTCCTTTTGGGCGATGACGAAAGGGGCTTACCTGAGCCATTGAATTATTCCCAAATCGGGTGTAACCGACGCGATTCTGAACGATTGCAATCAGCCATGTAACCAGAAGCTGGACAATCGCCAGCACGCCTGCCATCGGAAGGTTAAAGCGGTCAAAGACTTGTTTGTAAATGGCCACTTCCAGTGTGGCATATCCAGGTCCCCCGAGCATGAGCACAACGCCGAAACTAGTAAAATTGAAAAGAAAGGCCAACATTGCCGCGCCGCCAATCGAGGGTATCAGCAACGGCAGTGCGACGCTTCGCCACGCTTGGAAAGGAGATGCGTGAAGCACATAGGCTGCCTCAATCAAGTTGGGATTAAGGCGCTCTAATCTCTGACCGACGATCCGAATTACAATGGAAGTATTGTAAAACACATGGGCGAGCAGAATAGCGGGGAGTTTATTGAGGATTGATAAGGGTGGTGTAGAGAGATTAAAAAGATGCATTAGCAAAAGATTGATCCAGCCGCGTGGTCCGATCAGTGTGTTGAACGCCGCTGCCACAACGACCGTTGGAAGAATGAAAGGAATAAGGCTGAATGCGCGTAGCATTTTTCTTGCCGGGAAATCGTAGCGCGCGAATAAAAATGCCGCTGGAAGCCCAACCAAGAGTGTCAAACACGTAGATAGGAACGCTTGTTGAAAAGAGAAAAAAAGCGGTCGCGTAAGCTGACTCCAACTGAAAAAAGCCCATCCCTGACTGAAGCGCGAAGAAAAGACGATCCTAATAATAGCTAGAAGCGGTCTGCAAAAAAAGAGCAGCATGAACGAGATCGGTATTAGCCACAACAGGAAGATATTGAGTTTAGAGCGCTTTGAATCGGACATTTAGTCAAGCATCCATTCTGTCCAATCATTGACCCAGCGGTCGCGGTTTTCGGCAATTTCCGATGGATTCATCGTGTTGTATGAATCATGTGCCTGTGTTAACAGCTCAAATTCAGGAGGCAACGCAGCTTCAGGGAGAACCGGGTAGACGAACATCTGTAAAGGAATATCTTCTTGGAACGCTTTACTTAAGAGAAAATCGATGAACAATTCGGCAAGCGCGCGGTTCGGCGTATTTTTTAAAATGCCTGCGCACTCGATCTGTCGCCAGACCATGCCCGGTTCGACAATTGATCCGGTAGGACTTTCATCCAATTGCGTTTCAGCATAAATCCATTCCGCTGCCGGGCTCGTTGCGTAGGAGACAACCATCGGGCAATGGCCTTTGCCGGAAGAACCCGAAAAATGTGTATAGTACGCTGTTTCCCAGTCTGAGGCGATTACGACATCGTTCTCTTTTAAAGAGATCCAAAAATTGCGCGCGGTGTCTTCTTTAAGTTCAGCGATGGTGGCCATCAGAAAACAGAGACCGGGAGAGCTGGTTGCCGGATTTTCAATGACAAGCAGTCCTTTGTAAATTGGATTTATCAAATCGTTCAGTGTTTGAGGTATGGGAAGGTCGTGCTCATCAAACCATGCTTTGTCGTAATTGATGCAGACATCGGCATAGTTTATGGGCACTACATTGAAGTGCTGATCAAGTTTGAATACTTCCGGAATCTTTTTTAGGGTAGCCGGTTGATATGGATCAAACAGTTGGTGATCAAGCGCCCTTGAAAGAAACGTATTGTCGATTCCATAGAACACATCTGCCTCAGGCTGTTCGCTGGTTGCTGATGTCAATATCAGCCGGTTGAGCGCCGATCCCGTATCGCCGCTTTTTATGAAGGTTATTGTGGCGTTGTTTGCCGTTTCAAAGGCAATGATGAGATCCCTCGACACCGAGAAGCTGTCGTGCGTCATGACGGTGAGCTGTTGAGGCTTTGTCGTTGCGTTTGTTGGCTGCCCGGCATAGCCTGATACACAAGAACCGCGGCTTTGATTCAGAAAATCATCTGATCCCTCTGTGCGTCCGGGCGCCGTTTCAGGATTACATGCCGTCAGTAAGGCAAGAATTATCATAAGAACAAAAATAACCCGGACATTCTTCTTCATAATTCTCATAGGTTGTACCTCATACATCATTTTTCCTATCGCTGTCGTTCGTGCCCGTCGGGAAGGGGTGCTGTGAAGTGAAAGAGCAGGAGCGCACCTTCGGCAAGAGAAACACGAAAAGGAGAGCAGTCCACCACGTTGCTGATGCCGCGGCTTTTCCATGGATAAAGTGTCTCGTTTTGCATGGAATAGCGCAATCCGTCGGTGCAGATGCCCGAGGCAATGCCGTTCCAAGGGATGAGGGACACGCGATCACCGACCTGAGCGTTGAGAGAGATCTCCTTTCTAACAAGGAAAATGCGGCATCCTCCATCCGAGATAAAGACTTGCGCGGAGCCAATTTCCGGCATGGCTAACAGCGCTATGTTCCCCAAAGTGTGATCCGGCAGGTCGCCAAGCACTCTTGTCAGCACAATTTTTTGAAAGCCTCGTTTCAGAGCTTCTATAAGTGCAAGTTCAAGGTCGGTTTCATCTTTGTCTTTTGGAAACGCTAAAATTTCAACGTTTTCTGCTTCACAATATGCCAAATCGGAAGGGGCAATTGAATCAAGATCGCCAATAAGAAGATGCGGTATGAGCCCACATCGTATAAGGTGATTTGCGCCGCCGTCAGCCGCAATCAAAAAGTCTTTGTCTAAAAGCTCAAGCGGATGATCCGCGGAAACTGTGCTATTTGCAAAGATGACGGCGCGTTCAAACGTAGCCATTTAAAAACCCTCCTTTAGGAGGGTTGCAAAAAAGCAATGTACATCCCTCCGCCGGCATGATCCAGATCAGGTGTGCGGGTCGGACAAAAGTCCCTCTCAGCCTTACGACTCCCCGTGACATTTGACGCTATCGTAGCACAGACGATGATGCAATGCAAAAATCTCATGTCGCGATCGCCGTTTATAATTAGGTGTCAGTAAACAATGTCAATGATTTCATATCGCAAGCCCACGTATCGCTGATGTAGTGTATATGCTTTTAAATGAGGACAAGTTCAAAAATATTTGTTATTCTGTATTTTAGGCGGTCATAACCGCTTTCATAAAGTCTGAGGAAAATTCAATAGTATGAAAAAAGTATGTCAAGTTTTGGGACAATTGCCGCTGTTCAAAGGGCTCGATCACGATTCTTACCATGCCTACTGCGAAAGTTCAACGATACGCACTTCTTGGAAAGGCGAATTGATCATCGTTGAGGGAGAGATGTGTAAGGGCGTCGGGATCATTTTGGAAGGGCAGGTCGCGCGTCAGAAATATACGGCATCGGGAGAATATACCACACTTGATCTTTTAGGTCCGGACTCTGTGTTTGGCGAAGATCTAATTTTCTCGTCGCACAAAAGGTATCCCTATTCGCTTGAATCACTCACACATGTGAAGTGGATCATGGTGTATCGTGAGGATTTGCTCGCGATGATCGCGAAGAGCCCGCGTCTGTTATCAAATTATCTTTCGATTCTGTCCGATCGGGTGCGCGAACAAGATCAACGCATTCATCTTCTTTCTCAAAAAACACTTCGATATAAAATTTCCTGCTATCTTTTACAGCAGCTTGAAGAAGATTTGCATGGGCAGGGCATGACGTTGCGCGACGCGATTGCGGTCCCAACAACGCAGGCCGTTGAGTTGCCCGTATCAAAAGAGGTCATCTCAAAACTGCTTGCGATGCCACGCCCATCTTTCTCGAGAGAATTAATCAGCATGGAAAAGGACGGACTCATTCATGTCGATGGCCGGGTAATCTGGCTCCGCGACTTGCGGCGTTTATCTTGTGGTCTTTACGAAGACTGTGAGGGCGAATAGAAAGATTTTAAAAGACACAGTTAAAAAGAAAGAGGACCGACCGACTCGGATAAGTGCCTCATCAAGACAAGGAAAGGATGATCTATGAAAACAGATCTGGAAATTGCGCAGGAAGCCATTCTTGAACCCATTGAGCAGATTGCCGAAAAAGCGGGCATCCCCGTAGAGGCGCTTGATCACTATGGCCGTTACAAGGCAAAGGTTTCGCTGGATGTCCTGAAAGAAAAGAGCGAAACAGCGGGGAAACTTATTCTTGTAACCGCGATTACGCCGACACCTGCTGGCGAAGGAAAAACAACGACATCCATCGGGCTTGCTGACGCGCTTCGTCGTCTCGGCAAAAATAGCACACTTGCTCTTCGGGAACCTTCTCTCGGTCCAGTTTTCGGTATTAAAGGCGGTGCTGCCGGAGGCGGTTATGCGCAAGTCGTTCCCATGGAAGATATCAATTTGCATTTCACCGGTGACATTCACGCGATCGGCACAGCCAATAACCTTTTAGCGGCGATGTTGGATAATCACATTCAGAAAGGCAATAAGCTTGGTATCGATCCAACCCGAATCACTTGGAAACGTGCACTTGACATGAACGACCGACAGCTCCGTTTTATCGTGAACGGTCTTGGAGGCAAGGCGAACGGCACGCCGCGTGAGGACGGATTTGAAATTACGGTTGCTTCAGAAGTAATGGCGGCTTTCTGTTTAGCGGGATCGATGATGGATTTGAAAACGCGTCTCGGACGCGTAGTCGTCGGTTATACGTATGACGGTGAGCCCGTAACGGCATCTGATTTACGTGCGAATGGCGCTATGGTAGCGCTTCTTAAAGACGCTTTAAAGCCGAATTTGGTGCAAACACTTGAAGGTACACCTACTTTTGTTCATGGCGGGCCGTTCGCGAACATTGCGCACGGGTGCAACAGCGTGCTTGCGACCCGCATGGGCTTACATTACGGTGATTATTTAGTTACGGAAGCCGGATTCGGCGCCGACCTAGGCGCGGAGAAATTTGTTGACATCAAATGCAGGACAGCTGGTCTTAAGCCTGATGCCGTTGTCTTGGTGGCGACGGTGCGCGCATTGAAAATGCATGGCGGCGTTCCTAAAAAGGATCTTTCATCTGAAAATCTTGATGCGCTTCACGAAGGAGCCGATAACCTGCTCCAGCACGTCCGAAACGTTAAAGAGGTTTTCCGTCTGCCGTCGGTGGTTGCGATCAACCGTTTCCCGGATGATACGGAAGCAGAACTGGATCTCGTTCGGGAACTTTGTGAGCGCGAGGGTGTCGCAGTGGTGCTCTCTGAAGTATGGGCAAAAGGCGGGGCAGGCGGCATCGAGTTGGCTGAAGAAGTCATTCGTTTGACCGATCAGAAGAGCGATGAACCGTTAGGTTTTACTTACGACCTTGATCGTCCTCTCAAAGAAAAAGTTGAAGCTGTCGCGAAGCGTATTTACCACGCGGACGGTGTCGACTTTGCATCGGGCGCTCGAAAAGAACTGGAGACACTGGAAAAACTTGGATACGGCAAATTGCCGGTGTGTATTGCAAAGACACAGTACTCTTTTTCCGATGACGCGTCGTTGATCGGAGTCCCGAAAGGCTTCAATATCACGGTACGCAATCTTAAAGTTTCTGCGGGCGCGGGATTTGTCGTGGCATTAACCGGAAATGTTATGACGATGCCGGGACTGCCGTCGTCGCCGTCCGCTGAGAAAATTGATGTGTCGGAAGACGGACGCATTACAGGATTGTTCTGATCGCATATTATTGCTCTGATTCGAGTATAATAGTAAAGATATGCGTTGAAGGCGGCGGCATTCGTCTGACTCGGCCTCGTGCCGTCCGTGAGCGCATTCCGGATTAACCGCCGTCGAAAGGCGGTTCGGATAGTTGTAAGAAACACACCATCCTAAGGTGCATGAAGCTTGGAAAAGGTTGTATAATCCTGTTGTTTCGGATATAACAACCTTGGAGATGATCGTATCGTATATTGGATTCGCGAATAGATAAGGGATGAAACATGATAGATTTGCAACAAAGATTAGATGAGATGAAAGATTTTTTGGACCGAACCGTTGGCATCATTTGTGAAGACGGCCACATTGTGGCGTCCACGGATCAAGCGCTGACCGACAAACATGATCCTGCGGTACGCGCGTTGCTTGCCTCAGGGGATGAACAATCTTTTGCGGCCGGACGCACTTACCGTACGATGATGCGAACCAATGGCGAGCGCATGATTTGCTTTGTATCCGGAACGGATGCTGTATCGGAAGCTTATGCCGGACTTCTCGTAAACTGGCTTGATTCTACATTACGCTGTGTTGAGGGTTTCGCGGTGCGCGGTTCGAAGGAACGCAAGGCATTTTTGAAAAATGTGCTCTTAGAAAACGAGCTTCCCGGCGATATTCCGCTCAAGGCTCGTGAATTCCGTGTGAAATATTCGGCTCGGCGCGTGGTGCTCGTTGTGAGTATGAAGCATGAAGAGCACAAAGCATGCCTTGAGACGATCGAACAGCGCTTCGTCGATCGTCCGGATGACTTCGTTTTGCCGATCGACGAAGGCAGCATCGTGATCATGATGGAAGTGTCAGAGAATCAGGATGATGAGCTTGACAAGATAATGCAAGAACTCATCGAAGCAATCAGAGATGAAGCGATGGCAGATGTCAAGATCGGTGTTAGCATGCCGTCACCATCGTTGCAGAATATTGCAAAAGCGTACCGTGAGGCATCCCTCGCGCTGACCGTGGGTGATATTTTCAGCGATGACCCCCAAGACGAAAAAATCAGGCGTTACGATCGTCTCGGTCTTGGTCGACTCATCTATCAGCTCCCGATTACACTCTGCGAATTATTCCTCAATGAAGTGTTTGAGCCCGGGAAGTATGAAGAGCTCGAGCCTGAAACGCTGCTCACGATTCAAAAATTCTTTGAAAATAGCTTGAACGGAAGTGAGACGTCGCGTCAGCTTTTCGTGCACCGCAATACGCTCGTCTACCGTCTGGATAAAGTAGAGAAAATAACCGGTCTCGATTTGCGCAATTTTGAGGACGCCGTGCTGTTTAAGTTGGCGGAAATGGTACGCAAATACCTGAGATATGTAGAAGATAATAAGAAAAATTGACAGACCGCCCAGAGTCGCCGGCGAGCCATATCATATCTTTCTGAAAAAATATGATAGAGGTCCGGAGGATCGTGTCGAGTTCTGTGAACAACGGTACGTCGCCGCTGGTGATGTGCATCGTGACCTGCGAATGGCTACCGAGTTTCATGGCGCTTGACGGGTCGGAGTCTTAATAACGATGCCGATTATTGAATTCAGAAAAGTAAATAAAGTCTATCCGACAGGCACATGCGCCCTTCGGAACGTTTCTTTTTCTGTTAAAGAAGGGGAATTTGTTTTCCTTGTGGGAGAGAGCGGTGCCGGTAAATCCACAATCTTTAAACTTCTTACTTGTGAAGAGCGTCCCACATCCGGACAGGTGCTGATTGATCATTACAACATCACTCATATGAAAGAGCGTTATGTTCCGTACCTTCGCCGCCAGATGGGTCTGATATTTCAAGATTTTCGTTTGATTGATACGATGACTGTCGGTGAAAATGTGGCGTTTGCGATGCAGATCATCGGTGAGCCTGTCAAGAAAATAAAACAGCGTGTACCTATTGCTCTTTCGGTTGTTGGACTTCGCAATAAAATCGATGAGTATCCGAGTGAACTTTCCGGAGGTGAAGCGCAGCGTGTCTGTATTGCGCGCGCTATTGTTAATCGCCCGAAAATTATTATTGCTGATGAACCGACAGGCGATCTTGATCCGCTGAACGGCGAATCCATTATGGCACTTCTTGAGCGCATCAACAGCAGCAACGGAACGACGGTGCTCACGTGCTCACACGATCGCGTTCTCATCAATAAGATGCGTAAGCGCGTGATCGAATTACAGCAAGGCGAGCTTATACGTGATGAACCGTGCGGCCAATATTTCCCCGCAAGTGATCCGTCTAAAAAGTGGGTGCCTTTCGTTGAACATGAAAATACCGTATTGAATGGCGATGAGGAAAGTGCTAAGAGGAAGGCGGAGAGCGAAGCGCTAATTTCTGAAGGAGAGGCGGCGCTGCATCAGTTGCGATTGGAAGACGAAGAGGAAGCAAAAAAGAAGAAATCGGGTGAAAAAGAGCTCGATTTTGGCGCATTCAGCTCAAGCGAAAAGGATATTTCTGCGACGGATGACGGCAAGGAGGAGCGTGCGCCAAAACGGCGTTCTCGACGCGACATAAGGTCGAGAACAATTCCTCCATTCTCTGAAAAGGATGACGCTAAGAACGGGAAGTGTCTACGCGAAACCGAGAGTGATGTCAATTCTAAAACGGTCTCCCGAGATTTGCGTAGACCTGTCAACGCACTCCGCGATTATAAGCGTTTAGATATCTCTCGACGCGACATATATTCGGATGACATGCTTAGCGAAGAGCTTTCTGATCGACAAGGTCGCGCGGATATGAAACACGAACATGTGAGCGCGACACACGATCGTATAAGGGACGACTCAACACAATCGGAGCAGGATAGCTTAGAGCAGGAAAGCTTAGAGATGCGTCCGGACAACCGGTTGTCTGAAATGGCGCGTGCCGATGACCTGATGGATATTTTGCGCCGTCGTTCGGATCGTCGCCGTGATCGTATGTCGCTTGACGATCGCCTTAAACAACTGCAGGACGCATATTCATCCGACGCTCTCAAGGATGAAGGCTCAGATGATGATAATGAGGCGAGTTCCGAATGAAGAAATCTGAATGGAAATATGCGCTCAAAGCAGGTTTTGTCGGTCTCGGACGGCACCCGATGTTGGCACTGGTTGCGATATCAACACTTGCCATTATGCTCTTTTTAATGAGCGCGTTTGTCGCGATATCTCTAAACGCGCGTAAATTTTCTGAAATTGCGGCGAAACAACCGCCAATTGAAGTTTCTCTGAAAATCGGTGTTTCCGATCATGATCTCGAAACAGTGCAAACTTTTGTTGATACGCACGAAAAAGTGCAGGAATACAAGATGCTTACGCCCGAAGAGAATTACGCATACTTCGTTGAAAGTATGGGGAAAGAAGATCTTTGGGACGGATTTGATTACGAGGCATACATTCCTTATACCTTTAACATACGTCTTAATGATCCGGATTATGCGGAATCATTCAAAACGGAGCTTGAGCAGCTTCCCGGAATCCGTGAAGTGCTGATGGAAACGCAGGTGATGACCGCGCTCAAAAAAATAGAGAGATGGACCGGGCGCATCAGCATGATCGCCTCCATCATACTTGCCGTGATTGTGACCCTTGTTATGATGAATACGGTGCGCGTATCGGTGCTCTCGCGAAGTCGGGAGATTAATATCATGAAGTACGTCGGGGCGACGAACAACTACATTCGTGTGCCCTACATTGTTGAAGGTGCCACGATCGGTTTTATTGGCGCTCTTATTGCGAGTTTTGCCGTAGCGCTTCTTTACAACTATATTGTCGAGCGATTCAGCAGATCAACCATCATTGCGTCATCTGCTTTTTCATTTATTTCAGCAAGTCAGATGACAGGTATCATCTTTGTCATCAATATCATCACGGGTATCCTGCTTTGTGTTATTATCAGCGCCATTTCCGTTCGGAAGTACGCGCGCGTGTGATTATTTGTTTGTCATACGATTGTGATATCTTTTTTTTGGTGTTATTTGTCTTGACGTGCTAAGATATCAGAAAAGGAAAAGCTTCAAGTCACTGACGGACACGCCGTGCTTTTACTATTGGGAGAGAACTGATGCGACAGTTAAAGCGAATAAACATGAAGTCAACGCGGTTCGTGGCCGTGATGATGGTTGTTGTTCTTTTGAGCGCATTTTTCACGTTTAATCTCCAACGTCCGATGGTACACGCGGACTCTAATAAAGTCGCCACTCTGAAAAAAAATCTTGAGACGATTCAAAACAGTCTGAAGCAAGTTGAAAATAATCGCGCAGCGCTTGCTGCGAAAGAAAAACAACTTACCGGAGATCTTGCATTTTTACAGACGAGATCGGAGCAACAGCGTGAATTGTACGATACCGCGCTTGAGCAGAAGCAGTTCGCCCTGATGACCCTTGAAGAAGATCGTCAGGCTTGTATTCAAGCCCATGAAAACTATGAAGAGAAGCAACGTGAGTATTGCGAACGCGTTACACTGATGTTCGACTGGAGGCAGAAGTCGATCCTTGAGATTTTGTTTTCCTCTAACGATATTGAAGGTGTTTTCTCGACGCTTCGTTTTATGAAGATGGTAACGGACGCGGATGAGGAAGCGCTTGATGACCTTAATGCCGCGCAAGCGCTTGCAGAAGCTATCCAAGCCGATTCCGAAGAGAAGTATCAAGCGTCCATTGAATTGCTTGAGGAGGCGGATCGCGTTCTTGCCGAGATTCGAAATCAGGCTGCAATGACCGGGAAATCGCTCGAAGAGGTTAAATCGCAACTGACCAATTATCGTCAAAAGCAGGAACAGCTCAAGAAAGACGTCAGCGCTGCTCAGGCAAAATTGGATGCGCAACAGAAACTCGAACAGCAAGAGCGAGAACGAAAAGCCAAAGAGGCGGCGGCAAAGACGACTGTGAAGCCGAAACCCAAGCCTACGAATCCGCCTAAAGTAAGTACAGGTATGTTTGTCTGGCCGACACCGGGTTATTACTTTGTGACGTCTCCTTTCGGATGGCGTTCATGGAGTAACAGCTATCACGAAGGTGTGGATATTGGCGCTCCGACCGGAGCATACGTCGTTGCTATGGCTGCCGGAACCGTTATGGCGCGCGGCTCACGGGCCATCTCCGGAAATTACATCTACGTCAATCACGGTAACGGCATCATCACGCGTTATTACCACCTTAGCGGTTTTGCGTGCAGTGTGGGACAGAAAGTAAACGCCGGGCAACTCATCGGTTATGTCGGGTCAACCGGCCGCTCGACCGGTCCGCACCTCCATTTCGAAATTCGTATCAATGGAACCCCCGTCAATGGTCTGAGATATTTCAGATAAAGCGGAGATTTCTCGTATCTTTTATTGAATGAAAATATACATTAGCTTATCCGGACACTGCGCAAGAATGTGCGGTGTCTTTTTTCGTCATCTTTTGTTCTGAGGTCAATTGAAAACAAGCCAGTTAACCAGCATACTTTTCTCTCTATCTTCATTAACACGATTTTTCCGATATTTCAATGTTTGTGTAACTTTTTGCCAAGAACTTGGAAAGCATGTCGCTCGGATGTAGTATTATTATATTTAATTTTGAATGTGTATGCACTTGTATAATGTTTAGGGTGCGATGAATTGTGAATCGACATCGTAGAACCGCGGAGATGAATACACGTGCGCAACGCTTAGGTTCTTTCAAAGAGAACATCTGAGTGAATATGACGGAGGTTTTTGCGATGACGTATCATCAGGAGCAGAATCAAAACGATCAACAGAATCCATATGCGACGTATCAGAATACGCCACATCAAAACGCACAGTATCAGAATGTGACGCATCAAAATATGCCGTATCAGAACGCGCCGTACCGGAATACGCCGTATCAGAACAATCAGCCGGAGGAAGGTGATCGAGGACACGATCCGTCACAGTACTGGCATCCGGCTCCACAAGGAAAACCGAGCGGTTCGCCGAACGGGCAAGATTTTTCACATTACAATGCTCAACCCCCGCCGTACGATCCGTTAAAAAAACCTCCAAAAAAACGCGCAAGCTTTTGGACGATTCTCTTTGCCGTTTTGCTAACGGCGTCGATTACGTTTGCAGCGACAACAGCCGGCTGGTACGTCCTGTTTGGCGACCGGATTCGCCAAGCCGATGGTGTTGGAATACAACATCTCCCGGGAACGACGAGCACGGATCCCGATAAAGGAACCGTCGACCAACTCACACTCACTTTTTCGGAAGGCGAAGGTGTCGAAGAGGCGCTGGATAAACTTGCTACCATCTATAACCTTATTCAGGATAACTACTATCAGAAGAAAACAGACGCCGAACTCATCGAAGTCATGATGCTAGGGCTGATTGAGCAAATGGATAGCCCGTACACGATCTACATGACACCCGAATCTCGACAAGAAGGCTTAGATGCGATGAGTGGTGAATACGTCGGTATAGGCGCCACCGTCATGCAGCAAGATGATGGTGATTATGTCTTTGTTGACATCATTCCCGGCAGCCCCGCTGAAGAAGCCGGCCTTCAAGGCGGCGATGTCATCGTGAGCGTTAACGGGGAAGATGTCAGCAAGTTTGAAGATGTAAACCAGCTTGCGATGCATGTTCGGGGTGAAGAGGGAACGACGGTCACCCTTGTGTTGATTCGCGCGCTTTCAAAAGAGAAAGAGTCGGTAGATGTCGTGCGGCGTCCCATTACAAATGCATCGGTGCGCTGGAAGATGGTCGCGGACGGAATCGGTTACATTCAGGTCACCGAGTTTTCCCTTCATGCTTCTGAAAACTTTGAGCGCACTGTCATGGAGGTCATGGATGAAGGAGCGCAACATATCGTGATCGATCTTCGCGACAATAGCGGCGGTTATGCTGACGAGTGCGTCAACATGTTGGACGTACTGCTGCCTCCACAAGATGTGGTGACGATACGCGGCCGTGAGGACGGAAAAGAGTACGAGGAGAAGTGGTCGACGACGACGGCGGCGCTCGTTCCCGACAGCATGACGTACGTGATTTTGCTGAACGAGTATTCTGCCAGTGCAAGTGAACTCTTCTCCGGCGTCCTTCGCGATCTCGGCAAAGCGACCCTTGTCGGCGAACAGACCTACGGAAAAGGAGTCGGCACCTTGACGTGGGATCTTGAAGATAAGTCGGCTATTCAGATTACGACGTTTGAGTATTTTCTGCCGAAGGGAGAGTCAATTCATGGCGTCGGTATTGTTCCGGACTATGAAGTATCACTCTCTCCTGAAGCGGAAGCAAAGGCTATCAGCCTGCTGACGCTTGAAGAAGACACGCAGCTTCAGAAAGCATTGGAGATTCTTGAGCCGCGAGTAGAATAAGTGGCGTTAGCCGTCATGGCAATTACAAATCCGTGTGTCTACACGAAGTTATCTAATAAAGTATGATCTGCTGAATGCCGGGCAGTGAGATGTAGGAAACATCTTGCTGCCCGATTTGCTCAGGGATATAGCTTCAAAAATAACCATTGTCAGCCGGATTAAGCCGGACGATTCGAACATTTCACTGTCTGGGTTTACTTTTGCACTCAGTTAAAAATATCGCAGCGTTAAAGCATGCAAAATCGTATTTGCATTCATATTCTGATTGCGCTATACTACACGTCGTGCCTTTTCGCGCGATCCATTTGCGCGAAGAAAGCTTGGAGGGCGGAGATTGCTTTCCGGTTTGCTGCAACCGGAATGGGAACTTCGCCGGAGCTAGTCCAATCACGATATTGGGCTGAGAATCCACGAGCAGCAGGGTGCCCAGCGTTTACGACAGAGAGTGATCGTCTGGGTTTTCAATCGGCAAAGATTGATACGCCCGAGTCAAGAGCGATTCTAAAAGCAGTTATAGCAGGAGGAAGTATTTTATGGCCGTCAATCAGAAAATTAGAATTAGATTGAAAGCATTTGATTGCCGCATCCTTGATGACAGCGCGCGGCGCATCGTCAATACCGCCGAGCGAACCGGTGCGACCGTTTCCGGTCCGATTCCGCTCCCTACGGAGAAAGAAATCATCACCATCCTTCGTTCGCCGCACGTCGATAAAGATTCGCGTGAGCAGTTCGAGATTCGAACACACAAACGCCTTATTGATATTCTGACACCGACATCCAAAACGGTTGAGTCGCTGATGCGCCTTGAAATGCCGGCGGGCGTAAATATTGAGATTAAATTGTAAACGTCCATAAGACGGGTCATGTTTGCGAAAGAAAGCAAACCAATAACTCAGGAGGTTAAGACATGGGGAAGTTCATGCTCGGCAGGAAAGCCGGTATGACACAGATCTTCGATGACGCCGGGAATGCCATTCCCGTTACGGTAATTGCGTGCGGCCCCGTTACAGTGTTGCACACGAAGACGAAGGAGATCGATGGTTATCAGGCGGTATGTGTCGCCTTTGAAGAGAAAAAGAAGGTCAACAAACCGCATAAGGGTCAGTTTGACAAAATCGGTGTTCCTCCGATGCGCGTGATTCGCGAATTCAGGACGGAAGACATATATGAAGATGGTCAGGTCATCGCGGTCAGCGATATGTTTGAGACAGGTGATGCCGTGGATATCGCCGGTACGTCAAAAGGCAAGGGCTACCAAGGTGCCATTCGTCGTCATGGCATGCGCCGCGGTCCTCGGACGCACGGTTCTAAATATCATCGCAAGGCAGGCCCGATGAGCTCCTCAGCAACACCTGCTGAAGTGCGCAAAGGAAAGAAATTGCCCGGCCAGCTCGGAAACAAACGTGTTACGGTTCAAAATCTCCGCGTCGTACAAGTCGACGGCGAGCGTCATTTCCTCGTTGTCAAAGGCGCGGTTCCCGGTGCAAACGGCGGTCTTCTCGAGATCCGATCATCGGTTAAGAGAAACCGTAAATAAAGGAGGTATCGCAATGCAAATCGATGTATATAACATGGATGGCGAAGTCGTTGATACGATGGAGCTTTCCGATTCAATTTTCGCGATTGAACCCTCCGAAGATGCCGTTTACCGCGTAATGCTTGCCCAGCTTGCCAATAGGCGCCAGGGGACACGCAAGACGAAGACACGCAGTTTCGTCCGCGGCGGCGGTCGAAAACCGTACCGCCAAAAAGGAACCGGTCGCGCTCGTCAGGGCTCTATCCGTGCACCCAACCATGTCGGCGGCGGTGTCGTCTTCGGACCTACGACGCGCAGTCATGCCATCAAACTTCCGAAGCATGTTCGCCGTCTGGCGCTCTTCTCAATGCTTTCGTCAAAAGTGAGCAGCGAGAAGCTGATGGTCATGGAAACGCTCAATATCGAAAGCGGCAAAACGCGCGATATGGCGGCATTCTTGAAGCGTGTCGGCGCCGATTCGACAACGCTTTTGGTGACACGTGACGTGAATCGGAGTGTCGTGCTCTCCGCGAGGAATCTCGTAGGTGTGAAAACGTCACCGGTAAACGCTATCTCGGTCTACGACCTTTTAAAATACGATCGGCTTATCGCGACGCGCGATGCCTTGGAATCTCTTGAGGAGGTGTACGCATGAAACATCCGCATGACATCATCCTTAAACCCATTATCACCGAAAAAAGCATGTCGGAAACGGCCTATGGAAAATACACGTTTGTGGTAGCCAAAGGGTCAACGAAATTGGAAATTGCCCAGGCATGTGAGGCGCTTTTTGATGTGAAGGTGGTACGTGTCAACACGATGAACATGCTCGGGAAGAAACGTCGCATGGGAAAAACATCCGGCAGGACGGCTTCTTGGAAAAAGGCCATTGTGACGATCGATCTTGATCCCGCGCCCGTGACATATGAGACGAAGGGCGGGAAGACAGAGACCACCGCGAAGAAGTATAAGACTGAAATTGCAGAATTCGGATTTGGCCAATAAGTCCGCCGCGTGATAGAAGGAGATCATTATGGCTATCAAAAGCTATCGCCCGACTTCTCCCGCAAGAAGGCAAATGACCGGCACCGATTATTCCGGTCTCTCCAAGAAAGCTCCGGAGAAGAGCCTTCTAAGGGTGAAGAAAAAGAATAGCGGCCGCAACGCCCAAGGGAAAATTACCGTTCGCCATCGTGGCGGCGGAAATCGTCAGAAATATCGCATCATTGACTGGAAGCGCAACAAGTTTGACATCCCCGCGAAAGTTGCGTCCATTGAGTACGACCCGAACCGCACGGCATTTATCGCATTGCTTCACTATGCTGATGGCGAGAAACGCTATATTGTCGCGCCGAACGGGCTAAAGGTCGGAGATACGGTCGTGTCAGGCGATGATGCCGACATCGTGACCGGCAACTGTCTTCCGCTCTCGCGGATTCCGGTCGGCACGCAAGTACACAACATCGAGATGAATCCGGGTCATGGCGGACAGCTTGTGCGCGCTGCCGGTACCTCGGCTCAACTGCTTGCCAAAGAAGGACGTCACGCGACGCTTCGAATGCCATCAGGTGAAGTGCGGATGGTGCTTCAAAATTGTCGCGCCGTCATCGGTGAAGTCAGTAATCCTGAAAATGAAATTCAAACCATCGGCAAAGCCGGTCGTAAACGTCATATGGGTCGTCGTCCGCATGTTCGCGGATCTGCGATGAACCCGGTGGACCATCCGCATGGCGGCGGTGAGGGCAAGGCGCCTATCGGCCATCCGAGTCCAATGACGCCATGGGGCAAGCCCAGCCACGGATACCGCACACGTAAGCGGAATCATCCGACCGATCGTCTGATTATCAGACGCCGTCATAAGAAGAGATAACGGAGGAGTAGCATGAGTAGATCTTCGAAAAAAGGCTTTTTCGTAGACGAACGCTTGATCAAGCGTGTACGGGAAATGAACGATAGAAACGAACGCCGCGTACTGAAAACATGGTCACGTGCCTCCACGATTTTCCCGGAAATGGTGGGTCATACCATCGCGGTGCACGATGGCCGAAAACATGTTCCCGTTTACATCACGGAAGAGATGGTCGGACACAAGCTCGGCGAGTTCGCCCCAACACGCTTTTTCCGCGGGCACGCATCCACTGAAAAGCGTGCCAGATTTAGATGAGCCGGAGGAGGTAGATAGCTGTGTCTCGAAAAGTCATGAGCAAACAGGAATTGGACGAGCGCCGCGACGAGATCCTTGCGGAGTATGCGAAGCCGCGTCGACGCAATGCAAAATTGCGTACCTTGACTAAAAAGGAGCGCAAAGCGCTTGGTATTGGACGCGATCAGGGCAAAGCAACGGCCAAATATGTGCGCATGAATGCGCGTAAAGTGAATAACGTGATTCGCCTGATCGTTGGAAAGCCGCTTGAGGAAGCATACGCGATACTGAACTATTCGCCTCATATCGCCAGAGAGCCGCTCTTAAAGCTTCTGAAATCGGCAGAAGCCAATGCGGTAAATAATAACGGACTTAATGCCGATCTGCTTTACGTTGCATCATGTTCAGCGTCTCAAGCGCCGACCATGAAACGCATACGTGCACGCGCACGCGGTCAGGCAACGTGGATTCTGAAGCGTTCCTGTCATATTAATGTCGTACTGAAAGAAAGGGAGCAGGAGGTCTAATTATGGGTCAGAAAGTTAATCCGCACGGTTTGCGTGTGGGCGTGATCAAGGACTGGGACTCTCGCTGGTACGCGAATAAGAAAGACTATGCCCGCTACTTGGTTGAGGACAAGCGCATTCGCGACTTTGTGAAAAAGGAGACCGGACGTGCCGGTGTGTCTCGAATTGAGATTGAACGTTTAGGCGACGATAAAACGACGATCACCATTACAACGGGAAAACCAGGGATCATCATCGGTCGCGGCGGTTCGGAGATTGAAGCGCTTAAGAGAAAGCTTGTTAAAAAATTCGGACGTACGTTCTTCATCAATGTGAAAGAAGTCCGCAATGTTGACTGCGAAGCGCAGCTTGTCGCGGAAAATATCGCCAGCCAGCTTGAAGAGCGCATCGGGTTCCGTCGCGCGATGAAACAAGCCATCGGCCGCGCCATGAAAAATGGAGCTCGCGGCATCAAAACGATGGTCTCCGGGCGACTTGGCGGTGCGGAAATCGCTCGCAGTGAGCAATTTCATGAGGGCACAATCCCGCTTCACACGCTGAGAGCCGATATTGATTACGGGTTTGCCGAAGCCAACACTGCGTACGGAAAAATCGGAGTGAAGGTGTGGATCTACAAAGGCGAAGTCCTCGCGGCAAGAAACGTCGCGGCAAAATCCAATCCGAAGGAGGGAAGATCCGATGTTGATGCCTAGGCGCGTAAAACGCAGAAAGCAGCATCGCGGACGCATGAAAGGAAAAGCGCTCCGCGGCAATAAAGTGACTTACGGCCAGTACGGCATGGCTGCTGAGGAACCTTGTTGGATTACAGCTAATCAGATTGAGGCTGCTCGTGTTGCCATCAACCGTCACTTCCGTCGTGGCGGAACGGTCTGGATTAAGGTTTTCCCCGATAAGCCTATTTCTAAGAAGCCGGCAGAAACCAGAATGGGTAAGGGAAAAGGCTCTCCGGAATACTGGGTCGCCGTTGTGAAACCCGGCCGAGTCCTCTTTGAGGTTGCCGGAGTCACGGAAGAAAGAGCACGTGAAGCTCTTCGTCTGGCTTCCCATAAGCTTCCGTGCAAGGTGAAATTTGTCAAAAGCGAGCGCAAGCTTACACAAGAAGAATTTGAGAGATTCGCTGAAGTTCAGGTCTTTGATGAACCTGAAGTCGTGCTCGATGCCGACGTTCTTGAAGGCGAAGAGGGCGCGGTGGACGCGACTGTTGAATCGGCAGAGACAGATGCCGATGCGGATGAGAAGGAGGTCTGAGGGTGAAAGCATTCGAACTGCGTGAAAAGAACCAGACCGAACTTGAAAATGAACTTCAAGCCCTAAAAGAAGAATTATTCAAACTGCGTTTTCAGCATGCGACGAATCAGCTTGCCAATCCCATGGAGCTGAAGCGTGTGCGGCGCGATATCGCGCGTGTCAAAACGGTGATGCGTCAGCATGAGCTTGAAGCGGTTTCGAAGTAAGTGAGGAATGACCATGAGCGAGCGAAATCAAAGAAAACAGCGTATGGGCGTAGTGGTTAGCGACAAGATGGATAAAACGATTGTGGTCGCCATCACGGAGCATATCCGCCATCCGCTTTATAAAAAATACCTGAAACGCACTGTCAAAATGAAGGCGCATGACGAGAATAATGACTGCCGTGTCGGCGATCGCGTCCGCATTATGGAGACGCGTCCTCTAAGCCGCGAAAAACGTTGGCGTCTCGTCGAGATTGTCGAGAAGGCTCAGTAAGGCATCTTTTGAATTAGAAGGAGAAACGAATCTATGATTCAGGTACAATCCCGTCTTAAATCAGCAGATAACTCCGGTGCGAGAAGCCTTATGTGCATCAAGGTTCTCGGCGGTACCGGCAGACGTTATGCTAATATCGGCGATGTTATCGTGTGTACGGTAAAGGAAGCGACGCCGGGCGGAGCCGTTAAGAAAAGCGATATTGTGAAAGCGGTTGTCGTCCGGACGAAATACGGCGTCCATCGAGCAGATGGTTCCGTGATTCGCTTTGACGAGAATGCGGCCGTTGTTCTGAATGACGAAGGCAACCCGGTCGGAACGCGTATTTTCGGACCCATCGCCCGCGAGCTGCGCGAGAAGAATTATATGAAGATTCTTTCTCTTGCGCCTGAAGTGCTGTAATGGGCAAGGAGGATAGAATGTCGCACAAAATACATGTTCGCGTAGATGACCAAGTCTACGTATTGACGGGCAAGGATACCGGCAAAACAGGCAAGATCATCGCCTGCTTTCCGAAAACCGGTCGCGTCATCGTGCAAGGTGTCAACATAGCGACGCGCCACGTTAAACCGCGTTCAAGGATGCAGCAGGGAGGTATCATCCGTCAGGAAATGCCGATTGACGCGTCTAACGTGATGCTCGTATGCCCGCATTGCAAGCGTCCGTCAAAAACGGGGTTCCGCTTTGAAGATAACGACCGGAAAGTTCGTTACTGCAAAGCCTGCAAAGCAACCATTTCGCCTGTACGTAAAAACATCAAGAAATCAGGCGGACGCGACGATGGAAAGGGGGGTAACGAATGAGCAGACTATTAGATCACTATAAAAATGAAGTCATTGATGATCTGATGAAGCAATTCAATTACACATCGGTGATGCAAGTTCCCCGACTTGAAAAAATCGTGCTGAATATGGGTGTCGGCAATACCCGCGAAAACCCGAAAGTCGTTGAGAGCGCCCTTCAGGATTTGACAACCATCGCCGGTCAGAAAGCAATCGTGACGTATGCGCGCAAATCCGTCGCTAACTTTAAAATCCGTAAGGGTATGAAAAATGGCGTAAAGGTTACTATTCGCGGTCTGCGCATGTATGCGTTTTTAGACAAATTGATCAGCATCGCGTTGCCCCGCGTTCGCGACTTTCGCGGCGCGAATCCAAACTCATTTGACGGACATGGCAACTACGCCATGGGCGCGCGTGAGCAACTGATTTTCCCCGAAATCGAGTACGACAGCATCGACCAAATTCGAGGACTCGATATCGTTATCGTGACGACGGCGGAAACCGATGAAGAAGCAAAAGCGCTTTTAAGCGCACTCGGCATGCCGTTCAGAAGGTAACAGGGAGGAGATACCATGGCGAAAAAATCGCAAGTCATTAAAGCACAGCGTGAACCAAAATACACCACTCGGAAGAAGAACCGTTGCCAGCTTTGCGGACGCCCGCGCGCTTATATGCGCAAATTCGGTGTTTGCCGTCTCTGTTTTCGCAAGCTCGCGTATCGGGGTGAAATTCCCGGTGTGCGCAAGGCCAGCTGGTAAAGAAGGAGGATAAGCATGCAGATCACGGATCCTATCGCGGACATGCTAACACGCATCCGTAACGCCGGACGAGCCGGCAAAGCCACATGTGACATTCCCGCTTCCAAGATCAAGCGCGCCATCGCCGACATTCTCGTCGACGAAGGTTACATTGAAAAGGTGACGTACCGCGAGGACGGCAAGCAGGGTGTGCTGACGGTCACGATGAAATATTATGGCAGTAAACCGGTCATCACGGGCATTAAGCGGATTTCCAAACCGGGACTTCGCATATATGCCGATGTGGAGAATCTGCCCCGCGTCCAAAGAGGACTCGGTATTGCTATTCTCTCTACATCAAAGGGCGTGATGACGGATAAGTACGCGCGTCGGGCATCCGTCGGCGGCGAAGTGCTCGCTTACGTATGGTAACGGCTCGCGTGACACTCTGAAATGGGCTTTGCCCGCAATCTAAAGAGCAGGAGAGCATCTTATGTCCAGAATTGGAAGAATGCCGATCCCCTTGCCCGAAGGAACAAAAGTGGAGATCGGTGATGAAGTCATCAAGGTTAGCAAGGGTGACGCATACCTTGAGGAGAAATTACATGAGGGCATCCATGTCGTCGTTGAGGATCAGCAGATCCTCGTGACGCGCGAGAATGACTCGCGGATGTTGCGTTCATTGCACGGTTTGACCCGTTCACTAATCAACAATATGGTTCACGGATTAAACCATGGATTTTTTAAGAATCTTGAAATTGTCGGTGTGGGTTACCGCGCGGAGTTGGATGGCGACAAACTTGTGATGCATCTGGGATACTCGCATCCGGTCATCTTTGATCCGCCGGCGGGAATTACCTTTGAAGTTCCGAGACCGACTCGTATATCGGTGCGCGGCGCCGACAAGCAGCTTGTCGGTGAACTGGCGGCTAAAATCAGAGCGTCCCGTCCCCCTAACCCTTACAAAGGTAGCGGAGTCCGCTATTCCGGTGAGGTGTTGAGACTCAAGGTCGGCAAATCCGGCGTGAAGGGAGGGTAAACCATGATTAAGAAACCATCACGCAATTCTATGCGCCAGCGTCGCCATGCCCGAATTCGCAAAACGATGTCGGGTACGGCAGAACGGCCGAGACTTTGTGTATTTAGAAGCGCTTCGCACATTTACGCGCAGATCATCAATGATGAGGAGCATCATACGTTGGTTGCGGCCTCTTCGCTTGATCCGGCGCTTCGTGAAACACTTAAAAGCGGCGGCAACATTGAAGCGGCGAAGGCGGTCGGCAAACAAGTAGCTGAGCGTGCGCTAGAAAAAGGAATTCAAAGCGTCGTGTTTGATCGCGGCGGTTATGACTACCACGGCAGAGTTGCCGCGTTGGCCGAGGCCGCGCGTGAAGCCGGACTGATCTTTTGAGGAGAAAGAAGTACATGAGTAAGAATTTTAATCGTGACAACCGTGACAGCAGAGACGAGCGTCCAGGGCGTGGGCGTCGCGGTCGGAGTGACCGTCGTGAACGTGACCGTCGCGAAGAGCGCGATCGCGATAGCGAACTCCAAGAGCGCGTCATCAATATAAGCCGTGTTGCTAAGACCGTTAAAGGCGGACGCAATCCGCGATTTGTCGCGCTGGTTATTGTCGGTGACGGCAAAGGACGCGTAGGGAAAGGTCTCGGCAAATCGATCGAAATTCCCGAAGCGATCCGTAAGGGCGTCGAAGCGGCAAAGAAAAACATGATCACGGTAGCGATGTACAAGAGCACCATTCCTTATGAAGTGATGGGGAAATTCGGTGCCGCGAAAGTGCTTCTTAAACCGGCTGCCGCAGGTACAGGCGTCATTGCGGGCAGCACGTTGCGTGCAGTCTGCGAACTAGCGGGCATTCAGGATATTCGTACGAAATCTCTCGGTAGCGCGAATCCGAATAATATCGTCAATGCGGCGTTCGAGGGTTTGAAATCTCTTCGTACGCTAGAGCAAGTCGCTGAAATTCGCGGCAAGAGCAAGCACGAGATTTTATAAGGAGGGATAAAGAGTATGGCTCAACTGAAAGTTACGCTCCTTAGAAGCACGAACAGTGCCAGAAAAGATCAGGTCGCGACCGTGCATGCGCTCGGGCTTCGCAAGATCGGCCATACGGTTATTCAGCCGGATAATAAGGCCATTCGAGGCATGCTCCATAAGGTGCGCCACCTTGTGGTCGCCGAAGAAGTAGAAGGAGAAAGCGATGAAGATTAATGAACTTTCACCCACGCCGGGATCTCGCAAACGAGCCTTGCGTGTCGGCCGCGGTTACGGATCCGGCAGAGGTAAAACTTCCGGACGTGGCCAGAAGGGTCAGAAATCCAGATCCGGCGGCGGTGTCCGACCTCAGTTTGAAGGCGGCCAAATGCCTTTGTACCGGCGTTTGCCGAAGCGCGGCTTTACCAATAAACGCTTTAAGAAACAGTATGCAACGATCAATGTCAGTGAACTCATGCGCATGGAAGAAGGTTCGGAAGTGACGCTTGAGACACTGAAAGAAGCCGGAATCATTAAGGCGTCCGCCGCTTGCGACGGACTCAAGATCTTAGGCAAGGGAGAGCTTTCAAAAAAGTTTGACGTCAAAGCCAAGGTTTTTACCGCCTCCGCAAAAGAGAAAATTGAGAAGGCAGGCGGAAGCTGTGAGGTAATCTGAAATGGGCAGTATGTTTCAGACCATGATGAATGCTTGGAAAATACCTGATCTTCGTAAGAAGATGGTATTTACTTTCCTTGCCATTCTAATTTACCGTTTCGGTGTAGCGATCCCCACACCGATGATTGACGCGGCAGCTTTTTCAGCGCTCGTCGATCGCTTCGGTCAGCTGGGACAATTCCTTGACATCATCTCCGGTGGCGCGTTTAAGTCTGTTTCAGTACTGGCGCTTGGCGTGTCTCCGTACATCAACGCATCCATCATTATGCAGCTTCTGACGTTTGCCATCCCTGCGCTTGAACGCCTTTCCAAGGAAGGTGAAGAAGGTCAAAAGAAGATCAAAAAAATCACCCGCTACCTTACGTTGGGACTGGGGCTTGTGATGGCGACGTCGTATGCGCTTTTAACACGTGGCGTCACCACGCCCGGTATTCCTGAGTGGCTCAGTCTCGTGGTGGTCATTGTCAGTTTCACTGCGGGAGCAGCATTTGTGATGTGGCTTGGAGAAGAGATTGATCAGCGCGGTGTCGGCAACGGCGTATCGTTGATCATCTTTATCGGTATTGCAAGCAGCCTACCCGGCTATGCCTCACGGCTTTTCCTTTACTTCCAAAACATCACGGCAGTGAGAAGCATCGTCCTTGCAATTCTCTTTTTACTGGTCGCGCTGGTCCTTTTTGTCGCGCTTATCGCTTTTGTCGTATTTGTACAGAGCGCTGAGCGGCGTATTCCGGTGCAATATTCAAAACGCGTCGTCGGTCGCAAAGTATATGGCGGGCAGAGTACTTATCTGCCCATCAAGGTGAACCAGTCTGGGGTTTTGCCGGTCATTTTTGCCATGTCTCTTTTGATGGTGCCGTCAACGATAGCATCGATGACGGGTTCTCAAGGAAAATTCGCGAAATGGCTGATGGATTTCAACTCTAACCCGCTCTATTACTTGATTTACGCGCTGTTAATTATTGCGTTCACCTTTTTCTACGCAATGATCAGTTTCAATCCGCTTGAAGTTTCCCGAAACATGCAAAAAAACGGGGGCTACATCTTGGGAATTCGTGCCGGACGTCCCACGGCCGAATTCATTGGTCGCACAGCCAGGCATCTGAACTGGGTCGAGTCGGTCTTCTTGATCTTCATTGTTTTATCTCCTTCATTGCTCGGTTTAATTACCGGCATGCAGGGCATCTGGTTTGGCGGTACGGCAGTGCTCATCCTGGTCGGTGTTGCCATGGATATTGTGACGCAGCTTGAGGCACAGATGTTGATGCGCCACTACAAAGGATTTCTTGACTAATGATAAAAAAAGACAAAAGAATCGTTTTAATGGGTGCTCCCGCCAGCGGAAAGGGTACATGGTCAAAGATCATCACCGAAAAGTATGCGCTTGAGCATCTCTCAACGGGAGATCTCCTTAGAAAATTCCGCAAGAAGGATACCGCGCTTGCCCGCAAGATTGGCAGTTATATGGATCGCGGTGCGCTTGTTCCGGATGACATCGTTATTGGAATGGTTGATGACTTGTTGACGGAAGGTGAGGCAAAAGACGGGTTTGTATTTGACGGTTTTCCGCGTACACTCCCACAGGCCGAAGCGCTTGACCTCATTCTTGAACACCATGGCGAGTCGCTTGATCTTGTCATCGATCTCGATGTCGATGAGCAAATTCTCGTCGACCGCGTCGTATATCGCCGAGTCTGTATCGATTGCGGACAACCGTACAACCTGAAAACCGCTGCCATGCGACCTAAGGTTGAAGGCGTCTGTGATCAATGCAACGGCAAGCTGATTCAACGCTCCGATGACACGGAAGAAACTTTCATGGAGCGCCTGAAAGCTTATCATGATCAAGCGGATCCCTTGCTTGATTATTATGAGAAACAGGGGAAACGAGTTGCTTTCCCCTGCAGTGAAATGACGGAGCAAACACGTCGCGAGATGTTTGAGCTCATAGAGGAGAAGTTGTCTCTGTGATTCGGTTGAAGTCAAAGGCGGATATCGAGAAAATGCGTGCATCGGGTGCGATCCTTGTACGTGTTTTTGAGAAGGTGGCGCCGATGATGCAACCGGGTATCTCAACAGCAACGATTGACCGTGTCGCTCACGATCTAATCGTAGAAGCCGGAGCGATTCCATCGTGTCTCGGTTATGATGCCGGAGGACCGACCCCGTTTCCCACAGCGACGTGTATATCGGTGGACGACGAAATTGTTCACGGATTTCCGAGCGAAACGAAGGTTCTTGAAGATGGCATGATCGTCTCTTTAGATGTCTGTGCCTGTCTTGACGGCTTTCATACCGATGCAGCCCGCACCTTTATCATCGGAGATGTGGATCCTCGCGTGCGTGAGCTTGTAGAAGTGACTGAGCAGGCATTTTTCGAGGGATTGAAGGAAGTTCGGCCGGGCAAACGTTTAGGCGATGTCGGCGCCGCTGTTCAGACGTTGTGTGAAGCGCATGGCTTCGGTGTTGTGAGGGAACTTACCGGACACGGGGTCGGTTACGAACTGCATGAGGATCCCGATGTGCCCAACTACGGCCGGCCCGGACGCGGTCTTCGTATCCGTCCGGGGATGACCTTTGCTCTTGAGCCGATGGTCACGCTAGGCAGTCGGCATATCAGTGTTGCAAAGAACGGCTGGACCATCATGACAGCAGATGGTCTTCCGGCCGCTCATTACGAGAATACGCTGGCGATTACGGAAGACGGCGTTGACATTCTTACACTATGAATGCCGGTCTTGACGATCACGGGCGACTTCTCTCAGGAACGGTCGTTCGATCACGAGCCGGTCGTGACCGCGGACACATCTATATCGTGATCAATGATAGTGGTGGTGAACGAGTCATCGTTTCAGACGGCGCGAAACGCGGGCTCATGCATACGAAAAAGAAGAATCGGAAGCATTTACGCGTGGTTGGTTGTGCGCTTCCGGCATCGGCATTTGATGACGCGATGAAGAACACTCCGTGCATGAGAGAACGTGACACGATGATTCGGAAACTTTTGAAACCGTTTCGTCAAACTGAGATAGACGAACTCTGAAGAGATGGCATGAATGGCAACGTAATATTGGTAAACGTAGAGATTAGTAGAAATCAAGAGAAAAAGCGGTCACTCGCATGTGCGAAGGAAGCCGGATCGCCCAAAATAAGGGTGGATACGTAAACGGAGGACAGGATGCCAAAAGAAGAAGCCATTGAAGTCAAGGGACTTGTGGTTGATACAATGCCGAATGCGGTGTTTCGTGTTCGTCTTGAAAATGGTCACGAGGTGATTGCGCATATTTCTGGCAAACTGCGCCAGAATTATATCAAGATCCTGACAGGGGATCACGTGACTGTTGAGTTATCGCCTTATGATCTCAACCGTGGCCGCATAATATGGCGGTCCAAATAGATAAGGGCTTGAAAATGAGCCACAGCAACGGTAAAATAATTGACTGTGCGCCATTTGACAATAGGCACAAAGGAGAAAGACCATGAAAGTGAGAGCTTCTGTAAAACGGATTTGTGAAAAATGCAGAGTCATCAAGCGTCATGGACGCGTGATGGTGATTTGCAGCGATCCGAAACATAAGCAGCGTCAGGGCTGAAAAAGATCACGCGGTCTGAAACCGTGTCGGTCGGGTTATCTTGCGTGGAGGCAGGAGCCCGTCTCACCACAACGATGGATCATTTAACTCTGAATACGATGGAGGTAGTAAATGGCACGTATTGCCGGGGTGGATTTACCCAATGATAAACGCGTAGATATCGGACTAACCGCTATATACGGGATCGGTCGCGCGAGAGCCGCCGAAATTCTCGGAGCTTGCGGCGTCGATCCGGCAACACGCGTTCGCGATTTGACGGACGATGAAATATCGAAAATCCGTGAGCAAATCGATCACAACTACAGAGTCGAGGGCGATTTGCGTCGTGAAACCGCGATGAATATTAAGCGTCTTTCTGAAATCGGATGCTACCGCGGCCGCCGCCATCGTCTCGGCATGCCCGTTCGCGGACAGCGAACGAAGACTAACGCACGCACACGCAAAGGTCCGAGACGGACTGCCGCTAAGAAGAAGAGATAAGGAGGACGGAATATGGCCAGTAGAAGACGACCGGTTGCCAGAACAAGAAGGCGCGACCGTAAAAATGTTGAAAAAGGCGCGGCACATATCCATTCGTCCTTTAATAACACGATTGTGACGATTACGGATCCGGCGGGGAATGTTATTTCATGGTCCAGCTCGGGTGCTCAAGGCATGAAAGGGTCTCGGAAGGGAACGCCCTTTGCTGCTCAGCTCGCAGCCGAGGAAGCCGGCCGTAAAGCGGTGGAACACGGCATGAAAACGGTCGAAGTGTTCGTGCGCGGACCCGGATCGGGACGTGAGTCTGCTATTCGCGCGCTCGCGACAAGCGGACTTGACGTCGTGATGATCAAAGACGTGACCCCTATTCCGCACAACGGCTGTCGCCCGCCGAAACGCCGTAGAGTCTAAGAGGAGAAAAGAGAATGGCTAGAGACAGATCGCCCATTTTGAAGCGTGCTCGTTCGCTTGGTGTCGCGCCGCAAATGCTTGGCATTCATAAGAAATCGAGCCGCAACCCGGGTGGCCGCCAACGCAGAAAAGAAGGTGACTACGCCCGTCAGATGCGTGCCAAACAGACGGCGAAGTTTGTATACGGCGTACTGGAGCGTCAGTTCCGCAATACTTACGAACACGCGACGAAAATGCCCGGAAAAACCGGTGAAAACCTTTTGAAATTGCTCGAGCTGCGGCTTGATAACGTTGTTTATCGCCTCGGCTTGGCCGATACACGCGCCCAAGCGCGTCAATTTGTCAATCATGGACATATTAACGTTAACGGTCGCCGCGCAAGCATTCCTTCTATGCGCCTAAAAGAAGGAGATGAAATATCCGTACGTGAAAATTCACGAAAGACGAAGGCCTTCGATGACTTGCCGAACACTATCGTGCCGGCTTGGCTTTCAGCCGATCTCGATCATCTTAAAGGGCGCGTTTTGAGAGTACCGGAACGCGACGAGATCGATCTTGATGTCGATGAGACATTGATCGTCGAGCTTTATTCGAAGTAAGCACTTAAGTCTGCCTGACAGGTGGCGAGGAGAGTCAAACCTATGGAAGCCAATAATATGAACATCGAATACAAAACACATTCTGAGGATGAAACGTATGGCCTCTTTGTCGCCGAGCCGCTAGAGCGCGGATACGGCACGACTATTGGCAACGCGTTGCGACGTGTGCTGCTTTCGTCATTGCCGGGATGCGCGGTCACATCGGTGCGCATTGAGGGAATTCTTCAGGAATACTCGACCATTCCCGGCGTGATTGAAGATGTCACGGAAATCATTCTGAACATCAAGATGATTCGCGCACGTCTGAATGTTCCCGGTCCGAAAACTATTTTTATCAATAAGGAAGCGGGCTATAAAGGACCGGTGACAGCCGGTGAATTCATCCAAAGTGATGAGCTTGAAATTGTGAATCCTGATCTTGTGATCGCTCATATGAACGGTGAAGGTCCGCTCTTTATGGGTTTGACCTTTAATGCAGGCGTCGGCTACGTCAACGCTGATCAGAATAAGGCCGCCAATGCACCGATCGGCGTCATTCCTGTGGACGCGATCTTCACGCCGGTACGCAAAGTCAATTTTCATGTCGAAGACACACGCGTCGGCCAAGTCACGAACTATGACAAGTTAACGCTTGAAATTTGGACCGACGGGACGATCACCGCTGAAGATGCCTTGATGAAAGCGGCGGAAATCCTTATTGGGCATTTGCAGCTTTTCATGTCTATGACGCGCGATAAGCCGGAAAAGGAAGAGATGCTGCCGATCATCGAAGAAGAGAAGGACAGCATCTACGATGCGCCGATCGAAGAGCTGAAGTTTTCTACACGGATTTTCAATTCGTTGAAACGAGCCGACATTCATACGGTCGGTGATCTCGTTGCTAAATCGCGCGAAGAGCTCCTCAAAGTGCGTAACTTAGGGGCAACGTCTCTTCTTGAACTTGAAGAAAAACTATCTGAACACGACCTGTATCTGGCCGGTGAAGAGCAAGATCAGGATTCTTTCAGAAAAGAATAGATGGAATAACCGGAGGAGGATAACACCATGGCCGGATATCGAAGATTAGGCCGAAAAACGGCTGCAAGAAAGTCCATGCTGAGAAATCTTGTCACGACGCTGATTGTTGAAGGCAAGGTTACTACCACAGAGACGCGCGCGAAAGAAGCAGCGCGCCTTGCGGAGAACGTCATTCGCATGGCGGTCAAAGAGCAGGCGAATTTTACAACGAAAACGATCCGGGTATCGTCCGCCAAACTTGATGACAAGGGCCGCAAGGTGCTTCGCACGGCCACATCAAAAAATAACCGCATCTACGACGTGGTTGAACGCCAGGATGATACTAAAACAGTTCAGGTTGATCAACCTGCAAGACTGGCCGCACGTCGCCGCATCATGAAGACGCTTGTCGAGATCAAAGATAAAGACGGGAAGAAAGTAAATACAGTCAATTATCTGTTCAACGATGTCGCGCCGCGCTACATCAACCGTCCGGGCGGCTATACGCGTATCATCAAGTTGGGAGCGCGCCGCGGTGATTCGGCGCCTATGGTCATTCTTGAGCTGGTTTAACGTTGGGGGCACAAGCCCGCATGCTATGCATGGATACGAGAGAGGACTTTAAGCCAATCAGGTTTTCAGTCCTTTTTTCGCGTTTATCGACTTTCTTGTGAGGTGAGACGTTATCTTAGACTTTATGAAATGGGCAGACGATTGAAAAGAACGCTACAATGGCATCGGAGAGCTTGAGAAACGCCACCGACGTTTACGGTATTATCGATAATTATCACCGATCAAGTAGATGGCAGGAGCAGGATAGCAAAGCAGGACAATGATTCAGTTTGAACGGGTATCATTCGCTTATCAAGGCAACGAAGATCGAGAGAACATCAAAGCCGTTTCTGATGTATCGTTTGCGATCCCGAATGGTTCGCACGTCGTTTTTCTCGGTCGTAACGGATCAGGCAAATCAACGGTCGCGCGTCTCATGAACGGTCTGCTGCTTCCGGATGAGGGACGCGTTATCGTGGATGGGATGGATACATCCGAGAATGCATTCATAGACGAGATCCGACGCCGCGCCGGTATGGTTTTTCAAAATCCCGACAATCAAATCATCGGCACTACTGTTGCCGATGACATAGCCTTCGGTCCATGTAATCTCGGGCTTCCGGCAGAAGAGGTTCGGGCGCGTGTGACACGCGCATTGGAAGAAACGGGCATGACAGATTATCGTGACCGTGAACCCTATGCGCTTTCCGGCGGACAGAAGCAAAAGCTTGCTGTTGCTTCTGTCTTGGCTATGCAACCGGAGATCCTTATTCTCGATGAATCGACTGCCATGCTTGACCCCTCTTCTCGCCGTGCTCTTATGGAGTTGATTCTGGATCTAAAAGAGAAGAAACAACTTACGATCGTCCATATCACACACCATATGGAGGAAGCGCTGTTAGCCGACTACGTCTATGTCTTAGATGAGGGCAGGATCGCGCTTGAGGGCACTCCTGCGGACGTTTTCGACCAAAAAGACTGCGTATTGTCCTTAGGTCTTAGTCTTCCCACACATATTGAGATTTCGCACCGCATCTCCGACGCGATCGGTGTTCCTTATCAACCTGAAAAAGTGACTTCCTTTGACGGTGCTGTTCAATTTGTAAGAGAGTCCTTGGCAAAAGTGTCGGATCGGGCGTTTTTCGACAATTCTTTAGAAAAAGAGATGTCGCAGATGACATTGGATCAAACACAGGGCGACCATTCTCTTGGTCATGATGAACTGTCAAGAACAACAGCTCGAATTAAGGATGATTTTCCGCTCACCAAGGGGCGATCGCCCAAACCTCTTCAACAGGGATTGCCGGTCGTCATAGATGTTCAGCACCTGTCATATGCGTATGAAGGACTGGCAGGAACGCATGTGCAAGCGCTCCAAGACATTTCTCTAGAAGTTCGGCAGGGTGAAGTGCTCGGGATTGTAGGGCATACCGGTTCCGGAAAATCAACACTGATTCAACATTTTAACGGCATTATTCCGTCTTCTCGCGGAACGGTAACTGTTCTTGGCGAGGATCTTTCCGAGCGAAAAATCATCCGATCAATACGTCGAAAGGTCGGTCTGCTCTTTCAGTATCCGGAGGATCAGCTCTTTGAAGAGACAGTAGCTCTTGACATCGCCTTTGCGCCGAAACAAATGGGCAAATCGCCTGAAGAAGTTGCGTACAGTGTTGAAAAAGCGGCGAAGCGGCTCGGTGTTGACCATTTATTGGTTCGCTCTCCTTTTGATTTGTCCGGGGGTCAGCGACGACGTGTCGCGATCGCTGGCGTGCTTGCGGCGGAACCGTTGATTCTAGTCTTGGACGAACCTGCTGCCGGTCTTGACCCCGCCGGACGAGAAGACCTTTTTGACGATCTGGCGACGTTGACGAACGAAGGCGCAACACTGATCATCGTCTCACACGATATGGAGGCGATGGCGAAGCGATGTGACCGTATTTTGGTAATGAAGGAGGGGCGAGTCGCGAAAATCGGAACTCCTGAAGATATCATCAGTTCGGCAGTATTCCTCGAGGATGCTTCTCTAGATGTTCCGCCCGCGAAGCGTTTTTTGGATGCGCTTGCCGACGATTTTTCGGAACTTGGCACGTTTGCGTTTGATGCCGAAGATGCGACGCAAAAAATACTCGAAGCGGCACAATTTATGAGGAAAAAAAATCCGGCTGCCACAATCGATGCGCCCGCTATCCGGCATGATATTCTATCGGCCTCAAAGAATAATGAGTTATTCTCTGAAACCGCTGCATGTTCGATTAAACACGATTATTTGCCTCGCGTGTCCGCCTCGGATACCGAACATGAGGACATAGAATCCTGCGAAAAGAAAGCGTCATCACATGGGTAAGCGCAGTCTTCTTGGTCGTTCTATTCCCGGCACGTCGTTCATTCACAGACTCGACGCACGTGTCAAGTTTATCGCGGCAATCCTTTTGATGATCGCTACGCTTTCTTCAAAAAGCCCGATCGTGCTTGCCGTCATTTCTCTTTGGGCCATGGTACTTGTCGCTCTTTCTCATATCCGTGTGCGTATCGTTCTTCGTAGCGTCCGACCGATCATCTTCCTGATCATTTTTGCGATGGTGATCCATTTTTTCACCGTACGAGGAACACCGCTTTTTAGAGTCGGCTCAATTGTGATATCGCTCGAGGGCTTGACGTCCGGTTTGCTTACTGCGCTTAGAATCAGTTTGATGGTGATCCAAACATCACTTTTACTTACTCTGACTACAACGCCGATTGCCATTGCCGATGCTATGGAACGTTTGCTGTTGCCGCTCAAGCATCTTCATTTTCCCGTACAGGAATTCTCGATGATGATGTCGATTGCCATGCGTTTTGTTCCCACACTATTGGATGAAGCGACGCGTTTAATGAAAGCGCAATCGTCACGTGGTGCTGACTTTGATACCGGCGGACTGATGCGGCGTGCGCGTGGCCTCGTCAGTATTCTCGTGCCGCTTTTTGTGTCCAGTTTCAGACGGGCGGACGATCTTGCCGTCGCGATGGAAGCGCGTTGCTACGGCGGCACATCCTCTCGGACGACGCTCTACGCGATGAAGTTACAGCGTCGCGATTATCTGTTTTTGACGGCGGCAGTACTAATCAGCGCATTCGTGTTTCTATGGCAGGGATAGGGACGCAGTTAAGAAGGATGAAAACAAGGCATGACCGATGATTCTGTAAAAATAAAAGCGATGCGTGGCGTACGGTACGCAATTCTTACGACGTATGACGGCGCTTTTTTTTCAGGATGGCAACGTCAAAAGAACGCTGTCTCCGTGCAACAAACACTTGAGGATGTATGGAAAAAACAAACCGGCGAAACCATTCGGCTCACCGGTGGAAGTCGCACAGATGCAGGTGTCTCTGCGCGTGGCCATGTATCCTCATTTCGTTCCGAAACATCGATTCCGGAGCAAAATATACCCCTGTTTTGGAATGCGAAACTCCCGGACAGCATCGCCATAAGAAAAGCCATACGCGTTGAGGACGACTTCAATCCACGGTACGACGCGCTTGGAAAGGAATATCGTTACCGTATCATGAACAGCAGGGTGCGTCCCGTATTGTTTCGCCATCTCGTATCACACATTCCGGGTACGCTTGATATGAGCGCCATGAGACAAGCGTTACCTTTTTTTGCCGGGACACATTCTTTTCTTTCGCTGATGGATCAAGGATCACCGACAAAACGGCCCGTGCGCACGATTCAACACCTTGAGCTAATTGAGGAAGGCAGTTTGATTACGCTGGTCGTTCGTGGCGACGGATTCCTTTACCACATGGTGCGCATTCTCGCAGGTACACTCGTGCTCATAGGTCAGGGCAAAATGTTACCGGAGCAAGTTCCTAAATTGCTTGAATCAAAGGATCGAACGTTAGCCGGCCCTACGATGCCGCCGCAAGGATTGACGCTGGAGCGCGTATTTTTTGAGAAAACACTCTTTGGCGATGATTGTTGGCCTTATGAAGATGAACGACGGGATAAGATGTCATCGGGTCAGTGACGGGAGAACATGTCATCAAAGAGCAATGGAAAAGCATACTATTACCGGAGTCCGATTTTTGTTCCATGTGTCTATAACATCGGACGATTGACCTGCATCCTTTCGACAGGCGTAACCTTGAGAAGTTTGGAAAACAAGGGCAAAATAAATATGACATATCGTTGCAAACCATGTTGAAAGCCTCACAGATGTTTGCGTCGGAAGGATATGAAAAATGAAGGAATCAATACAATTCACGAACCACTCGATGTTGACGGATTTTTACGAGATCACGATGTCGAACGGTTATTTCAAGCATGGCATGAAAGACACGATCGCGGTTTTTGACATGTTCTTTCGCAATGTCCCGGAAGATGGCGGTTATGCGATCATGGCCGGCGTCGAACAGATGGTAGATTATCTTGAGCATCTTCGCTTCACAGAAGATGATGTCGCCTACTTGCGCGAACTTGGCGTCTTCGAAGAGGATTTCCTAGATTATCTGAAAGAGTTTAAATTTGAGTGCGATGTATGGTCTGTTCCGGAGGGCATGCCGATTTTTCCTAACGAACCGATCGTGAAGGTGAAAGGACCAATTATTCAGGCGCAGCTTGTCGAAACCATGATCCTTTTAACCATCAATCACCAGAGCCTCATTGCCACCAAGTCTTCGCGTATAGTCCGCTCTGCGGAAGGGCGTACCGTGATGGAATTCGGTGCGCGCCGCGCCCAAGGGACTTGGGCTTCAGTGCTCGGTGCTCGTGCTGCATACATTGGCGGTGTTGCAGGAACGTCTTGCACACTTTCTGGCGAACTATTCAATATTCCCGTCTTAGGTACGATGGCGCACAGCTGGGTACAAGCGTTTCCTTCAGAATACGAAGCGTTTGAAGCGTATGCGCTTGCCTATCCGGATGACTGCCAGCTTCTTGTTGACACGTACAATACTCTTAGAAGCGGGGTTCCCAACGCGATCCGCGTCGCGCGAGAAGTATTGGAGCCGATGGGGAAACGTCTTAAGGCGATCCGCATTGATTCCGGCGACTTGGCATACCTCACGATGACGGCACGAAAAATGCTTGATGACGCAGGCCTTGAAGATTGCACCATCACCATCAGTAATGCGCTTGATGAATATCTGATACGAGATCTGGCGCATCAAGGCGCCTGTTTCGATTCGCTGGGTGTCGGCGAACGGCTCATCACATCACGTGCTGAACCTGTCTTTAGCGGTGTCTATAAAATATCCATGATTGAGAGAAACGGCGTTCAAGAACCGCGAATGAAAATTTCCGACAATCCTGAGAAGATGACGAACCCGGGAGAGAAAAACCTCTTCAGGCTTTACAGTCGCGAGACAGGACGTGTCGAGGCTGACCTGATCACGTTAGCGGGCGAAATAATCGATGATACGCAACCGCTCACCATTTTTGATCCGTTACATTCCTGGAAACGCAAGACGCTGTACTCTTTTCGCGCGGTGCCTATCCTGAAGCCGCTTTTTGTAAAGGGTGTGCGTTGTCATGAACCACGCGATATTGAAGAAATTCGATCCTTTTGTAAAAAGGAAATGTCGACACTTTGGCCGTCGCTATTGAGATTTGAGAATCCTCAAACCTACTATGTAGACCTTTCAGACAGGCTTTGGGCGCTTCGCCAGAACTTCTTGGATAATGCTTCGCGCGGTATCTTTGAGCCTATGGCAACCGCTGAATAAGACGGCGAAACGTACGAAAGATTAATGACACAGTAAATGGCGCAATATATGAGTATCGTAGACATTCACAATCACTTAGGGGGCTGGTCGCCCGATGCCGGACAGACCCTTGATGAATTACTTTCAAAAGCATCGGAGCTAAATCTTCACGGTGTTGCGATTTCGGATCATTATGACGCTGACGTCGACTGTTATCCGGGAGAAGATCCATGGGTTTTTGATCTGAAGGAATACATGAACGCCTATTATGACCTAAGGCGCCTTCCTTCGCGACGTCAACCCGGCGATCCGCCCGGTTTTCTGATTTCGGTTGAACTGGGATGGACAGAGGCGGTTGCTGACGAACTTCGCAATCTTCTGCGTGACAATCCTTTTGATTACGGCATTCTTTCGGTGCACTATCTTGATCATTGCGATCCTTTTTACGACAAACAACAAATATATCGAGAATCTCTTGCCGATACGTATACGCGCGTCATAAATGTAATCGCGGATTCCGCTGAAGCTGTTCCTGAAGCCCGTATCATCGGCCATTACGATTTCTTTTCGCGCTATGCAACGGAGCAACGTTCCAAAATGTTCTACTGGCATGCGCCGGATGCTTTTGACCGTTTGTTCCGTATCATGCGTGATAACGGCCAAATTCTCGAAATCAATGCAGGCACGATAGACTCGCTGATGCGCAATAAAGGTTACTCGTTACAGGACGCTCTTCCTGACAAAGATGTGTTGCGTCGTTACCGTGAATTTGGCGGACGTTTTCTGGCGTTTGCTTCGGATGCCCATTATAATATACAATTCGGCCGTTTTATGCGACCCACGCTCGCCTATGCCGCATCCCTCGGCTTTCGCGATTGGGCATGGTTTGAAGCCGGTGAGCTTCGCTTTACGAGACTCCAAACAGTTTAGTCTATCATTGTGCAGTTCATCGATTTTGCGACCCGGCTGAACTTAGTTTTAAGCCGGCAAGCTTTGTTTCACAAGACTTAAATCAGTTTACTATTTTCAATACTGCAACACTGCAGTTAATTGTTTTTGCCCCCGGACTTGATTTAGGTCGGGAGAGCTTTAATTCTTGAGAATTGTAGTCTCAGCTTTTTTTCTATACCGTGCTCGACGGTTTTTAGGTCCTAGCTTTTTTTGAAGCGAGTAAACGTCAGATCTCAATAATTCAACTGATTGAGATATATAAAACCTTCAATACTCAATTCCTCGTCCAATTCCTCCCTGGGCAAAAATTCAATTAAATTAGACGGGTTGCTCCGTGTCTGTTTCCTTTCAGGTCAATTTTTCAATTAAAAGAGGAAAACGGTGTTCATATGCCGTTTTACCGGACAAAAATCCTAATATTATTGAAAAATTGACCACGCTAGCGACCTTGAAGATCAAAAAAGCTAAAAAACTTAAAAAATTGTCCATACTTCCTACTACGCGCTTTGTCTGGTCAAAATTCAAATATTTTACTGCGTCTTCGTCACTGAAAACTTTTGTAACTCGGTGCAAGGGGCGGATGTATAATAAAAGTAATCTGGTAATAAAATCCGGGAGAAAGTTATGCTGCACGTCGCCACATTCGAACAGGCAAAAAATCTTCTTGAATTGAAATTCGGCAAGTGCCACGTCGGCAAGGAGCCCATCGCCCTTATTGACGCAGTCGACCGCGTTTTGGCGCAAGCTGTCGTCGCCAAGGAAGATGTGCCGGGATTTGATCGGTCTACGGTAGATGGTTTTGCCGTTCATGCGGCAGATACTTTCGGCAGTTCAGAGAGCATGCCGGCGCTTCTTCGAAATATCGGCGAAGTGACGATGGGAGAGATATGTGAGCTGAGGTGTGAGCGCGGAGAATGCGTTGCGATCCCAACGGGCGGACAATTACCTAAAGGTACAGACGCCGTCGTGATGATTGAAAAAACAGAGGACTACGGCGGTGGCCTCATTGGAATAACAAAGTCGATCGCACCAGGGGAGAATATCATATTTCGACATGACGATGTGTCACTTGGTGAGGAGGTATACTCTTCGGGTAAGCGCCTCAAGCCAACAGATATTGGTGCACTTGCCGCGCTGGGAATTACCGAAGTTTTGGTCGCCAAGCGTCCAATGGTCGGTATATTATCGACTGGTGATGAGATCGTTCCTTTCGATACTACACCGCAAATCGCTCAAGTGCGCGACGTCAATTCGATCCTTCTTGCCGCCTGTGTAACACAGATTGGTGGGCATGCACGTCGGTACGGCATCTGTCCGGATGACGATGGCATGTTGGAGAAGCGCATCACTTTGATGGCACGTGAATGTGACGCCATTTTTCTTTCGGGAGGGAGTTCGGTTGGCGCCAAAGATGCCTTAAAACGCACTGTCGAGACACTTGGGGAAGTGTATTTACACGGTATTGCCGTAAAGCCGGGAAAACCGACGATTTTTGGCGAAGTTGAAGGGAAGCCGCTCATAGGTTTCCCGGGTCATCCGGCCGCCGTGTACTTTATTTATGATCTGTTTGCCAACCCCTTGCTTCGCAGTATGATGGGCGAAATTGATCCCCTACCGTCCCCGTGTTTCAGGGCAAAACTGGCAAGCGCGATACCGTCAAACCATGGGCGGCAAGAATACGTTGCTGTTCTTTTAACAATAGAGGAAGATTGTTTCGTCGCTCGTCCCTTGATGAGCAAGCCAGGCTTGATCACACAATTTGCACGTGCCGACGGATATATCGAGGTGCCGCGCGATTGTGAAGGTTTTTCCGAAGGCGAACAGGTGACCGTCTTTGCGTTATAACGCTTTGATCAGCACTTTTTGACGCGCAAGGTTTCTAGAGGAGGTCGCGCGAATGGCTTTTCAGTATCTGACGAACGTTCCGCTTGATGAAGCTTTGGCAGAATACATGACTGCCCTAGAGGAGAGAGGGCTCTTCACACAGCGTTCGGAAACGGTGTCGGTAAAACAAGCTGACGGACGCCTGACAGCATCAGCGGTTTACGCCAAAATCAGTGCGCCACATTATAATGCTTGTGCCATGGACGGTATTGCTGTCTACGCGAAGAATACGTTTGGTGCAAGTGTGACGACGCCGGTACGTCTGCAACCAAGCCAATATAATGTAGTCGATACCGGCGACCCGCTTCCTGAATCATGCGATGCCGTTGTCATGATAGAAGATGTGCTTTGGAAGGATGAAGGGGAGGTCGCCTTATTCGCGGCAGCGACACCGTGGCAGCACGTGCGCCAGATTGGGGAAGATGTCTGCGAAGGCGACATGTTGATGCCTTCTTTTTCGCGCATTACACCTGCTGCGATGGGAGCGATGTTGGCTTCCGGGAATCTGGACGTCGATGTCTTGGTCAAACCGCGCTTCGCTGTCATCCCGACCGGCGATGAGATCATCGCGCCAACTGCAACCCCCGAAGCAGGTGCAATTATCGAGTTCAATTCGACAATTTTCAAGGCGATGATGCAACGTTGGGGCACTGATATAGAAGTCTTTGACAGAATTGTCGATGATCCTAAAGCGCTTGAGACAGGCATACGAACTGCACTGTTGCATTACGACGGAGTGATCATCATCGGCGGTTCATCGGCAGGTCGGGAAGACTATACGGCACAGACCATAAATGCCATAGGAGATGTCATTGTTCACGGCATCGCGATCCGACCAGGTAAGCCGGCCGTTTTGGGATGTACAGAAACCGGCAAGGTGCTCTTCGGTGTGCCGGGCTATCCTGTTTCGGGAATGATTATATTGGAAGAAATACTGCGTCCCATTATTATGAGAATGCAAGCTCAGCCTTTATTACCTCCGAATGAAGTAAAGGCGGTCGTCTCCCGCACATTAAATTCTTCATTGAAATACCGTGAGTTTATCCGCACACGACTCGGATACGTCGGAGGCAAGCTCATCGCTTCGCCGCTGATGCGCGGGGCGGGGATCGTAACTTCTTTCGTGAAAGCAGACGGCATCATTGATGTTCCGCAAAATGTTGAAGGTTATGAACCGGGGCAGACAGTCTCGGTTCGCCTGTTGCGACCGATTGATGATATTAAACGTACTCTTGTCATCACCGGAAGCCATGACCCGCTCATTGATGAAATGACCGACTTGATGCGACGCCATTGGCCTGATGCGACGGTGGCGTCGTCGCATGTCGGCAGTATGGGCGGATTGTTCGCAATCAAGCGAGGCGAGGCGCATATTGGCGGCATTCATCTCCTTGATGAATCAACGGGAGAATACAATCTTTCCTACATTCGTCGGTACTTTCCTGATGGCGGTGTGTTGCTCGTTGAAGGGGTGCAACGTGTACAAGGGCTAATAGTAGCGCGCCAAAATCCTTTGAGCATTGAGAATTTTGCCGATCTCGCCCGAAACGGTATACGGTATGTCAATCGCCAGAAGGGATCAGGCACACGCATATTGTGCGATTATCTGTGTCGAAAAGACGGTATCGACCCCGGAGCCATTGACGGATACGATCGGGAGGAGTATACACACACGGCAATTGCGGCGCTGATCGCAGCAGGAAGCGCGGATGTCGGCCTCGGTATTTGTGCTGCTGCCAAGATTTACGGATTGGACTTTATCCCGATTTGTCACGAAACGTACGACTTCTTACTGTTAGAAGAGGCGTATAATTTACCCATGGTACAGCGTTGGCTGGAGACGATTCGAAGTCCGGCGTTTTCTGAACGGATCATGAAAATGGGCGGCTATGATGTATGCAATCCTGGCAAAGTAACTGCATTCTAAATACATCATGATGCGTTGCCGTAACGGATAAGATTGCCTAAAGGGTAAGGTGTTGCAAGACCGATCCCATAAGCGATAAACGGCAGTGACAAGCTCGCACACAGGAGAGGACGTTACGGTAACGGAAAGCCATTACAGAGAGGATCACGATGGAACAACAGGGAAATCACTTTGATGAAAAAGGCAATGCCATTATGGTCGATGTCTCAAAAAAAGAGGCTACACTGCGCATAGCGAAGGCCGAAGGGCATATCCTGATGAATGAGACGGCGTATCACGTTGTGGAAAGCGGCACTTCTAAGAAAGGCGACGTGCTCGGCATAGCACGTGTTGCCGGCATTATGGCTGTGAAACAGACGTCGAGCTTAATTCCGCTTTGTCATCCGCTCATCATTGAAAGCACATCGATTGAGTTTGATTTGGATCTGTCAAAAAGATGTGTTCGCGCGGTGTGTACCGTTCAGACGACGGGGAAAACCGGAGTTGAAATGGAGGCGCTTTGCGGAGTGAGTGTTGCGCTTCTCACTATTTATGATATGTGTAAAGCTCTTGATCGAGGTATGGAGATTTGCGGAGTAACGCTTGTCGAAAAACAGGGCGGCAAAAGCGGTCATTACCGGAGGAAAAAAGAAGAACAATGAATGATGCATATGGCAGAAGACTTCATTATCTTCGAGTGTCGGTGACCGATCGGTGCAATTTGCGTTGTCGGTATTGCATGCCGGAATCCGGTGTCGTCTCTTTTTCTCATGAGGACATCTTAAGTTATGATGAAATCGTTCGCGTGGTGCGTATCTTGGCAAACCTCGGGGTGGATCGCGTTCGTCTCACCGGTGGAGAACCGCTCGTAAGAAAAGGCGTACAATATCTCGCCGCTGATATTAAAGCGATACCGAACATTCGGTTTTTAGGATTGACGACGAATGGGGTGTATTTACCTGAGATGGCAAGCAAGCTTGCGGCTGCAGGCGTAGACGGCGTCAACATCAGCATCGATACGCTCGACCGGAAGCGCTATGAAGAAATCACCAGAAGAGACGCGCTTCCACAAGCTTTAGACGGTCTAAGCGCCGCCTTAAAAGCACCTTTTTCCTCCGTCAAAGTCAATTGTGTTCTTTTTCCTAGAAGTCTGCCGGAGGACTGGCTTTCCGTTATTTCGCTCGCAAAGAAGTATCCGGTCGATGTCCGTTTGATTGAATGGATGCCCATGACAGGCGAATCGATTGAAGACGCTGTAACGGCAGACGAAGCATTTGAAATAATTGAAAAGGTGTACGGAGTATTGCAACCTGCCCGGCAAAACGTCGGTGCAGGTCCGGCACGGTACTGGCAGGCGTCCGATTTTAAGGGACGTATTGGAATTATTCAAGCCATGAGCCACAATTTTTGCAACGAATGTAATCGGTTACGTCTGACGGCAACAGGCGATTTAAAATTATGCCTTTTCTACGATATAGGCATCGCATTAAAACCGATGCTTCGCGGTGGTGCAAGTGATGAGCAGTTGGCGGAAGCTATACTTGAAGCGATTAAACATAAGCCGAGACAGCATGCCGGAAAACCAATGGTTCTGGAGGAGGGCGGTATTTGTTCTGTGATCGAGCCTACGAGCGGGATGCATAAGATCGGAGGATAATTCCGAAAGTTTAGAAACGCAGTTTCCATTATCAGATGGGGCTGTGCAAAGAGCGGTGTTTTGACAACGTAATCTTGTTATAACTCTGGTTTTGCTTGATCAAGAATTGATTGTAATGAAAGAGAAACGCACACAGCAATCACTAGTATGCGCCTTAACATATTTCTACGGGTGATTTCAAAAGAAAAAGACGTGTGCGCAACGCATCCATTTGACCTTAACTTTTAATTAAGAATCGATGATGAGGAAGAACGATGCATTGCGACACGTCTTTACAGCCTATGCTATGGGTTTTGGCAGTCGATGTTATCGTGAAGTCTGATCACGGCATCGCTGAGTGACGTGCCAAAAGCACAGTGTGTCCGAAGCGGGCACTTGGATTTTTCTTCTACGGGACATTCAGGGAAACACCTTTTGCCAACACCGTCTATCCTAATCGTCGCATCTCCAATGTGCAAAAGGCTGCCCTCCCGCAATGTCGAGTAATCCAAGCCTGAAGTAGTTAAATTCGCCGTAAACTTCACGGCGCAGAAACCTTTAATCGGCATTTGCTCCACAATGATTCCAACATTCCCGTCAAGGAGCGACAGTGCGCGGTTTTCGTGATGTGAGTACCGATCATTTTCAAGTCCGCCGTCGGCACGAAGTGTAGCGCACTCCATAGAGTGTGCTACGCCTTTTTCAGGGAAACACTTGATTTCAATCACATTTGCTTTCGGTTGTTCCATATTCTCTATTTAGAAGCATTTAGCTTCTTCTTTCATGTGTTTGACGGTCAACCCGTTGGGGGTTTCCTTTTATCGTCCACAATTCAAATGCATTGTCTCAAAGGCACTATATCGTAAACGGCGGTGTTTTTTCATGCCGTTCAGAAATGTCCTGCCACTCATCCGCCTTCGAGCGTCTTGAGGACAATCAAAGTATCGTTGTCTTCGAGGACGTCTTTTTTGTTTGCACGCCTGTTTTGGACGAGCATCACATGCATCATAAGATCATCAACGGTCCACGGCATTTCGGCGACAGAGACGAGTTTTTTCAATGCGTGCTCAACGGTCGCGCCGTCGCTGAGTTCAAGTGTAATGCTGGACGCGTCGGGCGACATATCAAGACCCATGAGGCGAACGGTGACTTTCATGTGATCACCCGTAAAAGTCGGCGATGACCGCTTCCATGCCGCCCAGCTCTTCCAACGAGCTTAAGGAGGGGATGAGGGTCTCTTTATCCCAACCGATCGTTTCAAAGAAGTTGTCGGCGAGGCGCTCATGATCCACTTTGACACCGGCAATCGGTCCTTCATAAGGCGGATTGGACTCGTAGAAACGTTTTGACAGTGTGAAGTCCTTGCGGGTCATGCCTTCTCTTATGTTAAAGGCGTGGCGGATATTGAACATACGAGTGCCGAGTTTGCGGAACTCTTCAGGACTATATTGGAATCCGGTTACTGCCTCAATCAGATTAAGGAGTGCATCCGGCGGTGACACCATGTTACCGAACATGCACAATCCTGAGGAATTCAATACTTCAGTGCCAACGACGCCTTGAAGATCGGCTTCACCGGTGTCGCTGTAATCGAAGTCGGGACCGGATGGTGCAAGCCCGAGGCCGCCTTTGACGTGGCGACCCGGCGTCGGGTCGTACTGATATGTTCGGGTTACGCCGTATGCCAGTCGCCCGTCGTGCTGAGGCTCTTCAATGCCGCTTGCGACGACGAGGTATTCATGACCTTTGCCGAGGTGAT
>JGI24710J26742_10000180_pt1 | contig 58352 bp, 40 predicted proteins | sample BioPla2DNA2_FD_26742 | JGI IMG/M metagenome (IMG submission 26742) | reverse complement strand
GGAACGGCAGGAACTACCTCTTCGCGGTAGTTCTTGCTGTTTTTCAAGCCGGTCTCTTTTGTCTCGGCTGGATTTTGGCGTTTCACTTTCAGTATCTCATTGAGTCGTTAGACCACTGGATAGCCTTCGGACTACTCAGTATGATAGGGTTAAATATGATCAGAGAGGGTGTGGTTAAACTACGGAACCCGAATGACGAAAGACGCTACAACCCCTTCACGTCCTGGAATGTGCTGTTGTTGGCCGTGGGAACCAGTATCGATGCCATGGCCGTGGGAATCGCTTACGCCTGTACCGGTCAGGATTGGAAGGCGGCCTATATCATCGCTATCGCGACCCTGCTTTTCTCCGCGCTGGGACTGTTTTTAGGACAAAAGTTGAAAAGGAGTATCAAGTTTCCAGTTGAGATCGTGGGAGGAGTTATCCTGATCATCATCGGGGTTAAAATATTGCTTGAACATACCGCTTGGATCAATTAACCAACGATTTTTCACTTCCGTTAGGACGCTCTAGATCACTTGAAAGAAAATATCGTTAATTATAACCGACGATTTATTAATTTGTCAGGTTACGCGTAAAAACAGGGTGTGATTCATCATTTGTTTGTCAATAATTGCTGAGCCGCTAATACCAAAAACATGTAATGCGAAGATCCCCCACCCATAACGTATTCAACTTGTTGCCATAGAAATGGGAATTCAAGTAATTCGGGAAAGTCGGGCCGAATCAACGCGGTACCCGATATTACACCACCGGGAATGTATGACCAATCAGCGCGATTTAAGCCGTATCCTACAGTAGCTGACACGGCACCTACACCAGACGCAAAAGAAGCTGTATTTGACCCGGGATGACATCCAAGGATGAAATTTAGGGCATTAAACAGGTACTTTGGACTGAAAATATCAGGATAAGCCGTATGTAAGAAATAGAGGTTATAGCCAAATCGTTGGATATCCCAGCCGGCACCCCAAATATTTGGGCGATACGGTACCCCGTAAGGGGTCTCAGCAGCTTGTTGGTCTAATCGATCACGGAAAACGAGCAGGGCATCACGAACCTTGTTCGAAAATTCACTATTATTTATTCTCTTCTCTGCACGCCCTAAGAACCAACCTACTTGACCAATATTTTGGATGATGTAATCGGTTTCCTGAAGGAGATAATCCTTATATTGATTTTCATCGGTTGAAAGGAATAACTCAACGGCTGCGTGAATTTTTGCTGCTCTTGAACGGTTTGTCACTTCTGTAATCTCATATAGTTCACGAGCCACTTCTAAAGCCTGTACACTCAAAGTGTCATTGAAGCCCTTCAGGACTCGTGCTGCAGCGGCCATTTGAGCCGCTGTGGTTAACTCCCTGTTGGGATTATTTTCAGTGAAAACCCAACGATCATCCTTGTTCCCCATAACATTATCTGTCATTGCAGAAGCATCTCCCAGCATCACGTATTGGCGAAGGTCGTTACAAATAATTCCCCGGTATAATCTTCCTAAGGCTCTGTATCCACCGATTACCGTTAATGCCCCGTTTTCTATTTGTTGCAATAGATCCGGTTTACCGTCTGGTTGATGAATTTCAGTTACCCGTACATGTTGATCAATACTTGTAACGTCATAATCCAAACCGAAGGCTTCATAGGTTAACGCGAGGATATAGGTTTCGCCAGCTTGTGATTCAACACGAAGGTCAAAATCTCCCGCATCGTGCCAACCACCAATATTCAAACCCGGAACAACATCGCCCGGGTTGAATTTTGTAAGTGTCGATTCTCCTTGAGCGTATCCATCGATATGGTTAAAGTTAACAGGAGCCATGCGGGCATCATCATTGTGACAGAGATCGTGCCACACACGATACTTCTCATTGACTCGCATATGGCACATTTGTACAGGTAAGAAATATTCCAAAACAGGTTGCCAGACACCACGATCATACACATTGTTTGAGATTCGAAAAATTGAAGACTCAGAGTCACCGTAACGTACCTGATAAAGTCCATCTTCTTTCACTTCAGAAAAATCAAATATCAAGTAGTTATATCTTAAAAACTGGCCCCATTCTACACCCTTTCCTTCAGTTACCACCTTTTCACCTTCATCGGTAATTTGAAATAAAACAGCTTGTTCACGTTTTGTGTCCCTGTTATCCAACTCGATAATCGCTTTTTTTGATTGATTGGGATGATAACCTATCTGTGAAGTTTGTATCACCGGTTTGTAAAGCCAGTCGTCAACGATATTGGGGGTGAGAACCCACTCGATAGCACCCTTGGTTTTACCGGCAGGCACTTCACTTCGAACCACGAACCACCCATTGTTGTGATTCATGCGTCCATCGTAAAGTTTCAAATCAGTATCTTTCGATTCAATGGTAAACTTGCTGTATGGATCATCGGGTCGAACGGTAAATCGTTTACCCACCGCGTAAGGTTCAGATACGATATCATCAGCTATAATGGGACTAAAGCCGCTTCCTGCTAACTGTTCTATCGATGCTTTCCCCGCGGGATTGAAATTACCTTGATGATTGTGATTCGTTGGTTCGTAACGTGTAGGGCCATTGGGTTGTGGTGGGAATATCCCTGTTTGGTCATCCATTATCCATGGTTTACCAAAAAGTGTACCTGGGAACAGTTCAAGGTTGAACCCCACTTTGCCAATCAGTTTTTCGGGAACAGGACGATCAAGATCAACCGTGATGATTATCGCGTCACCTTCCCCGCGAACCTGAACAATATAGTTCAATACGAAATCAGGGTAAATCATTGGATTAAAACCTGTCATATGACGAGACGAGTCCGGAAACGATAAATGGGTGACAATCGTGTTTGAATCGATATTCGCATCCCGACTGTTTTGCTTGGGAACAGGTTGCCATTGGCCGGGCGTTGGTTCCAGACGGATATCTCCATTTGTAGCCACGCGGTTACCATGCATGATGAGAGAGACTCCTCCCTGATGCCCCTCGGGATAAATATCGTCATAAGCCATTACATTTACACCATGGTTTTGAAAATACCCCGAGTCTCCTAGTTTAAATTGTTGCCCGTAGAGAATATTGATGCTCAACAAGCTGCTGATACACAATAAAGAGAGAAATCGTTTTTTGTTCATGTTGATAGGATGATATTAGCAAGAGAGATTATCCTGAGTACTCCTGTTGATGCGTTTTTTAAGGATTGAGAAGGCTTTTTGAAACAGGGCGGAGTCGTTCATGGTTCCCAACATCTCCTTGAACCTGCTCATCGGGATGGCGAAGGAGAGTTCATTTTCCGGGATCAAGGGGCGTGCCGAGGGATCAAGCATCCCCAAGAAGCAACTTCTGCCCTTTTCGCGGTTCTCCTTAACGGCAAAGGTGATGATGCTCGCGCAGCCCGATGCAAACCGGGTTACGACAGCATCAGTGGAGTTGTTATCGTAGAAGGCCCAAGTACATAGACCCGAAAGGGCATCGGGCGTGGCGAAAAAGAGCACTGCCTCGACCTTTTCCCAATCCTCCAGCTTGTCAACGCGCACGAAATTGAGGTATGGTTTGTCGGACAGCGTTATACCCAATTCATTGGCGTACTCCTGTACCATCTTCGCTGTTTTCTTGTAATGTTCCACCCCGGATACAAACTGTGGCACGTACTCGGGCATCTCCCTGAAGGCAGTGTATGTACCACCACCGCCACACTTCACGTTTTCCGAGCACAGAGTTAAAAGATAGTCATCACGCACCTTCGAGATAGCGCCAATAAAGCATCTCGGGATCCTTTTGATTTCGGTCACCGGTTCGTCACCGTACCAGAGGGCAATGGGAAGCGAGACCGATGCTCCAAAAGCCTCTCTGTAACGATTGATAAATTCTGAAACGCTCATCAGACTTCCGATTTAATTCGATTGGGTATTGATTGAGCTTTTAATTTGAAGAACTTTCATTGTCAACTATTGGAGAACTTCACCTTACTCCATTTTGCCCCAATGAACCTTGCCCTCCATATCGCGGGGAACTTTAGGTTGTGGTTCCTGAAGGGGGTAGCCGAGTGAAATAACTGCTTCGATGTTGTACTTATCGGGTACGCCCAGTATCTTATGGAGCTTTTTGGTGGCCGGTTGGTCGTTCTCATCGAATGCGCTGTTGACATTAGTCCAGCAGGCACCAAGACCTAAGTCGGCCGCCTGTAACAGGATATAGGTGGCGGCGATGCAGGCATCCTGCCGGTTGGTTTTGGGTGCCGCCTCAGTGTCTGATAGTACAGCAATGGCTGCCTGTCCCCTGGCTATATGGCCCGCGTAATTTTTCCGGAAGGTACTCAGCTCCTCAAGCTTTTCTTTGCCCTCTACGATAAACAGTTCCACGTCGTTCAGGTTGCTTGCCGTGGGCGCGTGAAAAACGGCGTCCACGATAGTCTGCAGCGTTTCCTTCGCGATTGGTTTATCGCTGTATGACCTAACCGATCTCCTTTTTTTAATTAAATCTGTGAACATAGGTGTTATTATTTTGTTTGTTATTATCCTTTTTTGTACAAAAGGTCTCTGCAATGTACGCAATTTGTTTGAGAAATTCAAAACCAGGCTTTGATTGTCATAGACAAGATCCCCTGTCAGGATTTTACTACTGGCAGGGGATCTTCTTTGATATTGATAACTTCAAGACTGTAATTGAACGGCAACCAGAGCTACCTTATCCGTTTTGGCAGGTTATTCTTGAAACTGCACGTATTTCCGGCTAATAATATTTGTCGCATTTAACCTCGAAATAGGCTTGCGAGTGTAAGCAAGCGGGACATTCTTCCACCGCTTCTTTACCCACGTGAACATACCCGCAATTGCGACATTGCCACTCGATCTCCTCATCGCGCGAGAATACCGTTTCGTCTTTCACCCTTTGCAACAGCTTCAAGTAGCGTTCTTCATGAATGGCCTCGGCTTTCGCGATCATCCGGTACATCTTGGCGATATCTTCAAACCCCTCCTCTTCGGCAACATCGGCGAAGTGAGGATAGAGTTCTGTCCACTCTTCGTTTTCCCCGGCAGCCGCGGCTTCCAGGTTTTCGGCTGTTGTTCCGATAACCCCTGCCGGGAAGGTAGAGGTGATTTCCAGCATGCCACCTTCCAGGTACTTAAACATCCGTTTCGCATGCTCTTTCTCCTGCTCTGCGGTTTCCATGAAGATGGCCGCGATTTGCTTGTAACCTTCTTTATCGGCCTCTTTGGCGAAATAGGTGTAGCGCATTCTCGCCTGGGATTCCCCGGCAAACGATTTCATCAGGTTTTTTTCTGTCTGGGTTCCTTTGATACTTTTCATACGATTACTTCATTTAATTGTTCGGTGTGTGAAACTTTTGATGTGTAATGATAATCGCGAACACGTTGGTTTCATACGACTATTATGTTAATAGTTTTGATCGATACGAATTCCTTTTACAAAGATACAAATTTCGAGATATAAACCTGCTTTAATACTTCATCTGTAACCGTTTTAAAGAAGCATTTACGCCGATATGACAATAACTGTTTGCATGTCAGGTGAATGCATGTTTTGTTCGGTCATTCATGGAGCTTTTACCCTCCATTTTTTCGCGTTTTATCTTTCTGTCTTTTCGTGCACCAACCCCAAAGAGTGGACACGAAAATCGACTTTATCTTTTAATCATTCCATCTTCCAGTTGCACGATTCGCTTGCCATAGGCGGCGAACTTTTCGTTATGCGTTACCTGGATAATGGTCATGCCCTCCTCGTGCAGTTGACGCTCCTAAGAAATTCGCTGACGCGCTTTTTCTGGCGTCGCTCGGCAAAGCTCAAGCAAGCTTGGTTCTGCTCTCGCTCCTAAGAAAATTGTTAATTGATATCATTCATATTTAAGTGATTCTACGGGGTTGCGCAGTGCGGCTTTCAACGAGTTGAGGACGGCCATGGCACTTACCAGCAGGAGGATGCCGATGCCCGTTACAAGAAAGACGTACCAATGAAGTGATATCTGCTTTACAAAATTGTTTAACCACCCGGAGGCTAAGTACCACGCCCCCGCCAGACCTAAAATAACCGATGGGATGGCTATCTTCCATATATCAGTCACGAATATGCGAACGATATTGTTCACGGTTGCGCCGTTGATTTTGCGAATGGCAAGGCTCTTGCGGCTTCGGGCGATCTCATCGTTCAAGTAGCCTATCAGCCCGATAACGGTAATTAGCAAAATCACGAAGCCTCCCGCATAAAGGGCGTTCCTGAATCCTTTTTGGGCCTGGTAACTGCCTTCCTGCACGGTTGCGAGGCTGTACACCTTGGGTTCGCCGCGAGGAATAGCGTTACTGAAAATTTCGTTGAACTTCTGCATTACATTAGCATGTCGACCTTGCCCGGTTTTGATAAGGATATAGAACGTGTAGCTGGGATACTTTTGATACTTTTCGATAAACTGTTCCCGCGGTTGGAAGAAAAAGACCGATGGACGCGTATCGTTGTCGTTTAATGTGCCATTGACCAGGTCACCAAAAACACCTGTAATGTTGGATGCCCCCAGTGGATTATGTTCAGACACCTCGATGCTTTTCCCTACCACGCCATCGTTCCAACCGTTGTTCATGACCAGCAGATCGGCACCGCGTTGACTGATCATCACGTCGTTGGGTGCCGAAACATCGCTCCGGAAAGCCTGCCCCGATAGAACGGGGATATTCAGCACGGCAAAGTAGTTATCATCCACTTCGTAGTAGTCCGCCACGTTGAACAACGACTGTTGCCCGTCAGGGGAGAAAACGTTATTGCCCGAAGGGCTGTTTATTGGCACATTGTATCCCAATCCTACCCTCTCCACTTCGGGCAATGCTTCCAAATCGTTGAGAACAGATTGCAATTTACCAGGGGCTATTCCGCTTACAGGGCTGTAGTAGACACCTTCGACATCGTACCCGTGATTTGAGTTTTTCATCTTATTGTACTGCAGGCTCACCACCAAAAGCATGGCCGTGATAATAGCTACACCCACGAACTGCACTGCCAGCAGCCCCTTTTTCCACCGCATGCTTTTTGCCCGGTAGCTCCTGAAAACTTCGGCCACTGGAATCCGCGCGAAAACCTTGCCGGGCAGGTAGCCCACCAGGAAAACTATCACGCACAGGATAAGCAAAACGGGTATGATCACGTGAGTGTTAAGCATAGAGGTGAGGCTGTGTACGACCTGAGACTCCACGAATGGTTTGGCTATCAGTATGATTGCAAAGGCGAATAGCAACGAGAGTATGAACAGCAGGGCGTTCTCGATAAAAATCATGGCTTGTAAATCTCGTTTTTCAGCACCGTAGCATTTGTAAATGGCGGACGTTTTAGGGCGATTTACCAGCGTGCTCACCGTGAGCAGGAGATAGTTCATGATAGAGACAAACAGCACGATGAACGCTATGGCACTCATGATAACTATCATATCTTTCGCCTGATTGGAAAAGAACTTTTGCAGCGACTCGAAGCTGTAGTTCAACTTCACTCCGTTTTCTCGTTCAAGCTCTTCTATATTCTGATGTTTCTCCTGCATGGCACGTACGGCGGGTGCGATACTTTCGGGCGTTGCACCTTTTTCTAGTTTTACCACCGTCATATAGCGGTCGTTGCCGAGCCAGTTGTTTGATCCGTCCCACGTGAAATTGCCGATAGAGACCATCGAGACGGCGATATCGAACGGGTAGTTGCTGTTTTCGGGGAACTTTTCGAAAATTCCACCGATGGTAAGCTTTTTACCCGGGTAGTTTTTTAACTCTATAATCTGTCCCGTTACATCTCCGCCCATGTTGTTTGCTATCTCGCTCGACACCATGCAGGTCATAGGACTTTTCAGTATCTCCGCGGCGCTGCTCCCCGCTAACATGGGGCGAGGCATTAATTCGTGTAAACATTCGTCGGCCAGTACGAACTTTGCGCTGTAGACCCGGTCCGTTTCGGAGAAAAAATCCAATCTCCCACCCATGGGGGTAATCCTCGTGGCGGCCTCAATGCCCGGTACCTCAGCTTTCAGGCCGGGACCGATGGCACCGCTCACTCGCGGGTAGACGGTCAATTCTTCCGATGACTGGTCGAGCTTGGCCACAGAGTTTACCACGTATAGCCTGTTGGAATCGGGATAGAAGCTGTCGAAGCTGTAATAGTAAAACACTTCGGCTAATAATATCAGTCCGAACGCCAACCCGGTGGCGAGTGATACGATTCGCGCGGTAGAATGTTCTCCCTTGCGAAACAGTTTTCTAAAAGCAAATTTTAAGTATCTCATTTTTAATCAATTATCAATTAGTGATTAGCAATGTGTAGTTTGCAATTATTCTGTTGAGCTTTTGATGATTGTGAATAGTAGTCTGCACAATTCATCTGCGTCATAAAAGATAGATTCAAATTCCTTTTTTTCTTGAGACAAATGTTTGTATAAGTTCACTATGCGAACTGCAAAATCAAACGATTTATCTTGCACCACATTCTCTTTCATAATTTTTTATAATTATTCATTGCACATTCACTAACGCGCCTTTTCTGTCGTCGCTTGGCAAAGTTTTACTACGCAACACTTTTGCTCGTCGTGGCCGAATCCGAGCACGCTCGTCTTCTGCTCACCGACTTAATGCAAAAGCTCAAACAAGCTTGGCTCTGCTCTCGCTCCTAAGAAAATTGTTAATTGCACATTGTACATTGTTAATTGAATTTATTCATAGCGCAGCGCTTCCACCGGGTTACGTGTAGCCGCCCGCCAGCTTTGCCAACTAACGGTTAGTAACGCCACGACAAGTGCCACGAATCCTGCCAAAACAAATATCCACCAACTGAGGGCGGTTTTGTAAGCGAAGTTTTCGAGCCATTTGGTCATCGTGTAATATGCTAATGGTGTAGCTATTACAAAGGCGATAACAATCCATTTGATGAAACCTTTATTGAGCAGTGTTACTATTTCGGTAATCGTGGCACCGTTAATTTTTCGGATGCCGATCTCTTTGGTGCGGTATTGCGACGTGAAAATGGACAATCCCAATATTCCCAAAACGGATATCACAAGCGAAAGGAGGCTGAAGAACGAAATCAGATTCACTTGACGGTCTTCTTTCGCGTACAAAAGATTCAGGTTGTCATCAAGAAAATAGTATCGAATCGGTTCATTGGGACTTAGTTTGTTATATACCCGCGTAATGTAATCGACGGCAGATTGGGTGTCACCTTCGGTGAGTTTCACGTTTATCCAAGACCAGAATGTGCCGGGATGATACCTGAATGTGAACGGTTCTACATTCTCGCGCAACGATACGAAATTGAAATCTTCAATGACCCCTACCACCTGAAATGTCATCGGGTTGCCTTCGTTATCGTATTTCTTAAGATGCGAGCCGACTTCTAATCCGTATTTCTTCTTGGCGGCTTCGTTGATAATCATGCTCTCCAACTCGGCTTCACCCTCTTTCAGAAAACCACGTCCTTCCAACAAATGAAAATTCATCATCTTCATATATTCGCCATCTACATACCAGAGCCAAGTTTGAATGAGTTCATCGTTAACTTGAAATCCTTCCTGATTGGACGGGATGCCCGGAATGCCACTCGACAAAGAAACGGTTTTCACCAACGGATTTTGTTGCAAATCGGTTTTAAAAGCATCGATGTTGTTCAACAAATCTTCGGTGGGCGAGATGATCATCACGTTCTCCTTGTCGAAACCCAGCGATGTGGTTTTCATATAATCCACCTGTTTAATCGTGAGGATCGATATGGCAATAAGCAGAATGGTTGCCGTGAACTGCACCACCGTGAGCCACCCGCGCGATGTTTGGCGGGTAATGGCGTGACGTTTTTTCACCGCGTCCATTGGTGCGATGGTAATGCTGCCGAAAGCCGGTGCCAAGGCACCAATAATACCGACAGCCAAGGCAACGCCAAAAAGCAAAAGCAAAACGAAAGCCGATGCCTGAAAATTTAAGGAATACTCGAAAAGTTTTATGCCAAAATGATGGTTTACTATCATGGCAAGTAACAAAGCAATGAGAAACGATACACCGGAAACAAACACGCTTTCTATAATATTCGTCATCAGAATTTGTCGACGGCTGTTTCCCAAGATACGTGTTACTCCGATGTTTTTTATTCGTTTAGGCAGCGTGGCGGTAGCGAAGTTGATGTAATTGAGCATCGCGATAATCAAAATAAACAGGCCTACCACGAAAAGTGTATTTACTGAAGATTGACTGTTGGTATTGAATAGCGGGTTCTCGGCTACCTCTTTCGCGAAACGAAGTTTAGAAAGCGGGCGAACGATGATTTCGGCTCTTTCGTTGTTTTTGTCAAAAAAATCGTACTTTTCTTTCAAGATGTCTATTCCGTTAATGCGTGTCTGCAGATCAGATGCCGTTGTGCCGGGCTTCACTTTGATAAATTCGGGAAAATTGACTATCCCCCATGTTTTGTACGACTCTGCAATCCAACCTTCGGTGGGAAACGCCATGATAACAGGCGCATCAAAAAGCGAGTTTTTGGGTGGGGTTCGAAAAACACCCGTTACCGTGTACTCCTCGCCATTGGTAGTAAATGTTTTTGTTATTGCATCGGTCGTTCCCCATAATTTTAGCGCGAAGGCGTCGGAAACAATTGCCGAATGGGGTTCCGAAAGCGGCGAAGAGCTTGTAGAACGTAGGAAATCGAAGGTAAACACATCCGTTAAATGTTTGTCGGCAATGGCGTAATCCTCGTAACTTTGCTGTTTTTCTCCCTCTTGGGTCCATTCAAAAAGAAATTCGCCCCATTTGCCCCACGGCATATAGGTGGTTGTAGCCACTACTTCGGAGAGTTGTTCGTTAATCACATCCTTGGTTTGCCCTGCCATATAGACGGACGTTTTATCTTTTCCGGGTGATTTTATTTCAAGGCGGTAAATATTATCGGCATCTTGGTGATAGGTATCGAAACTATATTCTGTCCACACGTACAACATAATGATGATGAATGCTGTAAATGCCGTTATAAGTCCCACGAAGTTAAAAATCGTGGAAATTTTGGATAATCTGAGATTTCGAAAAATTGTTTTTAAAATACGCATAATGTATAGAGGGTTGTATTATAGACTTCTTTTAAATGAGACCATGCAAATTCCTACTCATACCTTAGTGCCTCTACGGGATTGCGCGTTGCCGCCCGCCAGCTTTGCCAACTCACCGTAACAAGCGTTATCAGCAGCGCGGCTAATCCGGCCAAGGCGAATACCCACCAACTGAGGGCGGTCTTGTAGGCAAATCCCGTCAGCCATTGCTGAATCAGGTAGTAAGATACAGGGGCGGCAATAACGAAAGAGACAACGACCGCTATCACGAACTCCCTGTTGAGTAGTTGTATCACTTCAACAACGGTTGCCCCGTTGATCTTGCGAATACCTATCTCTTTAACCCGTCGTTCAGTTACCTGTATGATTTGCGCCAACAGTCCCAGACAGGTGATGATAAAGGCCACGATGGAAAACAGGCTGAGCGCCTTGGCCTCCAGCTCCTCTTTTTTGTACAGCTTGTTGTAATAGTCGTTGTAAAACTGAAACTGAAACGGTTGTTCAATCCCCGTCTGCTTCCACGCTTTCTCCATTTGAGAGAGCTGTTCGCCAAAGTTATCGGGTAACAACCGCACGTTGAGCGCGCTATAATATCGGTCGGAATACATAAAAGCCACTGGTCCAATCAGGCTGTGCATCGAGTTATACTGGAACTCGTTTACTATCCCGATCACATCATAATCCCAGAGTTTTTGTCCCTCGAAATCGTCCCACCCCAGTTGCTTGAGCGTGGTTTCGGTGATAAGCACACTTTTGTTTATATCGCTTTCTTCTCCGTCTCTACCCTCCAACAGCTCTATCTGAAACGTGTTGACGAAGTCGGCATCCACCCGCATGGTGTTGATATAGATTTCTTCACCTTCTTCGTTTTCCGCACCGCTCCGCGACCAGCCAGAGCCGGGCGAGTGCGAGGTGAGTGATAAATCAGTAATAAACGGTAACTTAGAAAATGTCTCTTTCACCACCGAGAAATTGGTATACTCGTCGGGCAAGTTGATGCGCATCAGCTGCTCGGTTTTGAAGCCGTAGTTGGCGGTCTTCACGAAATCCAACTGCTTGCTTATCAGCAACAGGCTCGACAGCAGAACGATAGAGATAATTAACTGCGCTACCGTCATTACCTTCGATAACGCACTGGCTTTTATGTGCTTGTGGGTTTTGCCCAATAGCGAGGTGATGTTTGAACGAGAAATCAGGCTTACAGGGAACCAGGCCGAAAGCAGTATGACTACCAGCAATAAGAGGGCGGCAATCGCCAACATCGACGGTTGTAACAGCCACGCTATATCGAGTTCTACCTGGAACAGCTGCTCAGCTAGGGGAAGCGAGATGGCCGTGAAAAGCAGGGCTAACCCGAAGGCGATGAAAACCGACAGGCATACCTCTACCAGGTAGTAGCGGAAAATCTGCACCCTGTCGGCACCGGCGGCCATACGAATGCCCATCTGCTTGAGCGTTTGCAATTGCTTGGAGATGGTGTAGTTCACGTAGTTGAATAGCGACATGAATAGCGTGAGAGCGGCAATAGTTATGAAAATCCATACCATTTTCCTGTTGCCCGCCTTGTGGGAAATGAATTCGCCAGGTTCGGAGAAATAGATCGACTTCACGGGTTGCAGCGTTACGCTCTCTATCTTCGTGCGATTATCCGGGAAATGGTCGTTCATCTTCCGGGTTAGGGCCTCTATATCTGTCCCTTTCCTGACCGAGAAGTAGATTTCCCGTATCAGGTAACAGTCGTTATTGTGGCAATTTTGCGCGAAACCCACTTCGGTGTATTCGTCATTCAAGTAGATATCGGCACCGAACGTGGCGGTGGAGGGGATATCATCGGCAATGGCACTTACCGTGAAATCAATTCCGAAAAAGCTGACCGGTTCACCTATGACGTTATAGTCCCCGAAAACCTTCATGGCGGCCGATTTGGTAAGGATAACCGAGTTTTTTTCCGCGAACGGTTTACCGCTTGAAGAGACAAGGATATCGATACCGGTAAGATCGAAAAAGTCGTTGTTGGTACTCATCATCTCACTAGCGACCATAAATTTATCGCCCACTTTAATGGTGATGTTGAAATCTTCATCAGCTAGATAAACCATTGGCGCCATCTTCTCTATTTCGGGGAAACGGTCTTTGAGGATGGGCAGGATGGCCACATCGAAATGAGTGTTGTTATTATCAGCCTCTTTTAACCTGAAAGACCTTTTCGCATCAGGAAAAAAGGCATTCACGTTGCTCTCGCGATAGACGTAGAGCGCGATAATGATGCATACGGTAAAGCCAATAGCGAACCCGAAGATGTTGAAAGTCGAAAACAGTTTATTCTTCTGTAAACCGCGAAAGGCTTGCTTCAAGTGTAACATGTTATTAATCAATTAGCAATTAACAATTAACAATTAACAATGCGTGGTTTACAATTATTCTGTTGAACTTTTGATGATTGTGAACAGTAGTCTGCACAATTCATCCGCGTCATAAAAGACAGATTCAAACTCTTTGTCATTTAAATATTCGGTTGTATGTAGCAGGCGCAACCAATAGACCGTTTCTCTCGCTTCTTTATAAGCAATTGACAACTTTGCCCTGAAATCGGCTTTAGATATTCCCCCTATGGCTTCTTCAACGTTTGCACCAATAGAAGTTCCACTTCGCAGAAGTTGCTTGCTCAGGACAAATTCCTTTTTCTCTTGCGACAAATGTTTGTACAAGTTCACGATGCGAACTGCAAAATCAAACGATTTGTCTTTCACCACATTCTCTTTCATAATTCATAAAATTGTTAATTACTCATTACTCATTGTACATTACTCATTGTACATTACTCATTGTACATTGTTAATTGATGTTATTCATATTTCAATGCCTCTACCGGGTTGCGGGTGGCCGCCCTCAGGCTTTGCCAGCTCACCGTTAGCAGTGCCACGATAAGCGCAGCCAATCCGGCCAGGGCGAATATCCACCAGCTAAGGGCGGTTTTGTAGGCAAAGTTCTCGAGCCAACGGTCCATGGCCAAATAAGCTATGGGTGTGGCGATAATAAAGGCTATTGCCAGCCAGACAACCACGTTTCGGTTGAGCATCCGTACGATTTCCGATATGGATGCCCCGTTCACCTTTCTTATACCAATCTCCTTAATTCTATCGCGTGAGATAAAGATAATCAGTCCCAGCAATCCGGTCAGCGCCAGCAAAATAGTCCAAAGCGAAACAAACTCGATAAAACGTGCCAAGCGTTCCTCCTGGTTGTAGAGGTTTTCAAGCGAATCGTCTAAAAAGTGGACTTCAAACGTGCCCTCGGGGTCGAATTTCTTTGCAGTATCTTCAATAAAGGTGCGGGTTTGAGTAATATTTCCACCGCCGATTTTTATCAGAATATTGTATTTATGATTATCTGTTCGCCAGAAAACCATTGGTCTGATATCGCCTTTCAACGATGCAAAATTGAAGTTATGCACAACACCCACAACCTCGCCCATAGCACCGAGTCCCCCAAATTTCTTTTCCAGCGGTTTTTCCCATCCGAACTCCTGCACCGCCTTCTCGTTCAGGATAAAGTTGTTTATATCCGCTTCGCCTTGTCGAAAGGAGCGACCCTCCACGATCTCCACTCCAAAGAAGTCGATAAATCTATCGTCCACGGGCCAAGCCGCGAGCACAACCTCTTGCCCGTCAACATTTCTTCCCCAGCCCATTCTTACCTCTCCAGGAATAAACTGCGTGTAGCAGTAGTTTTTTATAGCACTGTTCTTCATCAGTTCATCGGCAAAAGCCTGGCTGCTTTCTTGCAACGCGCCCGTGTTCATATAGAGTACGTTCTCTTTGTCAATACCGATATCGAAATTGTGCCAGTAGTTCAACTGTTTTTCTATAGTCAGCGAAACGGCGATAAGGGCTATGGCGAAAACAAACTGAACAGTAATAAGCGCGCCGCGAACCCTCTTCCCTTTGCCCGAGAAAAACATTTTCCCTTTTACTGCCTGTGATATGGGAGATGAGGTGATGTAAAGCGAGGGATAGAAGGCGGCGATGAAACCGAACAGTAAGGCGAACAGCAAGAACAGGGCGTAAAACAGCTCCCTACCCTTGAACGATAGACCGGTAATTTGAAACATGTTTTCGAGATGCTGAAACACCATTTGATGAATCAGGAATGCCACTGCCATAGCGATTAGCGACAGTATAACCGCCTCGCCAACGATTTGTCCGCGAGCCTTCCACTTGGCTTCACCCAGGATTTGCTGTACCGAGAGCGATTTGGCCCGCAACGGGGCTTGTGATGTGGAGAAGTTGATAAAGTTCACAATTCCCATTACCAGCAATATCACGATGAGCAGCGATAGAATATTCAGCACGTTTTCGTTTACCGATGGAAACATGTGTCCTCGTGAATTGTAGTGCAATTGCGACAGGGGAATCATGTCGATCGCAACGTTCTCTATATTGGGACGTTCGTTCATCATCGCGATAATTTCGGCCATTCTCCCTAATCCCGTGGCTTTAGCCTCCACTATCGCCTTATCGCTTCTTTTTTTGAGTTGAAAGAAAATGCTGAAACCCCACTCGGCCCAATCGTCCATCTCTTCGGGGATAAGTGAAACAAAAGCCTCTGACCTGAACGATGTGTTGTGGGGCATGTTTTTCATTACACCCGTTACGGTTAATTCCACTCCGCTTGCTAACAGAGTTTCTCCTATCACGTTGGTAGTGCCGAAGATATTATTCGCCATCTTTTCAGAAATCACCACGCTATTGGGTTTAGCAAGCACCGTTCGCGGATTTCCCGCCAAAAGTGGAAAATCGAACATCGTGAAAAAATCGCTTGAAGCGGTCATCGAGTTGTAAACCACGGCATCTTTACGAGTCTGGTCGACACGACGAAACTCGTTATTCCACCATTCGCGCATAATGGCGCTTTTTTCAATTTCCGGCACATTGGTTTGAATCAGTTCGCTCATCGGTACAGGCAGGGATGAACCTCCTTGGGTATTGAATGACATCAGGTAAATATCTTTCCTGTTCTTGTGGAACCCATCGAAACTGCGCTCATGCGACACGTAGAGCGTGAGCACGATAATGCCCAAGAAGGCCACCACCAGGCTAATCAACGTGAGAATAGAGGATAGGCGATATTTAACTATGGTTCTGAAAATCTTTTTCATATTCTTTAAGTTGAAAGTTTGTCAAGTTCAAAATGCTTTCCAGTTTTAACTTTCAGCTTCACTGCCTTTTCTGTCGTCGTTCGGCATAGCTTAAGCAAACTTAGCTCTCAGTTTAAGAAAATTCGCTGACGCGCCTTTTCTGCTCTCACTTCTAAGAAAATTCCACTTTTAACTTTCCATTTAAAGCGTTTCTAACTGGCTGACTACCATACCGTCGAACAGGTTGATGGTACGATGCGCGAAGCCGGCATCGTGTTGCGAGTGGGTCACCATGATAATGGTGGTACCCTCGATGTTCAGTTCAGTAAGCAGGTCCATCACCTCGCGACCGTTTTTGGAGTCGAGGTTTCCCGTGGGTTCGTCGGCCAGAATGAGTTTGGGATTTGCCACCACTGCCCGGGCGATAGCCACGCGTTGCTGTTGCCCTCCTGAAAGCTGTTGCGGGAAATGCTTTTGGCGATGGCCTATATTCATTCGTTTCAGTACCTCCTTCACCATCTCCTTGCGTTGTGCCGATGGGATCTTGAGGTAGGTGAGGGGAAGCTCCACGTTTTCGAACACGTTTAGCTCGTCAATCAGGTTAAAGCTCTGGAACACGAACCCGATATTCCCTTTTCGCAATTGAGTGCGCTGGCTCTCTTTCAGGTGTCCAACCTCTTTGCCGTCGAAGAAGTACTGCCCCCCCGTCGGGTTATCGAGCAATCCTAAGATATTGAGGAGCGTTGATTTCCCACATCCTGACGGGCCCATTACTGCTACAAACTCTCCATCTTCCACGTGAATATCTACATCGCGTAGCGCAAGTGTCTCCACCTCTTCGGTACGAAAGATTTTCGTCAATTTTTCTGTGCGTATCATAACTGTTTATTTTAAAGAATGGCTGTTGTTTTATAGGTTTGTTTCTTCATTTTTGAAACAATGTGCAATTGTCCATTGTCAATTACTAATTACTAATTGTTAATTGTTAATTGTTAATTGCCTTTGATTTTGAGTGATCCGGTTCGACCTATATTTTTTTGTATATCCCGCGGGTTACCATAGCAGATCACATCGCTTGCCCCCGAAACGGAGATGTCCAAGTTATCGGTCACATGTATCTTGCCATCGGCGGCTCCTGAAAAGCCGGCCTCGCAAACTCTTACCATCAGCTCTTCCGCTGAAACATCACATCCACCGGAGGCGTCTATTTTTAAAAACTCGGTTCTACCGTGTAATTCCACATCACATCCGCCACTGGCAGACACACGGCATTCCCCAGCGTCGATGTCGTACAACTCCACATCGCTACCTCCGTTCGCATCCACGTTAATTACATTGGCCGACAAAAATCGGACTTCGGCATCGGATCCGCCTGAGAAAACTCCTTTGAACGAGTGACAATTAAGCGACAGGTTTTTTATATCGCTACCTCCGCTCATGGTGACTTTAAAGTTTTCTGCATTAAGCGGAGTTTCAAAAATGATGTCCACTCCACCTGATGTTTGTAGCTCCGTTAGATTGGTCACGGTTACATAAGCTTTTAGCGTAACATGGCGCACCCTGTTCCAAGAGAAAACACGGATGCCTCTTTTATTGTAAATATGTAACGTGTTGCCTTTTACCTCAACAACGGCGTAATCGGCAATCTCCTCGCTTATTTCGATGGAAACCGATTGGCGACTTCCTTGACTGATATATACATCCCAACCGCCTGATGCATTGATAGATGTAAAGCCTGACACGTCGATGTTTCGTTTCACGGTTCGGTTATTTTGCGCCGAAACGCATCCCATTGCCAAAACGACAAGGATAACTGTTGAAAGAAATTTTGTTTTCATTTTACTTGTTTATTATTAATTGATAATTCTTCATTCTTCATTCTTCATTCTTCATTGTTCATTGTTATTTACTCGTACCGAAGTGCCTCCACCGGATTTTTCGTGGCTGCTCGCCAGCTTTGCCAGCTCACGGTAACCAGTGCCACAAGCAACGCAACCAATCCCGCCAAAGGGAATATCCACCAGCTGAGAGCGGTTTTGTAGGCGAAGTTTTCGAGCCATTTTGCCATAGCATAATAGGCCAACGGTGTAGCGATAACGAAAGCGATAACAATCCATTTGATGAAACTGGTGTTTAGTAAAGTCAATATTTCGCTGATGGACGCCCCGTTAATTTTTCGGATGCCAATCTCTTTAGTGCGCTGTTCGGCAACGAACATGCTCAACCCAAACAGTCCCAGACAGGCAATGAAAATGGAAATCCATCCGGCATGCGTGAGCAGCTTCTGAAACTGCGTCTCTTTTTTGTATAACGCATCCCACTCTTCGTCTAAAAATTTATATTCGAACGGGATATAGGGAGAGAGCTCATTCCATTTTTGTTCTATGCTGGACATCAGGTTTTTCAGTTGCGTATAGTTTTGCGTATTGGTTTTTAAGTAGATATAACTGGTCACTTCTCCACTATTCATAAAGCCTACTGGCGAAACTGGATAGTGTGCCGATTTGAGGTTGAAGTCTTCTATTACACCTACGATACGACTTTCGCCCATCATTCGGGCTTTTTCAAAATCATCAATCCCGAACTCGCGAATAGCGGTTTGGTTAAAAATCACTTCGTCGAAATTGCTTTCTGTTTTAATGAAATTTTCTCCTGACGTGAATTTTAAACCGAAGAAATCGAAAAAATTGGGACTTACCCCTATTTTTACAAATTCAATCATCTTTTCCTCTGCATCGTAACTTAAATTCACTCTCCAGTTTTGTTTTACAGCAACGAAGTCGGCATCGGCAAACGTGATATCTACTATGCCCGGAATGCTTTTGAACTCATTGGTCAACGATTGCGCATGTTGAGCAAAATCAGAATTAAGTGTGGTGTAAACCACCTGTTCACGCTGATAACCCGGATTTTGATTGAGCATCATGTCGTTCTGTTTTTTTATGACGAATAGGCAGGCAATCAGCCCTATGGCTACGGAAAACTGCAGTACGGGCAGTATGCCTCGGGATAAACTACAGCCTTGTTTATCCTTCATCGGCTTAATAAGGTGCAGCGATGGGTAACGACTGAATATCAATCCGGGTAATAATCCGGTAATTAGCAACGTGAAACCGAAAATAGCGGTTGCCAGCACGATGTTTTGTGGTATAAAAAACAGTGATGCGGTGTAGTGTGTATCCATCAATTCGTTGAAAAAGTCCAATGCCAAGGGAATAAAGAAAATGCTCAATCCCAATACCGCCAATAGTAGCAGTCCTGCCTCGAAAAGAAAAACTTGAACTACACCCCACGTTTGACTGCCTAGCATTTTGATGATGGCCACGCTTTTATTACGCTTTTGGCGTTGTGCGGAAACCAAGTTCACGTAGTTGATACATGCCATCAGTAAAATAAGTACGGCGATAAGTTCCAGTACGTTAAGCGTTTGCAGGCTGCCTATTTTTAATGTGGTAGCACTTCGGAATTCTTTGGGTGTATGTAGGAAGAGTTGAGAGTAGGGATATATGCTGAAAGCGATTTTCCATGATGCGTTCTCTCTTACTTCGGGACTTTCTGAAAGTTCTTTAAGCTGTAGACGAAAGTTATCGGGATCTACTAGAGACGGCAGACGACAAAACGCCGTGTAATTTCCTGCTCCCCAGCGGTCGGCATTGCTTTTGTACCAGGAGATTGCCTTGTCGTTTAACCGCATGGAAATTGCCGCATCGAACATCCATGCCGAGTTTTCGGGAAAATCCTTAAGTACCGCACTTACTTCCACCGGCTCATTGCTGTAAAAGGATGAGCTAAGGCGTAACGTTTTCCCGATGGGATTTTGATTTCCAAAAATTTTCTTGGCCAAACTCTCTTTTAGTACAATCTGCGATGTAACATCTAATGCGTGTTGAGGATCTCCTGCAACAGCGTCGAATTGGAACACGTTGAAAAATGCAGAGTCCGTGTTGAGCAGATGCTTCACTTTAAAAGAGTTTCCCATATCATCGGATAGGAAAACCTGACCCGCCAAATCGTCCGAGGTGTGGGTTATATGTATCTCGGGAAAACGATCGCGTAGCAGCGTCATTGCCGGGCGCGAGATATGGCTTGAGGTGATATCATCGCTTTGCGATAGCATATAGATGTTCTCGTAATCCTTGATAAATTTATCGGTATCCTTTTCTTGTCGCACATATGAAAGCAACAACACGCTGATAACGATGCCCAATGTTAGTCCGAGCAGGTTTATGACACTTACTGCCTTATTCTTCAGCAAATTGCGGAATGCTATTTTTAAATTTTTCATAATCATTCGCTATGTCTAATTACTCATTGTTCATTGCTAATTGCTAATTGAGAATCAGTTTATCGTTATCGCCGAAGTTATCGTAACCCGAGGTAATTACCCTCTCGCCGGGGGACAACCCTTCCAATACTTCGTAAAATTGTGGATTTTGTTTTCCAATGCGGATATCGCGCTTGGTGGCGTAGTTGCCCGACTTATCAAGAACATAAACCCATTGTCCTCCCGTGGTTTGAAAAAAACCGCCGCGGGGCAACATAATGGCTTCTTGTGGCTGTCCAAGTTCCAGGTTGATGTAGTAGGTCTGCCCGGTACGAATATTCTCCGGTTTATCGCCGTCGAATACCATATCTATTCTAAATTGTCCCTGGCGAACCTCCGGGTATACCTTTCTTACTGTCAGGTTATACTTCTGCTCTTGCCTGTCGAAGGTGCCGGCCAACCCGTGCCGCACCCGGTCGATATAGTGCTCATCAATCATGGCCTGCACCTTGTAGTTGGTCAGCACGTTTATCTGTCCTACGCGAGTACCTCGTCCAATGCTCTGTCCTATCTCAGCATCCAGCATCCCCAGCTGTCCATCGACGGGAGCTTTCACGTTCAGATTCTCTAACCGTTCATACACCAGTTGCAACGTCATCCTCATTTTTACCAGATCCGATTCAAGTTGCTGCATCTCGGTTACCATGATGAGCGAATCGTTTTGGGCTTTTTGACGGTTTATTTTCTGCTCCTGAAGACTGTATTCGTAATCCTCTTTCGCTTGAAGGAAGGCTTCTCGGGCAACTAACTTATCATTGTAAAGAGATTGCTGCTGTTCGAAGTTCCGCTGTTTCTTCTGGATATCGTAGTGGGTTTGTAGCAACCTCCTGCGGGTCTCAATCATCTGGTTTTCGAAGTTCATGCGGGTTTGCCTTAGCATGTTCTCTTTCTGTGCCAGGTTGGATTCGCTCGACATGATGTCTTGATAGAGGGTGTTGTTTTCGAGACGAACAATCACGTCGCCCGCTTTCACCATCGCACCCTCTTCTATCAGTCGTTCGGTAACCCTGCCTCCCTCTTCGGCATCGAGGTATATGGTGGAAATGGGTTCCACTTGCCCCGTTACACGTATGTAGTCATTGAACTGTCCCCGTGTAACCTCGCTAATGGTAATCTTGTCGCTATCAACCTTGAGCGATCTCGTACCCGCGTTACGGAAAATCTGGAAGAGGAGAAATAGGAATAGCACCCCTCCCGCTATCCAAATAATATGTTTCCGTTGAAGACCCTTTTTCTTCTCTATCTTTCTGTCCATGTTGTCCATGCTGTCCATTGTCCTGCTCTGTTTATATGTTTACACTTGAAATTTCTTATTTTTTATTCGCCTCGGCAAAGCTCAGACGTGTTCATTGCAAATTGCTAATTCTGCTTCGCAGCACTTTTGCTCGCAATGGCATAACACGAACAAGTTCGTTTTCTGCTCGCGTTGCTTAACGCAAAAGTTCAGCTTCGCTGCCTTTTCTGTCGTCGCTCGGCAAAGCCCAAGCAAGCTTGGCTCTGCTCTCACTCCTTAGAAAATTGTTCAACTTCCCCCATGTAATACCGGATGGTCGTGTCTTTAATTTTCAGTTGCAACAGCGTTCGCATCAGGTCGGCCTCGGCTTGCGCCAGTTGGTTTTTAGCCGTATAGAACTCTATAATGCTTATAAGACCCTGTTGAAGCTTCTTGTCGGCCACCGCGTATGCCTCTTGTAGCGCGTCTTTTTTTGCATTCAGCATATCCCTCTCTTTCCGGAGCGATTGCAGTTGTTGCACATCTTCGTGTACCAGCTGATATAGTTTCTGTTTCTCCTCGAGCTGTCTGTTAAACGCTATGGTGCGTTGCAAGTGCGCTCGTTTCACCTGTGTCATCCCGTTCCACTTGTTAAATATGGGAATCTGTAAGCTTAGGTATATCGATTGCGCCATGTTTTGTTCCCATTGATTTTTAAATGGAACCGTGCGTGTGGCACTATTTTCCGGATTTCCGGGATTTAAGTATTCCCGTCGGGAGTCGGCGTAGTTGGTGTATATTCCCGCGCCCAGAGAGAGACGAGGCAGCAGCTCACCCCGGGCGATGCTCAACTGCTTCTGCGCCGCGTCGGCATTAAAATCTGCCTGCTTGATCGAGGGCATATGTTGTAGTGCTGTGTTGTATATCAATTCGGGTATGGGTATCAGGTCAGCTGAAACATCCAAATCCTCGTTGCTGACGGACAACTCTTCGTCAGGAGGGAAGTTCATCAGGTTTTTCAGGGCGAGCAGCGCTTGATCGTATTGGTTTCGTGCCACGAGGAGGTTGTGTTGCTCACCTGCCTGTTGCGCTTTCATTTCCAGCAGATCCGACTCGGCTTTGAGTCCCAACTCGATCAACCCTTCAGTTTTCTGAAGGTTGATAGCCGTGAGTTCCACCTGATTTTGCACGATCTCCTGCAGTCGGTTAAAGTAGAGCACATCGTAGTACCGGTTCATCACCTCGAAAGCGATAGCTATCTTTTGTTGTTTGGCATTCTCTTTTTTTATCAGCATCTGCATCCTTTGAAACTTCGCGCTGTTCAGCCGTGCAAACCCCCTAAAGAGGTCGAGTTGCGAATCGACGTAGAAGTTCATCGAGAAGAAATCCTGGTTGATAAAGGTGTTTGTCGTGGGATCGATGGAACGACCAAACATTTTATTGGCTGAACTTCCTCCCACCACGGCCGGTAGAAATACGCGGTTCGACTGCAAATATTGTTCCCGGGCAATAGTTGCTTCGATATGGGTGTTCGCGTAGGTCAGGTTATTCTCTAGCGCGTACGTTATGCATTGATTCAGACTCATAACCTGCGCTGGGGTTTGCACAACGACCGATAAAGCGAAAGCCAAAACAGAAAAAAGCTGTCTCATATCCATAGTTTATTACTCATTCAAAAATTGTTTCAATAATCTCGTCACTCCATTAAACTCAATTTTGGTGCCAAAAATGTAACGTATTTGTTATCAGGTTGATATGTTTTTCTATTACAAGCTGGAATGTAAAAATTTTAGACAGCGGGTGTCTGTTTCTTTTACAATTGGGCTAAGAATTGAAAGTTTCTTCCTATTTTTGTTTTTCGTTAAGTAAAATACAATGAAGGGTAGTCGAATTTTAATCGTCGATGATAACAGAAGCGTGCTCAACGCCTTGGAACTTTTGCTGCAGCCGCTTTGCAAGGAGGTGGTCATGACGACCAACCCCAATCAGATTCCCTCCCTCTTAAGGGGGACTCATTTTGATGCCATCTTGTTAGATATGAATTTTTCTGCCGGGATCAATACCGGGAACGAGGGGATGTATTGGCTTAAACGGATATTGGAACACGATCCCAACCACTCCGTGATCATGATTACCGCATATGGCGACGTGGAGTTAGCGGTACGCGCCGTGAAAGAGGGGGCGGTGGATTTCGTGCTGAAGCCGTGGGATAACAGCAAGCTGATTACGACCGTCAACGCCGCCATCCAGTTACAGGATTCGCGTGAGGAGGTGAAATCGCTCAAGGAGAAGGAGCAAAACTTGAAGGCCGCGATGAAACGAGAGCCGACGGTCATTATCGGCGAATCGCCTCGATTCAAGAGGGTACTCGAATTGGTGGCGAAGGTGGCGAAAACGGATGCCAACGTGCTCATTACCGGTGAGAACGGGACAGGCAAAGAGGTGATAGCCCGTGAGTTGCACCGTCAATCGTTGCGCCATAATGAGGTGATGGTGAGCGTGGATATGGGGTCGCTATCGGAGACGTTGTTTGAGAGCGAGCTGTTTGGACACGTGAAAGGGGCGTTCACCGACGCGAAAGAGGATCGGGTGGGGAAGTTTGAGGTGGCCAAGGGGGGCACGCTCTTCATGGACGAGATCGCGAACCTCTCGTTGCCCCTGCAAGCGAAGCTGCTTGCCGCACTACAAAACAGAGAGATCGTGAAGGTGGGATCGAATAAGAAAATTCCCATCGATATTCGGCTTGTCTGTGCCACCAATAGCGACCTGAACGTGCTGGTGCGTGAGGGGCAGTTCCGGGAAGACCTGCTCTACCGGATCAACACGATTCAGGTGGAGATACCTCCGTTGCGAGAGCGGGTGGAAGATATCCCGTTGTTGGCCAATTTCTTCCTGGGTATCTACAGCGCGAAGTATAACAACCCGGGATTGAAGTTCGACCACGAGGTGATGGAGCAGATGAAGCGGTACGCCTGGCCGGGTAACGTGCGTGAACTGCAGCACGCGGTGGAGAAGGCGGTGATTCTTAGCGAGGGGGATACCCTTACCCAACACAACTTCATTTTTCCCGATAATACCCGGGTGGATTCCCCCGTGCGCACGTTGGAGGAGATGGAGCGGCAGATGATCGAGTCGACCATTCGTGAGCATGAGGGGAATGTAAGCGCCGCGGCTGATCAGCTGGGTATCACCCGGCAGACCCTCTACAACAAAATAAAAAAGTACCGCTTGTGATTTACCATTAATGGATATGCCCTATGCGTTACCGTGACCCCCGCCTTCGTTTGGCGTTGTACATCTTGCTTTTGATTGTCTTTTCGGGCACCCTTGTGTTGTTGGTACACCTGTCATCTTGGTACGCCATCCTGCCCGGTTTGGCCATCATATGGGTGGTCTATCGTGTTATCCGCTTGTTCAACCGGGTACCCCGGGAACTTTCCTACTTTTTGGATGCGGTGGAGAACGAGGATTCCACGCTCTTCTTCTCTGAGGATGTTGGTCACGAGCCGACCAAAAAGATGCACGAGAGCCTCAACCGGTTGAACCGTCTGATACAGGAGGTGAAATTGAGCAGCCGGGAGCAGGAGCGCTATTACGGGATCCTGCTTGAGCAAGTGTCTACCGGTATCGTGGTGGTGAACGACAAGGGCAATATCCTGTTGGCGAACCGAGCGGCGAAAGAGTTGCTGAACTACCCCGTTTTGACGCACGTGGAGCAGTTGAGGCGGGTAGATTCGAATCTTCACCGTGTTTTCTCACGATTGGCGCAAGAAAGCCGGCACCAGATTGTAAAAGAGGTTTATGAAAGCGGGATGATGCGGTTGTCGCTGCAAGCCACCTCGTTCGTTAACCAAGGCACCGCGTTGCGGGTGATATCCATTCACGATATCAGGCACGAGCTCGATGCCAAGGAGCTGGAGTCGTGGCAGAAGTTGATCCGGGTGCTCACGCATGAGATCATGAACTCCATCACCCCCATCACATCGCTAAGCGAGACGCTGTTGAAGTACTATGTCCCAGGTAGCTATACGGCGGAAAATGCAGTAAAAGGTGTGGCAGAAGATTTGACAGAAAACGCCTCTTTGGGTGAAGGGGACACGGTTCAGATGGGAACGCCTGGCCGGAAACCGGTGGATGAGAAGACCATCGCGAATACCGTGAAGGGTCTTGAGGTGATCAACGAGCGCGGGGTGGGCTTGATCCGGTTCGTAGAGTCGTACCGTAAACTGACCCGCTTATCCAAACCGGTGTTAAAGCCTATTGCGTTGAAAGGACTGATTGAGCACCTATTGGTGTTGCTGGAGAATGAGTCCGATTTTCACCGCATCCACTTCATCGTGGAGATCAATCCCGCTGATGCAAGCGTTCACGTTGATGAGGCCCAAATATCGCAAGTGCTTATCAACCTTATTAAAAACGCCATGCAGGCGGTGGAGGGCGTGGACTCGCCCAAAATCGTTATTTCTGCCGCAAAGAGCGATAGGGGCTTTTTCGAGGTTAGTGTTATGGATAACGGTCCCGGAATATCTCCCGAGGTGATGGAGCAGATCTTCGTTCCCTTTTTCACGACCAAGGAGAGTGGGTCGGGCATCGGGTTGAGCCTTTCCCGCCAGATCATGAAGAACCACGGCGGGAGCATCGAGGTGACCTCTTCGCCCGGTCATACCCGGTTTGTCCTTAAGTTTGCCCGGTAAGCATAACCATGTTATGCAAGCTTATTGTCTATCAAAACCATCCGTCATATTGATAGTTTTTGGTTTTAATACAGCCAACTGAAGTATGATGGCAATTATAACGGGGGTGATCATCATGAGAAAATCACGACCTAGGTTTTCGGCATCAGCAGATTTACCCAATAAACTGGTAATTAAGGCACCGGATGAAATACCAATCAGGTTCATTAATTCATATCTGGTCGTCCTGTAACGGGATGAGACGAACTGGCATAAGATGGGCATGTTGTATACATCAAAAATGCCCAATCCCAACCCGAATAATAGAGCTCCGGCAAGGGGTGAAACAGGTACATTTTATACTCTTTACACAGACGCAAGTTAGTAAAATATCGGAAGATATTCTACAAAAAGAAGGTTGATTGAACACGATTTAGAAATAAAGCCTGGAAGCTTTGATACTGCACCTACCGTAACTCGGTACAAACAGGTGTTTGACAATACAAGGGAAATGAGGTATAACCGGGTGACTATTTAAGGCTTGACTTGCGAAGTAGGTTATAGGTCTCGTTACGGATTTTTCGTACATTCGCGGTATGGACGACATTTATAAAACGGTGGTTAGCCCCGCGGAGGGGTATATTAACGAGAAGAAGAGCAAGTTCTATTCTTTCATTTACCCGGTGAAGAGCGCCGATGAAGCGTTGGATCGGGTGAAGGAGTTACGTGCGAAGTATTACGATGCACGGCACGTCTGCTGGGCCTACATGCTGGGGTGGGAGAGGGAGGAGTTCCGGGCGAATGACGATGGGGAGCCATCGGGTACGGCAGGCCGACCTATCTTAGGGCAGATCAACTCGGCCGAACTCACCGACGTGCTGATTGCCGTGGTACGCTACTTCGGGGGAACCCTCCTGGGAACGGGTGGACTGATTAAAGCCTACAAGGAGGCGGCAGCCGATGCCATCGCCAACGCTGAGGTGGTGGAGAAGACGGTGGACGACTATATCGACCTTCATTTTGAATACCCCCTGCTCAACGAAGTGATGCGGATCCTGAAGCAGTTCGACGAGGTACAGTGGACGCAGGATTTCCAAGAGAGCTGCCGCATGCGACTGCAAGTGCGCCGTTCACTGTCAGACCAACTGCAGGGGATGCTGTCGGCTATTCACGGGGTTACGCTAACCGTAGACTCCCCTCAGGGAGAATGATTGCTGCCCAAAGCCGTTTTATTTCCTTCACGAACCAGGGAACGCCAAACGAGCAATGCCCACCTAATTGCCAAAAAACCTTAATAAACGCGGGATTTCCTAAAACATTGTCGTTCCTAATCCAAAATGACTACTTTTGCAGCGATTTTCCCACTTTCACGTAGAATAGGGGGAGTCACCGCGCGAGAAGGTGTACGCCGCATCGTTTTAGTGAACATATGAGCGGCTTATACCATACCGTTAAGTACAAGGGAATGGCGTAAACCACACCTTTAAAGTATTAACCGTAATGTAAAAGGAAGAGCATTTGAATGGAAAAAAACCTGGTTATCGTTGAGTCGCCCGCGAAAGCGAGGACCATTGAAAAATTTCTCGGGAAAGACTTTCACGTAATGTCTAGCTACGGTCATATACGCGACCTGAAGAAAAAAGATTTTAGCATTGATATCGAAAACGATTTCACGCCCATCTACGAGGTTCCGGCTGATAAGAAGAAAGTGGTGGCCGAGCTGAAGGCGGCCGCCGAGAAAGCCGATACGGTTTGGTTGGCATCGGACGAGGACCGTGAAGGGGAAGCCATCTCGTGGCACCTGTTTGATGCACTGGGGCTGAAGGAGGAGAATACCAAGCGAATTGTTTTTCACGAGATTACCAAGAATGCCATTCAGGAGGCGGTGAAAAATCCCCGTTCCATTGACCAAAACCTGGTAGATGCCCAACAGGCGCGGCGGGTGCTGGACCGTATCGTGGGCTTTGAGCTGTCGCCCGTGCTCTGGAGAAAGATCAAGCCGGCCCTCTCCGCGGGGCGGGTACAATCGGTCGCGGTGCGGCTCATCGTGGAGCGGGAGCGGGAGATACAGCAGTTCCAATCGGAAGCCGCTTACCGTATCGTGGCCATCTTCACGAAGGAGGAGGAGGGACAACGGCACGAGGTTCGGGCGGAATACAATAAGCGGTTAAAAACCAAGGTGGAAGCCATAGCCCTGCTGGAAAGGTTGAAAACCTCCATGTTCACCGTGGAGGAGATACATACGCGGCCGGCCAAGAAAGCGCCAGCAGCGCCGTTCACCACCTCTACCCTGCAACAGGAGGCCTCGCGCAAGCTGGGTTTTTCGGTGGGGCAGACCATGATGGTGGCCCAGCGTCTCTACGAGTCGGGGCAAATCACCTACATGCGTACCGATTCGGTGAACCTGTCGGGCTTGGCCATTGGCACCGCCAAAAGCGAGATCGTGGAGCAGTACGGTGAGAACTACCATAAGGCACGCCGTTACGCGACCAAGTCGAAAGGTGCTCAGGAAGCGCACGAGGCGATACGGCCTACCTACATGAGCCAGCACCAGGTAAGTGGAACGGCTCAGGAGAAACGACTCTACGAGCTAATCTGGAAGCGTACCATCGCCTCTCAGATGGCAGATGCGGAGCTGGAACGGACGACAGCCCATATCGGAATATCGAATGACGAGGGCAAGTTCGTGGCCAGCGGTGAGGTGATCAAGTTCGACGGTTTCCTGCGGGTCTACCTGGAGGGAACGGACGATGAGAACGTGGAAAAAGAGGAGGGGGTACTCCCGCCAATCAAAAAGGGAGAGACCTTGGCCATGCAGGAGACAAGTGCAACGGAGCGATTTACGCAACGTCCCCCAAGATACACGGAAGCCGCGTTGGTACGTAAGATGGAGGAGCTGGGTATAGGTCGCCCCTCCACGTATGCCCCCACCATCTCCACCATCATCACTCGCGAATACGTGGAGAAAGGGAACATCGAGGGAGTGGAGCGTGCCTATAACGTCCTTGCGCTTAAGAAAGGGGTGATTAAGGACGTGACCAAGAAGGAGATGGCCGGTGCCGATAAGAACAAGTTGTTCCCCACGGACATCGGTACAGTGGTGAACGATTTTCTGGTGGAATACTTTCCATCCATCGTCGATTACAACTTTACTGCCCGGGTTGAGAAGAACTTCGATAAGATTGCCGAAGGAAAAGCCCGGTGGAACGAATCGATAGCCAAATTTTACGACCTCTTCCATCCCAAGGTGGAGGAGATTTCCCAGATGCGCACCGAGCATAAGGTAGGTGAACGGGTGTTGGGTACCGATCCCAAGACGGGACGGCAGGTGTCGGTGAAGATTGGCCGTTACGGCCCCATGGCGCAGATAGGTACGCAGGATGAGGAAGAGAAACCGCTTTTTGCATCGTTACATAAATCACAGTCAATCGAGACTATTACCCTTGAAGAGACGCTTAAGCTGTTCGAACTGCCCCGCACCGTGGGCGAGTTCCGAGAGAAAGAAGTAGTCATCGGGGTGGGGCGCTTTGGTCCGTACGTGCGGCACGATGGTAAGTTTGTATCGCTGCCGAAAGGGATGGATCCGCACGAGATCGAACTGGATGAGGCAATCGAGCTGATCGAGGCGAAAGAGAAGAAAGATCGGGAACGAATTATTCAGACCTTTGACGAGGAGCCCGACCTGCAGGTGCTGAACGGTCGATACGGTCCCTACATCGCGTATAAGAAATCGAACTATAAAATTCCGAAGACGGTGGACCCGCATGCACTTACCCTGGAGGAGTGTATGAAGATCATCGAGGAGTCGGGCAAAAGTAAACCGACCAAAAGGGCGGCGACAAGGAAGTCCTCCACCGGGAAAACCGCGGCTAAAAAATCTACAGCTGGGAAAACCACCGCTAAAAAAAGCAGTTCCGGTAAAACGGCTGCCAAGGGGAAGGCGACTGGGAAAGGAACGACCGGGAAAGGAACGACTGGGAAGATGGCGGCAAAGAAACCCACGAAATAGCTGTTAGCCCTTGTCGGAGATAGAGGGTCCTGAATTCCTAACTTCCAGTCAGATAACCTAGAAGGGATAATAGAGGAAGAAACCCACGATGCCCGAAAGCACGATGAGGAGGATGGGATCCACCTTTTTAAACGATGCGATAAACACCGCCGCGAAGATAATCCAGCTTTTGTAGTCAACGAAGTTATGCCTGTTCATCAGCATCAATGCCGCGGAGGCGATGAGCCCGATAATGGCCGGTTTAAGCACCGATAGGGACGCTCGCATCCAGGGGTTGTTCTTTAAGCGAAAGAACGATGCGGTGACGATCGTCATCAGGATAAATGAGGGGATACTCACCGATAGGGTGCAGATGGCGGAGCCCAGGACGGCGTAACCCGGGGAGTAGCCCATGCTTGTGACGGCCGTGTATCCCACGTACGTGGCTGAATTGAATGCGATGGGACCCGGTGTGGCTTGCGAGATAGCCACGATATCGGTAAAGTCGCTAATGGACAGCCAGCCGTGTAACTCTACCACCTCGTGCTGGATCAGTGGCAACATGGCGTAGCCACCCCCGAAACCGAACAGGCCAATCTTGAGGAACGACAGGAAGAGGGCCAGGTATAGATCAATCAACTCCATCTCTCTTTCCAGTTATTCGTCTCAGGTAGACGAAATGAAGAATACCCAGGAGGATGGCCACTAGCACTATAATGGCCGGTGAGACCTTAAGGAGCCATACTGATAACGCGACGGCGACGGGAATCCACAGCGTAGAACGCTTCACCCCGGCCGACTTGCCCAAGCCCAGGAGCGGGGCTGCAATAAGGGCTACCACCGCCGGGCGGATACCCTTGAACACGCTTTCAACCACGGGATTATCTTTGAACTGGGTGAACACCATGGCGATAAGGAGAATCACGATAAAGGAGGGGAGGATAATGCCGGCGGCAGTAGAGAGACTTCCTTTGAAGCCCAGCCGCTTGCGGCCCACGAAGACGGCCGTGTTCAACGCGATGGGGCCAGGCATGGATTGAGCCAGTGCCAACATATCCATGAACTCATCATCAACCAGCCACCCCTTTTTGCGGACTACCTCTTCACGGATAAGGGGTACCATGGCGTAACCCCCGCCAAACGTGAAGGCCCCGATTTTAAAAAATATAAGGAAAAGTTCCCAGTAATGTTTTATCCTACCCATCTACACATGTTTTGGCTAATAACCGTTTCAATAGGTTGAACCGTAATGACCTTGAGTTATATTGAAGAGGCTCATTGCCTTAAAGTAATTGACAACTGATAATGAGCTTTAACAACCTTGCCCTTGACTGGTTTAATGTACCACAAAAAAAGCAGATTGCAAAAGAGGTTATCTGTTTGCCAATCTGCTTTTTATAAGAAGCCGCACCGGTGGAATAAGCCGAAACTCCCTATGACAGGATTTGAGTGTCTTGGTACCTCTGTAATCCGCTGTTCCGATAAATCGAAATCCCGAAGGATGCGGCCCGCCATTAATACCAAAAACGTTTCTCGGTTTCGAAAATGTAATTGATGAGTTTCCCAATCGACCAATGCGGCAATAACTCATTCACTCGCTTTTTCTATTGTCAAAGATAGGGTGTAAAAACGAAACGACCAAATAATTCACGCTCTTTTTTGCCCTTAAACCGCTTTTTTTACCGCTAAACGGTCCGTTTTAACGAACCCTTCTTGTCAGCAGGCTGTAACGGGTCATAAAAAGAAGCCTAACCATGCGGCTAGGCTTCCAAGACTACGTGGCAAGGTCTCTTTAGGTTTTTATTCTGCCGCGAGAAATTTTTGGATCTCCTCGTCGCTCACCTCGTGGTCGGTAAGGTCGCCGGCCAGGTACTGGTCGTATGCACTCATATCCACCAGACCATGGCCCGAGAGGTTAAACAGGATGGTTTTGGGTGTTCCTTCCTCTTTGGCTTTTAGCGCCTCGCGAATGGCCACGGCGATCGCGTGCGTGGACTCCGGTGCTGGAACAATCCCTTCGGTCTGTGCGAAGAGTATGCCCGCCTCGAACGATTCCAGTTGTTTCACGCTAACAGCCTCGATGAGATCGTCCTTCAGCAGTTGGCTCACGATGCTCCCGGCACCGTGATAACGCAACCCACCCGCGTGGATGTTGGCCGGAGCGAACTTGTGCCCCAGCGTGTACATCGGGATAAGCGGGGTATGACCGGTCTCGTCACCAAAGTCGTACCTGAATTCCCCCCGGGTCAGTTTAGGACATGATGCCGGCTCAGCGGCCACGAAACGGCAGTTATTTTTGCCCGCGATTTTGTGGCGCAAGAAGGGGAAGGAGATGCCCGAGAAGTTAGAGCCTCCCCCGAAGCAGCCGATGACCACGTCGGGATAGACCTCGGCCATCTCCATCTGCTTTTCCGCTTCCAGCCCGATAACGGTTTGGTGTAGAGACACGTGGTTGAGTACGCTGCCCAGTGCGTACTTGCAGTTTGGTGTCTGTATGGCCAGCTCAATCGCTTCCGAAATGGCGGTACCCAAGCTGCCTTGGTAGTTAGGCGTATCGGTAATGATTTTACGTCCCGTTTTGGTTGACATGCTGGGCGAGGCGATCACCTGCGCCCCCCAGGTTTGCATGAGTGAGCGACGGTACGGCTTTTGCTCGTAGCTGATCTTTACCATGTATACGGCCAGTTCTATTCCGAATGTCTTCGCGGCAAAAGCCAACGCGGTACCCCATTGACCCGCCCCTGTTTCGGTGGTCAGGTTGGTGACTCCCTCAATCTTATTGTAGTAGGCCTGTGGCAATGCCGTGTTAAGCTTGTGAGATCCCACCGGGCTCACGCTCTCATTCTTGAAGTAGATGCGTGCCGGTGTGTCGAGTGCCCTCTCCAGGTCGGTAGCGCGTACCAGCGGGGTGGGGCGGTATATCTTGTACTTCTCTCTTACCACTTCGGGGATATCAATCCACGCATCGGTTTGGTTCACTTCCTGGCGGGAGAGCTCTTCGGAAAATATCGGGAAAAGATCCTCCGCCTTGATTGCTTCTTTTGTCCCCGGGTGGATCATGGGGAGCGGCTTGTTCTTCATCTCGGCCATGATATTGTACCACCGGGTAGGTATATCGGCCTCTGAGAGCAAAAATTTCTTTCTTTTATCCATCATAATGTGTTGTTTGAAAAATGTTTCTTGATTTTTTATGGGTAATGTAATTTGAATTCGTTGGGATTACAAGACGCGGGTGAGCTTCTTTACCTGGATATTTTCTTCCACGATCGCATCGATGACCGCTACCGCCACCATGTTCACGATATCGCGAACCGACGTGTCAACGTCAAGGATGTGGATGGGTTTGTTTAGCCCCATTTGGATGGGACCGAGGGATTCGCACAAGCCTTTCTCCTTCAGTATCTTGTAGGCGGAGTTAGCTGAGCTGAGGTTCGGGAATATCAACGTGTTTACCTCTTTCCCCCGTAGCCGGGTGAAGGGGTACTTCTTGTCCCGTAACTCTTTGTTCAACGCGTAGTTTACCTGCATCTCACCGTCTACTGTTATGTCGGGACACATTTCGTGCAGCCTTTTTACCGCGTTGTGTACGCTGGCAGGACTTCCCACGGAGTCGGCGCCAAAGTTGGAGTAAGAGATCATGGCCATTACCGGTTCATGGTTGAAGAACTTCACGGTAAAGTTCGCCAACCGGGCGATGTCAACCAGGGCATCGGTGTCGGGATGCCGATTGAACAACGTGTCGGCCAGGAAGAGGATTCCCGTTTTGGTGTTCAGGATATGCATGGCACCGATGTGATCGATACCATCGCGAATCCCGATGACCTCTTTCGCAATGGTCGTGGCATCGGTGTACTTGCTGAAGACACCGGTAATCATCGCGTCCGCGTCACCGGTTTCTACCATCATCATACCGAAGTAGTTCCTTTCGAACATCTTCTCCGCCGCCTCGTCGAGCGTCATCCCCTGTCGTTTTCTTTTTTCGGTGAGAATCTTGGCGTAACGTATCCGCCGTTCCTCTTCACGGTCGTGCCTGAGGTTCACGATTTCCATCCCCTCCAGGCTAATCTGGTTCTCCCTGGCCACCTTCGCGATCTTCTCCTCGTTGCCCAGCAGGATGGGGTTACAGATGCCCTCGGCCTGTGCCGTTTCGGCCGCCTTGAGCATGTTGAGGTGGTTGGTCTCCGAGAAGACCACCCGCTTGGGATTTTGCCGGGCCATCTCGTAGAGCCGGCGAATCAGCTTGTTGTCCAGTCCCATTAGGTCGCGTAACTTATGGTCGTACTCCTCCCAATCTTGGATTGGCTTGCGGGCTACCCCCGACTTCATAGCGGCTTTTGCCACTGCCGGGGCCACGGAGGTTAAGAGCCTTGGGTCTAGTGGTTTCGGGATTATATAATCTCGGCCGAATCTCAGTTTTTCCAGGCTGTACGCGGCGTTCACCACGTCGGGCACCGCCTTCTTGGTAAGCTCGGCCAACGCGTATACCGTGGCGATCTTCATCTCCTCGTTGATGCAGGTGGCCTGCACGTCTAAAGCACCCCTGAAGATGTAGGGGAATCCCAGCACGTTGTTGATCTGGTTGGGGTAATCGGAGCGACCGGTCGCGAAGATAAGGTCGTCCCTCGTGGCCATCGCCGTCTCGTACGCTATCTCTGGATCAGGGTTGGCCAGGGCAAATACGATGGGGTCGCTGTTCATGGTTAGCAGCATCTCGGGCGTGAGCACGTTGCCCACGGAGAGGCCTAAGAACATATCGGCCCCCTTCATCGCCTCCTCAAGTGTGTTAATCGGCCGAGAGGTGGCGAACGGTTTCTTACGGTCGTTCAGGTCGCTCCTGCGTGTATTGATCACCCCTTTCGAGTCGAGCATCACGATATTCTCGGGTTTCGCTCCCAGCGCGATGTATAGCTTGGTACAGGAGTTGGCCGCCGCGCCCGCCCCGTTTACCACGATGCGGATATCTTCGATCTTCTTGCCGTTCAGTTCCAGCGCGTTGAGCAGCCCGCATGCTGAGATAATGGCCGTGCCGTGTTGGTCATCGTGCATGATGGGGATCTCCAGCTCCTCTTTGAGGCGCTCTTCAATCTCGAAGCATTCCGGTGCCTTGATATCCTCCAGGTTGATGCCCCCGAAGGTGGGTGCAATCGCTTTCACCACCTCGATGAATCTGTCCGGATCCTTCTCATCGATCTCGATATCGAAGATGTCAATACCGGCGAATATTTTGAAAAGCAGCCCTTTGCCCTCCATAACCGGCTTACTGGCAACGGGACCGATATCGCCCAACCCCAGTACGGCGGTACCGTTGCTTATCACCGCTACCAGGTTGCCTTTCAACGTGTAATCATAGGCCTTCCCTGAATCCTCCTTAATGGCTAAGCAGGGCTCGGCTACACCAGGAGAGTAGGCAAGAGAGAGGTCTCTTTGCGAGCTGTAGGGTTTAGTGGGTACTACCTCTATTTTACCGGGACGGCCTTGCGAGTGGTACGCGAGGGCAGCATCACGCAGTTTGTCTTTTGTCATTTTGATCGAATTCGTCAGATAGAACCAATAGTTTGTGCAAAATTATAAAATATTCCCGACAGATTATAATGTACATGAGCAAACGTTCCTTAATAAACATTAGATGATTTCTTCTTCCGACATAATTCAAGTGAACTTATCCTTTGCTCGTTCAGTTAATCGAAATAAGAGACACGACACATCTTATCTTGTAAAGTATGTTAATACTTTGAAAACCGTATTGGGTTTTTAAGTTTTCTATATTACCTTCGCAGCTTCTTACGGACAAGTTATGGAAACAAAAGAGCGAATCATACGAAAAGCCTCGGAGCTTTTTTGCCAATATGGCATCAGAAGCGTTTCGATGGATGAGTTGGCTTCCTCTTTGAATATATCCAAACGCACTATTTACGAGACATTTAAGGATAAGGAGGATATCCTTTTATCGGTTATTTCCGCGAAGAAAACCCAGCGCAAGGCCGATTTTGAGTCGTTGGTTTCCCAGACGACTAACGTGATAGAGGTGTTCCTCGCGATTATCGAGATTCATCAAACGATTCCGATGTGTTGTGACAGATTTTACGACGACATTCACCGTTATTACCCAAGTGTATCCCGATTTATCCATGATGTGAACAGGGAGAATAACCGGAAACTGCGCTCATTTCTCAAGAGTGGTATTAAACAGGGGTACGTGCGTGACGACCTGAATGTAAAGGTAGCCGCTTTTCTCGTGGAGGAGAGCACGTTTACCCACGCCTATGCCAATCAGCGGAAAAGGCCGAAGTTCTCCTACCACGAGCTGTTTTACACGATGATGATCAACTTTTTGCGGGGTATCTCTACTGCTAAAGGGATCGAGATAATAGATGAGTACTTGGCAAAGAAAAGGAACAAAATAAATAAGTAATGGAACCGATGAAAAAGCCTGGCTTGAGATTTTTTAGGAGATGGGTGCCGAGCGCTGCTTTGCTGTTTGGCCTCACTTGTATACCCGTTGCATATGGTATCACCAGTATGCCTACCGTGAGCGCTTCTTCAAATACGCTTTCCGCGGATGGCGTCACTAACTCGTCTGTACTACTCCCTCAGACTGCTGATAGCTTGGTGATCGATTTAAAGACGGCGCTTGAGATCGCTTTGAGCGAGAATCCCACGGTAAAGGTGGCCGATATGGAGATCGAGAAGAAGCAGTACGCGAAGAAAGCGGCCTATGGTACTTTGATGCCGCAAGTGGATCTGATCGGGCTCTATCAGCGTGCCATAAAGCGACAGACCGTCTATTTCGATGAGGGCTTCGGCTTCGGTGGTGGCGACATCGATCCCTCCGAGTATACCCCCGAGGAGCTACAGGTAATGCAGGTGCTGGGCAAGATGATGGGTGGGGGCCGTGACAAGGATTCGGCGTCGGAGGGGATCCAGATGGGCCGCTTTAATCTCTGGTCGACTGGTATGAACGTTAGCCTCCCACTCGTGGTTCCTTCCTTGTGGAAAAACATTCAAATGAGCGAGGTAGATATCCATATCGCCATGGAACAGGCCCGCGGGTCGCGGATCAACCTGGTGAACCAGATGAAGAAGGCATTCTACAGCCTCTTGCTGGCGCAGGATAGCTACCACGTTTTCAAGAAGACCTATGAGACCGACTCGATTAACCTTGTGAATATTCGTAACCGGTATGACCAGGGGGTGGTGGCGGAATATGATGTGATCACGGCCGATGTTCGTCTAAAAAGCTTGATCCCCAATATACTCCAGTCGGAGAACATGATGAAGATCGCCGACCTGCAGCTGAAGATGCTGATGGGAATCGATTCAGAGCTGCCGATTAAGGTAGAGGGGTCGCTCGATCAGTACAGGAGTACCCTGTTTGATGCCGTGATCCCCGCGGACACGTCGCTTGTCAATAACAGCGATATAAAGCAGTTCGATCTGCAGGCCAAGCAGTTGCAGCATGTTCACGAGCTGCAGAAGTTGCAGTACGCACCGTCATTGGTCACCTCGTTCAATTGGACCTACATGAGCCAGAACAACGATTTTCGTTTCCGGGATTACCGCTGGGATCCCTATTCCATGTTGGGATTCACCCTGCAGATACCCATTTTTAGCGGTGGACAACGGTACTACAACGTGAAACAGTCGCAAATGCAGCTCTGGCAGCTGGACGAGCAACGCAAAGAGGTGGAGCGGGGATTGAGGCTCACTATCAAGAACAATTATAACTTGATCAATAAGAACATCGAGCAGATCGTGGCCACCGAGTCGTCTGTGGCACAAGCCCGCAAGGGGCAAGAGATCACGCTCAAACGTTACGAAACGGGTATGGGTACTATCGTGGAGGTGAACGCGGCAGCTTTGGCGGTCGTCAGTGCCGAGTTGCAGTACAGGAACGCGATATACGACTACCTGGCCGCGAAAGCCGATTTAGAAAAGGTGTTGGGATACGACATCGAGCCGGTTAAGTTGGATAACTAATTGCAGCGATGGAAACGAAATTGAGACGAAAAGTAATCGTGATAGATAGGCGATAACGATAAATAACTAATAACCAACAACGTGTAACTGAAATGAAAATAAATTATATAATGTATTATATGAGACGATACAGCGTGTTAACGATTACCCCGCTCTTGGTAGCGGCCCTGCTGGCTTCCTGTGGTGAGGCGAGCCGTTCCGAACGTTCCGAGGAGAAGGTTGTAGAAAACTCGAGGGTGCGGGTAGAAGAGGTGCGGCTAGTGCCGGTAGATGAGGTAGCCACGTTTACGGCCACGGTTGAAGCCGATAAGGTGAACAACATTACTCCCGCGATGGGCGGGAGGATCCGGGAGATAAAGGTGGACGTGGGTAGCCGTGTAAGCAAGGGGCAAATCCTGGTGAAGATGGATCAAGCCACCCTGTCGCAACAACAGACGCAGGTAGCCACCCTACGCCGTGACTACGAGCGATACAAGGAGTTGTATGAGGTGGGAGGTATCTCAAAGCAGCAGATCGACCAGATCGAAGCGCAGCTAGAGGTGGCCGAGTACGCGCTGAACAGCCTCGACGAGAATACCACACTCACGGCGCCCATCAGCGGTATCGTTACTGCCCGTAACTATGACCCGGGTGACGTGGCCATGCAGCTGCCCATACTTACCATCGAGAGCATCCACCCCGTGAAGGTGAAGGTGAATGTATCCGAATCCTATTACAACCGGGTGACCAAGGGTATGCCGGTAGAGGTAGTGGCAGATGCGTTGGGCGATGCGTTGTTCCAGGGTAACGTCTCCTTGATTCATCCTACCATCGACCCTGTATCGCATACGTTCACCGTGGAGGTATCGGTGACCAACAGCGAGCAGCTGTTGCGTCCAGGTATGTTCGCCCGGGTTCGGATGCACTTTGGGACCCATGAACGCCCGGTGTTACCCGATCACGCGGTGTTGAAGCAGCTGGGCTCAAACGATCGCTACGTCTTCGTGGAGAAAGGAGGGAAAGCGATCTACACCCCGGTCGAGCTCGGGATACGCCTGGACGATAAGTACGAGATACTCTCTGGGTTGCAGCCGGGCGATAAGGTTATCGTCCATGGGAACACGGGGTTGATTGATGGAGATGAAGTGGAAGTTGTTCAATAATTTAATCATATGAAACTACATGAAACCGCGGTAAAAAAACCCGTCGCTACCTCGTTGATCTTTATCGGGGTGGTGCTTATAGGTATTCTTTTTTATACGCGACTGCCCATCGACCTCTATCCCGATATCGATTTAAATATTGTTACCGTTATGACCTCCTACTCGGGCGCGGGAGCGGAAGACGTGGAAGAGAACGTGACGCGTCCCCTGGAAGACGTGTTGAACTCCACCGAGAAGCTAAAGGAGCTCTACTCAACCTCTAAAGATGGTGTGTCGTTGATCTTATTGGAGTTCGATTTCGGCACCGATATGAACGCCGTTATGAACGATGTACGAGACAAGGTGGGCCTCATATCGGGATTCCTGCCCGAGGGTACGGAGGATCCCATGATTATGAAGTTTAGTTCTGATATGGTTCCGGTGATGGTACTATCGGCCACGGCCGACCAGAGCTCCGGGGCGCTCTATAAGATTCTGGACGAGCAGGTGGCTAATCCCCTCAACCGGATTAACGGGGTGGGAACCGTATCGGTGGGGGGCGCTCCCCAGCGGGAGATACAGGTGAACGTGGTGCCCGCCAAGCTGGAGGCGTATAACATCTCGTTGGAGCAGATCGCGCAGGTGATCGCTACCGAGAACGTGAACGTGCCGGCAGGGGACTTTGATGTCGGTACGCAGACCTACATGTTGCGCCTTGAAGGGGAGTTCCGGGAGAGCCGCGACCTAAATGACATCATCGTGGGTAACAACCGGGGCAGGGCGATCTATCTTCGCGACGTGGCCACGGTGGTCGACACCCTGGAGTCCCGCGTGCAGGAGAACTACACGAACGGGAGACGGAGTGCCAGCATCGTCGTTCAAAAGCAGTCAGGCGCTAACACGGTAAGCATTGCGAACTCGGTTAAGAAGCAACTTCCCGAATTGCAAAAGAACCTACCGCCTGATATCAAAATCGTGGCGGTGATGGACTCGTCGGAGTACATTCGGGTCTCGATCAACAGCCTTTTAGAGACCATATTGCTGGCACTGGTCATCGTGGGGTTGGTGGTGCTTTTTTTCCTGGGAAGGTGGCGTGCGACCATTATCATCATGGTGGCCATCCCCATTTCGCTTATCGGGTCGTTTATCTACCTTTACCTCACGGGTAACACCATCAACATCATCTCGCTATCAGCGCTTTCGATCACCATCGGGCTGGTGGTGGACGATGCCATCGTGGTGTTGGAGAACATCGCCACGCACCTTGAGCGGGGGAGCCGCCCGAGACAGGCGGCCATCTACGGTACGGAAGAGGTCTCCCTGTCGGTTATCGCTTCCACGTTGACCATCATTGCCGTCTTCTTGCCGATGACCATGGTAAGCGGTTTTGCCGGTGTGATGTTCAAGCAGTTGGGATGGATGGTTTCCATCATCATCACCCTATCGCTGATCATCTCGCTGTCGCTTACCCCCATGATGAGCGCCTATATGATGCGCGCCACCGCGGAGATGAAGATCAACCGTTTCGACCGTTGGTACAGCAAGCGCATCTTGCCACTTCTCGATGGATTAGATCACTGGTACTCTAAGTTGGTGAACAAGGTGTCAAGGAAACGGAGGTTGGCTTTCTCAACGGTGGTATTGATCTTTGTCGTTAGCCTGGTGATTAGTATCCTTACCTTGAAGACCGAGTTTATGCCAGCGTCTGACAACAACGCCATCTCCATGACGCTGGAGTTGCCTACCGGTACCCGTATGGAGGTGGCTCGTGACATGGGGCATCGGATAGCGCAAGCACTGGAGGCTAAATATCCCGAGATCGAGATCATCTCGTTCAGCGCGGGTACGGCGAGCGAGAGCAATGTTTTCGCGGCCATGCAGAGCAGTGCATCCCACGTCGTTTCGTTCACGATGCGGTTAACGGAAGCGAAGAACAGAAGTAAAACCATTTACGATGTCTCGGAAGAGATTCGGGCCGATTTGGCGAAAATACCCGAGCTACACCGATATCGGGTTCAACCGGGAGGTGGCATGGGGATGACCGCTGGGAGCAATGTCGAACTCGACATCTACGGGTATGACCTGGCCACGACCGACCGGGTGGCCGAGGAGTTGAGACAGCTCATGGAGAACGTTGAAGGGCTACGGGATATTACCGTCTCCAGGGAGGATTACCGGATGGAGTACCAGATTCAGTTCGACCGGGAGAAGCTTTCGCTGAATGGCTTGACCATGTACACGGCTGCTAACGCGGTGAGGAACCGGATTAACGGGCTTACCATGTCGCGTTACCGCGAAGAGGGAGAGGAGTATGATATCCGTGTTCGTTTCGATGAGCAGTACCGGCAGTCGGTCGAGGATATAGAAAATATCCTTATTTATAACCCGATGGGGATCGGCGTGCGGGTACGTGATATAGGCACGGTGGTGGAGAGCTCTTCGTTGCCACAGATAAATAGGCAAGATCGGCAGCGTATTGTAACGGTTGCTGGGACCATTTACGGACGTGCGTTGAGCGAGGTGGTGGGAGATGTGAACGAGCAACTGGCTGAAATCACTCCTCCCGAGGGCGTGCAGGTGGAGATAACCGGTTCGCTGGAAGATCAACAGGAGGCTTTTCAGGAGCTGGGCTTCTTGTTGGTGATCGTAACTTTGCTGGTTTACATCGTGCTGGCTTCCCAGTTCGAGTCGCTTATCTACCCGTTCATGATTATCCTTACCATACCGTTCGCGTTTACCGGGTCGCTCCTGTTGCTCGCGATCACGGGGCAACCGCTAGGCATCATGGGTTTCGTGGGGGTGATCATGCTCGTGGGTATGGTAGTCAAGAACGGTATCGTGTTGATTGACTATATTAACTTGAACCGTGAGCGGGGGATGTCTATCATCACTGCCGTGGTGCATGGGGGTCGCTCAAGGCTTCGTCCCGTGTTGATGACCTCCCTCACGACCATCCTTGGGATGGTCCCCCTAGCGATAGGAACGGGGCAGGGGTCGGAGATGTGGAAATCGCTGGGTATCTCTATTATCGGGGGGATGACCTTTTCCACGATTATCACGCTGGTGCTGATACCTGCCATTTACACCATGATGGCTGGCTACGGTATGCGCAGGAGTCGTCGCGCTCACCGCAGGAAGCTGTTGGCGCGGTAATCTCGCGAAGTGAATTGATAGCAAGCATAAAGAATTGTATAAAACAATCGCATGAAAACATCAATGTTTCCATGCACCTAAATATAAAGATTGAAAATCGCATGAAAGCAGTAATGATAGTGATGGACCAGGCACATTACGACCAGGTGGTGAAAGACTTGGCTTCCCTCAATATCCGGGGTTTTACCTCATGGAAAGAGGTATACGGCAAGGGGAGCCAGCATGGGATACCGCACTACGGCACGCATGCCTGGCCCTCCATCAACAATGCCATCCTCACGGTGGTGGAGGATGATCGGGTACCGCTTCTGCTGAACTACCTGAAGGAGGAGGATAAGAGGTCGGTTCACCTTGGTTTGCGGGCCTTCGTTTGGAATATCGAGGAGATGATTTAAGGTCGTCTTCGTGGCAGTTTGACCGTGTTATTTCAGCGATTGGGTTAGTAACGCAAACGCTGATTTGATCTTCGATAGTTTCGAGGTTTGAGAAAGTTTCTTGAGACGTGAGCTTGTTAATAGGTGAAACTAAATCTGTATTCGCTCCGATTTCCCACGCCATCGGTTGCCGTAAACAGGAGTTCTTGCTGCCCTCCCTTGTTCAAGCGACCATTGTCGAAGCGATAGGTATAGACGGTCGATTTCGAGTCGTGGGTGAACAACACGAACTGCCCGTTTATCTCTCCCCGAAACGAAGCGATACCGCTTTTGTCATCCCTTAACCTGATTCGGATACGGCGCTGATTGACCCAGTTGCCTGGCTCAATAGCCGTTATTGTTGGTGGTACCGTGTCGGCCGACACAGCGTAACGGCCTCCCAGTTCGCGGATGGGCAACCGGATTCCCCCACGGGCGTACTCACCCCCTATCCAGCTTTCCGTCCCGTTTTCGTTGATTTGCACGATGCCGTAGTTCCCTTTCTCGCGGAGTGTATCGGTATGCAGCCCAATCCACATCTCCCCTTGGTTATGAAGCGGTACGGGGCGATCGTTGACCTGATGAAGGTCGGAATAGTACTTTCTGTTTTCGATGGCCGAGTGCGTGAAACAGATGTCATCGTAAAGGTTTCCATCGCTGATCTGTAGGGTGAATCCCGGCTCCATGTAGGCGTTCGGGAATTTCCACGTCATCCAGTGCTCGCATGAAGGCTCAAGCGGAATGGATTGCTCTTGTCCATTTACCGTGAAGCGATAGGTTAGACGGTTTCCCGAGTGATCTTCCAACTCGTACCTTAACAGGTACGGTCTCTCCTCGTTGATGTCGATATACCCCCTGTTTTTTGTTTCGTATAGCGGGAGCCTGTTTCCCGGTTCAACGAACGATTTCATGTAAAGTGAGCGGTTGTTTTTCCAATCCTCGAAATCGATGAACGAGTTAAGCATCCGGGTGTCGTCAAATGAGAAACGGCGCATCGTGCTGCTAAAGATTAACTCGTCGTCCACGAACAGCCGAACGTGCTTCACCCCGTAGATGTTGCTTTGACCGTCCATCCGGTCGTACGCTTTCACCCCCACGCCCAGTCGCCCCCACGCGTTCACGGTTCGTCCCAATCCCGAATGGTTGCCTGCGCCATCACTTCCAATCGTTAGCCTTAACGGCTCTTGGCTGCCGTTTACAACTCCTTTACCAACGACCGGGTAGAACGCGATACCCCTCAGGTCGGGCTTGCGTGTATCGGTTATTTTGGGTAAGAACTCCAGCGCGTCCAACGGTTCTTCTGTACGGGTATCCCTAATCTCAAAGTGGAGGTGCGGTCCCCCCGAGCTGCCCGTGTTCCCGCTCAGGGCGATCTGTTCCCCCCGTTTCACCGGCAGGGTGCCTTCACCGGGGTAGAGGTTCACCTGAAAGCTTTCCAGCTCGTATTGCCTTTTGGTGACCCACCGGGTAATCGTATCGGAAAAGCTGTTTAAATGTGCGTAGACGCTGGTATGTCCGGTGGAGGGGTGATCGATGTAGAGCGCCAATCCATACCCCCCGGGTGATACGCTGACACGCGACACGTAGCCATCCTCGATCGCGACGATAGGCTTATTGGTCGACTGCTGTGTTTTAAAGTCGAGACCCGAGTGGAAATGGTTGCTACGGAGCTCGCCGAAGTTGCCACTCAGGGCAGGGGGGATGGTTAGGGGATATGGGTACTGTTGTGAATGGATGAAAAGGGGAGCTATGATACCGAGTAAGCATGCGAGGACTAAACGAAAGATTCTCATTACAACGTTATATTTTCCGATTTATTTACAGTACGCGAATATAGCTATTTTCTGTTTATGGTATGCGACCCCCGTTTCGGTAAAACATCTCCTTATATTCGGATGTTCGTGTAACTGTTCCAAGCAACCTTTCTTTTATTTAGACTACTCTCCTTTACTTATGCCCTCCTTATACCTCGTCAACCCACCTCGTTTTGGTTAAAAAAAATTAAAACACGAAACTGTATAGTACTTTGTATTGCATAATACCTTGTTTAATGTATCTTTGCCCCGTAAAATGGAAACATGATGAATATAGAGAACACGCAAAGTCAAATGCGAAAGGGTGTTTTGGAGTATTGCATCCTCTCCATTATTCGCAGGAATGAGGCATACCCCGGGGATATCATTGACGAGATGAAAGGGGCGGGCTTGCAGATGTTAGAGGGAACCCTGTATCCCCTGCTTAACCGGTTAAAGAACGGTGGTTTTCTCTCTTACCGTTGGGTTGAAAGCACGTCTGGGCCTCCCCGGAAATATTTCAGGTTGACCGAGAAGGGAGAGCGGTTTTACGTTCTTCTTCAGGCCACTTGGAACGAGTTGGTATCGGGGGTAGAGACATTGACCGCGGGGAAGTGAAGTTTATATTACACGTAACAGATATGAAGAAAGTAATCAACATTAATTTTCAGGGGCAGGTAATCGCCATTGAAGAGGACGCCTATGAAGTTTTAAAGCTATATATCGATAGTCTTAAGGTCTATTTTTCGCGTGAAGAGGATGGCGACGAAATCGTGAACGACATTGAATGTCGTATCGCGGAGCTTTTTGGCAATCGGTTGAAGCATGGGATTCCTTGCATCACCGTTGAAGATGTGGAGTCAATCATCGCGAGTATCGGGCGACCCCGTGATTTCGATGCCGATTACGAGGAGGTAAGTCGGGAAACGTCTCGAGATCAAGGAGAAGGTCGAAGTACGCGGGGAGAGTCGCGGGAGGGGACGAAAGGGGAGGAACCTCGCAAACTGTATCGAAACTCCAGCGACAAAATAATCGGCGGGGTCTGTAGCGGGTTAGCTCACTTTTTAAAGGTTGACCCCGTTTGGATACGCCTTCTTTTCGTGATCTTGTTCGGTGTCTTCTTTTGGGTCTACCTTGTATTGTGGATCGTGCTTAAGGAGATGCCCTTGGGTTCGAACGTTACCAAGCGGTTTTACAGGAACCCGAATGATCGCGTGCTGGGCGGCGTTTGCGGTGGGTTAGCCGCCTACTTCAAGATCGATTCGTGGATTCCCAGGGTCCTGTTTCTCTTGCCGTTGATCTTGAACGTGATGGGCATGTTCTCCATTTTTCCCTTGAACCGGTTTTTCGATCATGTCGGTTTCAACTTGAATATCAACTCGGGCATATTATTGCTATATATCGTGTTATGGATTATTATCCCCGAGGCAAAGACAGTAAAGCAGAAATTAGAGATGATGGGGGAGGAGGAGTACATTCAGTCCATTAGAGACCGGGTTAGTGATAACGTATCAGGTTGTAAAAGCCGCACTGAAGGCGATGCTTCGACTGGTTTAACCTCTGATGGCACCTCTGACTACACTTCTGGACCTGCATCCTCACATACGTTTGCACACACGCCTGCGCCTGCACCTGCGCGCTCGGGTTGCTTGAATGCCCTCATCCTATCGGCCAAAATAGTCCTGTTTATGTTTGTCGGTCTATTTGCCTTGGTGTTATTCAGTCTCTTCGCGGGATTTCTTTTCACAGGTGCAAGATGGATGCCCCTCAAGTCACTCTTTTTAGACCCGGGTTACGAATCCCATTTGCTGATTATCTCGTTTTGCTTGTTGATATTGGTGCCCCTTATCGCTATGGTGACTTGGCTTATTCGCCGAGTAATGAAAGCCAAGTCACGTCCCGTTATAGGGGTCGTGGCCGCGGTACTTTGGATGGGTGGGCTTGTTAGCGTCGGTTTGTTGACATCTCGTGTAGCCCATAAGTTCAGCGTGGAGTATTCCAGTGAAGAAAAAGCGCAGATTGCCCCTGTCAGTGTAGATAAGATGTACGTGGAAATGTTGCCCTATGGCGATGATTACGCTGAATTAATGGCAAGGGATTTATTTGGCTGTAACATAGGCACGTTTCGGTTTTTTGATGAATTTGACGACCGCACCATTTTGCCTTATTACACGGCCAACGAGGATTCACTCCTCTTTGCCAACATCAACCTTCAGGTGCGTCACAGTTACGACTCGCTCTTTCACGTGCGGACAATTGCCACCGTACGAGGGCGTACCCAGCGTTCCGCGAAAACCGATGCATTGCAATTCAACTACCCGATTACTCAAAACGACTCCGTGCTCTTTTTGCCCGAATTTTTTTCGGTCCCCGTTGAGCAGGGATTCAGGAATCAAAGTATCACGGTAGAGATAGCGGTTCCCGCCGGGAAAACCATCGAGGTGAGTGACGCGTTGGATGAGTACAAAAGCGAGAATTCGCCTGGTGTGCCCCGCAAACGGATGCGGCGGTAAAATAAAACGGCCAAATGTTCGTTTGTTTCTAAAAAACTTGTATCTTTGCATCCGCGAATTACGAAAAGTGGTTCGCGAAATAACATATTGTGGAAGGCCCAGATGGCGGAATTGGTAGACGCGCTAGTTTCAGGGACTAGTGTTGGCAACAACGTGCAGGTTCGACCCCTGTTCTGGGCACCCCAATCGCGCAGGTGGTGAAATTGGTATACACGCTACTTTGAGGGGGTAGTGCCGGTTACGGCATGTGAGTTCGAGTCTCATCCTGCGCACGAATAGACCTACGACGACATACAAACCATCTTGTTGTCATGAAGATTTTAACCTCAGGGCAGATTCGCGAGATTGATGCTAAAACTGTCTTGCGCGAGCAAATCTCATCGCTGGACTTAATGGAACGTGCGGCCACCGCTTTTTACCGCTGGCTTATCGAAAAATATGACCGTAAGGATACCTCGATACTTATTTTCGCGGGTGTCGGTAACAATGGTGGAGATGCACTGGTGGTCGCCCGGCTGCTTCACCGGGCGGGTTATCCCGTGAAAGTGCTCGTGGTTGAGTACAGTGCTTCCTATTCGGATGATTGCCTGCATAACCTTTGCCTGGCCGAGGCCGCGGGCGTCTCCTGCACGAAAATCGTTTCGGCAAACGACCTTTCCCAAGGTGACCTTTCCCTGAGTGATTCTCATAAGTCACCTGTAGCATCAAACATACCTGAAGTATGTCTTAGCGATATTCCCCCGTTTGATAAATATGACCTGCTTATTGATGGCCTCTTTGGTACGGGGCTTAACCGCGAGGTGAGCGGGCTGGCCCGTGAGGTAATCGCCCGAATGAACGAGAGCGGCAAGAGGATTATCAGTATCGATGTGCCTAGTGGGCTATTCTTGGATCGGAAGACCACCTTCGCCGTGGAGGCCTACGAAACGGTGACGTTTCAGATTCCCAAGTTGGCGCTTTACCTGCCCGGTAACCAGCGTTTTTGCGGTGAGGTGTATCGTGTGGAGATAGGATTGAACGAGGAAGCGATCGCCGAAGCAGACAGCGACATCTTCTTTACTTGTGGGGAAGAGGCCCGGGGGTGGCTAAAGCCGCTGCCCAGGTTTGCCCATAAAGGGACGTTGGGGCATGCGCTGGTAATTGGTGGAAGCCTTGGAATGATGGGCTCGGTATGCCTTGCCGCGAAAGCTGCTCTGAGGTCGGGATGCGGGCTTGTTACCGCCTACCTTCCCCATTCGGGTGTTCCCATTATACAGGGTCATTTTCCCGAGGCGATGGCGATAGGGGATGCGCACGGTAGCCGTATTACCTCCATCGAGTACAACTTGAAACCCAACGCCATTGGAATTGGGATAGGTATGGGGCAACACAATGAAACGGCACAAGCATTACACCGCTTCTTGAAAAAAAATCATGGACTTGAAAATAGCGTTCCCTTGGTGGTGGACGCGGACGGACTGAATATTCTTTCCAAATACCCTGAATGGCTTTCGTTACTACCCCGAGGAACCATCCTCACGCCGCATCCAAAAGAGTTGAGTCGGTTGATAGGGGAGTGGAGCGACGACTTCGATAAGATCCGAAGGACCCGTGCGTTTGCCCGAGAGTATGGGGTTATCGTGGTCGTAAAGGGAGCCTTCTCACTGGTTATCGACGCGGAAACCATCCATGTGAACAGTAGCGGTTCGCCTGCCCTGGCCACGGCGGGATGCGGCGATGTTCTCACCGGGATGATAACCGGTCTGCTTGCCCAAGGGTACCCGCCCCTTGATGCCGCTAGACTAGGTGTTTACCTGCACGGGTTGACGGCCAACCTGGCGATTGGTCGTGTACATGAACGCGCCTTTATAGCCTCTGATATTATCGATGGTATTGGGAACGCCTACGCGTTCCTGGAAAAGGGGCATCTTGGGCTGGCTTGATGCAATTAGGTCATACCGTTGTAGTTGCCGGGAATCGCTGGAGCTGCCAGGAATCATCCGAAAATTGCCCGGAAAATCGCAAATAAGTAATTTATTGCTTGTTTTTCACGAATAAAGTTTGTACTTTTGCACCTCATTTCGCTAATAGGCTCAACAAGAAGTCGTGTTACGCGGCTCGCCTCAGGCTGGTAACGTAAAGTTATTTTTAGTATGTACGTCATTGTAGACATTCAGGGTCAGCAGTTTAAAGTATCTCAAGGCCAAAAGTTATTTGTCCACAGGATCAACGCCGAACTGGGCAGCGAACTCGAGTTCGAGAAGGTGATGCTGGTGGATGATGGGGAAAAGGTAACCGTGGGTGCTCCGTTGGTTGACGGGGCCAAAGTGGTGGTAGAGGTTCTCTCTCATGTGAAAGGCGACAAGGTTCTCGTTTTCAAGAAGAAGAGAAGGAAAGGGCATCAGAAGTTGAACGGTCACCGTCAACAGTTTTCTGAAGTACAAGTAAAGGAGATTGTTCATTAACATTAGACTATTTCTCGCCATGGCATAATCCAAGTAAACTTGTCTTCTGCTCATTTGGCTTAACGAAATAGTGCATTAAAAAATACAGGAAAATGGCACATAAAAAAGGTGTAGGTAGTTCCAAGAACGGTCGTGAATCGGAAAGCAAACGATTAGGCGTTAAGATATATGGTGGTGAGTCGGTAAAGGCTGGTAACATCCTCGTTCGCCAGCGCGGCACGCAGCATCACCCGGGCAATAACGTGGGTATGGGGAAAGATCATACCCTGTATGCCTTGATCGATGGAACGGTGGTTTTCCGTAAGCGGAAGAACAACCGCTCGTTCGTGTCGGTACAGCCGTTCGCGGAAGCAGAGGCGTAAATATTATGCCTAGGTCCCGGTAAAAACGGAACTGGAACTGTAAAACAGTGTATTGGTGAGCAACCTGCCCGATATCGGGCAGGTTGTTTTTGTATTGGGTGGAAACTGTTCGAGGAGTTTGATCCCATATTATGTATATTCATTCAGGGAAGGTAGGGGATGGGGTCAAGGGATGTAATAAACGATGCCGAAGCGAAATCCGCTTTCTGACGTGCGTAGATGATACTTCTCCATTGATAGCGGGATCAAGCTATGAATTTTCAGGTAGGGATTGGCAAACAGACCCACGGGGGCTTTTTTAAAGTCGTACTTTACCCCCAGGCCAAGCATGGCACCTATACCCGTTTGGCTGTCTAAATGATTCTCTTTTCCCGTATCTATCCCCAGGGAGATTCCCCCGTTCAAAAAGAAATAATTGAGAAATGTCCATCTAACCGTTACCGGTATATCAAATACCCTATTCGTCACCTTGTAGGGAGCTGGCGCATCTGGCCCGAGTGATGCATTGCTAAACCGGTATTTGTATTGACCGTAGGAAATTCCCGTTTCAAGATCCAGCTGTTTCGTTAGGGGGTATAGGTAGGCAATACCTAGGGAATAGTACCCTTTCCCTTCATATATGCCCGCACCACAAATAGGTTCAAAATGGAAAGCATCATTTTCCCCCAGTCCTGAATAGGTGATACCGATGGCTCCCCTTGAGCGAAAGAAAGTTGATTGGGCATTCAGGTTGCCCGATACAGAACAAGATGCTGTTAGAAGCAACAACAGTGTTAAACATTTAATTGATCGCGGCATAATTCATCTTTTTTATCTTTACTTATTTGATGAAAATTAAACGTGAAACGCTGCATTTATACGAACTATTGACATGTTTTTGTAAATTTTTAACAGCTTGACGCTTCCTGACGAGCTCAGTCAGCACATCATCTTGTAACCTGTTGGAAACACCTGTTTATTTATGCCTTCCTTTCAAAACCTCCTCGATATCCTGCAGCTTTAGTTTCTTCGTCTTTAGCAGTATGAGGAAATGGTACAGTAGGTCGGCCGCCTCGTTCGCGAACAGCTCCAGGTTGTCGTCTTTCGATTCAATCACCAGCTCCACCGCCTCTTCCCCCACCTTCTGGGCGACTTTGTTAACCCCTTGCTTGAATAACCGGGCGGTGTAAGAGTTTTCGGAGTCTCCCGCGATGCGCTCTTCGATGACCTTCTCCAGTTCGTAGAGGAACCCTTTGGCCGTCTCTTCCTGGAAGCAGGAGGTGCTGCCCGTGTGGCAGGTGGGGCCCTGTGGAAAGGCCTTGATCAGTAACGTGTCGTTGTCGCAGTCCACGAGTATCTCGTCAACCAGCAGGTAGTTCTTCGACTCTTCTCCCTTGGTCCATAGCCGGTTTTTGGATCGGCTGAAAAAGGTGACTTTCCCCTCTGTCCTGGTTTTTTCGAGTGCCTCTTCGTTCATGTACCCCAGCATCAATACTTGCAGGGTGCTGGCGTGTTGGATGATTGCCGGGACCAATCCCCCGGACTTGTTAAAATTTACGGTCATCGTACAGCTATATTATGATGGTTTAGAAACTCTTTGAGCGCAGGGATGGATATCTCCCCGAAGTGGAACACCGATGCGCCCAGCGCGGCACTCGCCTTGGTCTGTTGGAACAGCTCCAGGAAGTGGGCAGGGGCACCCGCACCGCCCGACGCGATGACGGGGATATTGACCGTCTCGCACACCTCCCGGGTGATATCGATGGCGAAACCTTTTTTGGTGCCATCGTGGTTCATGGAGGTGAGTAGTATTTCGCCCGCGCCAAGTTGTTCCACCTCCCTTGCCCATTCAATCGTGCGCCGGGTGGTGGCTGTCCGTCCCCCATGCACGTGTACTATCCAGTCGTCACCGGTATGCTTGGTGTCGATGGCTACCACCACGCGGTGGCTCCCCAGACGGTCGGCCAGCTCGCTGATCAGCATCGGTCGGTCTACCGCCGCGCTGCTGATGCTCACCTTGTCGGCTCCCGCCTGGATAATCGTTTCCGCATCACTCACCGAGCGAATGCCGCCCCCCACGGTAAGGGGAATATGGATCACTTGTGATACCCTTTTCACTAAATCGGTCAGCGTACCCCGGTTCTCCACCGTCGCGGTGATATCGAGGAAAACCAGCTCGTCGGCTCCCTCATCCTCGTACCGTTTGGCGAGCTCCACGGCGTCGCCCGCGTCACGGAGGTCCACGAAGTTGACCCCTTTGACCGTTCGTCCCTCCTTGATGTCGAGGCAGGGAATAATTCGTTTCGTTTGCATGTTTAATTCAATTAGCAATGTGCAATTAGCAATGTGCATTCAACTATTGAACTGCATTAGTTCCTTTAGGGATATCCTCCCCTCGTAAATCGCTTTGCCGATGATGGCACCCTCGCAGCCAATCTCTTTGAGCAGATGCAGATCGGCCACCGAGGTGACACCCCCGCTGGCAATCAGATGAACATCTATACTCCTAAGGATCTCTTTGTATAGGTTCACCGAAGGGCCTTGGAGCATACCATCCTTCGCGATGTCGGTGCAAATCACGTACCGCACCCCTTTTCGCGCGTACTCTTCGATGAACTCCACCACGTCCAGCTCCAGTTGTTGTTGCCACCCGTTGGTGGCTATTTTTCGTTGGTGGCTATCCGCCCCCAGGATAATCTTATCGCTCCCGTAGAGGTCCAGCCACTTGAGGAACAGCTCCGGTTGCTTTGCTGCAATGCTCCCCCCGGTAATCTGGTGCGCCCCGTTCTCGAAGGCGATGCGAACATCGTTGTCCGATTTGATCCCGCCGCCGAAATCTACTTTCAACGAGGTGCGGGTGGCGATCTCGCGTAGCACGCGGTGGTTGACCACGTGGTTCGATTTGGCCCCATCGAGGTCCACCAGGTGCAGGTACTTGATCCCGTGCTCCTCGAACTCCTTGGCCACCTCCAGCGGGTTGTCGCTGTACGTTTTCCGGGTGCTGTAATCGCCTTTGGTGAGGCGAACGCATTGTCCGTTGATGAGGTCTATAGCGGGTATGATTCGCATGTTACTTGAACAATTAGCAATTAGCAATTAGCAATGAACAATTAGCAATTAGCAATGAACAATTAGCAATTAGCAATTAGCAATTAGCAATTAGCAATTCGTTATAGTATCCCCTTCGTGCTAGGGATCTCTCCCGGGTGGCTTCGTTTGACCGCCATCCGGATGGCTCGGGCGAAGGCCTTGAAGATCGCCTCCATCTTGTGGTGCTCATTCTCGCCCTGGGCTTCGATATTGAGGTTACAGCGTGCGTTGTCGCTGAACGACTTGAAGAAGTGCATGCACATCTCAGTGGGCATATCCCCGATGAACTCCCGCAGGAATGTTACGTTCCACACCAGCCAGGGACGTCCACCAAAATCGATGGCCACCTGTGCCAGACAGTCGTCCATGGGGAGTAGGAAGCCGTAACGCTCCACCCCTTTCTTGCTGCCCAGGGCTTGGTTGAATGCCTCTCCCAGCGCGATGCCTACGTCTTCGATGGTGTGGTGTTCATCCACGTGCAGGTCGCCCTCGGCCAGAACGGTCAGGTCGATATTACCATGACGAGAAATCTGCTCCAGCATATGGTCAAAGAACCCCAGCCCCGTGGAGATGGAGCTTTTCCCGCTACCGTCGAGGTTTACCTCCACCGTGATACGGGTCTCGCTGGTTGCACGGGTCACCTTGCCTTTTCTGGGTTCCGCCTTCAGGAAACGGTAGACCTCACCCCAGTCGTTCGTCGTTAACGTTGCTTTCGGTACCTCTGTCGTTTCCGGTGTCTTTGTCTTCTCGAGGGATCCCGTTGTTCCCGATGCTTTTGTCGTTGCTAACACCTCTGTCGTCCCTGTTTCGTTTGTCGCTTCTACCGCTTTCGCTTGTTTTGGGTCGCTTAGGAGGATCGATTGGCACCCCATGTTTTTCGCCAGCTGCACGTCGGTCATCCGGTCACCTATCACGAACGAGTTCTCCAGGTCGTAGTTCCCCTTCATGTAGTGAATCACCATTCCCGTCCCCGGTTTTCTTGTCGGTAGGTTTTCTCGCGGGAACGATCGGTCTATCAGTATCTCGCTGAACCGCACCCCCTCGTTTTCAAACGCTTTCAGTATCATGTTGTGCACCGGCCAGAAGGTCTCTTCCGGGAAGGAGGAGGTTCCCAGTCCATCTTGGTTGGTCACCATTACCAGTTCGTACTCCAATTCCTTCGCTATCAGCGCGAGGTATTGAAACACGCCGGGGTAAAACTCCAGTTTCTCGAACGAGTCAATCTGCTCGTCTTCCGGCTCGATAATCAGGGTGCCATCTCTATCGATAAACAGTACTTTCTTCATAATTTAGTTTGTTTCTGCTTGCAATTTTTCCATGTAACAGGAATACCTTATTTTCGTGTAACCGGTATACCCCTTCCTTGTTTACGGCAGTAATTTATTTCTGCTTATAACCTTCCCGTGTAACGGACAACTCCTATTCCTTATACTTTGGAGCAGTATCGGGTTAGCGCTTGCAACAGTACGCGGTTCTCCTCGGGCATCCCTACCGTGATGCGGATGCAGTTGGGTACGACCGAATGGCGGTTGCGCACGATTACCTTCTCCTCCACCAGGTAGTGGTATATGTTGTTGGCATCATCCACCTCCACCAACAGGAAGTTGGCGTTGGATGGGTAGATCTTTTTCACGATGGGTAGCTTCATTAGCTCCTCTCTCAGCAGCGCACGCTGTCTGAGGATAATGGCGAGCCGTTGTTCAAACTGACGTGGTTTGGAGAGGGCTTCAAGTGCGGCCATTTGGTTGAGTGCGCTCACGTTGTAGGGCGGCTTGGTCTTGTCCATCAGCCCGATGATTTCCCGGCTCGCGTAGGCGATACCTACCCGTGCGGCGGCCAGTCCCCATGCTTTGCTGAAGGTCCGTGACACGATTAGGTTGGGCCACTCCTGCACCATCCCGGCAAAGCCCGGGTGGTCGCAAAAGTCGATGTACGCCTCATCTACCACCACGATGCCCCGGAACTCGCGGAGCAGTTGTTCCACGTTCTGCAGTCGGTTGCCGGTGGGGTTGTTGGGCGAGCAGACAAAGACGAGCTTGGCAGGGTGGGAGAGGATCGCATCCACGTCCAACTCGAACTGCTCGGTTAGCGGCACCTCCACCAACTCCACATCGTGGATATGGGCCGACACCTCGTACATGCCATAGGTGGGGGGACAGGTGATCACCCGGTCGTGCGATGGCTCGCAGAAGACCCGGTAGATCGTATCGATCACCTCATCGCTCCCGTTTCCGATGAATATATGCTCCACGGGTATGCCGTTTCGTTCCGACAGTGCTCTTTTCAGTTCCCGTTGGTGAGGGTCGGGGTACCGGTTCCACTTCCCGTATGGATTCTCGTTCGCGTCAAGAAAGATACCTTCCTTGCCGGTAAATTCATCCCGTGCGCTCGAGTAGGGCTTTAGCGCCAGAATGTTGGGCCTCACAAGCGAAGTTATATCAAAGTCAGAAGGTTTCATTCGATTGTTGGGTTTATTCATTCGGTTTCGTTTTGATCGTTTTCGGGTCTCCTTTCTTCCACTTTTTCTTCCGCCGTTCTCTCTGCTGCCTTTGTTATCGCCTGCTCGGTCGTTTCTTCTCCCGTTCCTTCAACAGCTTTCCTTTCAGGGGTAGCACCTTCTTCCAGTAAGGAATCAATGCTGGCGGTTGTCAAGCTCGCTTTCGTAACGGAGGCGAGTCGCAATGTCATCGCGTTCTTGTGCCCGTGTAGCTCCTCCGCCTCGGCCATCGTCTCCACGGCTGTCCCTATGCTTTTGATCCCCTCGTCGGTGATGTATTGGAACGTGATCTTCTTTACAAAGCTGTCCAGCGACACCCCACTGTAGGCTTTTGCATGTCCGCTGGTTGGCAGCGTGTGGTTGGTTCCGCTTGCGTAGTCGCCTGCGCTTTCGGGGCTATAGTTCCCAAGGAAGACCGATCCCGCGCTGACCACATCCCGACCCAGCAGGGTGGGGAACTCGGTCGCCAAGATAAGGTGCTCCGGTGCGTAGAAGTTGCTGAAGCTCATGCACTCTTCTAAGGTCTTGAACAGGATGGCCTTGCTGTTTTTCATCGCTTGTTTGGCCAGCTCCTTTCGTGGTAGTTGCTCGATTTGCAGGTCTATTTCCTTGATCACCTCCTTGACCACCCGTTTGTCATCCGACAAGAGGATCACCTGGCTGTCGGGACCATGCTCCGCTTGCGACAGCAGGTCGGCCGCCACGAACGAGGGGTTGCACGACCAGTCGGCAATCACCAGCAACTCGCTGGGCCCGGCCGGCATATCGATGGCCACGCCGTAGTATTGCGCCGATCGCTTAGCCGCCATCACGTACTGGTTGCCCGGGCCGAAAATCTTGTTCACCGTGGGGATGCTCTCCGTGCCGAAGGTCATGGCCCCAATGGCCTGGATGCCCCCCACGGCGAATACGCGGGTCACACCTACCAGGTTGGCCGCGTAGAGGATAGCGGGATGGATTACACCTTCTTCGTTGGGAGGTGTACAGAGGATAATCTCTTGACAGCCGGCAAGTTTAGCCGGTACCCCCAGCATCACCACGGTAGAGAAGAGGGGAGCGGTTCCACCCGGTATGTAGATACCCACTCGTTCGATGGGGCGAGATTCTCTCCAGCAGGTCACTCCCGGTGAGGTCTCCACCTTTCGCACCTCTTCTCGTTGGGAGAGATGGAACGCGGTGACGTTCTTCACCGCAAGCTCGATGGCCTGCTTCAGTTGTTGTGGCACTTGGTCAATAGCTTGGGAGATGGTTCCCTGCTCCACTTCGAGCGACGTTTGCCCGGCGAAATCATGCTTCCGGCTGTACTCCAATACCGCCTTGTCGCCTTTCCGATGGATGTTGTAGAACATCTTCTCCACCAGCTTCATTAGCCGTTGTTGCTTGATCAACGGTCGTTGTGCGAGTTTTTCCCATTTGTTTCGCGTGGGATTGGATATCGTCTTCATTATTGGTTATTTTAAAAAGAATTGCAGATTGCTCCCAATCATTTGAGTAGGGGTTTCGTCTGTATATATACTAGGTTGTTTTAAAGGATCATCTTCTCGATGGGAACCACTAATATTCCCTCTGCCCCCAGGTTTTTTAGTTCATCGATGATCTCCCAGAAATCATCATCGTTGATGACCGAGTGGACGCTACTCCATCCCTCGTCGGCCAGGGGGAGGATGCTGGGTGAGCGCATCCCGGGCAATAGCTTCACAATGCGGGGGATAGCTTCATTTGGCGCGTTCAGAAGCACGTATGTTTTGCCCTGTCCGTTCTTGTACGCTTTAACACGGAAAAGCAGTTGTTCGAGGAGTTCGGTTTTTCGGGGCGACAGGTTTTGGTGGCTGATCATCACCGCTTCGCTCTCCACGATCGTCTCCGCCTCTTTCAACCCGTTCATGATGAGGGTGCTGCCCGTGCTCACGATATCGAAGATGCCGTCTGCCAGACCGATGCCGGTAGCGATCTCCACGCTTCCGCCCAGTTCCTCGATTCTCACGTTTATTTCCTTTTCCTTGAAAAACTTGCCCAGTATCCTGGGGTAGCTGGTGGCCACGCGCTTGCCGTTGAAGTAGGTTAATCCCGTGTACTCTTCGTCCCTGGGTATCGCGAGCGAAAGACGACAGTGGGCAAACCCCAGCTTCTCGACTACCTTCACATCCTTCTCTTTCTCCCATACCTCGTTCTCGCCAAGGATGCCTATGTCGGCCACCCCTTGCTCCACGTACTGGGGGATGTCATCGTCCCGCAGGAAAAGGATCTCCATGGGGAAGTTGCTCGCGCTGGTCTTCAGCTTGCGGTCACTGTTTGAGACCTTGATCCCGCACTCCTTTAGCAACTCGATCGATTTTTCGCTCAACCGACCGCTCTTTTGAATGGCTATTTTCAGTTTTTCCATCGTCTTGAACTTTTTCGCTCCTACCTATCTTTTTTTATTTAATTCTGTGTAATGCGATTTTGTTTTTTGTTACTTGCTCAAGGCAACTAAAAAAAACCCGCCTGACAGGAATCAGACGGGCTGGTATGCTTGTGTCTCGCGGGTTCGTACACGTCAACCTCACCTCGCCTGATTGCAAGTGTGAAAATGGTGGTGATGGAACCCGTTTGCTTTCATCGTTTTTGTTTTTACCCCACAAAGATAATG
>JGI24710J26742_10000177_pt1 | contig 58615 bp, 68 predicted proteins | sample BioPla2DNA2_FD_26742 | JGI IMG/M metagenome (IMG submission 26742) | reverse complement strand
CTTCTTCAACTTCTTCCAGCTCTGTTTCCAAATCACAGAAAAGAGCTAAGTGTTGGATTAAGTGTTGTGCCCCGTCATTTAAAGCATCCTCGGTTTCGATAGTTCCGTCAGTCCATATTTCAAGTGTTAATTTGTCATAGTCAGTAATTTGACCAATACGTGTATCATCTACACGATAATTAACCTTGCGTACAGGATTGAAAATTGAATCTACAGGAATTACACCAATCGGTTGATTAGGTATTTTATTGCGTTCCGCACTGCGGTAGCCTATACCTTGATCAATCGTCAACTCCATCAAGAGACGACCTTCACCGTTCAAGGTCGCCAAAACCAGATCCGGGTTAAGAATTTCTACTTCATCATCACGAACAATGTCATTTGCTGTAACTTCGCCGACAAAATCTTCTTCCGTACTGATATAAACAGTTTTCGGTCCTTCGGTATGTAGTTTTGCTCTCAAATCTTTAACATTTAATATAATTTCTGTCATGTCTTCTATCACGCCGGGAATTGTTGAAAATTCATGATATACATTTTCAACGCGTATTGCGGTTACCGCATATCCGGGTAATGACGAAAGAAGCACTCTACGCAAAGCGTTGCCTATAGTTGTACCATAACCACGTTCCAGAGGCTCGACAGTATATTTTCCATATGAGTTATCCTCATTTTTTTCAATACATTCAATAACGGGTTGTCTAACTTCTAACATTAAGGCCTCCTTAAAGCACATTAATCTCAATCGTTTTTTGCAATCAAAATATTATCTGGAGTACAACTCAACGATTAAGGTTTCTTCAACATCAAAATCAATATCTTCACGTGAAGGAAGTCCGACAACTTTAGCTTCCATGGTATCCCAATTCATGGATAACCATTCAGGAATCACAGCCTCATCTAATTCAGTAAATGGTTCTAACTTCTTAGAGCGTTCTTTTAAAGTAATTACATCACCTACACGTAAAGTAGCTGATGGAACATTAAGTCTTCTCCCATTAACCAAAAAGTGGGAATGAGAAACGTATTGTCTTGCTTGTGCTCGGGTATCTGCTAAACGTAATCTATAAATTACATTATCCATACGCAATTCTAATAATTGCAATAAGTTTTCACCCGTTACACCCGACATACGAGATGCTCTATTAAATAAATTTCTAAATTGTTTTTCTAAAACACCGTAAATAAATTTTACTTTTTGTTTTTCACGTAACTGACGACCATATTCACTGTCTTTACGACGTGATCTTTGAGGATTTCTTTTTGATTTTTTATTGATCCCCATTACTTGAGGCTCAATGCCCAAAGCGCGACAGCGTTTCAGAATTGGTGACATATCTCTAGCCATATTGATCCTCCTTAAATTCTTCTTCTTTTAGGTGGTCTGCAACCATTATGTGGAATTGGTGTTACATCTTTGATTAAGACTACCTCTAAACCGGCAGTATCAAGAGCTCTGATAGCAGACTCACGACCTGAACCCGGTCCTTTTACATATACTTCTACTGTTTGCATACCTTGATCAGCAGCAGCTTTTGCAGCTGTTTCAGAAGCTAATTGGGCAGCAAACGGTGTCCCTTTACGGGATCCTCGCATACCTTGCGCTCCGGCACTTGACCAAGCTATTACATTACCTTGTAGATCAGTAATTGTAACAATTGTATTATTAAAGGAAGAATGAATATGTGCTTGTCCGTTAGCTACATTCTTGCGTTGACGACGTCTAACTCTTGCTCTTCTTTTTGTTTTTGCCATGATATTCCTCCCTACTAACGTCTACCCGAAGAACTTCTTCTCTTAGTTCCCTTACGGGTTCTGGCATTGGTCTTTGTGCGTTGACCGCGAACGGGAAGTCCGGCACGGTGACGGCGACCACGATAGCAACCAATATCAGTCAAACGTTTGATATTCATTGCAACTTCACGGCGCAAATCACCTTCTATAGTATAGTCCTCTTCCAGGACATCACGGATTTGTGTAATCTCTGTTTCTGTTAAATCTTTAACGCGTGTATTTGGGTCAATGCCGCATTTTTCTAAAACTTCTGTTGCGGTTGTTCTACCTACTCCGAATATATAGGTGAGACCGATTTCAACACGCTTTTCGTTGGGGATGTCTACCCCTGCAATACGTGCCATTAATGCACCTCCATCAATCTTAGTGTTTTAAATTGTAACGATAAATTTGAAAAACACGTATGAAGGAAAACAACAATCTCGGTTAAGATTGATGCAGCCGCATCCTTTTTGCGTGTCCTCAACAATAATCGATTGCTAAAGTCGATTATCCTTGTCTTTGTTTGTGCCTAGGATCAGAGCAAATGATCATAACTCTGCCTCTACGTTTAATAACTCTGCATTTTTCGCAGATCGGTTTTACCGATGGTCTAACTTTCATTTTTTCACTTCCTTTTAGCCTAATTAAGCAACAAAAAATTGCCTTTCTTAAAGGCGTGCCTAGATATTCTACCAAAATGAAAAATTATTGCAAGTCAGATATTACACTATTTTAGCAACTTTTCTAGAGAATAATGATTCAATTAGAAAATGCATTTGAAAAATTATCTTTCTCTCGTAAACCTGGCCATATCTTCCTCTCTGGTTTGAACAATATCATAAGAATATAGCAATTCTTCCTGCCAATCCGAATTTCTCTTACCTTGTATATAATTATGAATCGAATTTGCAGCTTGTTTTGCCTGAGTTACAGCCATATTTACAGTTTTTGCTCCTGTTACCACATCTCCTGATGCAAAAACTGATTGTTTGGTAGTCATCATATTATCATCCACAATCACCCGACCATAATCATCCAATTCAATTTCAGGTGACGTTGCAACAATGTTTTTCTGTGATTCTTGAGAAATAGCAACAATAACTGTATCTGCCGGCATAAATAATTCTTCATCTGTTCCATCTTCAGAAGTATCCAAATANTAAATACCCTCACGCGTAATTCTGGTAGGCGAAGAATAAAAAGAGAAGTGTACACCGTCCATCTTTGCTGCACCATATTCATCTTCTCGGCACGGCATATCTTTTTCACCTTTACGATACATTACTATAACTTCTCTGACGGAACGCCTAACTGCAGAACGAGCACAGTCCATAGCCACATTTCCGGCGCCTATTACGACAACGTTATCTCCTAAATCAAAAACTTCAGGTGATTTTAGAAAGTTAACTGCATAATGAACATGTCCTAATGAATCTCCGTTAATGCTAAGTTTTTTTGGTTTCCAGACACCTGTGCTCATAAACACTGCATCAAAGCCATCACGTAACATATCATCAACAGTTGTAGTAGGTCCAACTGTTGTGTGAGGATGAATTATTACGCCCATTTCATGTAATTTATTTTCTAAACGATCTATTATTTTATTGGGTAGACGGAATTCGGGAATACCGTAGCGCATTATACCACCAATTTTTGCTTGACTTTCGTATATTGTCACTTGATAGCCAACTCTTTGTAAGAAAAATGCTAAAGCAATTCCGGCTGCTCCACCACCAATAACACCAACATTTCCGGAATATTCATTCGTTATAAACAGATCTAAATTGTCCAAACAATATTGTGCAATATAGTGTTCAATCTGTCCTATTTGAACCGGAGTAGATTTAATCCCTTTGATACAATGGCCTTGACAATACTCTCCATGCGGACAAACCAAAGAACATACAATTGATAATGGATTATTAATAAATACTAAATCACCCGCTTCTTTGATCTTGCCATCCTTTAACAACTGGATAAATTGCGGTATTGGGTTATTAATTGGGCACGCTTGTCTACATCTTGGTTTTTTACACTGGATACACCTATTAGCTTCTTCTAAAATATTTAACATACACTACCCCTCAAAAATATCAAAAAAATAAATAAAATAACTTATTAATTTTACTAGGATCTATAATAACATAATTGTTTCAAATCACTTAAAGTATTTATTAATTTGTTTATCTCACTACTTACCGGATCAATGTAATTCGTAAACAAGATCTATTAAATCCTGAATAATTAAGTTTATTTTGTGTATATTGGTGGTATGTAATACTATCTAACATTCTCAGGTATTCTAATAATTCCATAATAAAAAAACCACTGTATCAAAAATTATTGAAATAGTGGTTTATAGTAATTAAATAATTAATAATTAGCTTTAAATGAAAGTATTACTTCCCACGCCAGGTAATTCTACCTTTAGTCAGATCATAGGGTGTTAATTCTAAAGTTACCTGATCGCCTTGCAAAATCTTAATATAATGTTGACGCAGTTTTCCGGAAAGATGCGCAGTCACTTCATGACCATTCTCCAGTCTGACTCTGAATAATGTATTTGGTAAAACTTCAATAACTTCACCCTTAGTTTCAATTAGATCTTCTTTTGGCATTAATTATACTCCTTTATTATCTAAGATTATTTAATATATCATATAATATTTATCTTATAGTTTGCTGAAAAACATTGCAAGTACAGTAATTTTCAATATCTTTATGCCCAACCCTGATTCTCAATTTGCTGTAAACGTTCAGCATATTGTTCGCGCTCAGTTGCAGTTAAAGTTAAAATCTCAACACCCGTTTCGGTAATTGAAAAGACATTTTCATAATGAGCTGCAGCTTTTCCGTCTTCAGTGACCAATGTCCATTGATCAGGCATTAATCTTATCTGAAAGCTTTCTTCTGTTATCATAGGTTCAAGACACATTACCATTCCGGGTTCGAGACGTAAGCCCCTACCCGGTCTGCCATAATTCAGCAGATTAGGACCCTCGTGTAAGCTGGTCCCTATACCGTGTCCAGTTAAATCTCTGATCACACCGAATCCAAATTGCTCGCAATATGATTGCACCGCATGTCCAATATCTCCTAAACGATTACCTTTTTTTACCTGTGCAATACCTTGCCAGAAAGATTCTTCTGTTACTTCTACCAATTTCTTCCAGGCAGGTTTTACATCACCTACTAAAAATGTTCGGCAGGCATCTCCATAATATCCATTGTAGAGTGCTCCTACATCAATTGAGACAATATCTCCTTCTTGCAGAATACGTTTCCGGCTCGGAACACCATGTACAATTTCTTCATTAATTGAAATACAGGCAGAACCCGGAAATGGAGGATCACCATAATTAAGGAAAGCGGGAATTGCATTTTGTGATTTTATTGTTTGATAAACAATCTCATCCAATTCAAATGTTGAAACACCCGCTTTAATTTCAGATTTGACTACATCAAAGATAGAAGCCGTAATTGCACAAGCTTCTTTAATTGAATCAATTTCTTGTTTTGTTTTTAGGATGATCATCAATCATCATTCCCTTACTAATAAATCTTGCCACAAATTATCCAATTCCGTTAAAATGCCGCGATCACAGTTAACCTCAATTAATAGACCTTTATCTTGATAATAATTAACCAAAGGCTCAGTCTCCTGACGATAGGTTTCAAATCTGTGATTTATTGTGTCTTCATTATCATCAGCTCTTTTGACCAGTTTACCACCACATTTATCACATACATCTTCAACTTTTGGCGGTGCCATGATCAGGTTATAAGGTGCACCACAATCCAGACAACTACGTCTATTGACCAGGCGTTCAATCACAATATCCGGATCAATATCCAGATGCACACATGCAGTTAATTTGATATCAAATTTTTTCATGATTCGATCGAGTTCTTCAGCTTGTGAGATATTACGTGGAAAACCATCTAACACAAAATCAGATCTTATTATCTCCAATTCATGTTCAATCAAATCATCAGTTATTTCATCCGGGACTAACAATCCTTGGTCTATATATCTTACTGCAAGCTTTCCCAAATCCGTTTGTTGCTTGATATGTTTACGAAATAGATCACCAGTAGAGATATGTGTCAATTTTTTATACTGTTGAATGTTTTTAGCCAATGTGCCTTTACCTGCACCCGGAGCTCCTAATATTATAAGTTGCATACGGTTCCCCTTTGAAAAGAAATAGACGGTTGTTTAGGCAACCGTCTCGAGAATTCTGAGTTTAATCGAGAAAACCTTTGTAATGTCGCATCATGAGTTGTGATTCCAATTGAGTAATCATATCCATAGCAACACCTACTACGATTAGTACTGAAGTTCCTCCAAACCAGATGTTTTGAGTTGACTTGGTAATCAAACTTAACAAGCTTGGAAATAAAACAATAAATACTAAAAACAAAGCTTCAAACCATAAAAGCCGTTTCGAGGTTTTACCGATAAAGGTAGAGGTCGGTCTGCCGGGTCTGATTCCCGGTACAAAACCGCCATTCTTCTGTAAGTTGTTGGCCATTTCTATCGGATTAAATGAAATCGACGAATAGAAAAAGGTAAAAGCAACAATAAATAAAGAATATAACGCATAATATAAAGGATTACTTGAGAAATTCAAAAACCATTGCGCTACTTTACCTTGAAAGCCAAACAAAGAGATAATTGTTGACGGTAACATCAAGACTGATACTGCGAAAATAACAGGCAAGACACCACTTTGGTTAACCTTAATCGGTAGATAAGTGCTCTGTCCGCCGTACATTTTACGTCCGATTACTTTCTTTGCATATTGCACAGGGATCCTGCGCTCTGCAGATTGAATATAAACAACCAGAGTAATAATTGCTACAAAAACAACTATTACAAAAATCACACCAATTACAGCTAGTAAAATGTTACGTTGACTCCATTGCATGAAGCTCATATAAATTGACATAACATTCATTGGGAAACGGCTGACTATACCGGTAAAAATGATCATTGAGATACCGTTACCAATACCGCGTTCATTAATCTGTTCACCGAGCCACATGATAAATGCGGAACCGGCAGTAAAGCTGAAGATAACTACTAGAGCATTGATTGCAGGCGGCAATACAGTAGCTTCAGCGGTTCTGCTAGATGACCAATATGCTATGGACATCACCAAGGCTAACCCGACTGTAACAAATCTGGTAATTCGTTGAATTTTTTTACGTCCTGCTTCACCTTCTTGAGATAATCTTTCAAGAGCCGGTATAGCGGCGGTCATTAATTGCATAATAATTGATGCATTAATATACGGCTGTATTCCTAGAATAAAGATAGGGATCGCCCTAACCGTTTCGCCGGTTAAGGTGATTCCTGTAATAGTCTCCATGAAACCTGCATATTGACCTAGCCGGTTAAAAAATTCAGTAAATGCCTGAACACTGATTCCGGGTACAGGAATAGCCGTACCCAAACGATAAATCAGCATTGCAAACAATGTAAAAATTATGCGCTTACGCAAATCTTTAATTTTAAAAGCATTACGGAGTGTTTCTAACATGCTACCCATGTATTAGACCTCCTCTACCGTTCCACCAGCATTCTCAATTTTTTCTTTTGCTGAAGCAGTAAAAGCATTAGCACGTACAGTTAATTTCTTTGTTAATTCTCCACGTCCTAAAATTTTAATGCCGTCATTCACTTTTGGAATTGTCAATACACCGGAATCATGAATCATCTTTTCATCAACTACAGTGCCATCTTCAAATTTATTTAAAGATTCAACATTAATTTCATGATAATGTTTTGCAAATCTCTTATTATTAAATCCGCGTTTTGGTACACGCCTATATAAAGGCATCTGTCCACCTTCAAATTGAGGTCTGACACCTCCGCCTGAACGGGAGTTTTGTCCTTTATGACCGCGACCTGAAGTTTTGCCGCTGCCACTTCCATGCCCACGACCTACACGTGAACGTTTCTTAGTAGCGCCCGGGGCTGATTTTAATTCGTTTAATTTCATTTTTGCCTCCCTACGCCTGCTCTACTTCAACAAGATGCCTCACAACGTGAATCATCCCTTTAGTAGAAGCATTGTCTTCTTTTTCAACTGTTTGGCCAATTTTTGACAAACCTAAAGCTTGCAAAGTAGCACGTTGTTTCTGATTGCAACCTGCCTGACCTCTTATTAAAGTAATTTTCAACTTGCTCATTAGAAGCCTCCAAACTATATTTCGTCAATAGAAATACCGCGTTTTTTCGCAACCATCTGGGGAGACAATAAAGATTCTAAACCATTCATTGCTGCATTTACCACGTTATTCGGGTTATTTGAGCCTAATGATTTAGTTTTAATATCTTGTATGCCTGCCAATTCGCATATTGCACGAACCGGTCCACCTGCGATAACTCCGGTACCTTCTGCTGCCGGTTTCAAGATTACTTTTCCGGCACCATATTCGCCTACAATTTCATGAGGAATAGTATGTTCAGCTAAAGGTATTTTCTTCATGCTTCGTTTAGCTTCATCTCTACCTTTACGAATTGCATCAGGTATTTCAGCAGCTTTACCCATTCCTTTACCAACTCTTCCTTCACCATCACCGACGATTACAATTGCGGTAAATCTTATATTTCGTCCACCTTTTACCGTTTTTGCAACACGTCCGATATGAATTACTCTATCTTTTAAACCGTCATCTTCCCGACGAGGTCTGTTGCGTCGTCCTCTACGCTCTCTACGTTCTCTACGCTCACCGTCACGAGGATTGTTGCTCATTCTATTTTTATTTCGCTCATTAGCATTACTCATATTCATACCCCTCTATCAGAACTTAAGCCCTGCTTCTCTAGCACCTTCAGCTAAAGCAGCAACTCTACCGTGGAAAATATATCCGCTACGATCAAATACTACGTTTTCGATATCTTTTTCCAATGATCTCTTAGCGATAAGTTCACCAACTAATTTTGCTGCTTCACGATTACTTGTATTATTAGTCTGTTCTTTAATTTCAGAATCTAAGCTGGAAGCTGCAACCAGAGTTGTACCTGTTATATCGTCAATAACCTGAGCATAAATATGTGAAAGGCTTCTATACACACTAAGTCTAGGGCGTTCACCAGTACCGCTAATATGCTCACGAACCCTTGCATGTTTGCGTTGACGAATTTTATTTTTCTGTGTTTTCTTAATCATCGTCTACATTCCTTTCCTATTTAAGCACCAGTCTTGCCTTCTTTGAGACGCAAGATTTCATAATCGTATTTGATTCCTTTACCTTTATAAGCATCAGGAATACGTGTGGCACGAATTTTAGCAGCTGTCTCACCAACTAACTGTTTATCAGCACCTTTAACCGTGATTTTGTTTTGATTTTCGACTTCAATGGTTATACCTTCCGGTTGTTCAATATCTACTTGATGGGATAATCCTACGTTGAGTACGAGTTTATTTCCTTCCATCTGAGCACGATATCCTATACCCGATATCTCGAGAACCTTTTGAAAATTCTCTTTGACACCGATCACCATATTGTTAATTAATGAACGAGTTAAACCATGTAATGAACGACTATGTTTTGTATCATCATGTCGTTTGACCAAAACCTGTCCATCTTCTATTTCAACAGAAATATCCGGATTAATTACCTGTTCCAGGACAGTGTTACCGTTTTTAACTGTAACTAAGTTCTCATTGACCGAAACCTCAACACCTTCAGGTATTGCTATCGGCATATTGCCTATTCTAGACATTTATATTATCCTCCTGCTCTTAAGATTACAGCATTGAATTTATGCAATGCCTTTTCAGAGTTGATTACCAAACAAATGCCATGACTTCGCCACCAACACCGGCTTCACGCGCTTTTTTATCTGTCATTAAGCCTTTTGATGTTGATACTAATGCGATTCCAAGTCCGCCTAAAACGCTCGGAAGTTCATCTACATTAGCATAAACTCTCAAGCCCGGCTTAGAGATTCTCTTCATACCGGCAATAACGGGTTGATTATCATGATATTTAATAATTATTGTTAGAATACCTTGTTTATTATCTTCTGCAAATTCAACACCGTTTATGTATCCTTCATCTAATAGGATATCAGCGATATTGCGTTTCAGTTTTGAAGACGGTATTTGACATGATTCATGTCCTGCTCTACCAGCATTACGAATCCTGGTCAGCATGTCCGCAATTGGATCTGTTATTTGCATNTTTTTCTCCTTTACAGTTTACCAGCTGGCTTTGCGTACGCCCGGAATTTGACCTTTATAAGCTAATTCNCGGAAGCATAAACGGCAAACACCATATTTACGCATATATGAACGCGGACGACCGCATAATTGACAGCGATTATGTTGACGGGTTGAAAATTTTGCAGGCTTTCTCGCTCTTACTCTCATCGATTTTTTGGCCATTATACCCTCCTCTATTTCCTATATGGCATGCCAAGCCCTGATAACAATGCTTTGGCCTCTTCATCTGTTTCAGCGGTAGTGACAATTACGATATCCATACCGCGAATTTTGTCGATTGAGTCATAACTAACTTCAGGGAAAATCAATTGTTCTTTTGTCCCCATAGAGAAGTTACCTCTACCATCAAATGAGTTGGGATTAATACCACGGAAGTCACGAGTACGAGGTAAAGCAATGCTAATTAATTTATCAAAAAATTCATACATTCTTTCACCGCGTAATGTAACTTTGCAACCGACTTCCATTCCTTCTCTTAATTTAAAGTTTGCAATTGACTTGCGAGCTTTGGTTACAACCGGTTTTTGTCCGGAAATTGCTGCCATATCTTCAACGGCATTATCCATTGCTTTAGCATCTTCTTTTGCATCGTCAACACCCATATTGAGAACTATCTTTTCCAATTTAGGGATTTGCATGACAGATGAATAATTAAATTGCTCCTTCAAGGCAGGGGCAACTTCAGTTTTATATTTTTCAAATAATCTGTTAGCCATTTATTTTGCCTCCTTANCCTTTTAATACTGAATTGATTGTTTTGCCGGAAGCTTTGCTATAACGAACTTTTTCACCGTTTTCAAATCTGTAGCCTGTTTTAGTAGGTCTTTTAGTTTCCGGACAAACCAACATAACATTAGAACTGTGGATCTTACCTTCTTGTTCAATAATTCCACCGGCTTCTAAATGTGTTCTGGCTCTTTTATGTTTTGTTTGCATATTAACGCCTTCGACGATTACTTGAGATGTCTTAGGATAAACAGCTAAAACTTTTCCCGTTTTACCGGCATCTTTACCTGTTAAGACATAGACTGTATCGTCTACTTTTACATGTAATTTTCCCATTTAACTGCCCTCCTTATAGTACTTCCGGTGCCAAGGAAAGAATTCTTGTATAATTNTTTTCACGTAATTCTCTGGCAATAGGACCAAAAATACGTGTTCCTTGAGGATTTCCGTCATCATCTAAGATAACNGCCGCGTTCTCATCGAAACGGATAATTGTACCATCCGCACGTCTGACGCCTTTTTTAGTTCTTACAATAACCGCTTTTACTACATCACCTTTTTTAACAACTCCACCGGGAATTGCTTCTTTTACAGAACAAACGATGACATCACCGATATTTGCATATCTGCGATTGGTACCTCCCAAAACTCTAATACATAGAAGTTTGCGAGCACCGGTATTATCCGCGGATTTTAGAGTAGATTCTTGTTGTATCATTTTCTTTTCCTCCTGTGAAATCAGCGGAATTATTTCGCTTTCTCAATAATTTTGACTAAACGCCAACTTTTATTCTTGCTGAGAGGTCGAGTTTCCATTATTCGTACTCTATCTCCAATGCCGCATTGATTTTCTTCATCATGAGCTGTCAGCTTTTTTGTTTTTCTAATATATTTCTTATACAAGGGATGACGAACATGCTCTTCAACAGCAACTGTAATCGTCTTGTCCATTTTGTCGGATACTACAACACCGACTCTTTGTTTTCGATTATTTCTTTCGCTCATACTCTATCCTCTTGCTTCTTTTCTTCAGNTATTTCAATTTCACGTAAAACTGTTTTCACACGTGCTAAATCACGTCTTACAGTTTTGAGCTCCATCGGATTATCAAGNTGATTGGTTGCATGTTGAAATCTCAATCTGAATAATTGTTCTTTCAGTTCAACCAATTCTTGATTCAATTCTGCAGTAGTCATCTCACGTAACTCAGTTGCTTTCATCGTCAACCTCCTCAGCTGTTGTATCCTCTGCGGAGTCTTCATCTGTTTCTTCGATCTCAACATCGGCATCTACAGCAGCTTCTGCAGCTTCTTCAGCGGCCATTTCAGCTTCTTCTTCAAGTTGTTCAACAACATCTGCTTGAACTTCTGAATATCTAGCCAATTCTTCTTCAGTTAGTTCAACATCACCAATTACAAAACGGGTATCAATCGGCAATTTATGTGTAGCGAGACGGAATGCTTCACGAGCTATCCTCTCAGGAACACCGGCCAATTCAAACATAATTCTACCCGGTTTGACCACAGCCACCCAGTATTCAGGTGCACCTTTACCGGAACCCATCCTGGTCTCGGCAGGCTTAGCTGTAACCGATTTGTCCGGGAAAATTTTAACCCATACTTTACCACCACGACGCAAATAACGATTGATTGCAATACGCGCAGCTTCTATCTGATTACTGGTGATCCAGCTTGGTTCCAATGCTTGTAAACCATATTCACCATAAGAAACTTTGTTGCCGCGGGTAGCTTTGCCTTTCATGCGTCCACGGTGTTGTTTTCTGTATTTAACACGCTTTGGCATTAACATTATTGCTCGCCTCCTTCAGTTTCAGACTGATCGCTTGAATCTGTTTTTGGTAAAGGAATAATTTCACCTTTATAGATCCAAACTTTGGTCCCGATTTTTCCGTAGGTTGTATCGGCTTCTGCAAAACCATAATCAATGTCTGCACGCAAGGTATGCAAAGGAATAGTACCTTCATGATATTGCTCACTACGAGCTATCTCCGCACCGCCTANACGTCCGGAACACATAGCTTTAATACCTTTAGCACCTTGTTTCATGGTTCTGGTGATTGCTTGNTTCATAGCTCTACGGTAAGAAACACGTTCTTCCAATTGTTTAGCAATCGCTTCCGCAACCAACTGAGCATCCATATCGGCATTTTTAATTTCTTTAACATTGATAAAGAATGCTCTTTTGAATTTATTGGTCAATTTTTTCTTTAAAGCTTCAATTTCTGAGCCTTGTCGACCAATGATNATACCCGGCTTTGCNGTTGAAATAGTAATGATAGTTCTTTCATCACCTTCACGTTCGANCTCAATTCGAGACACACCGGCTCTGCCGGTTTCTTTTTTAACAAATTCNCGAATTTTTGTATCCTCAACCAAATAGCGGGCGAAATCTCTTTTATCGGCATACCAACGGGTATCCCAATCTTTAATTACTCCAACACGAAATCCATGTGGATTTACTTTTTGACCCATTTAGTTAGCCTCCTCTGTCTTTTCNTTTACTGTCAATGTAATGTTGCTGGTTCGTTTGAGTATTCTACCTGCAGCACCTTTACCCCGAGGTTTAAATCTTCTGAGAGTTGAACCGGGTCCTATCTGACAGTCAACTACATGTAAATCTTCACGATTTAAATTGTTATTATTTACCGCATTAGATACAGCTTGTTCGATCAATTTTGCCAAGATCGGAGCAGCAGCGCGCGGTGTATATTGTAATATTGCAAGCGCTTCATCAACCTGTTTATTCATAACATTACGAACTACGACGCTGGCCTTTGACGGGCTAACTCTAACATGATTGATTCTGGCGATTCCGCGATCTTTGCCTATTCCTAAAACCTTACGTTCTTTCTTAGTCAAAGTACGCTTTTTAGCTGAACGCGGAGTTTTTGCATAATGATCTTGAATGATTTGCTCTCTATTTTCTTGCAATTCATTTCTGGTATATGTTTTTGACATTTTTTCCTCCCTTCAATTCAGCTAATTATCTTATTGTGGTGGCAGATTCAGATTTAGAGTGGCCACGGAAAATTCTCGTTGGAGCAAATTCACCTAATTTATGACCAACCATTTCTTCTGTAATGTATACAGGAACATGTTTTCTGCCATCATGCACAGCAATTGTATGACCAACCATCTCCGGGAAGATCGTAGAATCGCGTGACCAAGTTCTGATTACTTTATGTTCATTTTTTTCATTCATCTCTTCGATGCGACGCATCAAGGCTTCTTCAACGTAGAAACCTTTTTTCATTGAACGACTCATATGTCACCTCTCTATTTCTTACGTCTTCTTACGATGTATCGATCTGATTCTTTACGTTTCTTACGGGTTTTCTTACCCATAGTAGGCTTACCCCACGGAGTACGCGGACTGGGCAAACCGATTGAGGTTGCACCTTCACCGCCACCATGCGGGTGATCAACCGGATTCATTGCAAGTCCTCTTGTACCGGGTCTGACACCACGGTGACGATTACGACCTGCTTTACCAATTTTGATATTCTCATGCTCTATGTTGCCTACTGAACCCACTGTAGCTCTACAATTGAGCGGAATCATTCTATATTCTCCGGAAGGCATACGTAACTGAGCGTATTTATTTTCTTTAGCCATTAAGTTAGCTGAAGCACCGGCCGAACGAACTAACTGAGCTCCGCGACCGGGATACATCTCAACATTATGAATAATTGTACCAATCGGAATATTTTGCAAAGGTAAAGTATTACCAATATTAATATCTACGTCAGGTCCGGAAATTACTTCCATGCCTTCTTTCAATCCTTGCGGCGCCAAAATATATGCTTTTTGGCCATCAACATATTGAATTAAAGCAATGTACGCAGTTCGATTAGGATCGTATTCAATAGATTTTACCGTCGCAGGTATTCCATCTCTTTGACGCTTCCAATCAATGATTCTTATTTTCTGACGATTACCGCCACCTTTGTGTCTTACAGTAATACGTCCATAATTATTTCTACCACTTGTTTTTTTCTTCTTTGCTAAAAGACTTTTTTCGGGCTTTTTATCTGTCAGTTCAGAATAATCTGCCACTGTCATGTGTCTTTTCGCAGGAGAAGTAGGACGAAAGCTTTTTACTGCCATATTATTTCACTCCTTCTTCGATCCGGCCTTACAGCCCGAACCCAAATTCTTCGATTGAAGTTTTGTATTTTCTTGAAGTCTTCTTCTCTTGACCACCCTCAGCAAAATATGTGCTCTCTTGCGGATCAAGATCGATCGTTACAATCGCTTTTTTCCAATCTGCCGTTTTGCCTGTGTGCATATTAACCCGTTTCATTTTTCCTGAAATGTTTTGAGTATTAACTTTTACCACACGTACATCAAACAATTTTTCAACAGCTTGGCGAACTTCAGTTTTAGTTGCTCTTTTATCTACTGCAAAGGTATATTTACCTTCCATGCTATCCATGGTACTGCGTTCAGTGATCACCGGTTTGATGATAATATCATATGGGCTTCTCATTATACGTAGACCTCCTGGACTTTATTAACAGCTTCATTTGTGAAAACAATATTGTTGTATTTAACTAAATCAAATACATTCATGGTNTTAACCCAAATTGTTTTTACATCTTTAATGTTTGCTGTTGATTTTTCTATATTAGAATCCGGTTCTGCAATTACAAAAAGGGCAGATCCGTCAAGTTTTAGATTATTGATTGTATTGACCATATCTTTAGTCTTGATTTGTTCAAGTTCCAATTTGTCCAATACNTTAATTCTATCGGAGCTTAACGCTTGTGACAGAATCGATTTCATCGCTAACCTGCGCATTTTCTTATTNGTTTTATATGAAAAATCTCGTGGAGTAGGTCCAAAAATAACTCCGCCACCAACATGATTCCCGGCTCGAATTGAACCTTGACGGGCTCTGCCAGTTCCTTTTTGGCGATGAGGTTTTCTTCCGCCACCACGAACTTCACTACGGTTTTTTACCTTTGAAGTACCTTGACGTCTATTTGCAAGTTGATTCTTAACGATACGATGGACAACATCTTCATTTGGTTCAATACCGAAGATGGCATCTTCCAATTCAATGTCGCCAACTATTTCTCCTTGCATATTATACAAATTAGTCTTTGCCATTTATTTCTCCTCCCAGCCTAACGTGCTTTGACGGAAGTTTTGATTTCTAACAAACCGCCTTTTGGTCCCGGCACAGCACCTTTAACGACCAGAATATTACGTTCACCGTCTACTTGAACAACTTCCAAATTTTGGACAGTAGTCCGTTTATTTCCTAATTGTCCCGGTAATTTTTTACCCTTTTGAACCCTGGCAGGTGTAGCCGAGGAGCCCATTGAACCGGGGCCGCGATGGTATTTAGAACCATGAGACATCGGTCCTTTACTAAAACCATGTCTTCTAATTGAACCTTGGAAACCCTTACCTTTTGAAGTTCCAGAAATATCTACTTTATCTCCCGCTTCAAACATTTCATCAACTTTGATTGTTTGACCTGTTTCATACTGTTCGGTGTCTCTAAACTCACGTAAAATGCGCATTGGTTCTACATTTACTTTCGTAAATTGGCCAATCGCAGGTTTATTGTGTTTCTTGTATTGATCAAATCCTACTTTTACTGCCTGATAGCCTTCAATTTCTTCTGTTTTGTTCTGAACTACAGTTAATGGACCGCAATCAATTACTGTAACCGGAATCATTAAACCATGTTCATCAAACAGTTGAGTCATACCGGCTTTTCTACCTAGCATAAATCTGTTCATTTTTTCCTCCTTGGTTATTGGTTCGCTCTGCGAACATTACCCGGGCTAGCTTATAACTTAATTTCTATATTAACTCCAGCCGGCATTTCTAATCTCATTAGAGATTCCATTGTCTTATTGTTCGGCGCCAAAATGTCGATCAAACGCTTATGTGTTCTAGCTTCAAATTGTTCTCTTGAATCTTTGTTGACATGTGGCGAACGTAGAATTGTTATTATTTCTTTTTCCGTTGGTAAAGGAATAGGACCTGAGACACTGGCTCCTGTACGATTTGCAGTCTCAACAATTCTTGATGCGCTTTCGTCTAAAATTTGATGATCGAAAGCCTTGAGGCGTATTCTGATTTTTTGATTAACAGCCATTTCTTAAAACCTCCTAAATGCTGCTATCACTATCTAGTTTTCACAACTCTTCCGGGCGTTTAATTTCTTTTCAATATAAAACCCAGACACTTCGTAAGTAACGCATGTGCTGGGCAAACCTTCCCGGCTATGCTGCGAAACAGATGTGACGTTCGACTCTATGTTCGAACTGCTCCGTTTAAGTTACCTGCATCTACCGCAGCGGCATATACAGCAATCTCAAACTTCTACGCTTTGCGCCTTAAATAATTGATTAACAATTTTTGACGCGAATAAAAGTATATCTCATCTGAATTCCAGATGCAAGTCCTTTTTGTGATTGTTAGAAATTAGTCATATCTGATAGCAACAGCTTAAAACTATTAAAAATATTGTTGCATTTTTACTAGCTTGACTCGTTTCCGATTTTTAGACTAAGTTCATCATGTTGTTATTTATCTTAAATCAATTAAGCAGACAATTGACAACATTCTTCTATCTATAATTAATACATATCTTGATAGTCAATACCCAGAACTGATTTTAATTTTGCCAAATTTTCTTGAGCTACAATTCTGGCTTTTTTGCTTGATTCAAGCAACATTTCCATTATTTGATTAGCCTTACCTTCATACTCGGCTCTTCTTTCTCGAATAGGATCCAACTCTGCTTGTAGAATTTTCTCCAAACGACGCTTAACTTTTACGTCTCCGAGGCCGCCTCTACGATAGTGATCTTTCCACTCTTCAAGTTCAGACTTATCCGGATCAAAAGCATCCAAGTACGTAAATACCGGATTCCCTTCAACTGTACCCGGATCTTCAACTCGGAGATGGTTCGGATCAGTATACATACTCATCACTTTTTTTGAAACTGTTTCCCTATCATCTGACAAGTAAATACAATTATTCAAAGACTTACTCATTTTGGCATTACCATCAATCCCCGGTAATCTTGTTACTTGAGATAGAATCGGTTTGCACTCTTTTAAGATATTGGTCTCAAAATGAAAGTTAATATGACGCACAATTTCATTTGTTTGTTCAAGCATTGGTAATTGGTCATCACCTACCGGCACCAGTGTTGCATTAAATGCAGTTATATCTGCAGCTTGGCTCACAGGATAATTTAGAAAACCTATAGGTACTGTATTACCGAAATCTCTTAATTGCATTTCACTTTTTACCGTTGGATTGCGCATTAATCTGGCCAAAGTTACATAGTTCATATAAATTACTGTAAATTCGGTTAATTCAGGAATTAATGATTGAATGAAGATTGTTGTTTTTTCAGGATCGATACCACAACCTAAATAATCGTAGGTTACTTCAAGTACACTCTCTCGTATTTTTTCAACATCATGCGCATTGTCGGTCAAAGCTTGCATATCGGCAATCATTAAATAATTCGTTTGATATTCAGCTTGAGATATCAGACGTTGTTTAATAGAACCTACGTAATGACCTATATGTAGCTTTCCTGTAGGACGATCTCCGGTTAACACGATTTCAGGTTTTAATGGTTTCATAAATTCTCCTAATGTTTGTCGATATATCTACTGCTAATCAAAATCCATGAGATTGATATCAGGTTTATTAAAGTCTTTCTCGGCAGTTTTTACAGCATTATATAAATCTTGGATTTCAGACTGCTGATACTGATATTTATTGGAACAATAATGGCATTGTAATTCAATCCCTTCAGGATCTGCTGCCATTTCTTTCAACTCGGCAGCTCCAAGTAATGCCAGATTACTTGTCATACGATCACGATTGCACGGACAGTAATAAGTTACCGGATATTCTTTTAAATATTCAATATCAGCCTCGCCGAGCAATAGGTCTATTAATTGATGAGGACTTATTCCTTGCTCAATCAATTCCGATAAATCTGGAAAACCGACAGCTCTGTTTTCCAGCCAGGTTAATATTTCTTCATCCGCACCGGGTAATACCTGAACTAACATACCGCCGGCAGAAACTACACCTTCTTGATCAAGACGTACTCCCAAAAATAGAACTGTCGGAATTTGTTCTGAATAAAAATAATAAGAAGCTAAATCTTCTGCTATCTCACCGCTGACTAATTCTACATTACCTATGTAGGGATCTTTTAAACCTAAATCTTTGATCACGGTCAGATTACCTTTACCTACTGATTTAGCAATATCAAGTTTTCCCGGTTCATGATAGTAAGAAGGAGCCTGAGGTTGGTTGCCATATCCGCGGACTTTACCATCTAAAGTAGCAATCGCTGATAAATTTGAAATATCTCCATCAGATTTTGTTATCAAAGTTATTTGATCTTGATCGCTTTTTAAATCAGCTGCCATGAGTAATGCACCACTCATCAAGCGACCTAAAGCGACAGTTGTCGCCGGGGATAAGTCATGAGTTTCCCTAGCATAATCAACTAATTTCGTAGTACGTACTGCCAGGCAACGCAAAAGTCCTTGTTTAGCAGTAGCTTGTACAAGATAGTCATCCTTACGATGATCAATATTATTATTTGTCATTAAATTTCCTTATATATTTAAGTAGTAATTATTCTTCTAACTTTTAATAAGAATTTTATTATCAAAAGTATTCTTATTTTTCTAAAATCTCGATTGCTTTTTGTAATTGAGTATCTTGCTCAGGGTCAATCCGAGATATAATCATATTTCTAACATCTTCCGGCAACTCAACTTCATATGTTGGCTCAAGGCCTTCACCATCTACATTTTCACCNGAAGGTAAATTGTAATAGAAATTTGTAATCTGAAGAGCCGAACCGTCTTCTAAATATTGAGTTATTGTACCGACACCTTTGCCAAAAGATTTCTCACCTACTAATTCGGCTTTTTGCCAATCTCTTAAGCAGCCGCTAAATAATTCACTGGCTGAAGCCGAGTTCTTATTGATAATGCAGATAAATTTCATATCTTCCGGAACTCCGGTTGTCTCTCCGGATGATTCAGATATTTCAAATGCTTCACCATCTCTTCTACCCTGTTCAGTAATCAATTCACCTTCCGGCAAAAGGTAGTCTAGCATTCTCAAAACTTCATTGACATAGCCTCCACCATTATTTCTTAAATCAAAGACTATATTCTTGGCACCTTGATCTTGTAGTTCTTCCATAGCAGTAATGAAATTATCACTAACACCTTCATTAAACTCTACAATTCTGACATAACCGATTTTATCAGTTAACATCCGGGATCTGATATTAGCATTTTTAATACTTGCTCTGGTTATCTCAAATTCATATTCTTTACTTTCTGAGGGACGGTAAACAGTGATTTTTACTTTCGTACCTTCTTCTCCTCTAATATTCATAGCAAGCATTGTAACATCTTCAAATTCTTCCGCGTTTTCGTCGTCCACAGCAACAAATACATCATTAATCATCAAACCGATTTTTTCAGCAGGAGAATCTTCAATGATGTCACTTATTTGAAATGTTGTACCAACTTTTTCGACAATTGCACCTATACCGCTATATTCACCGGACATTGATTCTTCAACTTCTTCAACATATTCCGGAGTCATATAATATGTATATGGACTTTCCAAACCGTCAACCATACCTGTCGCCATGGCATTTATCAAATCACTATCAGACAATTCATGATAATAATTATCCTGAACTAAATTAAATATTGATTCCAACTTAGACAAAGCAGCTTTATTTTCAGGCGTGTTTTCAAATGTCAGAGAAAGTCCGTCTTCTGCACCGGTTTCTGAATCCGTCGAAGAGAAAATATTTGTCTTGCTTTTTTCAACAAATGATAGGGTATCAGCTGTGGAAAATAGATTTCCACCTACACTTAAGACTACTCCCAAAATAATCCCTGCAGTCAAAAAGATAGAGATTGTTGNAGTTAAAAAATATCCCCAAAAATTACTTTTAGTTTTTTTATCTTTTATCTGATCTGCTTGATAGTAATTATCTTGCTGATAATTATTNTGCTGATTGTTAAAATTTGTATTGTGCTGATATTGTTGCATCACAAAACTCCTTGTATAAATTCAAATTTATGATTATATCAATTCATAACAAGGACTATTATATAGTAAATTTAAGATTATTAGTTATGAATTTATTAATAGTANGACATCGGGTCTACAGATGAGCCATTGATTCTGATTTCAAAATGCAAATGAGGCCCGGTGGAAAATCCTGTTGAACCAATATAAGCAATTGTTTGACCCGTGCTAACTTGCTGACCTACTCCGCATGCATAACCACTCAAGTGGCAATACATGGTCGACATACCATTACCATGACTGATGATTACGGTTTGGCCACCTACATTCATCCAACCTGCATAACTTACAGTTCCCGGAGCAGGAGCAACTACAGGTGTTCCCGTAGGGGCTCCAATGTCGGTTCCGGTGTGAAAATCGGAATAACCGCCAAATGATCTGTAACCGTAATGAGATGTTATTCTATATGAACTCGGTACCGGCCAAGCAAGACCTCCACCTTCGTATACCGGTGGTGGTGCAGGAGGCGCAGGTGTAGTAGTCTCAGGAACAGTTGGTGCAGGTTGTTCGACCGGAGGCGGTTCTTCGCCTCTCGCTATAGCTTCTGCGGCAGCAGCTTCTTGGGCAGCAATCCTTTCAGCTTCCGCTTGGGCTGCGGCTTCTGCCTGAGCAGCCGCTTCAGCTGCGGCAGCCGCGGCTGCTTCTTCAGCTGCTATTCTTTCTGCCTCAATTTGTGCTTCAATAGCTGCTATATTCGCTTCTGCTTGTGCAAGAGCAGCCTGAATTTCTCCTTCACTTGCTTCAAAGGTATCAATTTGATCAACCACTTCATCTATAGAAGTATTCAAGACGGTCAATTCACTAACTTCGTAATTAATGTCCGCTTCAATATCTTCCAAAATATTATTAATCTCAGCTAATTCAACATTGTTTTCATCAATCAGAAGCTTTGTTTCTTCTGTCAACTGAACCAACTTTTCCTGTTCTTCTTCTAATTCTGCCAAAGCGGCCTCATCATCGTCAGTAATAATTCGCATGAACTTTACTGAAGTGAAAAAGTGTTCCAGACTGTCCGATTCCAAAAACAACTCCAACACAGATTTCTGATGTATTCCGAACATAGTTTCAACTCGTTCACCATATTGCTCGACTTTATCTGCAAAGTTTTTACGTGCAACTTCCAAGTTTTCTAAATAGGATGCTTGGATTGCCAGTATAGAATCTTGTTTGATTTTTAATTCTGAATAAGCAGATTGTTGTTCTTCACTACGCTCATTCAACCAATTCAGATTAGCTTCCGTACCGGATTTCAAATTTTCCAATTCAGATAATTCAGCTTCAGATTGTGATTTCAAAGCTGCAATATTCTCTTTTTCCGCAAGTAAACTATCCATTTGTTGTTCAATTTCGGCAATCTCTTGCGCATGAACAATCGGCTTGCTGTTGATTCCTGTAATAACTAAACCTAACAGCAAGATTAAAGATAAAATGTAGGAAATAGTTTTTCTTCTATTATTCATATTGCTACCAACACTTTCTTTATACATCTACGTGCTTTCTTACGGCAAGACCGCTGAAAATACCACCAATCATAATTCCAATTGCAACACATGCCAANATTACAATAGGCAATATCTGATTCGAAGAAAGCAATGCAAAATCTGCCCGATTCAGGATATCTTGACCAAAATGCTTGTAAATTGCATTGTAGCCGAATCCGAAAGCAACTGATGATAAAATAGCTCCAATCAATCCTACTAACATACCCTGAATAATAAACGGTATTCTGATNTAAGCATTTGTTGCACCGATATATTTCATTATGTTTATTTCATATGCCCTNGCAAGGGCAGCAATCCTGATCATATTAGAGATAATAAATACGGTTATCAAACCGAAAACAACAATTACAATGATACTAACCGTAGTTACTCCTTGCATAAGCTGATTCAGCAAATGCATCAGTTCATCTTCCATGTAAACTTCTTTAATATTTATATTCTCTAGACTTTTATTTCTAAATTCTTCACCGGTTGCCGGATCTGCCAAACGGACGTTTATTGTATATGGGATCCTTTCCTGATAGTTAAAATCATCAAANAATTCCTGTTTCCCTAAACTACTAACAAATATTTCATAGTTTTCTTCAGGAGTATTTAAATTATGAAAAACAACATTAGGATCTTCTTCCAATAAATTGTCAAAATTCTCAGCATCAGCTGCTAAAGTTCCGGTTTTAAACATTATTTCTATCGGCGGTTTTTGTCCGGCAATTCCTACTAAATGTCTCAAGTTAATAGCAAATGCAGAAAATATGCTTCCGACGAGCAATAATAACATCATTGTTGTAATAGAAGCGATTAAAACCAAAGGATGTCGTTTCAAATTAACAAAACCATCTCTGATTGCATATAAAAATCTTCTACTTTTCATAAAAATCGCCCTTTCTTATCTTAATTAGGATATGAGGATTTCGCTTAATTTCTTTTCTCATAATCATCAAGATCAATATCTTCAGCAAGCATTCTCATTTTAGCAATACGCTCGGCCAAAGAAAGACGATTTCTTCTTTTGCGTCTATCTTCATCAATCATGGACTTAATCTCTGCTGATTGTTTTTCTCTTCTTGCCAGACGCTTTCTCTCTTCATAGCGAAGATTATCAAAAATAGCCTCATCCAATTCTGCTATGTCGANATCCGATCGTTCAAAATTTAATTCTCTTTCAACAATACAATCCGAATATACGCCGCACTCTTCATCGCGAACCAAAACCCCTCGGTCTAATTCAAGCACTCTTTTTTGCATTAAATCAACCAGGCTNACATCGTGAGTACAGCAGATAACAGTCGTGCCGGCCTGATTAATTTCTTCAAGCAAAGCTAAAATTGCTTCTCCATTTATCGGATCTAAGTTACCCGTAGGTTCATCTGCTAAAATTAAACCCGGATTATTGATCATAGCACGTGCTACACCGACTCTTTGAGCTTCGCCTCCTGATAACTCAGNAGGGTAGCTATCCGCTTTGTTGCGTAAACCTACAACACTCAAAACCATCGGTACTCGNCGTTTGATTTGCGCTTTTGAAGATCCAACTATTTCCATAGCGAAAGCAACGTTCTCATAAACTGTTTTGGAGTCAATTAAACGGAAATCCTGAAAAATCATGCCGATTTTTCTTCTTAAAGTAGGAATGAGTCGTTTTTGCAAACGACTCAACTCGAAATTATCAAGAATTACCGTACCTTTGGTCGGCTTTTCTTCACAGGTTATCAACCTGATNAAAGTGGACTTTCCTGCCCCACTTTCACCGATACAGAATACGAATTCTCCCGATTCTATTTTAAAATTAACATCTTTTAATGCTTTTGCACCGTTTGGATAAACNTTTTCGGTATTCCTAAATTCAATCAAAAGATTCTACCTCTATCTTTACCATTTGTTACCGGTAGGATTAAAGGTGCCGTCTGATTGCAAAGATTCAAGATATTTCCTAACCATTGAAGCAAGTTTAAATAATACAGCATCATCAAAAGATCTAAGATCTAAATTTGTAATTTTNTCAACTTTGTCTAACCGATATACCAACGTATTNCGGTGAACAAACAGTTGTCTTGATGTTTCTGAACCGTTTAAACTATTATCAAAGAATTTATCGATCGTTAATAATGTTTCCGGATCCAATTGTTCATATGTTCCGGATTCAAATACTTCTGAGAGAAACATTTGACATAATGTCGGCGGCAATTGATAAATTAAACGTCCTAAGCCTAATTTATTGTAACGCATGATTTTCTTATCNCTTTCGAAAATNTTACCTACAGTNAAGGCCAATGATGCTTCTCGATAAGATCTTGATATATCTTTCAATGTCTCAGTCGGCATTCCTACACCTATGTGTAACTCTAACTTTTCAATACTTTCATTCAGCGCATCATATATTTTATTGGGGAAGTCTTCAATTTCATCCATTTGTTCTTGGCNCTTTTTTTCATCCAAAGCAACATCGCTGCTCTGTTCGAAAAGTGCGGAATGTTTGCCCAAATCCAATAAGATGACTAAGTTTTTTTCATCCATCGGTAAAACATGATGCTCTTGCTCTGATTCCAAGATGCTGTTTAAAGCAGACTTCACTTGTAAATCAAAATTTTCCTTAAAATTAATCAACAAGGCTTGTCTTGGATGTGTATAAGGAATTCTATACTCGCGAGCTTTTAATGGAATATCCCCCGGTAATTCATTTTCCAAGAGAACATTCTTCAGAAAGCCTTCACTTTCTTCTTCCGTATTCTTTTCTTTAAGGGCGGATCCTATCCAACCTGCAAGCAATTCCAAATAGTTAGCTGAAACTACATCAGTTCCTTTAATAAAAGCAACCGCAACCAACTTTTGATCATGATTCAATTTGATATAGGTATTGCCCCCCGCAACAGTTTTATTATCAGAAGACATGACAAAAGCTTTCACCGAACTATCTTGATTACCTACCAAAGATTCGTCAGTGGCAGCAAAAATCAAACCTTCTCTATTCGTAGCGCCCATTGTCGCATCTAAAAAATGCGAAACCTCTTCTATACATTTTTTAATCTCTTCCATGATCTACCTTCCTGATTAACATCAATTTTACCTTATTAAGGCTCTATCTTTATGACCATCTGTATCATCGGATTAACAAGTTTATAGCAATTATATTACATTTGTAGAGTATGCACAAACATTTTCAAAATCTTATTGCTATTCTTCACATTTATTCACATTAAGCCAGTGATGATTCCTTGAGCATCAATATCAATATTTTCTGCGACCGGAATTTTCGGTAAGCCTGGCATGGTCATGATTGTACCGGTCAGTGCGACTATAAAACCGGCACCGGCAGACACTCTGATGTCACGAACAGTGATTTTAAAATTATCAGGAGCAGCGATTAATTCCGGATTGTCGGAAAAAGAATATTGTGTTTTCGCCATACAGATAGGAAGATTTCCATACCCACTCTGTTCAGCATTAGAGATTTTTTCCTTTGCAATTTTCGTAAAATCAACGCCATCTGCTTTGTAGACATTTTTTGCTAACTCACTTATTTTTTCTTTAATACCTTGTCTTAAACTGTATGCGAAACTCAAATTTGATTGTGTTTCAGATAATTTAATTACCTGATCTGCTAACTCCAAACCGCCCTGACCGCCTCTTGCCCAAACTTCACAGATGCAAGCATTAATCCCAACTTCTTGGCAAGCTTGTTTGATCAAATCAAGTTCTGCTTCAGTATCGGTAGGAAAGCGGTTTACAGCGACTACAACATTAGTATTAAAAACATCACTCAATACAGAAATATGACGTAACAGATTCGGCATACCCTGCTGCAAAGCAGAAATGTTTTCTTGATTTAATTGTTCATTTTTAAGGCCACCGTGTTTTTTTAAGGCGCGAACCGTTGCAACTAAAACTACTGCATTTGGTATTAAATCATTATTCCGACATTTAATGTCCAAAAATTTTTCTGCTCCTAAATCAGAACCGAATCCTGCTTCGGTAACTGTATAATCATGATGCGATAATGCCATTTTAGTGGCTAAGATACTATTACATCCGTGAGCAATATTGGCAAANGGCCCCCCATGGATATATGCCGGAGTGCCTTCAATAGTTTGAACTAAATTAGGTTTTAGGGCATCTTTCAAAAGAACTGCCATCGCTCCTTCGGCTTTCAAATCACTTGCTAAAACCGGCTTTCCTTGATAGTTGTATGCAACAATCATTTTACCTAAACGNTCTTTTAGATCCGTTACGGAATTAGCTAGACAAAATACAGCCATAATTTCAGAAGCAACAGTAATATCAAAACCATCTTGGCGTGGAACTCCATCAACCCTGTTACCTAAGCCGTCAACGATTTTTCGCAATTGACGATCATTCATATCCACACAACGTTTCCAAACAATACGTCTGGGATCAATATTTAAGCTATTACCATGATGAATATGATTATCCAACATGGCTGCTAACAGATTATTAGCAGCCCCTATTGCATGAAAATCACCTGTAAAATGAAGATTTAAATCATCCATCGGCAAAACTTGAGCATAGCCGCCGCCGGCTGCGCCACCCTTTACACCAAAAACAGGTCCTAAAGAAGGCTCGCGCAAAGCAATTGCGGAATTTTTATTCCTCATTCTCAAAGCATCTCCTAAACCGACAGAAACTGTTGTTTTTCCTTCGCCTGCAGATGTTGGAGAAATGGCAGTGACTAAAATTAGTTTTTTATCGGGGAAATTTGATTTTAAGGCTGAGAGATTTACTTTTGCTTTATATTTACCATACAGCTCTAAATCTTCTGTTGGAATTCCGGCTTTTTGGGCAATCTCTTGAATTGGTTGTAAGTTTGCTTTCTGTGCAATTTCAATATCCGATAGTTGAGTCATCATTGTCCTCCTAAATCATAGTGGGACAATAAACTACCTTTTCGTCTAGGAAGCATAATCACCCACAATACCGCTTTCAAGTCCTTCTAAATCACATAACCAGATCACCCTACCGCTAACTCTGACCAATCCGTCTTTTTCCATTGCAATAAGTTCACGCGAAAAAGATGGTCGCGGCATTGCTAATAATCTTGAAACCACTTCTTTTGAAGCCGGTAATTCGACTGCATGTGTAGAAACAATTTGCGAAGCTTCAGATAAGGTTTTATTCTCAGCAATTAATTGTAAATCCAGTAATTCTAATAAATAGGCAGAGATTTTTTGCCTTAAGGTTCTTTGAGATAAGGTATAAATTCTTTTGTTTTGATCTTGAATATGATCGGAAAGTAAGCCTAATAGATTGCTTAACATTTGAGGTGAGCGATTGATCATCTCAAACAGATCTTCACGTCTTACATATACAACTTTAACTGAAGAAACTGCTTCCAGACTGAAATCAAATTTATTATCTTCGGAGAAAATCAAATCTTCACCGAAGGTATGTCCTACTTCCAGCAAATCCAAAGTTGCTGAATCTCCATCAGGAGAATATTTTTGCTTCGCAACTTGACCTTCAACAATAATCCCGACACCGGAAGAAACATCACCCTCGCGTGCTATAAACTCACCTTTCCAGTAAATGTGGATATTGGTTTGTTCACAATAGTCACCGTAAACATTATGATTAAGACCGTCAAATAATTTGGTCATTGCTAAAAAATCACAAAGTTTTCGCATTGTTTCTCCTTAAAAGGCTCTAGATACAGATTGTTAAAAATGGTGCGGATGACAGGACTCGAACCTGCATGCTTTCGCACTGGAACCTAAATCCAGCGTGTCTGCCAATTTCACCACATCCGCATCTAAAATCTTATCATTTTCGCCAAAGATTATACTAAAAAGCAACAATATAGTAAAGCTGATTCATCATCGTTAAATAAACAGATATTTATTCATCTAACTTAAGCACGCTCATGAATGCTTCTTGAGGAATTTCTACACTACCGACTTGGCGCATTCTCTTCTTACCCTCTTTTTGTTTTTCAAGCAATTTTCGTTTCCGCGAAATATCACCACCATAACATTTTGCTGTTACATCTTTGCGATAAGCCCTAATTGTTTCACGAGCTATAATTTTTCCGCCAATTGCTGCTTGTAGAGGAATTTCAAATTGTTGACGAGGAATTTCTTCTCTTAGTTTTTCTACCATCCGGCGACCCCTTGGATATGCCTTGTCTCTATGTATGATAAAGGAAAGCGCATCCACAACTTCACCGTTAATTAAGATATCTAATTTAACCAATTCTGAGCTTTGATAACCTTTCAACTCATAATCTAAAGATGCATAACCTCTACTTCTAGATTTGAGTGCATCGAAAAAGTCATAGATTATCTCATTTAGGGGCATTTCATAATGCAAATTAACTCTGGTCGTCTCCAAATATTCCATTGTTTGATATATCCCACGCCGTTCTTGACACAGTTCCATAATATTTCCAATATATTCATCCGGTACTACTATTGAGACATCAACAATCGGTTCTTCAATAAATTCAATCTCTTCTGTCTCGGGCATATTGGTCGGATTATCTAACTTAATAACTGTCTCATCAGTTAAATGTAATTTGTAGACAACAGATGGAGCTGTGGAAATAATATCCAGCTCAAATTCTCGTTCAATTCTTTCTTGGATAATTTCATAATGCAATAAACCGAGAAAACCGCAACGAAAGCCAAAACCTAATGCTGCGGAAGTTTCAGGTTCAAAAGAGAGAGCAGCATCATTTAGTTGAACCTTTTCCAAAGCTTCACGCAGATTATTATAGTCGGCACCGTCAATTGGATATAAACCACAAAATACCATTTGTTGAACCGGCTTATATCCCGGTAATGGTTCTGCAGCAGGCTTATCTTTTTGAGTAATGGTATCTCCTACCCGAGTATCCTGAACGTTTTTAATACTGGCAACCAAAAATCCTACATCACCCGTGTGTAATTCATTTACCGAAGCATCGCCATTTGCTCCGAAGTAACCCAATTCCGTAATTTCAAATGATTTATTTGTATTCATCATCGTAATCTCGTCACCAACTTTTGCCGAACCTTGTTTGACATTAATGTGAGCGATTACGCCTTTATACGTATCATATTCAGAATCAAAAATTAAAGCTTGCAATGGCTCATCCGGATCGCCTTTGGGTGCCGGAAGACGTTCAATTATTTGATCAAGAACAGCTTGAATGTTCACTTGATTCTTGGCTGAGATTTGAGGTGCACTATGTGCCTCAATGCCTATTACATCTTCAATCTCTTGGGCTATTTCCTCAGGTCTCGCGGAAGGTAAATCAATTTTATTGATCACCGGCATGATCTCCAAATCTGCATCAAGCGCCAAATAGACATTTGCTAATGTCTGAGCCTCTATACCTTGAGCGGCATCAACAACCAAAATAGCTCCATCACATGCTTCTAAGGTTCTTGATACTTCATAGTTAAAGTCAACATGGCCCGGAGTATCAATTAAATTCAAAATATAAGTTTCTCCATCACTGTGTTGATACTCCATCCTGATTGCCTGAGCTTTAATAGTTATACCACGCTCTTTTTCCAAGTCCATATTATCCAGGATTTGATCTTGCATTTCACGCGTTGAAATAGCTCCGGTAGCTTCAATCAAACAATCTGCTAAAGTAGATTTCCCATGATCTATATGAGCAATAATGCAAAAATTTCTAACATTTTCTTGTCTTATTTGCGACATGATACCTCCGTCGAAAAATTATAAAAATTAAATAACTAATCAGGTTTACCAATACTGTCGAAAGGATAAAATCTGACCAAAAGTTTACCTATAATTTGATCTTTATGGACAGGACCGAGTCTTCGACTGTCTTTGCTCACAGATCGATTATCACCCAACACAAAATATTCATCCTCGCCCAAAATTTCAGAAGTATGTTCCATTTCAGGATTGGCAGTGGTAACTACTCCGTTCGGCAAGTATTCTTCAATCAATTCCTGATCATTAATGTAAACAACTCCGTCATTTATTTCGATCTTTTCACCCGGTAAACCAATCACACGTTTAATTAATAAATTGTGAGGATGATCATCCTCCGCTTCATCAATTGTCACGATATCTCCTCGCTCTATCTTGAAATACTTGCTGATTTTTTCAACAAAAATCTGATCATTGTTCTGCAAGGTTGGCTCCATCGAAGGTCCGGAAATCGTATTGCGTTGAATAACAAACAACGAAATAAATAAACCGATTAAGATGATAAATAGAAAAGTTCTCAGCCAATCCAAAAATTGTAGCAATTTGTCCGAAGCTGAACTCTTGTTCCCAGAATCGTCGTCGATCTGTTGGTGCTTTCTTTGTTCTATATCTGCAATCAAGTCATAATAATCATCATGTGAATTTTTGCTCACTGTCGGTTGCTCCTTTGATCACAACAATTAAATCTGCTTAGAAAATATTATTTGTCTTTTGTAATAATATTGATATTCAATTCTTTTAATTGATCTTGAGAGACTTTACTCGGTGCTTTACTCATCAAGCAAGAAGAATTCTGTACTTTAGGGAAAGCAATAACATCGCGAATACTGTCACTTTGAGTCAATAGCATGACTAGACGATCCAAGCCGAATGCTAAGCCTCCATGAGGCGGGACTCCATATTCAAAAGCTTCTAGGAGGAATCCGAAGCGATCTTCACTTTCTTCTTTACTGAAGCCGAGCAAGCTGAATATCTCGCTCTGCAGTTCTTGATCATGGATTCTAATACTTCCTCCACCAATTTCATTTCCATTGAGTACAATGTCATATGCTTTGGCTCTGCATTGTCCGGGATCAGTTTTTAGTAAATCTAAATCTTCATCCATCGGCGATGTAAAAGGATGATGAACCGCAACATAGCGCTCAGCTTCTTCATCATATTCAAACATCGGGAATTCGGTAATCCAGACAAAATTCCATAAGGATTGATCAATTAGGTCAAGCCGTTGTGCAACTTCTTCTCTCAGATGACCTAAAGCATCATATACTACATCAGTTTGGTCTGCAACAAATAACAACAAATCACCGGTTTCAGCTTCAACTCTTTGTTTGACTCGCTCTATCCATTCAGATTCGACAAATTTTAGAAATGAGCCTCGCGGTTCATTTTCAAGAGCGATCCAGGCTAAACCTTTCGCCCGATATTCTTTAACATAATCTGTTAAACTATCAATTTCTCTTCTCGTCATCTTGGAACCTTGAGGTACGACAATTAATTGAACTGAACCACCTGATTCAATCGCACCCGTAAACACTCTGAAATCAGTCTCAGATGCTAAATCAGAAATATCTTTCAATTCCATGCCAAAACGTGTGTCAGGATTATCAAGACCATATTTTTTTAAAGCTTGTGTATAAGTCAATCTGGGGATCGGAAGTTTAACTTGATAGTCTTCGCTTTTTTCCCATAAGTAAGCTAAAAAGTGCTCGACCAGATCCATCACCTCAGTTGCTTTTACAAATGACATCTCAAGATCAATTTGGGTAAACTCCGGCTGTCTGTCAGCTCTCAAATCTTCATCTCTGAAGCACTTTGCAATCTGCATATAACGATCAAATCCACTCAACATTAACAATTGTTTATATAATTGAGGCGATTGCGGTAAAGCAAAAAACTCTCCCGGAAAAACCCTGGAAGGTACCAGATAGTCTCTAGCTCCTTCCGGTGTACTTTTGATTAACATCGGAGTTTCAATTTCGAAAAAACCTTCCTGTTCAAAAAAGTCTCTGGTCCATTTTGTTATCTGATGTCTTTTAATAATTTTTCTTTGCAGATCCGGCCTACGTAAATCTAAGTAACGATGTTCAAGACGTAAGGCTTCTCCCGTATCGACATTTTCTTCAATATAGAAAGGAGGAGTTTTTGCTTTGGACAAAATTCTCAATTCAGTAATATGTAATTCCCATTCTCCGGTCGGCATATCGGGATTAACATCTTGTCTTTTTCGCAAGATACCGCGACAGGCTAAAACATATTCACTTCGTACCTGACGTGCAGCGGCCAACGCTTCCGGCGGGCTTTGATCATCTATTACAAGTTGTAACTCTCCGCTACGATCACGCAAAGTAATAAACACCAAATTCCCGATATCTCTTTGACGGTGACACCAACCCATTAATGTCAATTCGGAACCTTGTTGTTCCGGTGTAAAATCAGCAACTAAACAGCTACGCTGCATATCTTCCAAATTATTCATAATCATCCTCAATTAATTATTCTTTATATATTCTGCCAAATCCGCTAGATCAAGTTCTATTTCTTCACCATCTGACATGCGTTTCAAACTGACTTTTTCTGTTTTTAATTCATCTTCACCTAAAACGACCAGATATTTCGCTTGAATACGATCTGCATATTTCATCTGTGCTCGAAAACTACGCGCATTTAAATTGTTTTCTGCCTTGATCTTATTGTTTCTTAATTCGAAACAAATTTTAGCAGCCTGATTTATTGTATCAGGAAAGGAAACAATGTAAATATCAGGCCCTTTAACTGAAGGCAAAACAATATTTTGACTGTTCAATTCCATCAGTAATCTCTCGACACCTAAGGCAAAACCAACAGCCGGTGTCGGAAGTCCGCCCAATTCTTCAATTAAACCGTCATATCTGCCGCCACCACAAATCGTACCTTGCGTCCCGACATTATTTGAAATAAATTCAAAAACAGTACGTGAATAATAATCAAGTCCCCGCACGATATGTCCGTCTATTTCATATTGGAAACCTAAATTATCCAATTCAGCACATAATGATGCAAAATGTTCTTCACACTCACTACACAAATGCTCTAATTGTAAGGGAGCATTTTTAACAATTTCATTTTCAGCATCTTCTTTACAATCTAGAATCCTCATCGGATTTCTTTCAAATCTATCTTGACAGTTTTCGCATAATTCATGGATCTGCGGTCTCAGATATTCTCTTAATTGATCCAAGTATGCCGGCTTACACTTCGGACAGCCAATACTGTTAATTTTTAAATTAATTTCTTTTAAGCCCAGTTCTCGGAAGAATAAAAAGAGCAAACTGATTATTTCCGCATCAGCAGTAGGTTCTTCAGAACCAAAAAGTTCACAGCCCATCTGATTAAACTCACGATAACGCCCTTTGCCCATTTTTTCATAGCGAAAGCTATTCAAAATATAATACAACTTTTGTGGTGAAGGTTCTGAACTTAAGCCATTTTCCAAATATGCTCTAACGACCCCGGCAGTACCTTCAGGTCGCAAAGTCATGCTTCTACCGCCTTTATCTTCAAAAGTATACATTTCTTTTTGAACTATATCAGTCGTATCTCCGACACCTCTTTGAAAAAGTTCTGTTTGTTCAAAAGTAGGTACCCTGATCTCTTGAAAACTGAAACGATCACAAACTGAACTAAAACTCTGTTCAACATATTGCCAAGCCGGTGTCTCAACAGGCAGGATATCACGCGTTCCTCTTGGTGCTTTAAGATCCATAATAATTAATCCTCTCCCAATATTACTGCAATATAATATTATACACTCCGATGTTTCTAATCAAAAGAAGTTAAAAAGCTCTCAGTTTCTTTAGTTACTATAACATCAAATAACTGTAATAAAGGAAAATATTATGATAATATTTAATTATTAAACAAAAGATATTAATAGATATTTAGATGGTCATAGACAAAAGGAGATAATAAATGCGTTTATTGGAATCAGGTCAGAATTATTTAGAAAATATCTATATCCTACAAAAAAAACAAGGGAATGTGCGTTCCGTGGATTTGGCAAATGAAATGGGATTTTCCAAGCCTTCTGTAAGTAGAGCGGTTCATCTCTTGGCTGACGACGGTTATTTAGAATTTTCGGATAGTGGAAATTTAATTTTAACTGAAGCCGGACGTAAAGTTGCAAAAAATATTTATGAAAGACATATGTTTTTAGCTGAATATTTTATGGCAATGGGTGTTAGTGAAGAAACAGCATATGACGATGCCTGTCGTTTGGAATATCATATCAGTGAAGAGACTATGGAAAGATTGAAGATGCATACAATTAACTGCGCTCTCAATTGTCCTAAAGCTTCATCCGAAAAGTTTTTTAGCTTCAACAAAGAGAAAATCCAAGATTTAGAGAATCTGGAAACCGGAAAACTCACAGCTAAAAATCCAAATACCTGAAACTTAATTTACAAGTTTTTATAATCACATGCATAAAGGACAGAATTTATCAATATTCTGCCCTTTTTTATTTTTTAGAATTCAGGTTTATTTATTCCTTCTACTGATCAACAATCTTAACCCGACCCCGACTAAAACTAAAATAACCAGTACAACAATTATCCAGGTATAGCTTATTTCACCTGTACTCGGAATATAGTTCATTATCCACCTTCTTTCAGTTTTTGCTCAAAAGAAGAACTATTTTAAAGCATTGGAAATAACTTTGAATTGTTCTGCCTTAGCATCCTTCAATAAGTCAAAGGCAACCGTTTCACTGTTGGTAATGACTGCCCCCATCTCTGCCATCAATTGCAGAGCTATTTTCTTATTTTCCGGATCTCTTGAACCTACTGCATCCGCTACAATATGTACATTGTAATTATCTCGCAAAAGATCTCGAGTTGTTTGAAATACGCAAACATGTGATTCAATTCCGGCTATCAGGATAGTATCAATTTTATGATTGAGAATTTGTTTCATTATTTCAGGTAAACATGCGCTAAAACTTGTTTTCGCCCAAAAGTTTGCCTTTACTTGATCTAGTCTAACTTTTAATTCCGGAATTGTAGCTCCCAAACCCTGAGGATATTGTTCCGTTACCAAAACAGGCAATTTAAAAACTTCTGCCGTAGTTATTAAAGTCTTGGTCGGCTTTAACAAGGTTTCTTTTTGATAAATAGCAGGTAACATTTTTTCCTGAATATCAATTAGTAGCAAGGCTGTTTTTTCAGCATTAAGATAATATTTGTCCATCTAAAACTCCATCTTCTAACAATTAAATCTCGTTTACTAGAAACTGCAATTTACGAAATTACAAACCTCCCAGTACATTATCTTTCCAATTTCCATTATATCTCTTGAATCTTTGATCTTACATGCTGAGATTATTAGATTCAATACTAAAATATCATCAGGAATAGCCGGATCTTTAATTTCATAGTGAATCTCCTGAGTACAGAAAAGTTTGATTATTATCGTTTATTTTCTTAAAAACACCATTTTTTTGTCTTGCGATAGTTCAGCAGAATATTGTAGATCTAAAAATTTGAATTCTTTCAATTCAGCTAATTCTTGCACATTGTTTTTTGCCATGAAACGAACCATCTCGCCTCTGGCACGTTTTGAATTAATACCCAGCTGCCTCAATTTCCCATCTTTTTCATAAACAAATTCAACATCCACAAAATTGTCTTGAGCTTGCAAATACTTTTCTACCACCCTGGAATATTCTTTAGATGCCAGGTTAAGAACTGTTTCTTGAGAAGTCATCAGTTCTTGATAAATTTTATCTCCCCAGAACTGATAAAGATTCTTATGCTCACCCACAGAAAGTTTATTACTCATTTCCAAACGATAAGGAGTTATGCCATCCATGGGTTTAACCAAGCCGTAAAAACCTGAAATAATCCTTAAATGGTGTTTCAAATAATCCAACTCCACTTCTGAAAAATCGCTAACCCCAATTTGTTTGTAAACCAAACCTTCATAAGTAAAAATGGCCGGTGTAATGCTTTTTTCTAAGTTCATCTCAGCAAATCTGTCAACATTAAGCTGAGTTAACTTGTCGCTTACCTTCCAAAGCTCTTGTGCTTCAGCATAGGATAGTTTGCGCACTGCTTCGGACAGTTCTTTGGTTTCTGACATAAAAGAAGGCAAACTTTCCACTTTATGACTTATAGGATCTTGATTCATTGTTTTAGCAGGTGAAAGAATAATTTTCATAATTTCCCCTTAATATTTTCTCTAATTACAATATATTATATTATATATTATATTATTTTTTTATAGCTCAGTTCCAGAATTTAGTTAAATTTCAGCTAACATTTCTGCAGGATTATCCGCGGCTTTCACATTCGAAAAAGCCTTTTCTATCGTACCTTCTTCATCTATCAAATAAGTAGCACGAATTATACCAAGACTTGTTTTCCCGAAAACTGTTTTTTCTTTCCAAACATCATATGCTTGAATAACTTTACGTTCAGTATCGGCAAGCAATGGAAATGGTAAACCGTATTTTTCTTCAAATTTTTTATGTGAAGCAACACTATCTTTACTTACTCCAATTACAACAGCATCTTTTTCTTTGAATTGCGGATATAATTCTCCGAAATTACAAGCTTGTTTTGTACAGCCTGGAGTATTATCTTTCGGATAAAAATATAAGATTACCTTTTTCCCTCTATATTGTTTAAGTGTGTGAATATCGCCGTTTTGATCCGGTAATTCAAAATCCGGTGCTCTTGTACCTACTTCTAACATAATATTCTTCCTTTCCAATTGCATAGCAAATTGTTTTTCTAATAATATTATTTTATCAGGAATTCTAAGAATAGTTTAATTAAGACTAAAAAGGATACAGATGAAACAGATATTCGGCCCTCAGTTATTTTTGTGATCAGTACTTATTTCACAAAATATTTGTAAAACAGATAAAGGACAATACCTAGGATGATAATCGTAATTGTCGTACTACAACCTCTACGTAAATTGCGGAAAAATCTTTGCACTCCAAAAATAATGCTATTGATGCCGGAAAGACTCCTGTGGGCTTCATGATTTTTCATGGCCTCAGCACGATTCTTTTCTGCTTCTTGCCGATTTCGTTCAGCTTCAGCCTCGGCTCTTGCTGCACGAGCTTTTTTCTCAGCCAACTCAATTCTCTCACGACGAGCTGTCCGAATATCCTCATCCTCATTTTTTAATTTCCAATCAAGAAATTCCGCATCTTCAGAATATTTACCTCCACAATTAGGGCATTCCTGATACAAATCAATATCAAAATTCGAACCACAATAGTCGCAACTAATGAAAAAAGACATCCAATTTCTCCTCTAAAACTGTAACAAATAATAGCATATCCTCAGCAAAAAAAGCTGAACCCTATTCTTGTAATAACACATCTATTTCAATTTTCAGCCAGTCTTCATGTTTTTTAACAGAAGTAATGCGACCAAACAACAATTTCCCCGCATCCATTAACCTTGAAAAAATAATATTATCGCTTTTAGGTATGTACCCAATCTTATTACCACTTTCAGTTTTAATCATAATAGCTTGGGGGTCAAATTCATTTTGTGGCTCGCGAAAAAAATTAAGTTTAATATCACTTGTTAACTCAGGCTCCAATTCTTTGATGTTGTCTACATAGCCGGTGCCTGCAACATGTGTATGAAAAAGAAATATTTCTCTAGAAAAAGGTTTCGGCAAATCTAGAGACTTCTTACTATGTATGACATCAATGAAATCAGGTTGATGACTTTTGATCAGATCTGACATTTTATTCTCCGTAAATTATTCTAAATATTTTCTATATATCAAATAGCCATTGTTGGATAATCTTCACTTCTTTGATCACTATAATTAACAAGCTCTTAATTCAGGAGCAACTCAATCCGCTGACTATAATCCTCCAAAATTTGACGATAGCTATTAATTAACCCTTCTATTTCATTCTTTCTATCTTCTAACATTTTTTCGTTTTCTAACATTTCTTTTAGAGTATACGGAAAATTAGTTTTAATAGTTTTAATTTTCTCTTTTACTGTATCTATCAGATCAATAATGCGTTTTATTTCTTTTTGCTTAAGATCCTTTGACTCCAGCTCTAAGCTCTGAGATTCATTATTTCTAATCAACTGATAAATAATTTTTATTTGGCTTAGATCACCAGATTTATATGCACTAACCGCTAAATAAAACAATTCAAGTTGATCTTGTTCCAAAGTGGGGTTGAGGTCAGGATGCAGTGTTTTTATAATCTCACGATAAAGCTCTTTGAATTCCCTCTCTTCTTCAGAATTCAGCTTTGCCTTGGCGTCATCTATCAAAGCTTGTTTGACTTGATTTAAGCGTTTTCTCAATTCTTTTCGGTAAAGATCCAATTCTTTTTCCAGTATATGCTCAATTTCAATAATACAAACAGGCTCTTGACGATTCACTCTCATTTGAATTAACTCTAATTTACGTTTTGCAGTTTCAACCTCAATATAGATTTCATGCAACTTATACTCTAAAGTTCCTATTTGCAATATGTATTTTGTTCTTAGATTTTTACAAACATGATGTAACAAAAAGTCATGTTCCAAAATAATCTCCTGTAATTCCCTACGTAATGAGTCAATATCTCTTTCGAAATTCTCTTTTTGTTTTGCAAGCATTATCTCCGACATAGCCCTACCCTGTATTTCTTATTTGGTCTCTTATTTTAATAGCATAATACATTTTTCATAAAGAAGTCTGTGCTATAATGTTTTTTACTTTTAACGGAGAGATTTCCGTGGTCTCCGGATCTGTAGGATCTGTAGGATCTGTAGGGTCTGTGGCATCTGTGGAATCTGGGTAGCAAAATCGTGAGTTTTCCAAAATTGTTCTTGGATCTCTTGAAAATTTGCTGCCTAATCAGAGAAAAGTAGCAAAATAGCAAGTTTTCCAAAAACAGTTTTGGATCTCTTCAAAGTTTGCTACCGAAACGAAAAATAAGACAATAGAATGTGATGTAGATGAATATGTTATCCGAAAGAATGTTGAGCTTGGGCTTACAAAGTTCTGTAATTAGAGATATATTTGAATACGGTTTAAAACGCAAAAAAGAAATCGGCAATAATAATGTGTTTGATTTTAGCTTGGGTAACCCGAGTGTGCCACCACCAAAGGAAGTAAATCAGATTTTGATGCATTTAATCGAGACAATCCCTGCTGAAAAATTGCATGGTTATACATCAGGTCCGGGAGGTCAGTGTGTAAGATCAGCAGTTGCTGATTACATCAAAAACTCTTTCGATTTTGCTGCAACGAGTGATTTAATATATCTGACTTGTGGGGCAGCAGCCGGATTGGCTATAAGTCTCAATGCATTGACTACTGAACAAGATGAAGTAATAATCTTAGCGCCTTTTTTCCCCGAATATAGAGTTTTTATAGAGCACACAGGAGCCAATCCGGTGATTGTTCAATCCAAAACAGACGACTTCAAGCCTGACTTTGAGCTGTTGGCAGAAGCAATTACTGAAAAAACGAAAGCTGTAATCATTAATTCACCGAATAATCCAACGGGAACTTGTTATACAAAAGAAACCATACAAGAACTGGCGGATCTCTTAAATAAAAAACAAGCAGAATTTAATCAAGTAATTTATTTGTTGAGCGACGGGCCATACCAAGAGTTGGTTTATGACATAGAGCTCCCTTTCATACCGGACTATTATGACAACACAATTATTATCTACTCTTTTAGTAAATCTCTCTCCTTAGCAGGTGAACGTATCGGTTATATTTTTGTTTCACCAAAGACAAAAAATGCTAATAAGGTGTTTGCCTCAATTTGTGGAGCCGGACGCTCTTTAGGTTATGTATGTGCACCTTCATTATTTCAGTTTTTAATCAAAGAATGTATTGGCTTGACAGCTGATTTATCTGTCTACAAAAAGAATCGCGATTTGTTATATAACGGCTTAATAAATTTAGGCTTTGAAGCAATTTATCCTGATGGTGCTTTCTATTTGTTTGTTAAATCACCATTTAAAAACGCTAAAAAGTTTTGCGAAAAAGCAAAGGAATATGAATTGTTATTGGTTCCAAGTGACAGTTTCGGCACACAAGGTTTTGTCAGAATTGCATACTGTGTATCGACAGAACAAATTATTAATTCTTTGCCTGCATTTAATAAATTAGCTAAAGAACTGAATTTATTGTAAAAATCACGTTAAAGATCATAATATTTTAGTTGTAAAACTTTATTATTAAATAATAAAGATGTATATTAATACAACTATAAATGTCAAAGCTGAGGAGAAAAAATGAGTGATGATTTGAAAAGATCCAGAAAAAAGATCAATGAAGTTGATCGACAGATGGCAGATCTGTTTGAACAACGAATGAAATTATCTGAAAAAGTTGCAGCATATAAGAAACAGCATGGTTTGCAAGTTTACGTTCCGGAACGTGAAGAAGAAATGATCCGCAACAATTCTAATTGGATCAAAGATCAAGCATTAACCGGATATTATTCAGATTTTTTGCGTCAAACAATGAGAATTTCCAGATCATATCAGGATAAGCTCTTAAATGGAATGAATATTGGCTATAGTGGCATTGAAGGTGCTTATGCACATATTGCTGCTCAAAAGCTCTTCCCCACTGCCAGAAAAAAATCATANCATGGTTTTAAAGCAACTTATGATGCTGTTGTAAACGGAGATTGTGATGTTGCTATTTTGCCTTTAGAAAACAGTTCGGCAGGTGAAGTAGGTCAAGTTACAGATTTGATTTTTTCNGGTCCTTTATTTATCAATGCGACTTATGAATTAACTATTTCACATGACTTAATCGGTATTCCCGGAGCAAGCTTGGAAGATATCAGAACTGTAATCAGTCATCCGCAAGCTTTAGATCAATGTACAAAATACATCAAAGAAAATGATCTAAAGCAATTGACTTCTGATAATACTGCATTGGCAGCTCAGTATGTAGCTGAGCAACAAGATGCGACCATTGCAGCTATTGCCAGCGAGGACAGTGCTGAGTTATACGGACTGGAAATATTGGTATCGGGAATTAATACCGCAAAAACTAATACGACAAGATTTGCGATTTTGAGTGCAGCTGAAAATAAAGCAATCAATAATAAACGTGAAGTTCATTTTGCTTTAATGTTTACAGTAGCTCATGAAGCGGGTTCTTTAGCAAGAGCTTTAAATATTATCGGAGCACATGGTTATAATTTAAGGACTTTGCGTAGCAGGCCTATGCCGGAATTAATGTGGCAATATTATTTTTATGCTGAAGCTGATGGCAATATCTATACACCTGACGGCCAAGACATGCTTGAAGCCTTACAACTTTGCTGTAACCAAGTGAAAATGGTCGGCTCTTTCGTGAAGCAGAAAGCGGTGGAATGATGCGCCTCAAGGTCGACTTAGCTGAAAATAGCTATGAAATATTAATTAAACAGGGGTGCCTGAAACAAGCTGCCCAAGAACTTAATCTCAAACGAAAAGTATTGATAGTAACAGATTCCGGAATTCCGAAAAAATATATTGATCTTATAAGTAAACAATGTGAATCTCCAGTAATAGAAATAGTGCCTCAAGGTGAAAATAGTAAAAGCATAGATCGGTTTACTAACTTATGCAGTACCTTGATTGAAAATAACTTCACCAGAACAGATGCAATAATTGGTTTGGGAGGCGGAGTTGTTGGAGATTTAGCGGGTTTCGTTGCCGCTTGCTACATGCGAGGAATTGATTTTTATAATATACCTACTACTTTATTATCTCAGATAGATTCTTCAGTCGGTGGCAAAACTGCAATCAATATGAAGCAAACCAAGAATATCGTAGGGGCTTTTTATCAGCCGAAAAAAGTGCTAATAGATCCTGATGTTCTTACAACATTGTCTGATAGGCAAAAGTCTTCCGGAATAGCTGAAGCAATAAAAATGGCAGCAACCTCAAATGCTGATTTCTTCAATGTTTTGTCAGAGCAGGATGCTTGGCAAAATATTGAAGAAGTAATTGTAGAAAGTTTAAAAATAAAAATTGCAGTTGTTGAACAAGATGAAAAGGAATCTGATTTAAGAAAAGTGTTGAACTTCGGGCATACAATCGGTCACGCAATTGAAGCAAATTCTGCCGGTAAGCTACAACATGGAGAATGCATTGCGCTTGGCATGCTCTACTTCTCAAGTGATGAGGTGAAGAAAAAACTAGAATCTGTTCTCCGAAAATATAGTCTGCCTACTGAGACTGATCTTGATCAAGAAAGAATATATAAATCCATTCTACATGATAAAAAGGCAGCCGGAGATCAAATTACTGTTGTTTATGTGCCAACTATCGGCAACTTTGAGTTGATAGATATGCCTCTGGCAGAGCTGAAATCTGTTATGAATAAATAAACATTTGATTGCTAAGAGAATCAAAATAAATTCTAACTAATAATCAATATCTAATAGAAATTTTGGGAGATTATCATGAAAAATACTTTTGGTCAAAGTGTAAAGATTACTCTCTTCGGAGAAAGTCATGGTCCGGCAATAGGTGCTGTACTGGATGGACTTGCGCCCGGAATCGAAATTGATCCTGAATACATCAAGATCAGACTGGCCCTACGCTCAGCCAGAGGAGATATTTCTACTGCCCGTAAAGAAAAAGATGCTTTTCAATTTGTGAGCGGTGTTTTAGATAATAAAACTACCGGTACTCCAATTGGAATCATAATTCCCAATCAAGATACACGAAGTTCGGATTATCAACTTACAGAACATCTATTACGTCCCGGACATGCTGACTATTCCGCTTATGCTAAATATCACGGTCATCAGGATATTAGAGGTGGTGGTCATTTCTCAGGCAGAATTACTGCAGCTCTTGTTTGTGCAGGAGCCATTTGTTTAAGAACTTTAGAGCAAAAAGGTATTTTTATTGGAACTCATATCAAAAGTTGTGCAGGTATAAATGATGCAAATTTTGCTGATATTGATGAGCAAGTTAAAATTCTATCGACAAAGTCTTTCCCTGTGTTAGATGACAATAAAGGCTTATTGATGAAACAGGCTATCTTAGATGCTAAAAATGATGGCGACAGTGTTGGAGGAATCCTAGAGACTGCTGTCATAGGACTTGAAGCCGGCATTGGTGAACCATGGTTTGACACAGTGGAGGGCATCTTAGCGCATGGCCTATTCTCAATACCTGCAGTAAAGGGTGTTGCTTTCGGTTTAGGCTTTAATTTTGCTGAAAAAAGAGGAAGTGAAACCAATGACTCTCCTTTCATTACCGGAGATAAAATATCTTTTAAAACCAATCATAACGGTGGAATTAACGGGGGCATAACCAATGGTATGCCGCTTATCTTCCAATGCGTAATTAAGCCTACTTCGTCAATAGCTAAGCAACAAACAACTATCGACATAAAGCAAAAAGAAAATGCTGTTTTGCAAATACAAGGTAGGCATGATCCCGCTATTGTACACCGAGCAAGAGAGGTCGTGAATGCAATGACAGCAATTATACTCTGTGATCTGCTCGCTTTGAGATATGGAACTGATTGGTTAGCTAAATAAAGGATAGATTATGAAAATAATGATTATTAACGGCCCGAACCTTAATCTCTTAGGAATTCGTGAACCTGATCTTTATGGTAAAGAGACTTATGAACAATTAACAGAATATGTAAATAATTATGCTAAACAAAAAGGTTTTGAACTGACAATTCGCCAATCAAATCATGAAGGTGATTTAATTGATTACATTCAAGAAGCATATTTTGAAAATATTCAGGGTATTGTAATTAATCCTGCTGCCTACACTCATACAAGTGTTGGTCTTTTAGATGCAATCAAAGCGGTCAATCTGCCAACAGTTGAAGTTCATCTTTCAGATGTAGCCAAGCGTGAAAACTACCGCCAAATCAGTTATATTCGAGAAGCTTGTCTTGCAACTGTAAGCGGCAAAGGTTTTTCCGGTTATCTGGAAGCTTTGGATATTTTATTAAGGCATTTAACTCAAAATAGTGATGGAGAATTTTAACAATGATAATCAATATTCATCCCTCTCAAGCTAATGGTACAGTCATGGCACCTCCTTCCAAAAGTATGGCCCATCGACTTCTTATCTGTGCAGGCTTAGCCAAAGGCCAAAGCATTATCCACAATGTAGTATTGAGTGAAGATATTGCTGCAACCTTAGATTGCCTTTGTGCTTTGGGAGCAAGTTGGGAAATATATCAGAATAAAGTTATTATTTCCGGTACAGATCTAAAAAGTCCAATTCAGGATAACAATCTTAATTGCCGAGAAAGTGGCAGCACATTACGGTTTATCTTACCATTGGCTTTAGCACAAGGATCTAAAATAAACTTATTGGGTAGTAAAAGATTATTAGAAAGACCACTTGATATATATCAAAAAATTGCTGATGCTAATAATTTCCTTTTCGATCATCAAAAAGAGCAAGTAACGGTAAAAGGTCCTTTAACTCCCGGCGATTATATAATTCCGGGTAATGTGAGCAGCCAATTTATTACGGGACTGCTCTATACCCTCCCCTTATTACAAGGTGACAGCACACTAACTGTTACACCGCCTATTGAGAGCATGTCCTATATTAATATGACTTTGCAAGCATTACGCGAATTCGGGATTGAAATAAATGTTAAAAATAATACAGTCGTTGCTCCTGAGTTTGAACAAGAAAAAGATTTTTATCTTTTAGAGCAAAATATGTCTGATCAGGAAATCGTTTTTCTAATCAATGGCGAACAAGAATATCTGGCTGCTGAAAAAACAGTCGAAGGTGATTTCTCAAATGCAGCTTTTTTGGAAGCATTTAATCTGTTTGGTGGCAACGTTAAGCTTAAAGGCTTAGATCTTAATAGTGCTCAGGGTGATAAAGTATATTCAAACCTTTTCAAACAGTTAAAATTAGGTAAAGCTCAAATTTCCTTGAAAGACTGTCCGGATTTGGGACCAATCTTATTTGCAATTTCCGCAGCCTTAAATGGAGGTATTTTCACTAAAACAAAAAGGCTCGCAATTAAAGAAAGTGATCGGGCTCAAGCAATGGCGGATGAATTGGCAAAATTTGGCATTCAAACTCTAATAAGAAAAAATCTGGTTGAAATCAGAGCAGATAATTTTCAAAAACCTGAACAGAATTTATGTGGCCACAATGACCACAGGATTGTGATGTCATTGGCTGTCCTGGCTTCACTGACCGGAGCTGTGATTGAAGGCGCCGCAGCAGTTAACAAAAGTTTCCCCGACTTCTTTCAGGTAATCGAAAAACTAGGCATAAAGTTCGAAAGGCTTGACCGGAGTAAAAACAATCAATAGGGATATAATAATGAAAATAACTTTAGATACAAAAATATTAATTGTCGGCTTAGGGTTAATGGGTGGAAGTTACGCTATGGCACTTTCTAAACAAGGTTATAAAGTCAGAGCCATTACTACTACTCAAAAATCAATCGATTATGCCGTGGAACACAATCTCATCTTATCAGGTACCACAACACCTGAGCCTAAGTTGATAGCCGATGCGGACTTAATTATTTTTGCCCTTTATCCCCACACTTTTCTTGAATGGATAGAAGAATATGGGCATTGGATAACCCAAGGTACTCTGATTACAGATGTTACAGGAGTGAAGACTGCAATAATAGACCGGATAGATGCTCTGCTTCCGGATAATGTAGAGTTTATCGCTTCGCATCCGATGGCAGGTCGTGAAGTATATGGTGTTAAAAATGCAACTGACCAAATATTTAAAGATGCAAATTTTATTGTCACTCCGACAAAAAGAAATTCGGAAGATGCTTGTAAAACTTGTGAACAACTAGGACATATATTGGGATTTGCTACAGTTACAAGGCTCACTCCTCAAGAACACGACGATATGATAGGTTTCTTATCCCAGTTAACCCACTGTATTGCGATTTCATTAATGACTTGCAATGATTCACCCAATCTGGAAAATTATACCGGTGATTCATTCCGTGATTTGACCAGAATTGCCAGAATCAATGATGAAATGTGGTCAGAATTATTTCTCTTGAATAAAGAGAATCTGATCTCTCATATGGAAAAATTCGAACTTGAATTCGATAAACTGAAACAAGCTTTAATGGATAATGATATAAAATCAGTTCGTGAAATGATGCGCAAATCAACTGAACGGAGAGCAAAGTTTGATCAAAACTAAATAATCAATTAGAACCGCTCTGTACAAAATATGTTATTAGCTATAAGATTAGCTAACTGAAAATATATAATTGGAGAAATTTAAGCATGGAATTTATTAGCAAACTTCCAACACCACAAGAAATTAAAACTCAATATTCTGTTCCCGAAAAGTCATTGCTATTAAAAAAGCAACGCCAACAGGAAATAGAAGATATTTTTACCGGCAAAGATAATCGTAAAATTCTGATTATTGGACCTTGTTCGGCAGATAATGAAGAATCAGTTTTAGAGTATCTTTCACGTTTACATAAAATTGAAGAGCAAGTAAAAGACAAATTGCTCTTTGTTCCCAGAATATATACAAACAAACCTCGAACTTTGGGTATCGGCTATAAAGGTATGTCTTACTCACCTGATCCTAGCGAAAAACCCAACCTGACCAAAGGTTTAATTACAATACGCAAATTACACATGCGCGCTTTAACCGAATACGGTTTCAGTTGTGCGGATGAAATGCTCTATCCGCAAAATCATAGCTATTTGGACGATTTGTTAGTTTATGTTGCTGTGGGAGCTCGTTCTGTTGAGAATCAGCAACATCGATTAACTGCTAGTGGCGTAGGTATTCCGGTTGGCATGAAAAATCCGACTAGTGGNGATATCTCGGTAATGATCAATGCAATTTACGCTGCGCAACAGCCACAAATGTTTGAATATCGAGGCTGGGAATGCAAAAGTGCCGGCAATCCCCTTACACATGCTATTTTAAGAGGATTTGTTAACAGATACGGTCAATCTACACCCAACTATCATTATGAAGATTTAATAGCTTTATTTGAAACCTATGCGGATTCCAATTTGTTAAATCCTGCAGTGATAGTTGACACTAATCACTCAAATTCTAATAAGAATTTCTTAGAACAAATCCGTATTGCCAAAGAAGTTTTGCACAGCTGTAGATATTCAACAGACGTTAACTCTCTGGTCAAAGGATTTATGATCGAAAGTTATCTTGAAGATGGCAGCCAAAATATCGGTGAAAATATCTATGGAAAATCAATCACCGATCCATGCCTCGGCTGGGATAAATCCGAACAGCTGATCTTAGATATAGCAGAATTATTGTAAAAAAGCTTCCTTTAGCATAGCTTTTTGACAATTGAACAAAATAATAATATATTCATATTAACGGGGAGCTCACATTGAGTGGGCTGAGAGTAAACGTAAGTTTAGACCCACATAACCTGATTTGGATAATGCCAACGGAGGGACCGAAATAGAAATTAAAATTCGTGTCAAGTTGGCACGACTTTTTTTTTGTTTAGCAGATTTAGCTAATAAGGAGTACTAAATGAACAAGCTAATGAAGACCATTTTTAACAATGTCAGAGAAAAAAATCCGTTAATTCATAACATCACCAATTATGTAACAGTAAATGATGTGGCCAACGCGCTGCTCGCTTGTGGGGGATCACCGATCATGGCAGATGAACCGGCTGAAGTTGAAGATATTACATCTATCTGTGGCGGTTTGAATCTTAATATCGGAACTTTAAATAGTAGAACTATTCAAGCAATGCTTTTAGCGGGTAAAAAATCAAATGAATTAAAGCACATTGTTTTACTGGATCCTGTAGGCGCAGGTGCCAGTCCACTCAGAACAGATACCGCATTAAAAATAATGCAAGAAATCGAGCTTGACGCAATCAGAGGAAATATCTCAGAAATAAAAACCCTTCACGCCGGTAGCGGTACCACTGAAGGTGTCGATGCAAGTGAAGTCGATGCAATAAATGAAGAGAATTTAAATCAAGCTGTTCTGATGTGTAAAGAATTCGCTCAAACAACTGGATCAATTATTATTATTACCGGAGCTATTGACTTAGTAAGTGACAAAAATAAATGCTATGTAATTCGCAATGGCAGACCCGAGATGCCTCGGATTACAGGAACCGGCTGTCAACTATCCGGATTAACAACAGCATTTTTGGTCGCCAATCCTGAACATAAATTAGAAGCTGCTGCTACTGCAGTGTGCCTGATGGGCCTCGCCGGAGAAATTGGCCATGCTAATCTTCTGACNGGAGATGGCAATTCGACTTACAGAAATCGGATTATTGATGCTATTTATAATATGACTGCTGAACAACTAATTGAAGGAGCAAACTATGAACTTAAATAGAAAATCTCTTCTACTTTATGCAGTAACCGATCGTAGTTGGCTCAACGGTCAAACTTTGTCCCAGCAGGTAGAACTGGCATTACGCGGAGGAGTAACCTTTCTCCAACTTAGAGAGAAAGATTTAGCGGAAGAAAAATTTAAGACTGAAGCCCTAAAGATCAAAGAACTTTGTCTAAGCTACGATGTTCCGTTCGTACTGAATGACAACGTCAAACTAGCAATCGAGACCGATGCTGATGGCGTCCATGTCGGTCAAACTGATATGAATCCCGGTACAGTCCGCAAGATGATAGGACAAGATAAAATATTAGGTGTAACTGCTGAGAGTATTGAAGATGCATTAGCTGCTGAGGCTGCAGGTGCTGATTATTTAGGCGTAGGTTCAGTCTTCCCTACTTCGACCAAACTTGATGCTGATTTAATAAGTATCGAGACTTTAAAAGAGATTTGTGCTTCTGTTAAAATTCCGGTAGTCGCAATAGGAGGAATAACTAAAGACAATCTCAGACAACTTAAAAATAGCGGAATCGCCGGCATTGCCGTAGTAAGTGCTATTTTTGCCCAATCGAATATCGAACAAGCAACCCGAGAGTTAAAAGACTTATTATCAAAGGAGTAAAGATGAAAACAGCATTAACAATCGCCGGAAGTGATTCTAGCGGAGGAGCAGGAATTCAAGCAGATATCAAAACCATGATTATGAATGGTGTATACGCCATGAGTGCGATCACGGCTTTGACAGCACAAAATACAACCGGGGTTCAAGGAATTTTTGAAGTTTCACCGGAATTTTTGGGAGAACAAATTGATAGCGTTTTTAACGACATCAGACCGGATGCTGTTAAGATCGGAATGGTTTCTTCAGCAAAGCTTATAGAAATAATATCTGAACGTTTGCGATTCTACGAAGCAGAAAATATAGTTGTTGACCCGGTAATGGTTGCGACAAGCGGTGCACGTTTAATAAACGAAGACGCAATCAATGCTTTAAAAAATAATCTTTTTCCGATTGCANCTGTGTTAACTCCTAATATTCCTGAAGCAGAGGTATTAGCCGGAATTACGATCAAGTCATCCGACGATATGGTAGAAGCTGCTAAAATTATTGGAGATCAATATGATTGTGCTGTACTCTGTAAAGGCGGACATCAACTTAATGATGCCAATGATTTCTTGTATAGCAACGGTAAACAGGAGTGGTTTTATGGAAAAAGGATAGATAATCCGAATACTCATGGAACCGGCTGCACACTCTCAAGTGCAATNGCTTCCAACTTGGCTAAAGGACATGATCTTCATCAAGCAATCAGATTGGCAAAAGAATATATTTCTGATGCTTTAAATTCGATGTTGGATTTAGGAAAAGGTAGCGGTCCCCTGAATCATGCTTTTGCTATTAAATTTGAGGGCAGAAATGAATAAAGTAAAGAAAACATCAACCGTGCAAAATGGTTTAATTTGGTTTGGAGCGGGTGTTTCAATAGCAGAAATCGTTACAGGTACATATTATGCACCATTAGGTTTCAGCAAGGGTTTATTGGCGATTCTATTAGGACATCTAATTGGCTGTTTCTTGTTTTTCCTGGCAGGATTAATGGGAGGAAAAACCGGTCTCAGCGGGATGGGTAATGTTCAACTCAGTTTTGGCAAAATTGGTATGCTCTTTTTTGCTGTTATTAATATTTTCCAGCTTGTCGGTTGGACCGCAATCATGATCTTTCAAGGAGCTGAAGCAACCAATCAAGTATTCTCGGTCAATCCATGGGTTTGGAGTATTGTAATCGGCATCCTAATTCTTATCTGGATAATAATCGGTCTCAAAAATCTAGGTTGGCTCAATCATGTTGTTATGATTGCTCTATTCGCCCTAACAGTTGTATTATTCGTTTTAATAATGAAAAATAAAAGTTCCGGCGCTGTAAGCGGTGAGATGATGTCTTTTGGTGCAGCAGTTGAATTATCTGTAGCGATGCCTCTATCATGGCTGCCTTTAGTTTCTGATTACACGCGAGAAGCAGAGAAACCTCTTCAAGCAACTCTGGTCAGCACAATAACTTATGGACTTACAAGCATTTGGATGTACGTAATCGGGATGGGTGCAGCCATCCTAACAGGTGAAGGTAATGTTTCATTGATTATGGTTAGAGCAGGTTTAGGTATTGGCGCACTTATTATTTTGATTCTCTCTACGGTTACTACGACATTCCTTGATGTGTATAGCGCAGGGGTTTCAGCAGAGACATTGTCCGAAAAAATCAATGGTAAAACCATTGCCATTATCACTACAATTATCGGAACAGTCTTGGCTATTACAATTCCGCTTGGTAATATTGAACCTTTTTTATATTTGATCGGTTCATTCTTTGCCCCAATGATCGCTATTCTAATCGCTGACTTCTACATCCTCAAGCGTAACTCAAAAGACATTCACCTTGATTATACAAGTGCAATACTCTGGATAATAGGCTTTGTTATTTATCGTATTTTCATGAAAATAGATTTGCCTTTGGGCAGCACGCTGGCAGCAATCTTAATCATTCTTGTAATAACATTAATAGTGAGAAAAATTGAGGCATACTTTGTCAAGGTTAAGTAATTGGCATTTAGAAGCAAATTCAGCAAAAATTAAAAGATCCAAGTCGCAACTTGGATCTTTAAAATTATTGCTACTATTTTATTTTTGGGCTAAATTATTAAAAAATCTCATGAATTTTTCGCACAGCTACTATTTAACTTTCCTTCTAGCAATTGAGTCCGAAATAATCGCAATCGGCGCAAATAGCAAAGCCGCTATAGGCCAGATAAGCCAACTTCTCCCCCAATCATTTGTGATGAAACTATATCCCAGATAAATTGCCACAATTATCGGCCAATAAATCGAGCCGATTTTACCACTTACATTTTCTTTTTGTTTATTGCTTCTGGTATATTCACCTTCCTCAAGTAACTGTTCATACGAATTGTTCTTCATTACTGCTCTAAGAATAAAATTCACACCTATGGAAAGTATAACCAAGATTGCACCAACGCTGACCATCTGCATGTAATTCTCTTGCTCGCCAAAACCTATGGCAATAAATAGTGGTACTGTCGACAAGATACATAAAGTAATACCGATAATCAACTTAGTGGTATATCTATTCTCAAAAACTGCTTTCTTTTCTTTAACTAATCCGGTAACACCGTATTCTGTTTCGAAAGTCTCCTTCTCCAAAAATTCAAACTTCTTTAAACGCATACTGACCTTCATAATAAGTCCAATCCCTATCGCAGCCAGAATCATGATTGCAATTAGGCCGATTGCAGTTGCCAAGTATTCAGAAATATTAAAAACTTCATACTCACTCGCTCCAGTCAAAAGCAACAATGGAATGGGTGCTAATATCATCAATGAAACCGCTAACGAAAAAGGTCTGATCGATTGCTCTCTCAAAGACAAGAATTCTTGTGCATCTGCCAAAGATACTTTTTTGATATTAGTAATATCGGAATCAGAAGGAGAGTTTATCTCTACATATTCCTCGTCTTCAATTTCTTCTTTGATCAGATAATCCGTGGTAACACCGAAAATCTGACTCAATTGAAGTATTTTATCCAGTTCAGGGATAGATTGAGCACCTTCCCATTTTGACACTGATTGACGAGTAACATTTAAACGTTCAGCCAATTGTTCTTGTGACCAACCATTCTTCTTTCTTAAATTGATTATTTTATCTGCTAAGATCATTTTTTATTTTCCCCTTGTAACGATTTTTGATCTAACCGGTGATCTGATCTTAATATAACTTTTCCTCTAGTTGCTTACTATCTAGCGCAGCCGTCAATTAGGCAACTGCCAGTTGCAATGCCCTAGTATTAGGCATTCTCGTATATTGTACTCATTTTTTACAAATAATCGGTTTAATGCTTTTAGTATTTTAACAAATTATTGTTATGGATTATTTAAATATTCAATTCATTTTTTGTATTTCTAACCAATAAAATCTTTGTTAATTTATCTATTATTTAGCAACTGGCAATATTTGCAAGGTGCACTTGACAAAAACAATTGATAAAAGCAAGATATTCGTTAGGCGCACCTAATAAGAGAAAAATAGTAAGGAATAAAAATGAAAAGAATTACTTTGTCGAAATTAAAGCCCGGAATGAAATCAGTTATTACGGGGCTTCTAGCAAAAGGCGGCATACGCCGACGTTTACAGGATTTAGGATTTGTTGAAGGAAGTCATGTGGATTGTGTTGGGATAAGCCCTTTGGGAAACCCAACCGCCTATCGCATCAGCGGAACAGTTATTGCCTTACGATCTGAAGATGCAAGTCAGATCTTGATTCAAGAGGTTGATACTGATGTCTAAAAATCATTCAATTGTTAAGAACCAGTCGGTTACCAAGTTAGCAGTTGAGAAAAAATCTCAAGATGATAAAGTAATCGCTTTAGCGGGAAATCCCAATGTAGGTAAATCAACAGTATTCAATGCTTTAACCGGATTAAATCAACATACCGGCAATTGGCCCGGAAAGACTGTTGAGAATGCCCAAGGATATTATAATTATAATAATCAAAACTATGTTTTAGTTGATCTTCCCGGCAGTTATTCTTTAATGGCGCGCTCAGCTGAAGAAGAAGTTGCGCGTGACTTTATATGTTTCGGACAACCTGATGCAGTAATTGTTGTTTGCGATGCTACTTGTTTGATGCGTAATATTAATCTCGCATTACAAATCATTGAAACAGGAAAAAGAACTATCTTATGTGTAAATTTACTAGATGAAGCTGAACAACGACAAATTAAGGTAGATCTTGATTTGCTAAGTGAGCGTTTAGGAGTCCCGGTAGTGGGAACAATTGCTCGATCTAATCAGGGTTTAAATGATTTGATGGAAAGTGTGCAAACCACACTGCAAGCACCTCCACCCACAAATTTAATTGTCTATCCTGATTTTGTGGAAAAGGGTATTGAAACTCTGCTACCACGAATAGATTCTATAGTTGGTAATTATTTGGATGCACGTTGGGTTGCAGCAAGAATTTTAGACGGCGATCAAAATCTGTTCAATTCAATTGAGGAATATCTGGATTATGAATTAATCGAAGATCCTGAAATTCAGAGAATTTTAAAGGATTATCAGTTCAAACTTAAAGACAAACAAATAACTCAAATTGAATTAAAAGACACAATGGCGAAAACTTTTATCCAAGTTGCAAGTGTCCTTTGTCATGACGTTATAGAAGAACCACTTATAGCTAGTGACCAAAGAGATCGAAAGTTAGACAAACTATTTACCAGTAAGCTAACCGGATTTCCAATCATGTTGATCATCTTGCTTTTAATCTTCTGGTTCACTATTTCAGGTGCAAATGTTCCCTCTGATCTTTTGGCTAAAGTATTATTCGGTTTTGAAGATTGGTTGGCAAATGCTGCGATTTCGATTGGTATACCTTCTCTTATCATAGATTTGTTAATCCATGGTGTCTTCAATGTAATTGCCTGGGTTGTCAGTGTAATGTTACCACCCATGGCGATATTTTTTCCTCTCTTCACACTATTAGAAGACTTCGGTTATTTACCCAGAGTCGCTTTTAATTTGGATCGTTTTTTTCAAGGATGTGATGCATGTGGTAAGCAAGCACTCACTATGTGTATGGGCTTCGGTTGCAATGCCGTAGGTGTAACCGGAAGTCGAATCATTGATTCTCCTCGAGAACGCTTAATCGCTATTATCACCAACAATTTTGTGCCCTGTAATGGACGTTTTCCTATTCTGATCTCTATAATTAGTATTTTTCTTGTAGGCTCCAACTCAGGTTTTAGCAAAAGTTTTCTAGGAGCTTTAATTCTAGTTTTAGTAATTATTTTTGGCGTCGGGATGACTTTGCTCGTTTCTAAGCTGCTTTCAAAAACTGTGCTTAAAGGGATACCATCATCTTTTACCCTTGAACTACCTCCATACAGAAAACCTCAAATCGGAAAAGTTATTGTTAGAAGTATTTTCGACCGTACTTTGAAAGTATTAGGTCGGGCAATAATTGCAGCTGCACCGGCAGGCTTAATTATTTGGCTGTTAAATAATGTTCAATCAGGCGATACCACACTATTATACACAATTACCGATTTTCTAAACCCATTTGGTAAGGCTTTGGGAATGGACGGGGTAATTTTAGTCGGATTCATACTCGGTTTACCGGCTAATGAAATTGTGATGCCAATTATTATCATGACTTATCTAGCGCGAGGAGGACTCTTGGAATTAGAAGGAGCAGCTCTGGGTCAACTCTTGATCCAAAACGGTTGGACTTTGACCACAGCTATCAGTACCCTATTATTCACCTTAATGCACTGGCCTTGTTCCACAACTTTACTGACTATCAGAAAGGAAACTCAAAGTTGGAAATGGACAATTATCTCATTTTTAGTCCCTAGTGTTGCCGGTATTGCAATTACTTTTTTATTTAACAGCTTAGTTCGGATATTCATTTAAATGATTAATGAGATATTATGCCAAAAAATAAACAGTTCCGGCCACTACCGGAACTGTTCAAACATTGGAGGAGAAAAGTATGAATAAGAAATAACTTACTCTCAACTCCAATTATGCACATTATTATTGTCTAAACTAAAACGTAAATGTAACAAAATTAAAAACAAATAGTCTAAGAAGGACTAGTTGTAAAATTAATAAAGGATAAAACATTAAGGTAATTCAGTTATGGAATCTAAATTGGCCAAATCAGATAGGTCTTGATCTTTAATCAAAAAACCACCCTCCCCTGCCATGGATATTCTTAGCACTACATCATTATATGCCTTGTTTGTCTCATTTAGATCTATATTCATAACATCTGCTCTGGTTTTACAATAAGTTTCAAAAATATCTACTGCATCTTCTTTTGATAAATCACCGGCACTGATAATATCTACATATGAATTTCTAATCCGAGAAATTGCAAAGCCTTCATTAAAATCAAGTGCCTCATTATAGGATTGTTCACTCAATTCAGTCTTAAGCCGATCTGTAATCTCAACTCTTTGATTATCTCGCCTAATAGTCTGAGGTAAAGTAATTAATAAAAACAATCCTGCGATAACAGCAACGATTGCTACAACTGACAAAATTTGCTTTTTAGTTAAATTAATATCGGGCAATTGTTTTGATTCTACTGCATATTTAGGTTTTGCCTTAGCTTTGGCTTTCTTTTCACGTTTTTCAACCTGTTGATTAAGATTAGCATTTATTTTTGACTGCTGAGGATTAATCTCTTCACCTGTATATTCAGGTTGTTCCTCATTAGGAAATTCAAAATCTTCCGGATGTTTAATAATATCCAGAGCTTCTTCGGTCGGAAAAACACAATCACAAAACAGACAATGACAATTATCTTGTTTCGGATCAACATATACTATTGATCCACAATTTTTACACATTCCTTCTTGCATCAATTACCTCATTTAGCTTAACTTGTTCAGTTCATTTATTATAATCTATGCTATTATAGATACCATATTATTAATTTTCAAGTTATTTCATTTGCATTTGTTATTGTTAAGTAATTTTGGTGATATTTTTGTGATTACGGAAAGCAAATCTTCTTTTGATATTTATTTTATGGAACAAGCTTTAGTTGAAGCTGATTTGGCTGAAAAAAATGGTGATGTACCTGTTGGTGCACTGATTGTAAAAAATGGAAAAACATTAGCTCGTGCCCACAATATGCGCGAAGTTTTAGGTGACGTTACCGCACATGCCGAAATCATTGCAATTCGAAAAGCTGCTCAAGCAATAGGTAGTTGGCTGCTTGAAGATTGTGAATTATATGTTACACTTGAACCTTGCATAATGTGTTTTGGAGCTATTATTCAAGCAAGAATAGCTCAAGTATATTTCGGAGCTTTTGATCCAAAAACAGGTGCTTGCGGCTCCTTAAAAGAGCTGGCAGGATTAAGCAATTCCAGCATTAATCACCATACTAAGTTTCAAGGTGGTATATTAAAAGAAAGATGTTCAAATAAGTTGAAACATTTTTTTCAAAAGAAGCGTAATTCTGCTAAACTAAAAAACAATATAGTCACAGGGGGTAAAGAGAATGAGCAATAAAATAAAAAAATCTAATAAAAACGCTAAAACAAAAACTGAAGTATCTTTACCCGGAAAAAGAACTTTAGCCGGAAGATTTTTTTCTTGGTTCGGAATGACTGTTGCAAGAATGTGTGCCAATATCACTTATATCGGACAAGAAAATATTCCTCAAGAAATTCCTTATGTGATAACACCCAATCACCAAACATATGTTGACGGATTATTGGTTGGTAAAGGATTACCTAAAGAACATTTCGAGAAATTCTCAGCATTGATCGGTTCAGATTTAAAATCAAAACACGGTCTAATGGGTAAATTAATTGTACCTGTTTCTCGTGGCGTTGAAGTTGATCGTTACGGTAATCCGGTACGCGGTCTTGTCATGGCTAGACGTGCCTGCAGAGCGGGTAATATTTTAATNGTCCATCCTGAAGGTACCAGGACACATGACGGCCTGGTGGCACCTTTACAAAATGGGGCAGCTTACATTGCTATAGCAAGTAAAGTACCACTGGTGCCCGTCTACATTGAGGGAGGTTTTGAAGCATATTCACGATATGATAAAAGACCTCGTTTCAGAAATCCTATAACCGGTAAGAAATTTGAAGTGAATATTATCTTTGGTGCTCCTTTATTACCTGAAAACTACTCTTCTTCTGATGAAATGACTGAAGCTATAGCAACCTGGCTCAAAGAACAGGAAACAGCATATCTAGCAAAAAACAAGGGAAACTTGCACAAATTACCTGAAGAAGCACTTAAATATATAAATAAGCAAAAGAAAGAATCAATAAATTCTAAAGCCTAGTATTTTGCTTAATCCAGCAAAGATGAAATTATCCCTAGATGTCCCTGATGAATCCGAAAGCTAATATCAGTTCCTTGTTCAGTGTATTCAATATTGTCAATGTAAGCTACATTACGCAATTCAGAAACTATCTGACTTTGATCAAACGGGATCACTAAGTGAAATGGGAGCATTTGAGATTTAGGAATCTCAACCAGAGCTTCTTTTAATTCAGCGATTCCTGTTCCCTGACGCGCAGAAACAAAAGCTTGAATCTCAGAATGGCGATTTGTCTCTTTTATTTGATCGATAACCTGTTGATCCACCAGATCAATTTTATTAAAAACATGAATTCTAGGTTTAGTATCCGCTTCTAAGTTTTCCAATTGTCTTTCAACCGTATCCATCTGACTTTCAAATTCAGGATCTGAAATATCTGTTACTTCAACGATGAAATCAGCATAACTTACTTCCTCCAGTGTTGACTGAAATGCTTCAACCAATTGATGAGGTAATTTTCTAATAAATCCAACTGTATCAATTAATAATATAGGAATGTCCGAATCTTTAATTCTTCTGGCAGTCGGATCCAGAGTNGCGAATACCTGATCCATAGTATGTAGATCAGATTCACAAAGTGCATTCATCAAAGTGGACTTTCCTGCATTGGTATAACCAACGATCGCACCCGTGATCAGTTGATTTCTTTCTCTGTTTTCTCTGGTTAATTTTCTCCGTTTATGCAATTCTTTAAGATTTTTCTTTAAAGTTTTAATTCTTCTTTGAATATGTCGGCGATCAGTCTCGAGCTGAGTTTCACCAGGACCTCTGGTACCAATACCCCCGCCCAAACGCGACAATGCCAATCCCGCGCCGACCAATCTAGTCGCGCGATCATTCAATTGTGCTATTTCGACCTGAAGACGACCCTCCATAGTCGTTGCTCTGAGAGCAAAAATATCTAGAATAATTAAGGTTCGATCCAAAATTTTTAGTCCGGTTAATTCAGAAATATTTCTCATCTGAGAGCCGCTTAAATTTAAGTCTAAAACCAGAGTGTCCGCTTCTAAAGCATCCGCAAGTTCCGCTAATTCATTTAATTTTCCTTGTCCGGCAGCATATGTAGGATCAAACTTTGATCTGGCTTGAAGTGATTCTCCAACTACTTCAAGACCCGCTGCCTCAGTTAACTCTGAAAGTTCTCGTAATGAATATTCAGCAGATTCCTTGGTTCCTTCTTCCGATGTTAAATAGACACCTAATAAGAGAGCTTTATTATTTTCTTGCAACTACTCTGCCCTTTCATATGTATTTGTATTTTGGATAACTGCATTGAATTTATCTAAGATATCTA
>JGI24710J26742_10000176_pt1 | contig 58665 bp, 46 predicted proteins | sample BioPla2DNA2_FD_26742 | JGI IMG/M metagenome (IMG submission 26742) | reverse complement strand
TCCTTTGTTCTTTTTGCATGATTCTGATAGCTTTTTAAACAATGAATCGGTCTTTCCCAATTCCTCAAAATCATCTATAGCAGTAAGAGGCATATCAAACTGCGTATATGTTAATTTCTTACCGCCTGGGATATTAGGTAGGTTCAAGGTAGCATCAACAATACTATCAATACCACCAATGTGAGTAACCATTACAGCAGGCTCTATTAATTTCTTAGATGCTAAATCAATTGCTTCTATCAGATCATCTGTATTACCACCTGTTGTACCAAGAATATGGGTACTTGTGTAATGAACATTGTATAAATTAATCTCTGCTTTAAACTGATTATCAGTTGGTCCTGCAAAAAAGTTCATACATCCATCAAAGGCAAGAAGCTCATCTCCCATTTCTGCTACATCTCGATATGGAATATATACAAAGACATCATCATATCCATGTCCATTAGTTATTGCCTTTAACTCAGCAACAGGATCAGCCATCTTGTCAGTATTAACATATACTAATTCTATACCCTTCTTGGCTGCTAGCTCTTCTGATATGACTTCTTTAGCCCTTTCAATCTTATCATCACTAATGTCAGTAACAACTATTCGCTTAGGCTTATTCTCAATATATAAACCGTAGCTAACTGCCCCTAATCCCATAGGTCCACAGCCACCCATGATAAGTATATTACCACCAGCCTTAGTGCCCATAGAATGATTGTAGTTTTGCTTATTGGTATGATAATTAGCATGATAGCCACCGATGATGCAGCTCATTGGCTCACCAAGGGATGCCTCAAAATAGCTTTCTCCATCATAATTCAAAAGACAACCTAGCTCCATTACTTCAGGTGGTATAATACAATATGTACAAGCACCACCAAAATATTCATAGGAATAGCCAGGAGAGGCTAAGCTTCCTTTATAATTAAGGGCTGGCTGCTGAGCAAACTTCTGCCCAGGCTTAAACTGATCAGCCCACTTAGCTCCAACCTTAACTATATCCCCTGCAAATTCATGTCCAAGAATGATGGGATTAGTATCAACATTTTGAGGACAACGTTTATGGTCCTTACCCTGCTTTACTAATTTATATGTTGACATACATATACTATCACTAATCACTTTAACTAGAATCTCATCATCCTTGATCTCAGGTAGTTCAAATTCTTCCAAACGTATATCGTCTTTTCCGTATAATCTAACAGCTTTTGTTTTCATAATGCCTCCATTTCATTCTCTATTCGTGGTTACAATAATAATTAGCTTTATCTTGCTATATATATTAATTATATTCTTAATCCTCATCTAGCCTTCTATATATTTATTAGGTCCACCTTATTAAGTAATTCATCTACCAGCTGTCTACTGGGGGGTTTAGTTCCCTTGGTGGTTACAGCTCCTGCAGATGTGGCCATACCTAATCTGACACAGTCCATGAAATCTAGTCCCTTATCTATACCATATGAAATCGCAGCAACCATAGCATCTCCAGCTCCAACAGTTGAATGGGCTTCAACCTTAAGACCAGGACATCTGAGCCTTTGATCACCCTTTAAAAACATTGCACCCATTTGCCCAAGGGATATGGCCACGGTCTCAATCCCCATATTCAAAAGCCTTCCTCCCATGTCAGCCAATTCCTCTTCATTAGCTCGATAATCCATATTGTAATATCCTTCTAGCTCTGTACGATTAGGCTTAATGATATCAGGCTTTGCTTCTAGAGAATTGACAAATAAATCACCATCTGCATCAAGAAATACCTTTGCTCCTTTTTCCTTAATCATGGAGATCAGAGTTTTATATATGGTTTTATCCATTCCACCTGGAATACTTCCAGATATGACAAACAAGGTATCTTCATTAGCATAGCCTAAGAGCTTATCTACAAGTAAATCCATTTCCTGTCTACTGATTACAGGACCAGGTTCATTCAGCTCTGTTACCAGACCATTACCTTCAACAATCTTAAGATTTGTTCGAGTCTCTCCCTCAACATGAACAAAATCTGATTGGATTCCAAGTAAGCTAAGAGCCTTTTCTATATGAGCTCCAGTACTTCCACCAACAAAGCCAGTGGCAATTGACTCGCCACCTAGCTCCTTAATAGTCTTTGAAACATTGATTCCTTTTCCTCCAGCATCAGAAATCACATTAGTAAGGCGATTCAATCCACCTACTTGTAAATCATTAATATCTACTGTTTTATCTATAGCTGGATTCATGGTTACAGTAATAATCAATTTTATCTTTCCTTTCCAACAAAAAGATTATAAATAGTATCTACATCACTTTTTAATAGCTTAGCAACTTCTTCTGGAGTAGATAGCTTATCAGCTATATTAGCTAAAATATCTAGGTGCTCATCTCCAAGACCTGCGATTCCAATTACAACATTAACATTATCCTCTCCCCAGGATGTACCCTCTGGAAATACCATAACAGCAATTCCAGATTTCTTAATTGTCTTCTTGGATTCCTCAATCCCATGGGGTATGGCAATTCCATTGCCAATATTGGTTGAAAATGATTCCTCTCTCCTAATCATTGCTTTAGTATAATCTGAATCAACATATCCACTTTCATATAACAGTGCACCAATCTCATTGATTACATGGTTTTTCTCTTTTGACTTACAATTGATTAATATATTTTTCTTCTGAAGCATAGGCATATTAGTAGCTTCCTCTCCTTTTCTTTTAAAAAACATATCTGCACTCCTTAATCTGTCATCTTTGTAAGCTTTATAAGCTTATTATAGTCTCTGCATAGGTCCATTATCAATTTAAACAAATGTTAGTTTGACACCATCTATTAGGGACATTATTAAAGAATTATTATACCGTATCAAGATATTGACTAAAATATTTTTTTAATAATATAGTAAGGAAATTCTGTATTTTCTCCTTATCCCCAGTTAGAATAGTTTTTAAAAATTCATCAGTTTCTACTAGACTTCCACTTAAGTATCCTAGTATATTACGATTCTCTTCCATATGATCATCCTCAGGTAGGAGCATAATGATTATTCCATGAATTGATTTAAAATAAGGATCTTCAAATGCTCCTAGGTCCTTGGTTACACATACTGAAAAGCTAGGCCCTATAACCCCTTTTGTACGGGTATGTAGAAGAGCAAAATCCATCTCAGGAATAATCTGAGTTGCAATCATCTCCCTACGTCTAATATCCTCTTGTATGATATTACGCTTACTATTATAAGGGGACAGCTTCTCTGTTATAGCCACCAGAAGCTCATCAAAGCTAATATCATTATCCACCTTCATACACTGAAAATTCTGTATAATATCCTTTATCTGATCGATAACAAAGTTAATGCTTTCTAGCTGTTTAGAAAAATCCACCTTAATATTCTGCTTCTTTGCTACCCTTTCATAATATCTTACCTTACCATCTATTTGCTCAAGATCCTGTTCCACAAGTAAAGGATTCACCCTTAAGATATCTGACTTAACATCATCAAGATTGATGCTCGATATTAAGAAATCAACATTATCTAAAACCTTAGGGGTCAAGTCTTCTTTACCATAGGTTACAAGCTCTGCTCTTTCCTTCAAAAAATGCTTAAGCTTGGAAAGCATAAGTCTTGAAATTCCTATACCACTAGCACATACTATTCCAATATCCACTTTTCTTTTACTTTCCTTTTGGTTTTCCAATCGGAAGATGGCTGCTCCAAAATGAATGGCTAAAAACCCAATCTCTGCATCTGGGACCCTATAACCATATCTTTCTTCGATAAGCCTTCCTAAGTTTTTACATTTGTTATAAATCTCGGGATAGCTTTCTTTGATCTGCTTAAGTAAGGGGTTGGATATGTTCATATGATTTCTTAGTCTTATGAAGGTTGGTTGAAGATGGGCTAATAAACCAATAATAAATTCATCATCTTGTTTTAATTCATAGGCATAATTATCATCATAAATATCAATCATCCCATTAATAAAGCTTAATATCTCATCTCTTTCAGACTGGCTTTCAATCTCCGTCCCTATCTGAGTAGCATATTGTAGCTTTGAACCCTTGATATGCAAACATATATAAGCAATCTCAATATCAGGGATCTCTATCTGAAATTCTTCCTCTAGGGAATTAACAATACGAAGGGCTAAGTCATAGTCATCATCATCCTGGAATCGATTTATTAATTCCTCATTATTTTCAATAATCTCGTTTTGCAAAATTCTATTGATTGCAATAGTAACATGCAAAATCAAACCAATATAAGAATTCTCAGTCAATCTTAGAATTCTTTTATCCTTAATACTAAGAAAACAAGTTACTACTCCTTTTAATATCTCATCATTCAATAGATTGTAGAAATTATCTTCTTTATTACCAATTACATCAAAAATAGTTCTCTCTTTTTCATTGAAAAGGTTAGTTATCATCATGCTACCGATGTTCTCATCAATAAACTTACGGACAGCCTTACGATAATCTTTTTCACTACCCTCAAGGGCTACTCCATATCCTTGCTTTCTAATTATTTTCAAATTAAAGCTTTCAAACCAACCTTCAATTGCTTCCATATCATTACTGATGGTGGCTTCACTTACTCCAAGAATATTACTATAATAATACAGCTTCTTTGGATTACAATCCTTTAATATCTCTAATATAAGTCTTTTTCTTCTTTCATCCTTATCATAGGATTCTAATACATCCTCTTCCTGTAATACTGTGTATAGCCTTTCTTTATCAGCATCATCACCCTCTAGCCATATACCCATTCCTGTTTTAGATTGAACCCGAACAGCAAAATCACTCAAATAGGAATCTGTATATTCCAACTCCCTTTGAACAGTTCTTTTGCTCACTTTTATTTTGTCTGCAAGGTTTTTTACAGATATAATTGTATCCTCTTTTAGCATAATAAGTAGTATTTGTCTAAGACGGGGTGAGAAACCCATAATCTAGCACCTCCTGAAACATAATTCATACATTTACACAATTAGCCTATAGATACATAATACAAAACATTATTTAATTGCAACATAGTCTAGCTCGATTAAAGTTTATGATGTGAAAATTAATGAAGTCCTTTATAGGATTGTTTATGCACAATAAGGAGAGGATTACTCCCCTCCTTAATGTACAGGATTTTTAATTCTATTTCAATTGATCTACGATCTCATCATACTCTGGAGCATTCAAGAAGTTTTTGATTAATACAAGCTGGGCCTCTGGATTACTGTGAGCTGCTCTTTCCTTAAGCTCTTCATGAGTTACAACAATCTGAGCATCTGCTGGTATAGAGGAAACAGAAGAATGTACCACTTCCACACTATCTAATCCAGCTGCTTTCAGCTTTTTGCGAAGTACAGTTGCCCCCATAGCACTTGAACCCATTCCTGCATCACATGCAAAAACTATCTTATTTATAAGACCACTTGCTACAGTTGCTGCTGTTTCTTTTAATTGTCCTTTGGATTCTAATTTCATATCTCTAACCTTATCCTTAGCCTCATCAAGATCTTTATCTTTACCAAAAGCCTTAAGTAAAGGAACTCCTACTACAAAGGATACTGCTGCTGCTACAATAACACTTGCTAAAACTGCGAGATATGAACCCTTTGGTGTCATTGCCAATACTGCAAGGATACTACCAGGAGAAGCTGGTGCTATTAATCCACCACCTAGTAATGTAAGAGTGAATACACCACTTGCTCCACCTGCTATTGCAGCTAATATCATAACAGGGTTCATCAGGATATATGGGAAATATATCTCATGGATACCACCAAAGAAATGAATTATTACAGCACCAGGAGCTGAACTCTTAGCGCTTCCCTTACCTGCTACTAGATATGCCAAAAGAATACCTAGACCAGGACCAGGATTAGCTTCAAGCAAGAAGAATATGGACTTTCCAACTTCACTAGCCTGTTCTATTCCCATTGGGGATAAAATTCCGTGATTAATTGCATTGTTTAAGAATAATACTTTAGCAGGTTCAATAAATATACTTGCTAATGGAAGTAAATTATTATCAACGAAGAGGCCTACACCAGCTGCTAATCCATCGTTTAAAACCAGAACAGCAGGACCGATAAACTTGAATGCAAGAATAGCTAATATTGCACCAAAGATACCAATCGAAAAGTTTTGAACTAACATCTCAAAACCAGCTGGAATCTTGCTTTCTATTGCCTTGTCATACTTTTTGTATATCCAAGCACTTAAAGGTCCCATAAGCATAGCACCAAGTATCATTGGAATATCTGCACCTACGATGATACCCATTGCTCCGATAACACCGATTACTCCACCCTTTACTCCATAGACAACATTACCACCGGTATAGGCGATAAGAATAGGAATCAGATATTTAAGCATTGGATCAACCATCTTAACTAATTCTTCATTAGGAGCCCATCCTGTCCCTATAAATAACGCTGTAATTAACCCCCAGGCAATGAACGCTCCAAGATTAGGCATAACCATACTACTTAGAAATCTTCCTACAACTTGAATCTTTTCCTTCATTTTTTACCCTCTCTCTTTAAATTTAATTTATGAAGATATGATTGGCCAATCACCTTCTACTGATGATTTTATTATAGTTCCTATCCATACCAATTATCAATACAAACTAAAATCAATTTGTCACTAATAAATAATGACATGATTGAAAAGTGGGGTTTATATGGCGAATGTGCCAAGGGGACGGAGTTAGTGACACACTTGTCATTGTGTCACTAACCCCGTCCCCTTGTCACCCCCGCACCGTCATTGTGCCAGCTTTTCCGGAGATTCTTGTACTTAATTTACGATAATAAAAATATTTCATCAAAATCATTTACATACCTGTTATAAAATGCTACTTTATTATTACATCTATTCCTCACATTCATTGAATGGAGGATTCTTATGACTCGTATTAAGAAAATCTTACTTTCAGCCTTTTTATGTTTTATGTTCACATTTCTAATAACTACAACCCATACAAAATACGCAGAAGCATCTAGTTCTATCTCCCTTGTATTCTTATCAAGCTACAAAAAAACCGTAAATATCGGTGACCAGTTCTATATCATAGCTGTTACCACTAACGGCAAATTGCCAAAGTGGACCAGCAGTAGCTCTAAAATAGCATCAGTAAATTCATACGGAAAGGTAACAGCAAAAAAAGATGGTGTTGCCACTATTACTGCCAAGATTAATAAGGGAGAAGCCTCCTGTAAGGTTACTGTTAAAAAAACTAAAGTCACCATAAGTAACTCTAGTAAATCTATTGAGCGAGGGGAAAGCTTTACCCTCTCTGCTTCCACCTCTAATAACTCGGCTGTCACTTGGAAAAGCAGTCACAAAAGCATCGCCAACGTTGATGATAATGGCCTTGTAACTGGGCTAAAACCAGGTGAGACTACCATTACAGCCACTTCAAACGGCAGCAAAGCAAGCTGTAAGGTCAAGGTCAGATATCCAACCGTCAAATTAGACCGTAAAAAAGTAACTCTATATAGAGGCCAAAGTACAAAGCTTACAGCAGATGTATCATCAGGAGTCAGCCCCACTTGGAAATCCAACAAAAAAAGTGTTGCTATAATCAATCCCGACGGTACGGTTACGGCTATCAAGAATGGGACTGCCACTATAACAGCTACTGTGGACAAGGTATCGACAACCTGTGAGATTATTGTTAAAAAGCCTGACATATCCTTAAGTTCTGATGANCTTTCTATCAAGGTAGGAAACGTATCCAGGTTAAGCGCTAAGGTATCCTCAGGTAATACTCCAGTATGGTCAACCAGTAATTCTAATGTTGCTACTGTAGATTCTCAAGGTAGAATTACCGGTATTAAAAAAGGAAGAGCCTACATCTATGCAAAGGAGGATGGAACCAAGGTTCGATGTACTGTATATGTAACTGATTAACTAATCACATGTGAGGAATAGATAGTTGAAAATGGTCTCTAATCCAAGACTCTCTGCCATAAGTATTCATTTTTTAGTAGCTATCAACTTCAATTCTGCCATAGGTGCTCAAGTAGTTGTTACTGATACCCGCAATGTAAACTGGTACTCCAACTTCGTAGTCTTCGTTATTTATAGACACTCCAACGTTTCTTGAGATTATATGCATTTGAACAGGTTCATCTAGAAGGTTTAAACAATTAGTTTGAAAAAGCTCCAAACTATATTTTAAGCTTTGTTCTTGAGTTATATTACAGTTTTTCCCTTTAATCATTAATAGTAGGGATTCGTTGACGGTACAATTAATTGTAGACTCACTATCTTCTCCGGGATAATATCGAAAACCAACCACTTCATATACTGCTATTTCGCCACCTGTTCTTTTCCCGATTATTCTCATTCTTTATTCTCCTTTTTTGCTATAATGATAGCATAAATCTTTTGTTTATCTATAGCCTATACATCTCCAATACAATTACTATTAAGGTGATGGCAAATCCCATACACATAGTAATGATATATGATGTCTTCTGTGATTTACCACTTGTTAGCTGTGGCCATCCCCTATAGAGTTGTATTGTATATCCTATAGGTGCTAGTGCTAATATTATAGCAGCAATTACATTGATTATCAAAGATGAGCGAGGCACTAATGACATCATCTTATTTGCTACAAGCATGATATCAACCACTAATAGTAAGACACCCGTGCAAAGTATGATTTCATATTTTTTAAATGAATCATGTGTTTTCCCGCTTCTCTTAGCCTTCCTTATTATAAACCTTATAAAGCTTACCAGAAGAAGAACTATACTCCAAAGTATAGCTATTATGAATAATATGAGGGCTATTACTATGGCCCATAGGTCACCATCTGCTTCTAATGTTTCTCCATAACTGGATGATAGTTTCTTTATTCCATTATTAGAATACCTTGCCATTCTATCGAATTTCATTGAATCTAGTTCATGGGTGATAATAAAAGTATCTGGAGCAATTTGCCTAGCATTGATTTTAGCTAGTCCAAAAAGGCTGGCACTTAAGTCTCCCTCTCCATCATCTAAATATGGTTCGATACTAAGAATTGTATACATTTTTCCTATTCCTTTACGGATTCCTCGGGCAGAAAAGTAAACTCCTTCTATTTCTGATATGCTACTTCTTCCCTCTTCATAGGCCATAGCACCTATGTCACCAAATATCATTGGTGGAATACCGTAGTTGTATGTACACTCATTCCCTTGATTTGTCATGATCACTGTACCCACAGATGAAACAGGGTCAAAAAGCAGATATGTGGAATACATATTAGTGTTTCCACCATGTCCAAGGGCCTGCACATTATATTCATGGGACCATAAACCATGGTTTATATAATCAACTTCGGTATCTGGGTACTTTAATGATGGTGAAAGCATTTCTCTTAAGGTATCTTGGCTCTGGAATAACACCTTACTACCATCACTGTTTGGTAGTAAGGCCTTAGCAAATTTTACAATGTCAGCTAAGGTTCCTGCAGCTGAACCTGCAGGATATATATTTAGATAAAAAAGCCCATTTTTCTTCGGTACTAGCTCATGTGTATAACCTTGGTTCTCAAGTAACCTTGATTTAACCCAGAAATTATTAGAGTATTTTGGATCCAGTCCAGTATTCTTCATCTCTAATGGATTAAATATGTGCTCCTGTACATATTCATAAAAGGGCTGACCAGTTATTCTCTCAACAATATATCCAGCTAGGGCTACACTCCAATTAGAATATGAGCATATTTCCCCAGGCTTGTTAATCTGGTAAGGCTCCATTATCTTCAGAGCTTCCTCTAAAGATATTATCTTGCTTTCATCCTCAGCACACATCTGAAAGATTGCATCCTCAAACCCAGCATTATGATTCATTAAATTAAGCATGGTAATTGGTTCATCATACTTTAGCTTTGTAAAAAATCCTTCTGGTAGATATTCCTTAACATCTGCCTCTAAATCGATTAGACCTTCCTCCCAAAGTTGCATAACACTTACCCATGTTAAGAGCTTGCTTATAGAACCCCATTCATAAACAGTCTCATCATCAGCTTTTAAACCATCTTCAATATTAGCATAGCCATATGCTGTTTTATATATGGTTTCCTCCCCTCGAAATACTGCTATGGAAACAGCTGCTGTAGTGTCTTTATTAGCTTCTATGTAGTCTTCAATCACCTTGCCTATCTCGGAATCTTTTGTTCCAGATGGTAAGATTTCTTCACTAGCAAGGGCTTCACTAGGAATAATTAATAAAGACAGCATAATAATAAATGCAATAAGCTTTCGATATCTCATAAAAATCTCCTTTTCATCAATTTATCTTTATCTTATTTATATATAGCTTTTATTATAACTTAACACATTTTCATTACTTCATTAGCTGTTTCCAATCTGGTCTAGCAGATACAACAAGGGCTAATCACAATATGTTAAGGAGTTTCATATATTCATATGCGATAATTCCATGACCTGTCTGTGTCGGATGTACACCGTCTGCTGCTATTTTCTCTTTCTGTATTCCTTTGCTAATATAGCTGTGTAGTATTCCTTCCACTGGCAAATAATAATCTGCATACTCCTGAGCAAGATCCCGAACTGCCCGTATAATTGGATCAAGTGTATCATACCATTGTTTTCTGTCTTCCAGGGTGTCCAGTACATAGGGCTCAAGTATCATAATTTTTGTATCTGGACACTCTCTCTTAATGGAACTTAACACCTTCCTATAATTTGCTTTGAATTGCTCCGTGCTGGTCGGATCATTACTATCAAACTTTCTCCAAACATCATTAATTCCTATCATAATTGAAATAAAGTCCGGACGAATGTCCCTGATGTCTTTCTCATACCTATCTAATAAATCCTTCGATCTATCTCCGGATATTGCTTTATTAATAAAGGTTACTTTATGTTCCGGAAATAGATTGTTATAAATTTCAACAATTTTATTGGCATAGCCATTGCCTAAACTTTTCTCATCCTCTCTATTTCTACCACAATCTGTAATCGAATCTCCCTGAAACAGAACAACCTGCCCATCTTTCCAAAAACGTTCCATTCTTTCCATCCCTTTCTAGAATTAATATATTTATTATAGTAATAAGCCTAAACAACAAGGGAGTCAAGATCTCAACTCCCCGAGTTGTTCAATCCCTATATTACATTTATAGCTAATCCTATAGGGTATTGCAATGAGTAATATCTCTACTAATCCTCTTTTTCAGAAAATCATACCTCTCTTCTTTTGTCTTGAAAAAAAAGCTTAATATATTTCAAACGAATATAACCTTATAAATTAACATTGTACAGTATTATTAGACTTCCCTCAACAATTATTTTCCATAATGAGTAAAACATATTGGAAAAATCTAAGAATAGTAGCCCCATGAGTGAGTCATATATTCGACTAGAATATATACATAAATAATTTAGCAACATTACAGATAAAAAAGAAAGCCTAAGATACGCCAGCAACATAGCACATGTCCCCCACAATAAAAGGAAAAGAGGAGGAGTCCTCTTTTCCTTTTATTATGTTTATCTTAGACAAAAACTTTTGATCCTGCTTCCCTGAGTTAATAATACTTATGTATGTCTTTTCAGGTCATGCTTAACCACTACTTATAATTTAATCATTTACAATAATTTGGAAATACTTATAATCGCAATAACTGGCATCTAAAATAATAATCGTCGTATCACCATAATAGGTGGTATCTCGATAATAATGCATCAACTCAGGTAAATCACCGTTGGGGAATTGTTCTCCCTCCAAATTATAGCATGCAAACGGACTAGATAATAAGGTAAATTCTTTTAATAAATATGTATAAGGAGCATTATATGAAATACTTACCTTAGGTATCTTTCTTACAATTTTATTCTGACTCAAATCACAGACTTCATAAGAAGCAACCCCACTATTCTTCTCTTCTTCATTTTCAAGGAGAATGTAATTATCAAAACCTGTATTATTAACAACGTAGTTCGTATAAAAAAATTCACGCTTGGAAACTCTGCTATTGTTCGTATGAAATAAAAACCATCCCTCTCTTAGAACAAATTTATCAGGATCTGCTTCAGTAGGCATAAGTTTTATTTTTTTATCACTTAACTCAACTAAAACTTCACCCTTTCCATTAATCAATCCATACTGCTCGTCATAGTTTGCAACAATAATATGATCTTTATCTAAGGGGAGAAGATAATCGTATCTTCCCGGTTCAATAATAATATTCAAGTCGTAATCAATCAAAGATGATGTGATATCATAATTCGAATCTCCAATATCTAACACCTTATAAACTGCGATATAATCATCTGTGAGACCTATACCGGTTAAATCAGGAAATAGCTTTAAAAGATCACCGCCTTCCACAACGGTTTCAAAATTTTTGTTTTTAATAGAGCTCTGATCTAAATCCTCTGGATAACAATTGTTATATAGGCCATACTTTTCGGTACGATCAAAGATTAGACAATAATAATCATTAAAGTTTTCAAAATGCGTATCAATTGCATCACTATATTCATAATTCTCTTCTGTTTCATGGATTGTATAATTCTCATCAATGTGACCGGTTTTATCTATATAGTAATACTGGTTGGAACCTGGTTTTCGAACCTCAGCATAGCCATCATTGAACCCATTAATCGAATTATACTGAGCTTCTAGGACAACGTTACCTGCTAAGTCACAGAAGCCCCAAAGCTCTGTTTCTGGATTTTGAAAACCAAGGAGTCCTTCACCCCAATCCTTTGTCACTTCCCAGGGAAAATCAAGCCTCTTTATGGTAATTGATTTATTTTGCTTTGTTTGTGTCTCACTATCAGTGGCATCAGACTCTTCTATTGTAGATTTATCCTCCTCTATGGCCGGTGTTATTGTGTCGTTTTCTTCCATAAAGACTGATGGATCCTCGTCTTCTTGTTCCATTACCTTCTTCTCTGCGTCAGATGTCTCATTCATATTAACCTTTGAAGTGCTTGAGCAAGCCACTAATAATAACATGAATGATAAAATAGTTATTAAAGTACCTCTTCTTTTCATCATGTGTCATTCTCCTGTCCATTATAATGTCTTAAAGGATTATTATAGCATAATTATATAAATCTACTAGCTCGTAAATCGGGTTCTCTTATAATTAATTCCATCATTCTCTATACCATTTTCATGATTTAAAACAAGCTGTGTTGTCTTCAACGAAAACATAGCTCCATATACAATAATACTATAATTGTAAATAATACAGTTATGATCTATATTAAAATCAGGATATTTTTTTCAACCAAACATTTTGCCAATGTAAGTTGTATTATAAGTAGAAGGATAAATAAATTACAAATATACTCGAGTACATAAAAATTTTAAGGAGGACATATTCATGAACACAACATCAATTGCCGGCTCCAATAAAGAAGTTGATTCGACAACCGTTCTCACAGATATTAATATTGAGGCGATTTATAATCGCCATATTTCTACCATCTATAAAGTTTGCTATATGCTACTGCATAATCCAGAAGATGCTGAAGATGCTGTTCAAACAGTTTTTATGAAATTAATGAGCGTACATCCCCAGTTTCAGAATACTGAACATGAAAAAGCATGGCTTATTGTTACAGCACAAAATTATTGTAAAAACATTCTTAAGCAAAGTTGGAAAAGAAAACGTGTTGATATTGAGAGAATTGAGGAACCCGTTTCAGAAAATAATAGTTGGAAAAAAGAATTGCTACAGGAGGTTTTTAATTTAAAGCACAAATACAAAATTGTAATTTATCTTTATTATTATGAAGGTTATTCAACTAAGGAGATTGGTAGATTACTTCATCTCAATCCTGCAACCGTTAGAACCAGACTACATATTGGTAGAAAAAACTCAAAATGAATTTGGAGGAATAAAAATGAATAAAGTTGAATTAAATAGTATTTTTGATAGGATGGAACCAACCAATAAGCAAAAAGAGAACCCTAAGGTTCTCTTTTTACTATTTTATATGAACTATTTATTGTTAATCACTGCCTGTGCTGCTGCCAATCTAGCGATAGGTACACGGAAAGGTGAACAGGACACATAGTCTAATCCTACCTTGTAGCAGAACTCTACAGTTGAAGGATCTCCACCATGCTCACCACAGATACCAAGCTTTAGGTTAGGCTTTGTAGAACGGCCTTTCTCTGCTGCCATCTTAACTAATTGGCCAACACCTTCCTGGTCAAGTCTTGCAAATGGATCAGACTCATAAATCTTAGTCTCATAGTATGCATCTAAGAAGCCACCTGCATCATCTCTGGAGAAACCGAAGGTCATCTGAGTTAAGTCATTAGTACCAAAGGAGAAGAATTCAGCTTCCTCAGCGATTTCATCAGCTAATAATGCTGCACGAGGAATCTCGATCATAGTACCAACCATGTAGTTAATGTCAGAGTTCATTTCCTTCTTAACAAGCTCAGCTGTCTCTACTACAACATCCTTAACATACTTAAGCTCTCTCTTCTCACCAACAAGAGGGATCATGATTTCAGGAACAATGTCAAATCCTTTTTCTTTCTTAACTTCGATAGCTGCTTCCATAACCGCTCTGGTCTGCATTCTAGCAATCTCAGGGTAAGTTACAGCAAGACGACATCCTCTATGACCCATCATAGGGTTGAACTCATGTAAGGATTCGCATGTAGCCTTAACCTCTTCAAATGTTAAGCCCATTTCCTTAGCTAGTGCCTCGATATCAGCATCTGCTGTAGGAACAAACTCATGTAGAGGAGGATCTAAGAAACGGATAGTAACAGGTCTTCCTTCCATAACCTCATAGATACCCTTAAAGTCATTCTTCTGGAATGGAATTAATTCCTCTAATGCAGCTTCTCTAGCTTCTGCTGTCTTAGATAAGATCATCTTTCTAATCTTAGGAATTCTATCTGGCTCGAAGAACATATGCTCTGTACGAGTTAGACCAATACCTTCTGCTCCAAACTCAATTGCCTTAGCTGCATCAGCTGGAGTATCTGCATTAGTTCTAACCTTCATGGTTCTGATTTCATCAGCCCATTTCATAATTGTATCAAAGTCTCCACTGATTTCAGCTTCAACAGTTGGAATATCACCTAAGTAAATATTACCTGCTGTACCATCAAGTGAAATATATTCACCTTCTTTAATTGTGTTACCGTTTAATGTGAAGTACTTGCCTTCCTCATTAATCTGAACAGCTTCACATCCAGATACACAAGCAACACCCATACCACGAGCAACAACTGCTGCGTGAGATGTCATACCACCACGTGCTGTTAAGATACCTTCAGATGCATGCATACCTTCAATATCCTCTGGAGAGGTCTCAAGACGAACTAGGATTACTCTCTCGCCTCTGTCCCCTGCTTCTTTTGCAGTCTTTGCAGTAAAGTATACTCTACCTGCAGCTGCACCAGGAGATGCTGGTAATGCATTTCCGATTGGCTTTGAAGCCTTTAGTACCTTTTCATCAAATCCAGGATGAAGCATCTGGTCTAATGATTTAGCCTCAATTCTTGCAATTGCTTCTTCCTTAGTAATTAAACCATCTGCAACTAATTCACAAGCGATTCTTAAAGCAGCTGGAGCTGTTCTCTTACCATTACGGGTTTGAAGGATGTATAATTTCTTATCTTCAACTGTGAACTCCATATCCTGCATATCTTTATAGTGTTTCTCTAATTGATCTGCAATTCTAATGAATTCTTCGTATGCTTCTGGTAATTCTTCCTTCATCATAGAAATTGGATGAGGAGTTCTAATACCAGCAACAACGTCTTCACCCTGTGCATTGATTAAGTACTCACCATACATTAAGTTCTCACCAGTAGATGGGTTACGGGTAAAGGCAACACCTGTACCAGATGTATCACCCATATTACCAAATACCATAGCTTGAACGTTAACTGCAGTACCCCAGCTTCCTGGAATATCATTCATTCTTCTATAGTAGATTGCACGAGGGTTATCCCATGAACGGAAAACAGCTGTGATAGATGCTATTAATTGCTCACGAGGATCCTGAGGGAAATCTGTTCCAACCTCTTTCTTATAAACTTCCTTGAAACCTTTAACAATTTCTTTTAAGTCATCTGCTGATAAATCTGTATCTAGAGTAATTCCCTTTTTCTCTTTAACAGCATCAAAAACCACGTCAAATTTTTCCTTGCTAACTTCCATTACAACGTCTGAAAACATCTGGATAAATCTACGATAGGAATCGTATGCAAATCTTGGATTGCCAGTTCTCTTAGCGAATCCTTCAACTGCAACATCAGTTAACCCTAGATTCAAAACTGTATCCATCATACCAGGCATAGAAGCTCTAGCACCAGAACGAACTGAAACCAATAAAGGATTCTCGTTGTCACCAAATTTCTTACCTTGTAGCTCCTCTAATTTACTAAGAGCATCAAAAACCTGAGTTTTTACTTCATCACTGATTTGCTTACCTTTATCGTAATAATCATTACAAGCTTCAGTAGTAACAGTAAAACCCTGTGGAATTGGAAGTCCTAAGTTAGTCATCTCTGCTAAGTTAGCACCCTTACCACCAAGAAGGTTCTTCATATCTGCATTACCTTCTTTAAACAAATAAACCCATTTTGCCATTTGTTCGTGTCCTCCTATATTTTAATCTTGGCTATACACTTGATATAGCATCATATATTGAGCGTCAAAAGTACTCCGCGAGCAAAATGACTTTTACAAATCATATGATTAATCAATCATTTTGCTAGCGCAATACTTTTATCACTCAACATTTGATACCATACCACAATTAGACATGAATAGTCTTTTTAGCCACCAGTAAGAATTATAACACATACCAAGTGAAGAAGAAAAGACCTTTCTTTCTAAAAATTGAACTTGTTTGAAAAATATGACATCAAATCTTCAATTTTAATTCTTTCCTGCTCCATTGTATCTCTATCACGGACAGTAACTGCCCCGTCATTCTCAGACTCAAAATCATAGGTAATACAGAAAGGTGTACCAATCTCATCCTGTCTGCGATAACGCTTACCAATGTTTCCTCTGTCATCATACTCACAATTATAATATTTACATAATTCCATATATATCTTCTCAGTAGGCTCAGCCAACTTCTTTGATAAAGGTAAAACACCAATCTTTACCGGAGCAATAGCTGGNTGGAAATGAAGNACTGTTCGCACATCACCTTCTGCTATCTCTTCCTCATCATATGCAGAGCATAAAAATGCTAATGTNACACGATCTGCACCAAGAGAAGGCTCTACTACATAAGGAATATATTTTATCTTCTTCTCATCATCATAATAGCTCATATCCTCCTTAGAGGCATTTTGATGCTGNGTCAAATCATAATCTGTACGATCNGCTATTCCCCAAAGCTCACCCCATCCAAATGGGAATAAGAATTCGATATCTGTGGTTGCTTTACTATAGAAAGAAAGTTCAGCAGCATCATGATCTCTTACTCTAAGTTCTTCCTCTTTAAGTCCAAGGTTTCTAAGCCAATCCATACAGAATTTTTTCCAATACTCAAACCATTCTAAATCTGTATCTGGTTCACAGAAAAACTGTAGTTCCATCTGCTCGAACTCTCTTGTACGGAATGTAAAGTTACCTGGTGTAATTTCATTACGAAAGGCCTTACCTATCTGGCCAATTCCAAAAGGTATTTTCTTTCGAGAAGTTCTCTGTACATTCTTAAAATTAACGAATATGCCCTGGGCAGTCTCTGGTCTTAGGTATACAGCATTTTTTGAATCCTCGGTAACTCCTTGGAAAGTCTTAAACATCAAGTTAAATTGACGTATATCAGTATAGTTATGCTTACCACAGGTAGGACATACTATGTTGTTGTCATCAATATATTTTTTCATCTCTTCATGAGACCAGGAATCAACCGCGCTTTCCACAGTAATTCCTTTTTCCATGATATAATCTTCAATAATCTTGTCCGCACGAAAACGTTCATGACATTCCTTACAATCCATAAGTGGATCTGAAAAACCTTTCAAATGTCCTGACGCTTCCCATATTTGGGTATTCATTATAATCGCACTGTCCAAACCTACATTGTAGGGATTTTCCTGTACAAACTTCTGCCACCATGCTCTTTTAACATTGTTCTTAAGCTCAACTCCAAGATTACCATAATCCCATGAGTTGGCCAGACCACCGTATATCTCTGAACCAGGATATACAAATCCTCTAGCTTTAGCAAGGGCAACTATTTTTTCCATTGTCTTTTTCATTTCTCAAAATCCTCTCTCTTTAGCTATTGTAACTAGGGCTTGAAAACAATAACCTTTCTTCCCTCACTTACACCTTGTATTGTATTATTTGAAACATCCAGATTATCTGAGATGAATTGAACTTTACCATCAACAAGAACATTGGATGGCTCATCGATAACTAAGAATCGAAGGTTTTCATTCTGTAGAAGCTCAGATGTATTCTCCCCGGAGCCATTCTTTACATTAATAAGTGTGTCAGGCAAATCCATGGCAATATCACTTTTACCCCCATTAAAATAAGCACCTATCACCTTATTAAACTCTGCATAATGCTTCATACCAGTGTATGAAATTATCATAACCACATCCTCACCCTTCCGTTGCAACTCATTCAAAGTTACATTAGCTCCTCCGGAACTTAGGTTATAAGCATCAATCTCTGCAGTTACAAATTCATTAAGTTCATTAAGATTATAATAGTTCTTGTCAAATCCTTCAACTGTTGCTGCTTGAATTTCACCATTTTTCTTTGCAAGTATTGTATCAGCATCTATAGCATCAGCAGTTAGTATTAATTCCTCTTTTGAACAACTAGTCATCATAACTAATCCTAGAACAAGAATTACACATAAAAAAAATCTCTTCATATAAGATCAACCTCCAAAAGTATTGGGTTCATATCATTTTAACCTTAATATAGGATAATTTCAACACAAAAATCAAAATCTTCCTTTTCCATTAGGAATAAGCATCTCAAGAGTTTTAAACTCATGGTCAATATGACTTTTCATATATTCCTTGACTATTCTGGTTAGCTCATTTAACACTTTATTGCTGACCCGAAATGTGTAAAGCTTCTCAACATCCTTAGATATTATGTATTGTAAAGTAAAGAGAGTTGAGGTATCAAGAACCATTGCCTGCTTATCATGAAAATAGCAGCTTTCACATAGTATTCCACCACTCTTTGAAGAAAACTTGTATCTAGAGTTTCTTTGAATATTTTCTTTACCCTCATCCTTATCAGATCTACCTTCGCATTTTACACAGTAAAAAACTTGTGGTGCAATACCCATTAAAGCTATCATTTTAAATTCAAAAATCGCTCTAATTAGGGGCATTTCAATAGTTTTTTTTATCAAAGCACGAAGGGATTGATATAAAAGCTTTAAAACTTCTGTTTCATCCCCATGTTCCTTGGTTATGTAATCTGCAAACTCACAAAAATACAAGCCATGACATAGCCCTTCATAATCACTTCTAAGTTCAGGAAAATAATTAGATATATCTGCTGAGGTAATACTATAAGAATTCCTTCCTACATACAAAGTAAACTCACCGAAGGAAAATGGTTCACTACATGCTAATAAGGCGCTGTTTTGTCTACGAGCGCCTTTAGCAAATGCCGATATCTTACCCAGTTCCTTCGTTAATATAACCAATCTTTTATCATATTCACCAACTGGTATGGCCGACAGAACCATTCCCGTTACCGTAGTCGATGCCGGCATGAATATCACCTTCTTTATCCTCGCATATCCCTAGGTATAATGCACTTGTTTCATTAGAGCACATATCTTTAGTGCATGCGATATAATCTAAGTAATCGTTAATGTTCCCAGTACGAACAAACTTCTTCCATCCATCATAATTCTTCATAAATGAGCCCCCTTAACCATGATTTTATGTCCTTATAATTTGCAGTTGCAAAATAATTACTGCTATATCATTAGGTTTCCCATTTATTATTTTTCTAAACTGGTTAGATTATCCGATTTAATATTTTTTTTACCTTCATTCAAACTTACTAGAATCCAAACCGTAATTTTTAATCATGAAATCACTATTTCTCCAGTCCTTCTTTGTCTTAACCCAAAGCTTAAGATTAACATGGCAATCTAAAAGATTTTCAATCTCCCTTCTTGCCTGAGTNCCAATCTTTTTTAGCATAGCTCCACCCTTACCAATGATGATACCCTTATGAGAATCCCTCTCACAGATTATTGTGGCATCAATATCCATAAGACCATCTCTGCTATCCTCCCGTTCTTTCATACGATCGATAACAACGGCAATTCCATGGGGAATTTCTTCACTAAGAAGTCTTAAGGCCTTCTCCCTGATTAACTCTGCAACTATCTGCCTTTCAGGCTGGTCAGTAATAGTATCCTCGTCATAATACATAGGTCCTTCGGGCATATACCTGTATATAATATCAATTAGAGTATCTGTGTTCTCTCCTTTTATGGCTGAAACAGGTACAATCTCTTTAAAATCACACAGATCTTTATAAGCAGCAATAAAAGTCAGTATCTCCTCCTTCTTTACTGTATCGATTTTATTAATTATAAGAATAACAGGAGTTTTAATTTTATTAAGCTTTTCAACAATATCCCGTTCCCCTGCACCAATAAAAGTACTAGGTTCCACAAGCCAAAGGATTAAATCCACTTCATTCATGGTTCTTACAGCCATACTGACCATATGCTCCCCTAATCTATTCTTTGCCTTGTGAATTCCCGGAGTATCAAGAAATATAATCTGACCTCTATCATCAGTATAAACAGTCTGTATCCTATTCCTTGTGGTCTGTGGTTTATTGGAGGTAATCGCAATTTTCTGCCCTATAAGGTGATTCATCAGAGTAGATTTACCAACGTTAGGTCTGCCAATCAAGGTGACAAATCCCGATTTGAAATTCTCATTATTCATACTTTTATTTATCCTTATTAACCTTTCCCTATTAAAATCTTACTTAGTTCCTAACTAAGCTTGTAACAGTATCAAACAGCTCCTTGTTTTCATCAATCCTAGTTTCATTACCAATAACACATATATTGCCTCCATCAAGAACTGACTTAACAAGCCTATGAAGTCCTCTTATATCCTCTTCTGTAACACTTAGGACTTCTTTTCTCTCCCTTTGTAAGTCCTCTTCGGTCACTCCTGAAAACAGCATTCCCAGAGACCTTCTACCCTTTCCTTGAGGAGTTAGAGGTGCATCTAGGGAGCTAAAGGTTCCTATAATATATTTGGTAATATCTCTTTCATCAGCTGTAAAATTCTTAATATAATCAACTACATTTTCATATACCTGGTTGGTTGTAGCTAGGTTTGGATCCCGGTATGAGGTAAAGTATGCATCCCCATCAACTCCTGAGAAGCCACACATAGCACCATAAGCCCCACCTTTAACCCTAACATTATTCCATAGGTAATCATAACTAAGAATAGTTTTTAAAACACGAAGGTAGCCAGTATAATCATAGCCAGCCTTCATAAAGTTTCCTGTTCTTGCTACATACTGAACCTGCATAGCGGCTTTAAATCCTTCATTCAGTCGCTCCGGTTCCAATTTGACATTGTCATAGATATCAAATAGTTTACTATCGGGTTCTACTACGAAGTCGCTTAAGAATGTAGAAAAACTATCTTTAAATAAGGAAAGTCCTTCATCGTCTGCTGTAATGCTGACAAGCATTTTATTCTTAGCAAAGATCATCTGCAATAATCGCTGTAAATTTTTAATTGTGGACTCAGACCTTCCATCAAAGCCAGAAGATAAATCCTCTATAAAACGATAAAAGGATATACCTGCTGTTTTATCTTTAAATAGTCCATGAACTGAATAGTAAGACATTCCACGATCCACAGCCACGGTATGACCGTTGGAGCTAAAGTACATCTGCATCTTAGATTTCATTTCATCGATTATTTCCTTTAATCTCTTTGGATTATTAAGAACTGTGTTAAATAGCATTTCCTTAATTAGTCTAAATGCTTCCGGTATGCTCTTATATAGAACCTTAGTACCGAATTCAAATACAGGTAAGTATTTATCTGTATCACCCTTTTCGGAGAAACTCCTTACATTGGTCCCAATTCCACCGGTATGAATGTTAATCTCATTGGATAATTCAAGATAGCTATAATTCTTCGTATCCATATATCCCAAAACCATTCCCAAAAGGGAGGTATAAGGCAATAATTCCTGAGGAATATCCCTTATGTCAAATAATATCCTTATATATGCAATCCCATTGGTATATAAATTATGGTGTACTGTCTTTATTCCATCAACAAGGAGTTCTTCATTATATAAAGGTTGAATATCAGGACTAATATCCTCTCTACTAAGGAGAGGAATTTTCTCCACTTCCTCCTTAGTTGAAGGCATTTCTTGATACTCCTTCAAATGTTTGGTTTCTTCCACTAAAGCATCAATCTCTTCCTTGGATAGACTAACCTTGTAAGCTTCAAGCTTCTGTTTTAGCAGCTCTTCCTTCTCCCCATTTAATCCCTTCTTAGGCTTTAATATAACCAATGAAGAATGGGTATTATCTAGTAGGTACTTTTGAATCATAGTCTCGTAGTAGCCAGTACCAATCTGTTCCCTTAAGAAGCTATATCCTTCATTATCACTAAGATGTATGAATGCTTTGTCATCATCATACAGCCAGCTACGCATAATACGTAGACCATACATCAACCCCTTAGGGAAACGTCCATAGTCAGCTTCTCGGTATCTAAACTCGTAGAAATTGATTGCAGCAAGAAGAGATTTCTCATCAATCCCTTCCTTAACTAATTTAGCTAGGGTTTCATTAATGATATTAAGAAATTGCTCCTTCTTATCTTCATCAGAGTTTTTGGCAGTTATGACAAACATAGGCTGTAGAATCTCATCCTCATAATAGCCAAGAATATCCTTACCGATTCCAGCATCAATTAGAGCCTGCTTAACTGGAGCCCCTGGAGCATCCAAAAGCACATAGCTTAATATCTGGAAGGTTAAACTAAGCTTCTTATCCATAGTATTGCCAATAACATAGTTCTTACTAAGATAAGTATTCTCCTTCTCTTTCTCTTCATTACCAAGAGAATAAAACTCAGTAATCTCACGGACACTATTAAATTCTTCCTGTAGCAAAATATCAGAATCCACCTCTAGATAGTCAAACTTACTAAGGTATTCTTCATCCATCCAATTAAGCCTTTCCTCAAAATTCATATCCCCATAAAGATAGATATAGCTATTGGAAGGGTGATAATAGGTTCTGTGAAAATCAAGAAACTCCTGATATGACAGATCAGGAATAAATTCAGGATCTCCACCGGATTCAACTCCATAGGCAGTATCAGGAAATAGAGATTTTTGATTAAGTCTATTAAGCTGGGATTCAGGTGAAGAGAAAGCGCCCTTCATCTCATTATAAACTACACCATTATAGGTTAGCTGTCCATCNGCATCGCTAATATTATAGTGCCATCCCTCTTGCTGAAATATCTCTTTTCTTTCATATATATTAGGATAGAAAACTGCATCCATATATACGTGCATTAGATTTTTAAAATCCTGATCATTCATACTAGCAATTGGGTAAATGGTCTTATCAGGGTAAGTCATTGCATTTAAAAATGTATTAAGAGATCCCTTTGCCAGCTCGATAAATGGATCCTTGGCAGGGAAATTCTTAGAGCCACAAAGAACAGAATGCTCAATAATATGGGCAACTCCAGTGCTGTTAGCTGGAGGAGTTCTAAAACCTATTGAAAATACTTTGTTGTCATCATCATTGTCAATCAAGGCAATTCTTGCACCAGTTTTTTTATGAACTAAAATTGTTCCTAAACCATTTAAATCAGTCAAGTTTTCCTCAGCTAAAAGCTCATATGAGGAAGGAATCTGAAATTTCATATTATACACCTTTCCTTTCATCCCTGTGAATGAAGTTTGGCCCAAGGGCACAAACTTCATCTATTATATACTGAATATATTTAAAGTATTATTATCTTAAGTATGCTATTTATAAGTTAATGCTTATTCATAATAACATAAAATAAAAGCTTTGTCATTTATTACATTGGTAATATAATGAAAAAAAATAGGCGAATGTTGGATTGACTTTTTTGACAATTTATGATAGATTATGCTTATCATTACACAATTTGGTAATGTAATAATCTAATATTTTTAGGAGGCTTTTTTCATGAAGACGGGTACAGTAAAATGGTTTAATGCTAACAAAGGATTTGGCTTTATCTCTGACGAAGAAGGAAATGATGTATTTGTGCACTTTTCCGCTCTATTAATGGATGGATTTAAGGTTCTTGAAGAGGGCGANAAGGTTGAGTTCGAAGTTGTAGAAGGTGAGAAGGGACCTCAGGCNGCCAACGTATCAAAATTATAATCACAATGACTAAGAATTAATTATATNTTTTATATATATGTTTATAGTTATTGTAGGGTGGAACAGAAAAAGGATTGTTATTTCTCTTATCANCTGATATGAGAAATAACAATCCTTTTACATTATAATAATTTATTAGTTAAATCTTCCCTAGTATGTAGCTTAATATCAGAATAAGAATTCCTCCTAATATAAAAGTTACATTTGCAAAGACAAACTCAGTAACATTATTCTTGAAAAATTCTTTATGATAGGGTCTATTCTCCCTCTCCTGCCTGGTGATTTCATTATCTATATAGGAATGTATAGAGTGGTCCTGTCTTCCCGTTCCACTGATACTAATGCCTGATGGATTACCTTTCATTGAAGTTAAAACTCCAATAAGCATTAATATAAACCCTTCATAGGTTAATATGTCCGCAAGTTCTTTGTTATAGTTCTTAGATATGAGAAGAGCTATTACAAATCCTAGAATAAGATATATAACAGAAAATATTATTAACTTTAGAATCTTCTTTATTAATACTCTAATGTTATCTTTATAATCTCTTTCCATATATACTCCTCCATTCATCACTGGACAGCTGTTTCTTATTTAAAAGTATCATTGTTATATATGGATGTCAATTACCAAGTTAAAATTTCCCAGTTCCTTATTATTCATTATTAAGCTTTGCTACCATTTCCAAAAACATAATTCCTAATTCCAAAATCCCTGGATTAAAAGTTGGTCCAATAGTTCAGCAAATAAAGTATTTGCCCAAGCAAACCAAGGCCTTGTAAATTCCTTGGGNTTATTTGGATCAAATGATTCATGCATATAATTACAATCCCCATGGGTATCCCCTATCANCTTCAAGCATTCCAGTATCTCTTCACGATTATTGGAGGTTAATGCCTGCATTGTCAAAGCGATATGCCAGATATAACCCTCTGGTGTATGGGGACTACCAATACCTGATGCATATTTACCTTTATAATAGTAAGGATTATCCTCTGAAAGAATGAATCTACGGGTATTTTGATAAATCTCATCGTCTTCTGCTTTATATCCCAGATAGGGAATTGCCAGTAAACTTGGTGAATTGGCATCATCCATCAGGTTATAATTACCCATTCCATCAGTTTCGTAAGCATAGATCTTTCCATACTTTTCATGATATGTAATACCATACTTCTCTATTCCTACCTTAATCTCTGAAGCTAGTTTATGACAAGCTTCTGCTATTTCTTCGTTTTTATAGATTTCTCTACAGATTTCCTCCCCATAGGTAAGGGCAGTAACTGCCATCATATTAGACGGGATAAGGTATCCATAGATGCATCGATCATCCGATGGGCGGAAACCAGACCAGGTCATACCAGTATAGGCTACAGGGTTTCCTTTCCCTTCCTTAGGCAAGGTATCTGTCTCTGCACAGTTAAATCTTTGAAAACTATAATCTGAGCTTTCGTGATTTTGTTCTATTGTAAATACTTCTATTATATTTTTAAGCATATCTAAATATTGCTCGTCAAAGATATCTCTTTCACCGGTTTCCTTCCAGAATTGGTGGGATAGATAAAGGGGAGCACATAAAGAATCCACCTCATACTTTCTCTCCCAAACTGCATCGTTTTGTTTTGTCTCATCTTTATGCCCTTGTCCGTTGGCACTTTCATTGAAGGCATTGGCATATGGGTCAATGCAAACCATTTCTGCTTGCTTACTGATAACCCCTTTAATAATATTAGATAGCTGCGCATCCTTGCTTGCATACTTAATATAAGGTCTTACCTGTGCTGCAGAATCACGTAGCCACATGGCAGGTATATCACCAGTAATTACAAACATACTGCCATCATTCAACACCTTTACTGTTGTCTCAATGGTATTTAAGAAACACTGCTTCACCAAAGGTGCTAGATCTGGATATACTTTATTATAAGCCTCTTCTAACTCTGATCCTCTCTTTAGTAATATATTCGGGATTTTATCAAGTATTTTCTGCATATTTTTCTCTTCCTTCTCTTTTTAGTTATAATAAGCTAAACCTAGTATGTTATATCGAATTATATAATGGCGTACTTGATATGTCAATGCAATAATGTTATATGTTTTATTACATTTCAAAAGCCCATTTACAGCTACTAAACTGCATATGGGCTTTATATTAATATATTTTGTAATTACTATATTTATTTTGTTATAACTAGTATGTTAATTCATTTGCTAATACAATTTTATGAGGAACTAATATAGTTTCAACGGAACTGTCACCTTTTATCTTATCTAATAACAAAGCAACACTCTTTGCTCCAATTCCTTCTTCGTCCTGCTTAACATGAGTAAACATTACCTCATTAATGATATTTCCTATCCCGTCAAAGCAGACAATCGGTAGTTTTTCCTCCAACTTTAGCTCTCGTAAAACTTTGTAGACAATCCTTGCAATATCATATTCCAAAGCAAAAAAGGCTTGGATCTGATTATTGGCTTGGATAAAATCTCTTACTCGGACAATATCTTCCTTCACAACCTGCTCCGAACTGTAGCTAGGAAGAGTCGACTTTAAATTAGTAATCCAAGAGGAAGAAGTCGTAATCAATCCATGTTCTAAGTGGCTATCAATAAAACCTGCTTTTCTGTCCGAAATAGTAGATGTATCCATAAGCATATGGGATACAAGGCAAACATTGTCAAATCCCTTGTCCAATAGTAGATCTGTCAAATCCTTTGCTGCTAGATGGTTATCCGTTCCCACATAGGAAACAGGAATCCCTTTCATTCTTCGGTCTATAGATACTATTGGGAATTTCTCAATAGCATATTTCAGAATCGTCGAGTTATAATTCTCGTCATGTACGCACATTATTATAATGCCTGAAACTCCTAACTCCATAAGTTCATTAATTGCTTTGGTTTCTTCTTCCTTGTTACCATAAGACAGCCTAAGGACAAAATTCAAATCGTGCTTTCTGCACTCCTGTACGATGCCATGTAATATCTCAGAGCCAAAGCTGGCACCAAATCCGTCCATTACGACACCAATAAGGGCCCCTTCTCTTCCTTCAGTAACGACATCTTTAAAACCTTGTATGTCTGCATTCATAACAAAAGAACCTTTTCCAGGTATACGATTAATAATTCCTCGCTCTGCTAATTTATCTAAGGCTTTTTTACTGGTAATTCTGCTAACACTATATTTTTCAGAAAGTTCCTTTTCCGTAGGAACTCGCATCCCAACAGTATAAATACCATTTTTTATATCTGCCAGAAGATCATTATTAATTTTCTCATACAATGTTTGTTTTTTCATGAAATAACGTCCTTTTGTCCAATATTATCTATAAGTTCAATTCTCATCCATATACAAGTGTATTAAATGATATAACTTTATATATCATATCACTGGCAATTAACCATGTCAACTTTAATTACCAGCAGTTTCCATGACCATCCACATAATTTCATCAGAGAGGGCCTATTTCCTTCTTAAAAGAAAAACATGTGGAAATCGTGAGAAATTTAGTATATTATTAAGGTTGACTTTAGTAAGGTCAAGATTTCTTGACATTAACAATATCCATACGGAGGAAAAGTAATGAACCATAAATCAAAGCAGATTAGTAGCAGCTTGCTCTTAGCACTTACTGCCCTAATCTGGGGAGCATCATTTGTAGCTCAAAGTGTAGGAATGGACCATGTTGGTCCCTTCACCTTTAATTCAGTTAGATCAATACTGGGAGGAACAGTTCTTCTTCCAGTTATTATATTTCAAAGCAAGAAAAACAAGGTACAGTCCTCTTCTAAAGAAGATGAAAGGAAAGCTAGAAAGTCACTACTTATAGGGGGATTAAGCTGTGGAATAGCATTGGCTATCTCCAGCTCCATACAGCAGATAGGAATCTCCTATACGACTGTAGGTAAGGCTGGTTTTATAACAGCTCTATATATTGTTATTGTTCCGATTATGGGATTGTTTTTAAAGAAGAAAGTCCATGTTATCATATGGCTTAGTGTAGTACTTGCCACAATTGGATTATATCTTATATCAATAACAGAGGGACTTACAATTGGAAGAGGTGATTTTTTAATTTTACTGTGCGCTTTAGGCTTTTCAGTTCATATTTTGATAATTGATCATTATTCACCAAGGGTTGATGTTGTTAAGCTCTCTTGTATCCAGTTCTTTGTGGCCGGAATCCTTTGTGGTATTCCTATGTTCGCAGTGGAAAGCCCGGATATTACCAGTATACTAGATGCTGCTGCCCCAATCATGTATTCAGGCATAATGTCAAGTGGTGTAGGCTACACCTTACAGATGGTAGGCCAAAAGCATGTTAAGCCAGTTTTAGCTTCCCTAATCCTAAGCATGGAGGCAGTATTCGCGGCTCTTAGTGGCTGGCTAATACTTGGAGAGACCCTTTCAGCCAGAGAGCTTCTTGGATGTGCCTTTGTATTTGTAGCTATTCTTCTAGCTCAGATACCAGATTATATTAAGGTAGGTAAGCAAATTCTTGCTAAAACAGACTTATATTAGATTTAACCTAGATAGATTTCATTATTCAAAAGTATTACTAGCCAAGACCCCAGCTCCAACCAAACCAGCGTCATCTCCTATTTGTGCCAATCGAATATCTACTGCTATAGTTTCAATAACTCTTAGCTTTACCTCCCGAATAATATCGCCTAACCATTTTATGTTATTTAAGATTACTGATCCACCTAATACTATTACATGAGGATCAACTACTGTAATAATATTAGCAATAGCTTTAGATACATTTATAGTCCATTGGTATAAAATCTCCTTACACAATTCATCCCCATCCGCCACAAGATCAAAAACCTCTTTAGTGTTTATCCTACGGCCTAAGCTTTTACTAGCTATTCTTGCGATGTTATTACCACTACATTGTCCTTCCAATCCTCCTGGATTTAGGCCAGAATGGCTATAACTATCTTCATTAATTATCATATTACATATTTCACCTGCATTGTTATAAGCCCCATTTACAATCTCACCCTTATAGATAAATCCTCCACCCACACCAGTTGAAAGGGTGATATAATATACACTTTCAACATCAGAAGCTGAGCCAACTCTTGCCTCACAATAACCAGCAATATTTGCATCATTATTCACAACAACAGGTAATTCAAGCTGTTTCTGGAAGTATTTCTTAAGCTCGAAGCCTTCCCAACCAGGGAGATTTGGAGGATTAAGAATAATTCCATTTTTAATGTCTAGAGGGCCTGGACAAGCAACTCCAACTCCTTTAATATCATAAGCATTCCACTTTTCTTTTATAATAGATATAAGCATATCGATGTTTTCTTTAGCTCCATGTTTCACCTTATTATCTATTTTAAATTTATCTATTATATTGTAGCTTTTGTCTAAAACAGCTGCTCTTAAATTCGTTCCACCGATGTCAATTCCTATGTAATATTTCAATTGTATTTCCTCCACTACTACAACATTAATATTTTATAGCCTTAGTTATTTGATAAGTATCAAGCAGATCTATTTCATTTATCTCTTTGCCATTCTCATAATCAAAGATACATTTTAAAGCCACCTGACCAAAAAGATTATGTCTTTGAGAAATTAATATATCCACAATGCCAGACTTTACTGCGTTTAGATTATACTCAGTATTATCAAACCCTACCAGTTTAATATCTCTAGACTCAGCTGATTTTTTCAGTAACTGGGCAACCTTTACGAAATGCAAATCCAATCCTGCTATTACCTTAACATCAGGATATTTAGTCAGAGCTTCCTCTAAGTAATGAAGCCTATTTGTTACATCACCATTATTGATATCAATATCAATAATATTAATATCAGAGTTTTCTCGTAAATACTCTTCTATAGCTTTTATTCTTGTAGCAGCAATAGCACTTTCTCGAACAGTGCTTAAGATAACATCACCGGTTCCCTTGGCCAACTTAATAATTGCTTTGGCAACACTTATACCAGCCTTATTATTATCTGTTCCTATATAAGCCAATCTTTGACTAGCTTTTACATCACCATCAATACATATGGTTTTTATACCTGTTTCATTTAGCTCATCTATCAAGGGGGCAACTAGCTTTGGCTCCCAAGGATGAATAATCAAATAATCAATTCCTCCGTCGCTTTCCACTAACTGTTGTACAAGTTCTATTTGTTCCTCTGGCTTACTATGTAAATAGTCCTCAAAATATCTAATGATAAGCTCATACCCATATTTTTTAGCAGTATCCTTAGCTATTTTAATCATGCTAACCATATAAGGATCTTGCTCTGGTAAAATAGTTACAAAGCCAACTTTTTTCTTAACAACTTTTTCACTCTCTACCTTGTAATTAACAATATCTTCTTGAACACTAACCACTTTATCCATTAGTATTTTAGATATATCTGATAAAACAACCATAGAGTTTTTCTGAACCATACTTAATTCCACCGCTTCTCCTGTGGAAGCTTCTGTTTCTTGAGAAACAGCCGCTATATTTGTAATATCATCTGTTATAGAATTCTTTAGTTGCTCTAACTCCACCATTCTATCTTTAACAAGGAGATATTGCTCAGAAAACTCACTAATAGAGTTATCAATATTATTAAATGATCTATCTACTAGCCCAACAGAATCCAATTGTAATTTCAGTTTATCTTCAGCTGATTCAATAATCGTTTCAGTTGTAGATATCTCCGAATTAATATCATTAATGATATTCTTTATATCAAGTGCCGATCTTGAACTTTGATCAGCCAATTTCCTTACTTCATCAGCTACAACAGCAAACCCTCTGCCGGCTGCCCCAGCTCTAGCGGCTTCTATAGAAGCGTTTAGTGCAAGTAAATTCGATTGATTCGCTAACTCATTGATAACCAATACTATTTTATTAATATCATTAGCTTTAGTGTTAAGGGTTTGGATGCTTTCTGATACATTCATAAAGGCTTCTCTAGTTTCCTCACTCTTAGTGATTGTATCCTTTAGGTTATTCATACCTACAGAGCTTGAGCTCTCCAATATGTGAATTCCCTCCTCGATGACTTTCATAGCCTTATTAACCTCATCAAATTTACGGGATAAACCCTCAACTGAAATTAAGCAGCTTTCTGCCTGACTGGCCTGTTCATGCGCGCCCATTTCTATAGCATTATTTAAATGTGTCATAGTTTTAGAGAGTTCTTCAGTTTCATTAGCAGTTTCTATTACAGATTCACTCATAGCTGCTATTTCAGATATATAACCTTTAATCAAACTAGCAAGCTTTGAAAATTCGTTTAATATGTACTTTTGAGTATCATTTAACCTATCCTTATTGTCTAGGCTATCATCATAATATAAATCACCTGATTTTATTTTCTTAACAAGGATATCATCCTTATTNATCTTAATACCTTTCTTCCACATATTATTTCCTCCTAGGGTATAGTAATTATCAAGGATATTGCGATACTTAAAAAATGATTATCCCTTACTGATTTAAGTATGGGATAATCATTCTCATATTACTTCTACATTTCTAAAAATATTTATAAGATTATCCTAGGATACTCTCCATCCTACTCATCATGTCTGATAGATCCTTCTCTGTCATCTTGCCTGTATTGATTAAATATGCATAATCATATAGATTAGGTAGATACTGCAGGTGAAGAAGCTCTTTAGCAAATCCATGGGCAGCAATTTCAGAGCAACGTTTGATATGTGCTAGCCTTTGAAAACCAAAGATTTTCATTATCACCACAGAATCTAATTGATCAGAAACAAAATTATTAGATTTATATTCTAGAAAATGAAAAAACTCATGTGCAAGGTGAATATTAAGGGCTAAATCATAGGAAATAGGCGCAGATCCATATATCTGACTGTTATTGGCCAGACTTTCAATAGATGATGAGTATAACTCAACCTTAGATTCGTCCTTCCCTAAAACCACTTGACCTCTAAGCATAACACCAAAGCTGCCCTTACTCTCCTTGCGATATTCAATTTGAATATTATTACTATGATATAATTTCTTTATATCCATACCTGTATATTCTTTGGCAGCAGCTCTACCTGCTGCCAAAGATGAGTCTACATAATATGAGATTTTACCTTCAGGAATTTTATCATATAGTAAATCATTGGATAGCTCACATAATGCCAATATCCGATCATTGACCATTACAATAACCTTGCCTTTCATCACACTAAGCATTACTTATAAGCAATTGCTATAATCTCTTCCTCAGGTTCCATATTCTCNGTTTCTATATCTAGAATAGAATAAAGTTGGCCTGCTGTCTGCATACCGGTTAAATCAAGCATCTTCTCTCGATAGAAGACAAACACCTTAGGAAGTGTTGCGTTGGCATCGGAATAGGTAGTGTTCTCGTCTAAGAATTGATTAAACTCTGTAACTCTGTTCTTTTTCTTGAATATAAGATACTCTGCCTTATCCTTTCTAAGACGAACTACCCCTTCCCTGTCAGTTACAGCTATACTATTACTTTTTAACTTGATGAAACCTAATATCTTCCTCTCTATCTTTGCTTCAAAGAGATTCCATCTTCCAGAGCTGCCCACTATATGAACAGCTTCATCTTTTACTCCAAGAGCCTGAGCAGATATATTAGCAAGTTCATCCTTAGATTTACTAACAGCATTCAGGTCCTTTTGCCTTAGTTCTGTGGCTCCAGTTGCTATTGCACGTAGTATATTCTTTTGAGCATCGATCTCAATAGCAACATCCACGGTCTCCTCTTTTGCTCCCGAACGAACTATTTGTTCAATTACATCTACTCGAATTTTCTTAATATCTTCATCTGTTGGATTTACAACAGTTCTCTCAATCTGCTCTCTTACCATGGCTAGTGCAACTCCAATAGTAGAAATATATGGTGCGTTCTTTGCAATCTTACTTTTGATATCCATTTTCTCACCTAAGGGGTTGACCACTACTGCAGCGCTTCCGCCCCCTCCAACCAAGGCAACAAAGCTTCTGTCTAACTCATATTCATCGATTAGTTCATTGACTAGGTTTTCAAGCTTACTCATTGCAATATCAAGAGCAATCCTTGCAGCCTCCCTACCACTTATGTGAAGGCAATCACCAAGAATTTCCCAGGCTATCTTAGCACTTTCCAGATCTCCACTCGCATAGTCACCCTCAGGTACATATCCAAGAAGATTAGCAGCTCCAGCAAGTGTTAATGAATATTCTTTTCCTGATTGTGATCTAACAACTGCATATTCACAAGGATCTTCTTTTAATGGTCTAACTAATTCAAGGGTTCCTCCTTGAAGATCCTCAGGAGTAACAAAGCATTCATATTCTTTTTTAGCAATATGGGCACTTCTAGGGCCAACATCTACAATTTTGCCATTCTTAACCCTTATCATACTGCCTCCGGCGATACCCATTGTCCTGACATCAAGGCTTTGAAGATAGGTTTTATGCTGTCCCACCTGGGCGTATTTAATCATAACCCTACCATTTTTAATCACACTGATATCAACACTGGTCCCACCAGCTTCAAAAAATATACCATCTGATATCTTTTCATACATAAGTGCCCCTGCAACTCCAGCAGCTAATCCACTTAGCATAGTTAGGATGGGCCTTTTACGGACCTCCTCCACATTCATAACTCCACCGTCGCAGCGCATGATCATTAATTCAGACTTTATCTTTGTTTCTTTAACAGCTCGCTCTGTCATATTGGCAGTTTCCATCATCTTTGGAATCAAGCTACCATTAACAACTGCAGTCCTAGTCCTCATCTTCAAACCATATAATTGACTAATTTCATGGCCACCGGTAGCGTATAGATCATTCTTACTTGCACAATCTATAACAAATTGCTCATTAGAAGGATCGTCCACACTGTAGGCCTCACTAGCAACTATAACCTCTGCACCATTATCTTTTAATTCTCTAACGGCTCTATTAACTACATCCTCTGATAACTCTTTACTATCAATAAAAGTGTGGTCACTTTTCAAATACTTACTTTCGGCTAATTCTAGATTTCCGATTTCTGTTTCATTTTTGGCACTACGGGCATCTAATCCTGTCCCCATTCCTACTATTCCCACTTTGGCAACATCACCTTCCAATAAGGCATTGGTCGCCTGTGTTGTACCATGGGCAATAAATACAACATCCTCTGGTAGAAGATTATTATCCTCCATAAGACTTGATATTATCTGCACTACACCAACAGCAACCCCTTCATCATGGGTTGTCGGTATCTTCTTTTCCGCCAAAATTTCGTATGTATTGTTATCAATTACAACTGCATCGGTAAATGTTCCACCAACATCGATGCCAATTCTAACCTTAGTACTCATGTTCCACCATCCTCTAGAATTATCCTTTTAAGTCTTTCAAACTAGCTTTATCTTATTAGAAAACAACGAAACTGGCAATGATTAATCCTACAAATGTGGAAGCCATTATCCATATAATTGTTTTCTTTATATACTCATTAACATCAGTTTTTGTAAAATCAGAAACCCACACATTATGTGAATTAGTAGGGTCGCATACAGCTTGTACATTAGAATCTAGACGCAATGCCACCATTGCAGCTACTGGATTCATACCTGCAGCAGCTAATAAAGCAACGATACCACTTCCTAATCCCCATACATTAAGAGGTCCACGATATATAGCAAGGAAGCTTAATAGTCCAAATACCAATACATACATAATAGGACTTGATGGAATTATAGCCTTAATAATTGGTTGTAGTACTGCCGAAACCTCTGGTGCCATAACTGCCTTTAAGGTCATACCAATACCTATCATTAATGCTGCTGCACCTGCAGTATCTTGAATTCCTTCAACAAATCCACTGGATGTAACCTGAACAAAGTTCTTTGGTGTTGATAGTAATAAGGTAGCAGCTATACCAATCATAATTGCTGGAACAAGGGGCATCTTAAATGCAAATACTAGAACAACAGGAATAATAGGGCTAATTAGAGCTATACTTCTTACATTCTTTTCCCCATTTCCCGGATCCGTTGCTGGCATTGCCCAAGCTTTACGAACCTTGCCTTCCTTCTTAACAAATACCACAACCATTAAAACAGCTACAACAATTAGTGGTATACCACATAACCAAGAATATGCAGTAACAGTTTCAAGTGGTAATCCTAATGTATCAATATATACTCCAAGGGTACCAACACTAAAAGTTACGCCAATTCCATTAGAAAGCAATAAAACTATTCCTGATACAACCGGACTTAAGCCTGCACTCATCATAATTGGAAGAATAATAGTACCAACTAAGATTACCATGCCTAGACCATTGGAAGCCGCAAAGATAACAGAACATACTGCAAGAAATACCAGTGCTATTCCTAAGGGTTTATCTCCAGCCAGCTCCGCTGCTTTACGAATAATTGTACGGGTAACACCTACTTTGGTAAGTATTTTGCCAAACCAACCACCAAAAAACAATCCTGCAATTGCTGTGCTCATACGCATAGCTCCACCTTCAAGCACATCCTTTGCAATAGTAAACTGTTCTTTGTCTGCAGAAATTAATGGAATACCTGCAACTATAGCAATTCCAATTGCCATAATAGGTAGTGCCAAAATAGTTGGTAACTTCCTGGTCATCATTAAAATTACACAAATAGCAAAAATCAACAAAATACCTATTGCTTGTAGCATCATAATATAAATCCTCCTAGTTATACGTTTTTCTTTCTAAATATGCTCCCTGTTTCAATAGTTCTTCTTGCAATTTACTAACATTAACTTTATGTACATCATCATATTCTAAAGCACATAAGGCAGCTGCAATTCCCCCTGCTTGCCCAATCGCCCCAGCTGTAGGAGTCACTCTTATTGCTGCCTGGGCTTCAAATGTTGCTGATATACATCGTCCAACAACCAATAAATTAGATAACTCCTTACATGTCATAACTTCATATGGAATACTATAATAGGTCCCTTTTTCACTTAAAAACATACTATTTGTACCAGCACCCTTTGGATTATGAATATCAATTGGATAAGCAGAATGTGCAATAGTCGTCTCGAACTCTTTTCTGCTAAGAATATCCTCTGCTGTCAGAGTATAATCTCCAACTAATTGCCTGGATCCTCTAACTCCTACCGAAGGTCCTGTATACTCTAATAATGCATTTTCAAAGCCAGGAATATGCTTACGTAAAAATATATCTAGCTGGGCGCACTGCCTACGACCTATAATCTCTGCTTCACTTAAGCTTTCTGCATCAGTTCCATCTTTTTCAAGAATTCGGCTTGTGTTGATTATGTATTCTCCAGGACGGTTTGTTTCAAAGAACAAAAGCTCCTCCCTGTCAAAACCTATCTCTTTACGCTCCCTTGCCGCCTTAAACTCCTCTTTGAAACCTGCTACACAAAAAGAAGTACTTAAGTTCATCAAATCCTGATTATCTTTCAGGCGATCAAATTCACCAACATTTGAGATTATATGTTTCTTTAGCTTATTCGTGTCTACATTGCAGTATTTCATGTTCATAGTCATAGGCTGAGTAGCACCATCTACTTCTCTTCCTTTAGTCATAGGAACTCCCGCCCATGCGGCTATATCACCATCACCTGTTGCATCTACGAAAACCTTACCCTTTACCTGATTTAAGCCATCCTTATTGCATACCGTCAAAGAGGCTATCCTTCCACCTTCTGTCCTGACGGCTCCTAAAAAGGTGTGATACAACACCTTAACATTGGCCTCCCTAGTCATCTCATCTAGTATTAGTTTGAGCCCTTCTGAAGAAAAGGGAGTTACATAACTTACATATCTAGTAGTATCCTTTACATGACCTGCACTGAATCCACGCTTAACCATGTTCTGCACTATTTCCTCTGGCAAGCCTTTAATTACTTGTTTCTCACCAGCGTGAAAAGTCATCATTGGTCCAACACCTGCACCTGTCAATGAACCTCCTAAATATCCACTTTGTTCTATTATCAGAACCTTAGCACCGCTTCTTCCTGCTGCAATTGCAGCCAAAGCACCTGAGACACCTCCTCCCCCAATAATGACATCAAACACCTCTTCATAAAAGATAATAATACCTCCTTCCTCAAACNAACAAATCACTNAATTTGAATTTTGTGAAAATTATTTTCATAAATCATAGTGATTTCTTATAGTTTTCTGCTTGTTTTTTGAGTTTTCTACATAGATATTACCATTATTTTCACTAACTGTCAACATATTTGAAAATCTTTTTTATCTTTACCGTAAATTTTGATTGTTTTTGCTAGACAGTTTTCTTTTCCAATGATAAAATTGACTAGTCAGATATTTTGATGTATCATTAGCCTAAATAATACGATTATCTTTATATAGAGGTGGATATAGAATGGTTCAAGCAGTAATAGCGAAAATTATATCTTTACAAAGCAACTTCACAGTTGGTGAAAATGAAATTGCTCAATATATCATGAACAATGCTGATGATGTTGTTACAAGTACTATAACTACGATTGCTAAAAACACCAATACTTCAGAAGCAAGCGTAAACCGTTTTTGCAAAAAAATAGGTTTCAAAGGTTTCAACAGCTTTAAAGTAGCTCTCGCACAAGAGACCTTTTATAACAATATGAACCGTAGCGATAAGCCCTCTGAAGATGAAAGTTTCATATCCTCAGTGAGCAGGGACTATCGTCATTTGCTACGCAGCACATCTGCTATGTTAGATGAAGAAGACTTATTAAAAGCAGCTGACGCTATTAAAAAAGCTTCTATTGTTTATATTATTTCCTACTCCTCTAATACATTTATTGCTAAGGAAGCTGAGTATAAGCTAACTATGGTAGGTATAAAAGCAAAAGCTATAACTAATATAACTGATATGCATATATGTGTAGCTAATGTTAGGCCTACAGATTTAATCATCTATATTGTTAATACCATAATAATGAGAGACATTTTTCTTTCCCTTAACACTGGTCACGATCGAAATGCTACGATTATTTCAATAACCAGCTATGACTCACCTAAATTAGATGCTCTTGTAGACTATAAATTTGTTACTAGTGATAAAATTATCGCAAAAAACTCTCAATCTATATCTAATAGCCTTGTGTTTCTATACGTTTTAGATGTTATATATAGTTATCTTTTAGATAATGATAAGGCTCTTACTCAAAAGAAATTAAATAATGAAGCTATTATTAATAATCATCAGGTTCTTGATACCCACCTATATGATTATTAATGGCTTTAAGGAGGTCTCATATGTTATACGAACTTAACAAACATGGCAACAAAGCTGTAGTTGATACATTTGGTGGGGAATTAATATCATTTCAAACTTCAGATAAAACAGAATATCTGTGGGGTGGTGACCCTTCCTATTGGAGTGGCCGTTCTCCTCACCTCTTCCCTATTATAGGTACAACTAAGCATTCTTCATCTTTAAAAAAACATGGTTTTGTAAGAATACAGGATTTATCTCTTATCTCATATACTGACAGTGAGATTTCACTATGCCTTAATGATACTGAAGCTACTAGGGAATGCTATCCTTATTCTTTTAGTTTTATTGTAACTCACAAGCTACATAAGGAAGGATTTACTACCAGTTATACAATTAGGAATACGGATTCAAAAGCCATGCCCTTCTGTATTGGAGGACATGTTGGTTTTGCATGCCCTTTACATGAAGATGAGCTTTTTGAAGACTATCTTGTACATTTCCCTAACCAAGAAGTTCTTCATCCGCTTACAATGACATCTAATAATCTTTATGATGATAACCTTAGATATACCTTGGAGTGCAATCAAGGCTTCCTTCCCTTATCATATAATTTATTTGATTCAGATGCACTAATTTTCAATCCGGCAAATGTTTCAGAAGTTTCCTTAATACATAAAAAAACCAGAAAAGGAGTTCATTTCTCCTTTCCTGATTTTCCTGTCTTAGCTTTATGGACAATGCCACACAAAGAATCTCCATATATTTGTATTGAACCATGGCATGGTATGCCGGCACTTGTAAGTGATGGTGACACCCTTTTTGATAAACCTTATGTTACCGTCCTAGAACCTTCCACGGAAAAGACTTTTACATATGAGATGTCTATAATCTAATGTCTAAAATGTCTCATTCCTGTAAACACCATTGCAATTCCATATTCGTCACATTTTTTGATTGAGTCCTCATCTCTGATTGAACCACCTGGTTGAATTATGGCTCTGATACCAGCCTGATGGGCCGCTTCAACACAATCAGCAAATGGGAAGAATGCATCAGATGCTAGAACTGATCCCTTAGGCGCATCCTTACTTATAAGCTCTCTACCATGGTCGATAGCTTGATTGGTTGCCCATATACGATTAACCTGACCAGGGCCTATACCAATACTTTGCTTATTCTTAGCAAGGGCTATTCCGTTGGATTTTACATACTTAACTACCTTCCATGCAAACCTTAAGTCCTCCATCTCTTCTTTAGAAGGAGTACGTTTAGTTACGACCTTAAGCTCTGCTTCATCAAGAAGCTTACTATCTATGGTCTGTACGATTAATCCACCATTGATCTTCTTAAGATCATAGGATCTTTCGTCTTGGGCAACTTCTATATCCTTAAGCTCCAACACTCTCACATTCTTCTTTTCCTGAAGTAAATGAAGGGCCTCTTTCTCATAGGAAGGGGCTACTATAACCTCTAAGAATATCTGCTTCATTTCCTGTGCCAGAGCCAGTGTAACTTCCTGATTAAGTACTACAATTCCACCAAATATTGATACCTTATCTGCTTCAAATGCTTTCTTCCATGCATCTAATATATTGTCTGCACTTCCTACTCCACAAGGGTTTCCATGCTTACAGGCAACAACTGTTGGTTCATCAAACTCCTTAAGAAGCTCCAAAGCCCCATTAGTATCATTAATATTATTAAAGGAAAGCTCCTTACCATTAAGCTGAACAGCGTCGGTAATTGAACCCTTCTTTATTCCAATCTCTCTATAAAATGCAGCCTTTTGATGAGGATTTTCACCATATCTCATATCCTGGATTTTTTCATAGGTCATGGTTAGAGTTTCTGGAAGCTCCCTATCATTTCTTTCTCTCTTTAGATAGTCAGCAATTAATGTATCATAGGAAGAGGTGTGTTCAAATACCTTCTGCATCAGATAAAAGTTGGTCTCTACAGATACCTTTTTATTATCCTTTAGCTCTGAGAGAACCTTCTCATAATCCTCTGGATCAACAAGAACAGATACATCCTGATAATTCTTTGCTGCTGCTCGTAGCATGGTAGGTCCACCAATATCGATATTCTCAACAGCCTCGTCTCTTGTTACTCCTTCTTTTAGTACCGTGGCCTTAAATGGATATAGATTAACTACAACCATATCTATAGGGTCAATTTTTAAATCTTCTAATTGTTTCATATGGGAAGGGTCATCTCTTCTAGCTAACAAACCAGCATGAACAATAGGATGAAGAGTCTTAACTCTTCCATCTAAGCACTCTGGAAATCCAGTCAATTCAGAAACCTCAATTGCCTTAATCCCTGCTTCCTTAAGCTTATTATAGGTTCCTCCAGTAGAAATAATCTCAACTCCTAGGGCTGTCAGCTCCTTAGCAAACTCTACTATTCCTGTCTTATCCGATACACTTATTAATGCTCTCATACCGATTCATCCTTTCCTCTCTACATTTATTCTTAATTTCATATCTTGTTTATACCAAGGATATTGTTAAGTATATAACATTTTATATTATAGCTTATCATAGGTTACGAAGTAACTTTCGATAAAAGGGGTAGTTTCTGCCCCGTCAATCTGATTATAGGAACATGCATTTAATTCCTATAATATAATATTATATGATTCATCCCCCAAAAACAAAGCAATTATTCTAATTCCATTTATTGATGGAGCTAATATATCAACAGAAACCATTTACTTTTAGACTATAAAACCTATTAATAAGCCATAGAAAAACAGTTCCCATGATGAGTATTTACATTCGTCAGTACTTAGAACAGGTCTTTTGTGTTCTTATGTACTTGTTACGTAATGTATCTAAGCGAAAGCGTCTCACCCATGGGAATGTTTTTCTATAGTTTATCAATCTCCTTCATGTCTGAAAAGTAAAATTAATATAGAAGCAGTTGCATTCTTTTGCATTTTATACTATAATTCCAATGATAGTGAAAAATATTAAACTGGGCATAATATTGATATATTTCCAATGATGAACAAATTATAGATTATAAAGAGAGGCTTTGCTATAAATGAAGAAACTAAAAGTTACTGATTTTTTAATAGGATTTATCTTCACATTACTACTCATATCCTTTGCAGTAGTGATTACTATTAATTTTAGACCTCTCTATTATCTAGATATGGACTTTCTTAATATTTCTGCTAGTTCAGGATATCCAAGAGAAGAAATCAAGGCTAATTATGATGCCTTGATTGACTATTCCTCTCCTTTCTTTACTGGAGAATTATCATTCCCAACTCTACCGGCTTCTGATAATGGACTCCAGCATTTCAGGGAAGTAAAAAATATATTTAATTTCTTTTATATATTATTTGCAATAACTTTTGCTATTAGTGTCATAATAATACAATATAAGAGAAATCGAAAAGATCATTCCTATTTATTAGCTTCATCTATTACAGCAATTGTTCTGCCATCCCTTGTAGCTATAGCTTTAGCCATAGATTTTGACAAAGCATTTGTTGTTTTTCACAAAATATTTTTCAACAACGACTACTGGCTTTTTGACCCTATAACAGACCCAGTTATTAGGATCTTGCCAGCAACATTTTTCCTACATTGCGCACTATTAATTATTTTATTAATTATATTAGGAAGTATTATACTTGCCCTAATTTACAATCACATTAGAAAGAATTTTCATATCAAATACCGTAAGATAGAAAATCTAAAGATATAATTCAACCAACACCAAAGGAGCTAAAAACATGAGAAAAACAAAGATTATATGTACTTTAGGCCCCGCCACAGACAAAGGGGATACCTTAAGAGAATTAATTCTAGCTGGAATGGATGTTGCCCGCTTTAACTTCTCCCATGCTGATCACGCTGAACACTTAGGAAGGCTTGAGAAGCTAGAAGCTTTAAGGGATGAGCTAGGAATCCCTGTAGCAACACTTCTAGATACTAAAGGCCCTGAGATTCGTCTTGGAACATTTAAAGACGATGCAAAGATAGAGCTTGTAGATGGTAGCACCTTTACTCTAACAACTAGAGATATTGAAGGAGATGAAAATCAGGTATCAATCAGCTATGATAATTTAGTATATGACGTTGAAGTTGGAACAACTATTCTGATTGATGATGGTCTAATCGAAATGGTTGTTACCGAATTAACTCCAACAGATATTATTTGTAAGGTTAAGAATGGAGGAACTGTTTCTTCAAGAAAGGGTGTTAATGTACCTGGCATCAAACTATCCATGCCCTATGTTAGTAGCAAGGATAGGGATGATATCATTTTTGCTATTGAACATGATTATGACTTTCTTGCTGCATCATTTGTCAGAACAGTTGAGGACATTGAGGATATCAAGAAGATAGTTAACAAGCATAAGTCACAAATCAAAATTATTGCAAAGATTGAAAATCTTCAAGGTGTGAAAAACATTGATGCAATTATAGACGCTTGTGATGGAATTATGATTGCCCGAGGTGATATGGGGGTTGAAATTCCATACGAAGATGTACCTTCTCTTCAGAAGACTATTATTAAGAAGGTATATAATAGCGGTAAGCAAGTAATAACCGCAACTCAGATGCTTGATTCCATGATTAAGCATCCAAGACCAACTAGAGCAGAGACCACTGATGTTGCCAATGCTATATATGATGGTACAAGTGCAATTATGTTATCCGGCGAGACTGCTAATGGCAAATATCCTGTTGAAGCTTTAAAAACAATGATTAGAATAGCTTGCAGAACTGAAGATGATATAGATTATGTGAAGCGCTTCCACCTAAGAGATGCTTGTAACCAACCTGATATCACCGAAGCAATATCAAGGGCAACAGTGACAACCGCCCATGATCTTAATGCTAAGATGATCATCACTGTTACTACCTCTGGAAGAACTGCTAGAATGATCTCCCGTTACCGTCCAGAATGCCAGATAATGGGCTGTTCAACCGATCCAAAGGTTTGTCGTCAGCTTAATATGGCTTGGGGAGTTACACCTTTACTAATCGAACTAGAGCATGATACATTTGAATTAATAGAGCACACTATACAAGCGGTAGAAGATGCAGGTTACCTTAAAGACGGTGAAGTAGCTGTCCTAACAGCTGGTGTACCTCTTGGAACCTCAGGAACTACCAATATGATTAAAGTTCAAATCGCAGGTAGTAAATACTAAAATCATTATCCTGAAAGGAAGTTACAGATGAAAAAACTTGATTATCTCAAATGGGACGAATATTTTATGGGTATAGCTCTTCTATCAACTCAAAGAAGCAAAGACCCAAGCACCAATGTTGGTGCTTGTATTGTTAGTGTAGATAACAGAATTCTCTCCGTAGGATATAATGGTATGCCCACCGGCTGCTCCGATGATGAATATCCTTGGGAACGAGAAGGTAGTGATCTAGAAACTAAGTATATATATGTATGCCATGCTGAGCTTAATGCAATCTTAAACTACACCGGTAATGGAATGAAAGGATCCAAGCTATATGTCACATTATTTCCTTGCAACGAATGCGCTAAGGCAATTATCCAGACTGGCATTAAAGAGGTCATATATATGGACGACAAATATGCTGACACTGATCCCGTTATAGCTTCTAAGCGTATGTTTACTTCTGCAGGAGTAAAATATCGCCAGTATAACAAGCTGAATAAGGATGTAGTACTTACTCTGTAATTATCTTTGATGATAAGGAACTTTAAAAAGAGTGAATTCAAATAAGATTTGAGTTCACTCTTTTTTCATTTTATATTATTCTATTCTACACTATAGTTAGGAGCTTCCTTAGTTATATGGATATCATGGGGATGACTTTCCTTTAAGGATGCTGACGAAATCTTAACGAATGAGCTTTCCTCTTGAAGTGTCTTAATGTCCTTAGCACCACAGTAGCCCATACCTGAACGAATTCCACCGATTAATTGGAATACAGTATCCTCAACTAATCCCTTATATGCTACACGTCCCTCAACACCCTCTGGAACTAATTTTTTAGCATCGGTCTGGAAGTAACGATCCTTACTGCCTGCTTCCATGGCAGCAATAGATCCCATACCACGATAAACTTTGTATTTTCTTCCTTGATAAAGTTCGTATTCTCCTGGACTTTCATCACAACCAGCAAATATACTACCCATCATGCAGACATCCGCACCAGCTGCAAGAGCTTTAGCTATATCACCAGAGTATTTGATTCCACCATCTGCGATAATAGGAATATTATACTTTTTAGCTGTTTCATAGACATTCATAACTGCCGAAACCTGAGGAACTCCGATACCTGCAACAACTCTTGTAGTACATATTGATCCAGGTCCAATACCTACCTTAACGGCATCAACTCCTGCTTTTATTAAGTCTTTTGCAGCCTCACCTGTTGCTATATTACCTGCAATTATCTGTACCTCAGGGAATTTATCTCTTACCATCTTAACAACCTTAAGTACATTAGCTGAATGTCCATGGGCAGTATCTATTACAATGGCATCAACCTTAGCATTAACCAAGGCTTCTACTCTCTCTAGAATATTATCAGTGATACCTACCGCCGCACCACAGAGAAGTCGACCTTGATCATCTTTAGCGGATAGGGGATACTTAATCTGTTTCTCAATATCCTTAATTGTAATAAGTCCCTTAAGATTTCCTTCACTATCAACAAGTGGAAGCTTTTCTTTTCTAGCTTCCCATAGGATTTTCTTAGCCTCGTCAAGAGTGATCCCTTCCTTAGCAGTTATAAGTCCTTCTGAAGTCATAGATTCTCTGATCTTCTTAGTAAAATCCGTTTCAAACTTAAGGTCTCGATTAGTAATAATACCAACAAGCTTTTTACCATTTTCAACAATGGGAACTCCAGATATCCTATACTTACCCATTAGCTCATTAGCATCCTNTAATGTATGGTCTGGGGATAGATAAAATGGATCAGTGATTACACCATTTTCAGAACGTTTTACCTTGTCAACCTCTTCAGCCTGTTCTTCTATAGACATATTTTTATGAATAATTCCGATGCCACCTTGTCTAGCCATTGCAATCGCCATGCGGTGTTCAGTAACTGTATCCATTCCAGCACTCATAAGGGGGATATTAAGTTTAATCTTGTTAGTCAGTCGGGTTGATAAATCCACCTGATGTGGTAGAACCTCAGAATAAGCAGGTACTAAGAGAACATCATCAAAAGTTATTCCATCACCGATAATTTTAGCCATTTTGTTAACTCCTCACTTTCACTTTCATTCAACTATTAGGTTTATAGTAATATAGAATCAAAAGCCTCAATTACAAATAGCTTTTGAGCCATAATTAAGGTTATAATTCTAAAAAGTATAACGAATAAACAGACCCTTGTCAACAGTTAATAAAGGTTTTATTTTAATAAAAAACAGGTGACACCATCATATTCTTCATATAATGATTTCACCTGATGCTTAGGCATATTAATAGGTTGTAACTTTTCTGGGAGCTTTTTGTTTCATTAGGTCTACCATCTTTTCACTTGGCTCAAAGAATATCTTCATTCTTTTGTCATTCACCTTAGCAACAACAACATAAGGTTTACTTTCTTTTGAGCCAGATGCAAAATTCTTAGTTTCAAACTGGCCATTTTTATATTCGTCTAGCGAATGGGAATTAGCTGGAGCCACTGCTTCCACCTGATCAAAATCCACTCTTAACATAGTCTTACGTTTTGCTTTGCCTGTAATTCTGTCAAAATCCAGTTGTCCATCAACATAGACATATTCGTATTCAACGCTTAATCTAGGATATAAGAAACCTAAAACTACTACAAGAGCTATTCCCACTATACTAAAAAGGCCACCTATAAGCATTAATATAACGCCTACAACCATCCCAAATATTACTAGACTCCTTAATGCTAATGAAGCTGCATTCTCTTCTCTTTTAACACCAGCCTCTGCATAAGCATGATTCATACTTGTAACCTTCCCTTCAAATTAATCTATATAGTAAATATATACTTCAAATTATATCTCATTTTACTTCCACTGTCCAATTATGAATATCCTTAATCCTTCCTAATTGAATTCCTGTAATTGTGTCGTATAGCTTCTGACTAATCGGTCCGATGCCACCACCCTGGATTGTCATTATATGTTTATCCCAGCGAAGCTGTCCAACTGGAGAAATAACAGCCGCAGTACCAGTTCCGAATACCTCTTCAAGATGGCCCTTTTTGTGAGCTTCATAAATCTCATCTATAGATATTCTTTCTTCTTTAACTGGTAGACCCCACTCTTTACAAAGCTCCAAAACAGAAGCCCTAGTTACACCAGGAAGAATGCTACCACTTAGCTCTGGAGTAACAATTGTCCCATCTATCTTAAAGAATATATTCATTGCTCCAACTTCTTCAATATATTTTCTATGAACTCCATCAAGCCAAAGAACCTGTGAGTATCCTTCATCGTGGGCTTTCACCTGGGATTTCATAGAGGCAACATAATTACCCCCTGTCTTAACTGCACCTATTCCACCCTTAACTGCCCGAACATACTCATCCTCAACCCATATCTTAACTGGATCAAGCCCTTCAGGATAGTAGGCCCCTACTGGTGATAGGATAATTATAAACAGATAGCTGCTTGAAGGTCTAACACCTAGAAATGGATCGGTTGCTATGACAAATGGGCGAATATAAAGGGAGGTTCCTTCTTTAGTTGGTATCCAGGCTTCATCCATCTCCACAATTGCTTTTAAAGCATCCATGAAATCATCAGGGTCTATCTCTGGTATACACAATCTCTGATTTGATCTATTAGCTCTTTCTATGTTCTTGTCAGGTCTAAATAATAAGGTTCTTCCATCCTCAGTCTTATATGCTTTTAAACCTTCAAACATTTCCTGTCCATAATGAAAAACCATAGCTGAAGGTTCAAGGTTTAATGGTTGATATGGAACTATACGGGCATCATGCCAGCCTTTACCTTCATCATAATTCATAATAAACATATGGTCAGTAAAAATAGTACCGAATCTTAAAGGATTATCCTTACTAGGTAATTCCTTTGGAGTGGTGGTTTTCTCAATTCTAATATTAAGCAATCTAATCATCCTTCCTTTATTATATTCCCATTCCTAACAAGATGAGTTGTTAGCCAATTCACTTGTTATAGCTTATTCTTTATCACAGCACTGCGACAAATTATATAACCTATATAGTAGACCTATTATTACAGTTTTTCAAGTGATTTTCCAAAAAATATGGGATTATTGTTTTCTTTCATACCTACAGAAGGTATAGATTAGATCGTAATATGTCTGTTCTTCCGACTCCTCAGCTAATACCCATTCATTATTATCATCAAGATTAGGGAAATAGGTATCAGCTTTATATACATAATCTATCTTAGTTATATGGGCAATATCACAGTAAGAAAGCATCTGTTCGTAGATACTAGCTCCTCCGATAACATATATATCCTCTGAGCTATAATCCTTCACAGCTTCCAGGGCTTCTTCTATACTATGAACAACAAGAGCATCATGGGCTTTATAATTGGTATCTGATGTTATAACTACATTCAAACGTTGCTTTAGTGGCATCCCATTCGGAAAGCTTTCCAATGTTTTTCTTCCCATAATAACCGCTTTATTAATTGTCTCATCTCTAAAAAATCTTTGATCTGCAGGGATCCTTACTAAAAGTTTATTATCATAACCGATACCCCAATTGTTGTCTACTGCTGCAATGAGATTCATTAATTTACCACCTTTCTTAGATAGCCACAGGGATATTCTCCACCTTTGGTCCAAACTTATAATTACGCAGTTCAAAGTCTTCCACCTTAAATTCATAGAAATCCTTAACATCAGGATTAATCCAGAACTCTGGCGCATCATAGGTTGGTCGTTCTATTAATTCCTTAATAATAGATATATGTCTATCATAAATATGAGCATCGGCTATAACATGAACCAACTCTCCCACCTCATATCCACATACCTGAGCTAACATGTGTAGAAGTACACTGTATTGGGCAACATTCCAGCTATTAGCCGTTAATATGTCATTGGAACGCTGATTAAGAATTCCATTTAATACAAGCTTATCCTCATTGTTTTTCTTTGTAACATTAAATGTCATACTGTATGCACATGGATACAGATTCATCTCATGAAGATCCTGATGAACATATAAATTAGTCATAATTCTACGGCTATAGGGATTATTCTTTAGGTCATAGATGACTCTATCCACCTGATCCATCATTCCCTCTTTATATTGGTGCTTTACACCAAGCTGGTAGCCATAAGCTTTACCTATTGACCCCTCTTCATCTGCCCAGCTATCCCATATGGAACTGTTTAATTCATTAATATTGCTAGACTTCTTCTGCCAAATCCAAAGTAACTCGTCAATACAGCTTTTAATCGCTGTTCTTCTAAGTGTTAAGGCTGGAAATTCCTTAGAAAGATCATATCTATTAACAACACCAAATTTTTTAATTGTATATGCAAAGGATCCATCCTCCCACTTAGGGCGAACCTTTTCACCCTCAGTACTAGTACCATTATCAAGTATATCCTTGCACATATTTATAAATATATTATCTGCTAAGCTCATGACACATCCTCCTATCTCATTTATTAATTCTACCTCATATGCCCCATCTAGGCAAGAATAATCCCACATGGAATATAAAAAAGCATTTCTATTCAGCCCAATAAGACTAGAGGATAAGGCTAGGGGAATCATTTTCCCCTAGCCTCTTCAATAGCTTAAGGCTGAACAGAAAAAAGCGCTTCCCTATTCAACCAAAGTAAGGAAACGCTTTTTTATATATAATAGGGTAGTTGAAAGTAAGCTTATAGACGAACCAATTCCTCATCAAGGAATTTCTTTATATTGGAGACATTAACGTACTTTTTAACAATACCATTTCTTATCTCTACTAAAGTAGGGGCCATCATAATACTATACTCCTGTGCTAATTTTGGATTTGCCTCCGCATCTATTACTTCATAGGATACATCCTTAAGGTATTCCTTAGCAATCTGACAGTTTGGACAGGTTTTAGTGGTAAATAGGAACAGTCCATCCTCCTCATTGCTAATCATCTCCTCAGGGGATAATTCTCTAAACTCTCCAATTGGTACTACTCTGGAGCGATTCGTATCATATAGCCTACGGTTCTTATATTCCTGAACCTTACCATCGTTCCAGTTTTGAACAGGACGATAATAACCAGTTATACGGCTATATACTTCTGCATTCNCCCCACAATGAGGACACTTAAACTGTTCTCCNACCAAGTAACCATGGGTCTTACATACAGAGTAAGTAGGAGAAAGGGTATAATATGGAAGCTTATAATTCTCAGCAATAGCTCTGATAAGCTTGGCAGCCGCCTGCCAATCTGGAAGCTTTTCACCTAAGAATGCATGGAATACTGTACCGGAGGTATATAGAGTTTGTAGCTCATCTTGAACATCCAGTGCCTCAAATATATCTTCTGTATATCCTACTGGTAGATGGGAGCTATTAGTATAGTATGGAGTATCTCCCTCTTTACCAGCGGTCTTAATGTCTGGATATAGCTTTCTATCATGCTTTGCAAGACGATAGGTAGTAGATTCAGCAGGTGTAGCCTCAAGATTATATAAGTCACCATATTGTTCCTGATAATCAGATAGCTTCTCTCTCATATGATTTAAGGTCTTTATGGCAAAATTCTTAGTTGCTTCATGGGTCATATCCTCCCCAAGCCATGGAGCATTAAGTCCTACCTCATTCATGCCAATCAAACCAATAGTTGAAAAATGGTTCTCAAATGTTCCAAGATAACGTCTTGTATATGGATATAGTCCCTCTTCTAATAGCTTTGTGATAACATCTCTCTTAACCTTTAAGGAACGAGCTGAAATATCCATCATACGATCCAAGCGGGAGAAAAACTCCTTCTCATTGGAGGATAGATAAGCAATTCTTGGCAAGTTAATAGTAACAACTCCAACAGATCCTGTACTTTCTCCAGAGCCAAAGAAGCCACCGGTTTTCTTGCGAAGCTCCCTAAGGTCAAGACGAAGTCTACAGCACATTGAACGAACATCACTTGGTTCCATATCACTATTAATATAATTAGAGAAATAAGGTGTGCCATACTTTGCAGTCATTTCAAATAGCATACGATTATTCTCAGTATCAGACCAGTCAAAATCTTTAGTAATTGAATATGTAGGTATTGGATATTGGAAGCCTCTTCCGTTGGCATCACCTTCAATCATAATCTCTATGAAGGCCTTATTAATCATATCCATCTCACGTTTACAATCTTTATATTTAAAATCAACCTCTTTACCACCAACGATACATGGTAATTCTGCTAAGTCATTAGGCACTGTCCAGTCTAAAGTAATGTTGGAGAAGGGTGCTTGCGTACCCCAACGACTAGGTGTGTTAACNCCATAGACAAAGGATTGAATACATTGCTTAACTTCTTTATATGTTAAATTATCAGCTTTTACAAAGGGAGCAAGATATGTGTCAAAGGATGAAAATGCTTGAGCTCCAGCCCATTCATTCTGCATAATACCAAGGAAATTCACCATCTGATTACACAAGGTTGAAAGATGGCTTGGAGGGGAGGATGTAATCTTTCCTGGAATTCCTCCTAGGCCCTCTTTAATTAACTGCTTGAGGGACCATCCTGCACAGTATCCTGTCAACATTGATAAATCATGAATATGTATATCTGCACTACGATGAGCATTAGCAATCTCTTCATCATAAATCTCTGACAACCAGTAGTTAGCTGTAATTGAACCTGAGTTGTGAAGGATTAGTCCGCCTACTGAGTAGGTTACTGTTGAGTTCTCCTTAACNCTCCAGTCTTCCTCCTTAACGTAGCTATTAACCAGCTCCTTGTAATCCAATATTGTGGATTTCATGTTACGGATTTTTTCTCTATTCTTACGATATAGGATATATGCTTTAGCAACATCGGTATAACCTGACTGCTCTAGTACATGTTCAACACTGTCCTGTACATCCTCCACATTAACTAAATCATCTGTGATCTTGTCTTGGAAATCAGCAGTAACACGTAGTGCTAACAAATTAATAATATCATCCGTATAGAACTTTTCTGTAGCTTTAAAAGCTTTAGTAATAGCGTTACTAATCTTCTTTAAATCAAACTCTGCTACTTGTCCATCTCTCTTTGTAACATTAATCATATGTAACAGTCTCCCTTCCCGTTATCTATTATATGTTCTACATTCCCGCAAAATAATAATATCATATTTAAATGTGCTAAGTCAAACCAAAAATACTAGATATATGCGCTCATTTTTNACAGAGCACAACATCTAGTATTTATGATTGTAAATATTCACCAAGCCTACAAAGCCCTAAAGCAAGGAGTTTCAAATNAATATGGAAGTTTNTGGTATNAANTTTATGAAAAAAACGGTNTAAAAAACCTATGAATTTGTAAGAAATCCACAATTTTTACCCCTAGTAAATATGTCCTAGTACAAGCCATCATATATATCTTTTGGGACATAAGCCCTTACAAAAATTCCATCCTGCTGGTATTCTTCTAAAAGAAGCTGACCATATTTTCTAATTGTTTGTATCTTACCTGCTTCATTATAGGTAAATAACCTCTCAATGAGAACTTTCCTCTCATTTAGCACCTTCTCAATAAGCTTTAATAGCTCATTAATTCCCTTACCGGTTTTAGCAGATATTTTAATAGTATAATCACTATGAAAATCTTTAATAATATTATCCTCTTCAACCCTNTCCTGCTTATTAAAAGCAGTTATTATTGTCTTGTCTTGCACNCCCAGATCTTTTAATGTCTTATATACTATGTGCATCTGAGTATAGGCATCCGGGCTAGAGCTATCAACTACATGAAGGATAATATCTGCATATTTAGCTTCCTCCAAGGTACTTCTAAATGCTTCAATTAGATGATGGGGAAGCTTTCTAATAAATCCTACTGTATCTGTCAGAAGGATCTGCTGACCACTTTCCATGGTAAGATTTCTTGTTGTAGGGTCTAATGTGGCGAATAATTTATCCTCCTCAAGAACATCTGCATTNGTNAGATAATTAAGTAATGTAGACTTACCTGCATTAGTATATCCGACTATGGAAATCACAGGAATACGNTTTCTAATTCGTAACTGCCTTTCTGTCTCCCTGGTTCTTTTCACATTCTCAAGTTCCTGCTTTAAGATAGAAATTCTATCCCTAATTAACCTACGATCAACCTCTAGCTTCTTCTCACCTGGCCCCCTAGTACCAATTCCTCCTCCGAGTCTTGATAGGGAATTACGAAGTCCAACTAATCTAGTGGAACGATATCGAAGCTGGGCTAGCTCAACCTGAATTTTACCTTCTTTAGTAGAAGCTCGACCTGCAAAAATATCTAATATAAGGATGGTACGATCCAATACCTTAGTCTGTAGGGCATCCTCTAAGTTTTTTAGTTGTGCAGGTGATAGCTCATCATCACACACTACCCCTGTAGCATTAGTTTCTTCCACAAGCTCTCTTACTTCATCAATCTTACCTTTACCAATATATGTGCCAGGGTGTATACTCTCCCTGCTTTGAACAACCATTCCCACAGTCTCAGCACCAGCAGTACTTGCTAATTCCTTTAGCTCGTTTAAGGAACCCTCAGTATCCTCCTTATCAGAGACAGCTACTGCAACAAGAACAAACTTCTCTTGAATTTCTTTAATTTCGAATAATTCCGACATATTCACCTCAGATTATATAATATTATTTTCTCAGTTATCTAAATTTCTAGTTTCTAAGAATAGCTTCTCTCTTTGTCCTTCCTCATCCCCTGGATAGAGATTAAGATATTCCTTAATTTTATCCAAGGCTGTGTCAAACTCTCCCATTCCTTCATATGCAACTATCTCATTCTTAAGAAGTATTCTTCTTGTTCCAACTTGACCCATATTAAGTCCTTCTTCTATATATTTAATAGCATTAGAAAAATCACCTAACTTTATTAATGAATAAGCCAATTGATTAAAAACTCCTAGATTTTTAGCATTACCCTCCTGGATATATGCTTCGTAGTAGTATACAGCCTTCACATAATCCTTTCTCTCCCTATATATTTCACCAATATAGTAATATGCTTCCTTAAAACCTTTTGCATAGCTATCTTCTAATTGAATCAAAGCAGCATCAAGATTACCCTGATAATAATATATTAGCCCTTGATTAAATCTATCTTCATCCTTATCTCCTCCAAGTTCAGAGGCAATAGTTAGAAGCTCATCGGCTTCTACTTTCAGACCCTGTTCCACCATAAGAGCATATTTGCCAAGATATCCATCATATCTCTTAGGCTCTAAATCAATTGCTGCATTATAATCCTCTAAGCTACTCTCATAATCCCCAAGTGCTGCATAACAATAGGCTCTTTCAAGTAAAGGCTTTGCGCTTTTATTATCAAGCTCTATCAGCTCTGTGTAAGCATCAATTGCCATAGNATAATTCCCAACCTTAAGGGCAGAATCTCCTTTATAATATAATATATCCATATCTAGTTTAGGTAATTCTTGGATCTCCAAAGCTAGATTCAGCTGTTCTATCGCCTTGTCATATTCCTTATTGTGGTAATAAGCAATAGCTTTTCCCCTATGAATTTTCTTATTATTTTGCTTTATAACTACCATATTTTTGTTCTGATAGACTTCATCAAACTGAGCTATGGCTTCCTCATATCTTCCCAGTGTAATAAGAGTCATTCCATAGTCTATGTAATAATCTGTTCTGTTAGGATTAAGTTCAATTGCCTTTAAAAAGCTTGTAGCTGCCTCCTCATACTTCCCTTCCTTGAATAGCTTTCTTCCTTCATTCTTATAGCTACCGGCTGTGGAACACCCAGTAAATGAAAGGAATATAAGGGATATTATAATTATAGAAAGTATCTTGTTTTTCATCTTAATCCTCCGTAAATTAATGACAAACTCATATGTGTTGCTTAATATACTTGAAATAATAGAAACCTATGTCTTGGTAACCGTTCCCACTAGGTAAATTATAGCATACTTAAAAATATCATTAAAGTGTAAACTAACATAATTAACTTATCCAGAGAATCTTTTTAAAATTCTAAATTCGATAACAAACAAGGATTATGATTTTATTTTACTAAAATCATAATCCTTGTTTTATTGTATATTAGAGATTACTAATAAAATGTAAACCATTTTTAGCTCATCTGCTTATCCTTAATGTCTTAACCAAATAATGAGAATGCTAAGAATATGGTAGATGTTAATGAAGCAACAAGTGAAACAACTGTTATCTGAGTATTAATAGATGGGCCAGCTGTATCCTTAAATGGATCACCAACTGTATCACCAATAACACCATTCTTGTGAGCATCTGAACCCTTACCACCATTATTGCCAGCTTCGATGTACTTCTTAGTATTATCCCAAAGTCCACCAGAGTTAGACATAAACAGAGCAAAGATCAAACCACTAACGATATTACCAGTTATAAATCCACCAACTGCCTGAACACCACCAACAAACCCAACTAAAAGAGTTGCAAGGATAGCCATTAAACCAGCAGGAATTAACTCTTTAATAGCTCCTTCAGTAGCAATTTCGATACACTTATCATACTCAGGAACTACACCTTCTTTACCCTCTTTAAGTCCTACTATCTCTTTAAATTGACGATGGATTTCTTTGATCATACGCTGTGCATTACGATCAACACCTAACATCAACATAGCTGAGAATACTGGAGGAATAGCTGCTCCTACTATAAGTCCAAAGAATACTAAAGGATTAGTTACATCAAAGCCTGTAAGATAAGCTTCACCCTTGCCCATCTCAAGAGCCGCAACATTAACTTCGCTTATAAATGCGCCAAGCAATGCAATAACTGTCAGACCAGCAGCGGCGATAGAGAAGCCTTTAGTAACAGCCTTAACAGTATTACCTGCACTATCAAGGGAGTCAGTGATTTCAAGAGCCTTATCACCTAAGTCACCCATCTCAACAAGGCCACGAGCGTTATCCACAATAGGACCATAAGCATCATTAGATATAATCATACCAACTATGGAAAGCATACCAACTGCTGCCATAGAGATACCAAACATTCCATAACCAGCACCCATATAGTTCTCTGCAACAACATAAGAACCAAGGGCTGCAACACCAATACCAATCATAGCAGGAAGAACACTCATAAGACCATATGATATACCAGAAAGAATGGTAAATGCAGGGCCAACCTCACAGGATTCTGCAACCATATGAACTGGTTTCTTCTCATCATTAGTAAAGTAATCACTAGCAATACCAATTACAGTACCGCATAGAAGACCGATTGTACTTGCAAACCAGATAGGCCATGGCAAATCAAATACAAAGGTTGCTAAAGCCGTTAATATACCATATATGGCTGTTGTAATGTATGTATTATTATTAAGTGCTCTAGTAGGATTGCCATCTTCTTTCATATTAGCAGTAAATACACCAATTATTGAAGATAGTAAACCGATAGCCGCATAACAAAATACAGTAGCTGTATTAACACTTCCACCATGGATCCTATCAAGTCCAGCACCCATAGTAATAGCCGCAGCCATAGAAGCTACGTTGGAGTCAAATAAGTCAGCCCCCATACCTGCACAGTCACCAACATTATCACCTACGTTATCTGCGATAACTGCAGGGTTTCTAGGATCATCTTCAGGTATCTCTAACTCAACCTTACCAACAAGGTCAGCGCTTATATCTGCGGTTTTAGTAAATATACCACCACCGGCCTTAGCAAATAGAGCAAGTGAGCTAGCACCAAAGCTGAAGCCAAGAAGTGCGGTTGTATTATTTGTTACCATAAGAACAAGAACAACACCTAATAAGCTTCCACCAACAACTGCCATACCCATAACAGCTCCACCGCGGTAGCCTGACATAAAGGAAGGCTTAATTCCTCTTGTAGCAGCTTCAGCAGCCTTAACATTGGCAATAGTTGCTATACTCATACCAACTATACCAGCAATACCTGAAAATACTGCACCTAGCAGATAAGATAATGCCATGATTATGTTTTCCAATGGATTTCCCTGCCAGATTGGACCAGGAAGGAATAACAAAATCAATACTGCAACACAGGTGCAGAAAACTGCTAGTGTCTTATACTCTTTCTTAAGAAAGGTATTAGCACCGTCTTTAATTAACTTACCTACTTCTGCCACCCGTTTATTAGAGGATGGTTGCTTTTCTACCCATTTATATAGCCAGAATGCAGTCCCAAATGCAAGAACGGCTACAACAATGGATGCAATTTGAAAAAATCCTAAGTCAAAACTCAAAATGCTCATCTCCTTATATAATATTTGTAACAAGAAATAGGCTTTCCCACCCCTTGCTAAGCTAGAATACGCTTTGGTTCAAATGTTATCACGTTTATCTAATTTGTGCAACCAAAAAGTTTATTTGCGTATTTTATAGTCATTTTGCATAATAATTTCGTAATATTAATTTATTATTTTGCAATTATTGTATATTATGAGTGTTATTACCAGATTATCATAATGTTTAGATTATATAAATGCGTCATTGACATGATCAGTTAATATGAGCTAAAATGAAAGTAATTTTTATATTTACTATTTTTATGTAGCAAACATGCTAAGGAGGACTATTTTATGGAATTTTTATTGTCAGGTTTAATGTCAGTAACTTGGCAGCAATGGGTTATGTATGCAGTTGGTGCATTGCTTATCTATCTAGCAATCGTTAAAGAGATGGAGCCATCACTGCTACTACCTATGGGCTTAGGGTCTATTCTTGTTAATATCCCTAACTCAGGAGTTTTAGGTGAACACGGTATTATCGAATGGCTGTTTAAGGTAGGGATTGAAGAATCAGAGGCATTACCAATTCTATTATTTATCGGTATTGGTGCCATGATAGATTTCGGGCCACTCTTATCCAACCCAAAGATGTTCTTGTTTGGAGCAGCAGCTCAATTTGGTATCTTTGTAGCAATCGTACTTGCTGTATTGCTTGGTTTTGAATTAAAGGATGCAGCCTCTATAGGTATAATTGGTGCCGCTGATGGACCAACAGCAATATTAGTTTCTAATATACTTAAATCTGATTACATGGGACCTATCGCCGTCGCCGCCTATTCTTATATGGCCTTAGTTCCTATCGTACAGCCAGCAGCTATTAAGTTAGTTACAACTAAGAAGGAACGATTGATCCGCATGGAGTACAATCCAAAATCAGTTACAAAAACAACTAGGATCTTGTTCCCAATTATCGTTACTTTCATATCTGGACTAGTAGCTCCAGATTCTGTAGCACTAGTAGGATTTTTAATGTTTGGTAATATTATAAGAGAATGTGGAGTATTAAATTCACTTTCAGAAACTGCTCAGAATGCACTACCTAACCTAATCACTATTCTTCTAGGAATAACTATTTCCTTTAAGATGACTGCTGCAGATTTTGTTAACTGGCAGACCTTAATGATTATGGGTATTGGTCTTATCGCTTTCGTATTCGATACTATCGGTGGTGTTGTATTTGCTAAGTTCCTTAACCTATTCTTAAAGCCAGGCAAAAAGATTAATCCAATGGTTGGCGCTGCTGGTATTTCAGCATTTCCAATGTCCGCCCGTGTTGTTCAGAAGATGGGCCTTAAGGAAGATCCTAATAACCATTTGCTAATGCATGCAATCAGTGCTAATGTATCTGGTCAGATTGGTTCCGTTGTAGCTGGTGGTGTAATCATTAGTTTGGTAGTTAAGATGCTTGGAATTGGCTAAGTCTTTGAGAAAGGAATGGATATAAATATGAGTGAAGATTTAGGATTTGCATTTGAAATAATGGGAAAAGGTATGTTTAGTATCTTTGTTGTAATAATTTTATTAATGGCAATCGTAACCTTTATACCATTTATTACAAATAAATTCGAGAAAAGAAAAAATGAGAAAGCAGAATAAATAGTATTGTCTAATTTATCCTGTTTGTATAAATAATAAAAGATATTGTTATTGCAACACATCTACTGTTGCTTATAACAATATCTTTTTT
>JGI24710J26742_10000170_pt1 | contig 59302 bp, 52 predicted proteins | sample BioPla2DNA2_FD_26742 | JGI IMG/M metagenome (IMG submission 26742) | reverse complement strand
CGTCCTGCTGCATCGCCCATGCTGAAATGTTTGCCGTCGGGACAGCTGTCAACGGTGAAAGGATGTCCGTGGTCGGCGCACCATTTAGCCAGTTCGTCCATGCCGGTCACATCGAAACAGATCTGTATAAAACCGGGGTCACCCCAATAGCGGTCTTCAAATATTTTACGCGGCTTGCGGTCAAGGCACTGTACCAGCTCTATATATCCGGTGGGAAATATAGGTGCAAATGCTCCCTTGTTGGGTTCGGACCATTGGAGCAGAGCTCGGCGATATTTGCCGTCACCGCCTGCCAAAGGCTTCAGATCATCGAATTTTCCCGATTCGTTGTATATTACTTTGTCATATCCCAGAATGTCGGAATAGACTACACGGGCCTTATCTATATCGGTTACGCCTATCATGCAGCCTATCATGCCGCCAAACTCCTTGCCTTCGTCAATCAGTATGAAGTCATCCTGTAAGGCTTGGAACCAATTGCCCTCGGGGTCGGTGATGTAGAAGGTGCGGCTGTTGTCAGGTGCGGTCATTATGGGGCTCACATCTTTCCAACGTTCTGAAACAAACTTGTGAGCACTATCTATATTACGGCATTTGACTTTTGCACAGAAAATACCCAGGTCACCCACTTGAATTTGGAAGTCAACCGGTTTGGGCTTACGTTGTGAATACTGCCAAATTTCGAATCCGCCGCCACCCTGAAGGTTAAGAGCTATTACAGCATGACGTTTTTGGGGTTTTCCTCCTGTGTATGGAAGCATCCTTTCGGCCACTGTGTCATCTTCAAGAACTTTTATGTCCACTCCGAACATATCAATGAACCATCTCCATGAGTTGTAAACCGATGTGGTTCCAATACCTATCTGCTGTATTCCGGTTATAATGAAATCTCTCTTTTGCATAATCTTTTTTTGTCAAACTGCAATATTACAGCTTTTTTATGGTTTTTCAAACCTGACATTTGCCAAAAAGGTCTCCGNATAAAAAAATGGCCAACTATAATAGCTTTATTTCTCATTATTCTTAAATTTGTGTCGTACTTAAAAAAAGAGCTCATGATACTTACTTTTCTTTTACTCGGATTAGGCACGACGGAACTGATTGTCATTCTTCTTGTAATACTTCTGCTTTTTGGTGCAAAACGTATTCCCGATCTTATGAAGAGCATGGGTAAGGGTGTGAAAAGTTTTAAGGCCGGCATGAAGGAGGTTGAGGATGAAATCAATGCTCCCGATAAGTCTGCCGATAAGAACGAATCAGTCGATGGAAAGGATCAGAAATCTTAACCATACCACTTCCGGACAATGCTTGATTTCTATTCTGTACAGAATGGAAAAGATTATAAATCCTGACCATACCATATCCTTATGACGGTTCCCGATGACATACCGATGACATTCTGGGACCATCTTGAAGCACTCAGAAAAGTTATCTTGCGAATCTTCGCCGCTGCGATGGTGGGATTTGTTGTTGCCTTTTTCCTTAAGGATCTGCTGTTTAGACTTATATTAGCCCCAAGTCACCCGGATTTTATACTTTACCGCTGGATAACTTCAATTGCCGACATAATGGGACTGGACTCCTCGGGAATTCAGGATTTCAATGTGGAACTGTTCAGCACCACACTGACTGCACAGTTTATGATTCACATGAAGATGGCGTTCTATGTCAGTATTTTGGTTATATTGCCTTACATAATATATCTGCTGTTCGGATTTATTGCCCCCGCACTTCATAAGGAAGAACTTCGGAGTACTACAAAGGTCGTAGTCTGGTCCTACATACTCTTTATGGCGGGTATAATTATGAATTACCTGATCATATTTCCGCTCGCATTCCGTTTTTTGGGAACTTATCAGGTCAGCGCCGATATACCCAATATTATTACGCTTGAGTCATATACAAACCTTTTGGTAACTCTTACTTTTCTTATGGGTATATTTTTTCAGCTGCCTATTCTCGCCTGGTTCTTGGGGAAATTGGGAATAGTCAATTCCGAATTCATGAAAAAATACCGTCGTCATGCGATAGTTGCCATTTTGATTATTGCTGCAATAATAACTCCCACAACCGATGTGTTCACGCTGACCATTGTTTCGCTTCCCATATATCTGCTCTATGAGTTGAGCATACTTATAGTGCGGCGAACCAGCTCCAACGATTCGTTACCGGCCTCTATAGGAAGAGGTTCCTGACTAAACATTAAAAGAAGAAAGACCATCCTTTGCGAATGGCCTTTCCCGGTATTGTCAGAATTAAGACAGATTATTTCTTAATCCAGCCTACTACGTCACATTTGTTTACTATTGTGCCGTGCTCTTTATCGACTGCTACAAGATGACAGTCGTAGGGAGCGGTGACATTGTCAATAAAGGTGTTACCCATGGCCTGTACACCACACATCCAGTCGCCTTTCTTATATTTTTTGCCGAAAGGAGGATTGCAGGACTTGTCTATATAGTCAAGATCCCAAATAATACGTCCGGTTACACCTGCCTGTATGGGTTCTGCATCGGGGTGCAGGATTGCCCGCTTGTCAGCAGCGCTGAAATGTTTGGCAGGACCTCCATTGCCACCGTTTTGAGCTTTTTCTATGCGCTCCAGCAGGTCTTTGTTAAACTGCTCTTTAGCCTGGCCTGACATGTACTCGCGGTACTGCTTTTCGTGCATGGCGAACTCAAACAGCTCTTCATCGTCCCGGCCACGGTCCCAGCCGTTCTCCTTCATCTCTTTGATGAAACGGTCAAGCTCATTGGGATAGAGTACCTGTGGATCATCGGTATAGAATTCAAATCCTTTTTCTTTTGCGATTTCCACTATTTCGGGAGCCAGTTTGCCCGGTAATTTACCTGACTTGCCAAGTATCATGCCCCACATGGCAGGATCCATTCTGGTGAACGGTTTCTCGTCAATTGATCTGGAGTAGAGGTTCATCAGAGCGGCGTTCTTCACATACTGGCTGAAAGGTGTGACAAGACAAGGTGTACCCAGCATGGGCCATATACGTTCTACCTCGTCAAACAGTTCTACAAGAAGTTCATCCTCGGAAAGTTCGCTCTCACCTTTATTTTTCAGGTTGGTATTTATAACGGAATGCATACCCTTGAGATCGTCCATGAGTGAACCCATCATGCCGCCGGGAAGTCCGCTGCCTACAAGCAGTGAGCTCATCTGTGCATTTTTGGGGTCAATCCAGTAACCCAGGAAATCGTCTATGAAGCTCTGCGTCATTCTGCGGGCTTCCATATATGCCTTCATGTTGATATCCTTAACCAGGAATCCGGCATCTCTGAGCATAGCCTGTATGGTTATTACGTCAGGGTGAACCTTACCCCATGAGAGAGGTTCCATGACCACATCAATAACATCACAGCCGGCCTTGGCTACCTCAAGCATTGAAGCTACCGCAAACCCGGGGCCGTTATGTCCGTGATACTGTACGATTATGTCGGGATGTTTCTCTTTTATGGCGCGTACTATAATGCCTAACATAACGGGACGACCTATTCCGGCCATATCCTTGAGACATATCTCCTGTGCACCTTCCTCTATGAGCTGTTCTGCCAAATTGATGTAGTATTCGGCTGTGTGTACCTTGGAGTAGGTTATGCACATGGTAGCCTGAGCGGTCATACCGGCAGCTTTGGCCCACTTGATAGAAGGAACTATGTTACGCGTATCGTTAAGACCGCAGAATATACGAGTTATGTCCACGCCTTGTGCGTGTTTTACCTTGTACATGAGCTGACGTACATCGGCAGGCACGGGATTCATGCGAAGAGCGTTCAAACCGCGGTCAAGCATGTGTGTTTTGATCCCGGCTTCTCTAAGCGGTTTGGTAAATGTGCGTACGGCCTGGTTTGGGTTTTCACCGTACATAAGATTTACCTGTTCCATTGCACCGCCGTTNGTCTCGACNCGGTCAAAACAGCCCATGTCGATAATTATCGGNGCNATCTTGGCAAGTTGGTCCTTGCGGGGAACATACTTTCCCGATGATTGCCACATGTCACGGTAAATAAGACTGAATTGAATCTCTTTTTTCATAATATGTTATATTGAATTCTTTAAAAAATTTTACATTGGATCGATGGAGCGGGCTATTTTTGCACATAGTCCGGGGAAGAAACGCTTTATGTAAACCATAAGTAACTCCTTACGACCTACCAAAACCTCGCGTTTCTTGCGGTAAACGGCACGTACTATCTTTTTGCCGGCCTGTTCCGGAGTACAGCTTCCGGCCTGTCCGGCATCCATCTTGGCGTGCTGCTTGCCGTCTTTTTCAAGAGCATAGAACGATATGCGGGTCTGCACACGACCGGGGCATACTATTGTTACCCTGATGTTATCGTTGTAATATTCGGCCTGAACGGTCTCGAAAAATCCGTACAAGGCGTGCTTTGATGAACTGTAGGCACAGCGTAGCGGAAACCCGAATCGTCCGTTTATGCTTGTCGTTACAACCAGCTGACCTTCTCCGCGGGCTATCATCTTGGGCAAAATGACCTTAGTCATGATTACCGGTGCAAACCAATTTATGTCCATTATCTTGTCAATAACGTGCATCTCGGTCTCGCAGGTGGAGCCACGCTGGCTTATGCCGGCGTTGTTGTAGAATATGTCAATATGTCCGAAAAGATTCCATGCCTGTTCGGCAAGTCTGCCCACCTGCTCCTTTAATGAGAGGTCAAAGGGCAGGGTAGCTGTCTTAGGTGAGCCAAGTTCTTCGCATCGGGCAGCCACCTTTTCAAGAATGTCAGCTTTAAGAGCGGTCAAGATCAAGATGGCGCCTTCGCGCGCGAATTCATAAGCGGTTGCCTCGCCTATACCCGATGAGGAACCGGTTATCCATACCACTTTGTTACTGAACTTTCCCATAATTATTTGTAATCATCAATAGCTTTCTTAAACCAGAGTGCGCGCTCGGCGCCTTCACCTGTGTTAAGCAGAATTAAGTCATTGTTTTTTAGTTTGTTCTCTTCAAGAGCCTTAAAGAATCCGGCAATGCAGACAATCGATGCAGGTCCCATATAGATCCCACGCTCGTCCTTGACCATGCGTCCGTATTTTTCCAGACCCTCTTCCAGAACACGCAGATAGCATCCGCCGCTATTCTTCACAATAGGACCCAATATCGGATACATTCCGGGTGTACCGGCTGTCAGTATCGATATCTTTGTTTTTGGAACCACAGTGGGGAAATGTTTGTTCCAGCCCTGCGGAAAGCCGTTCTGGATAGCCCACTCCCACGCCTGTACCATTGGATCGCAAGTATCCTGCTGAACCAGGAGCATACGCGGCATACGGTGTTGGGGAAAGGTTGAGGCTATCTCACGCATTCCTTTCTCGAAAGCTATAGGGCTCGTGCCGCCTGCCACCGCCTGCATATATACATCGGGGATCCGGCCAAGTTCGCGTAAGCACTCGAAGACAAGAGTTTTTTTGGCTTCAACCCGAATGGGGTCGATGTTCCCGGCCGATATCATGACACGGTAAGTGGCATGAAAATCGGCAGCTTCGGCTTTGGCCTGCCCATAGCCGCCCTCTGACACCACAAGTCTCTGTCCGGTTGCGTGTATGGCTTCCTGAGTCTCCTTATACATGTCAAAAGGAGCAAATATGGTGAACTTGACTCCTACTTTGGCCAGATAGGTGGCATAAGATATGGCTGCGTTGCCGGTTGAGGCAAGGCAATAAGCTTCAATATTGTGTTTTTTAAACAGCGTGGCGGCAAGTGACGCGGCTATATCCTTGAATGTGCCAGTGCCGCCGTTAAGGTCATTGCGGCAAACCATTACTTTGCAGTCAATGCCGTAATGGTCTTTGGCATATTTTTCCAAGAAATCCCACTCTTCAATGGGAACGGCGCCTTCGCCCAGGCTTACAAACTCATCGTCCTCATCAACCGGCAGGAATGGTGAGTAATGGTAAAAATTGTCCACTTCCAAACNGGGCTTGCATAGTTCATTAAGCCGGTGGTAGTCAGTNGTATAGTTTGCCTCTGCATGATTGCTTCCACATTCACACANCTGATCCTGACCGAACCATGCGGCGAAGTCTCCGATAACCTTGCCGCATTTTTTGCAGACAAGCTGATACTTCATAATNTTGAAATCTATTAGCTTTTGAACACGTTCATATCCTGAATACTACCTTGGTAGTGGCCTGCATCAAGTTTTTTCTTGACCTCTTTAAACACTTCAATNGTACGTTTTACGTGNTCAAGTGTATGTGATGCCGTAGGTATGATACGCAGCATAAGCTGTCCTTTCGGTATAACGGGATAGGTTACGATAGAGCAGAAAATACCGTAGTTCTCACGCAGGTCAATCACAACGTTGGTAGCTTCGTTTACGCCGCCTTCGAAGTAAACCGGAGTNACAGGNGATTCCGTAGCNCCCATGTTGAAGCCTTCGGCNCGGAAACCGTCCTGCAGGGCATTGACAATCTCCCACAGATGTTCGCGGTATTCGGGATGTGCTTTGATGAGGTCAAGACGNTTCTGGTTACCCACTACAAGAGCCACAGGCAGTGACTTGGCAAAGATCTGTGAGCGCATGTTACACTTGAGATGGTCTATAATCTCGGGTTCTGAGCATACCACACCGCCTATTGATGCCATACTCTTGGCNAAAGCATAGAAAATGACGTCTATCTCATCGGTCACTCCATAGTGCTCGGCTACGCCNCGTCCGCGTGCGCCCATGGTTCCGAAACCGTGTGCATCGTCAATNAGTATGCGGAACGGATATTTCTTTTTGAGTTTTACAATTTCATCAAGGTGACCCATGTCACCGGCCATTCCGAAGACACCCTCGGTAATTACCAAAACACCGCCACCCTGCTCATCAGCCAGCCTACAGGCATTTTTGAGCTGCTTCTCAAGGCTCTCCATATTGTTATGCTGGAAGGCGAAACGTTTGGCCAGACTCAAGCGCATACCGTCCAGAATGCAGGCGTGTGACTCGGAGTCATATACAATTACGTCCTTGCGACTGGTAAGAACGTCAATGATTGAAAACATACCTTGGTAGCCGAAATTAAGACACAGNCCGGCTTNCTTACCTATGAATTCCGCAAAATCGTTCTCAAATTTTATGTGGTAATCGGTGTTTCCTGACATCATGCGGGCNCCCATCGGAGCNCCNAAACCGAAACGGGCCGCTGCCTCGGCATCGGTTTTTCTTACCTCGGGATGGTTGGCCAATCCCAGATAGTTATTNAGACTCCAGTTTAGGACGGGTTTACCGTTAAACATCATTTCGGGGCCCATTTCACCTACCAGGCGCGGGAACATGAAGTAACCGTCGCCAATACCCTGATACTGGCCGAGTGGACCCGGTGTCTCTTTAATTCTTTCAAAAATGTCTTTAATCATGTTGAGAATATTTATTTGTTTTTTNATTCTATTTNTTGGTTACCTCCCGGTCGGGAAATTTTAGCTTTGCAAAGTTACTAAAAATGTCGGTCCGTTCTATTATAAAATAAGTTATAATTAACTTATGAGTTAAAATTGTTACATATTTGCTACTTGAAGTTACGAAAAGAGTGTAATTTATTGGAAATGAGCGTAGGTTAATTGCTCTTGATAGTAATAGGTTACGATTTAGTTAGTTATCTACTGCATTATCCTTCTGCGCGTTGCGTAACCTTCAAAGAACTCTTCGTATGCAAAAGTAGCTATTTAATTCGAGATTTTGATATAAACTCCCGTTTTTTATCCCCTCATTCATAAGAATTTTCCGTAAAAGCGGTATTGTCCGTCGGCACACCATTGCCCAAAACGAGTTTGGAACAAACGTGTGCCGACTACCGCATAGCTGGAGAAAAGGGCATTGCCTCACGCCTAAACGATGTTTAGACAGATGAAGCAATGCCCCTTTCTTTTGCGCCTATGCCAAGAGGTGCTTTTACGGGTTTTCAAATGATTTTTCTTTTTTCGCTGTCTCTTTTGCCGGAAGCGGAAAGTGAATGCAGAGTGTGTCAGCCTGCCCCATGAATGAAACAGGCGCCCACACACAGCCGGACAAACCGGGAAGAATGATTGTTGCCACCCGGCTGAACAAGTTCCGTCGGATCGGAAACAATCATACTTCCTTTGTTGTGGTTTGCCCTTTTCACGCTTCCGGTGATGTCTTTTTCCTTTTGGTGATTCTTTTTTTTACGGATTTTCCCCTGAAGTTTTTTTCTACACAATCTGCCTCTGTTTTCGTTTACCTCCATTTTGCGCCTTTCAGTAAGCCGCATCAGTCAGTCATTTTCGTTCTGGGCGCAAAGGTAATTCCGGGATTGGACGGGAAAGCAAGGTCAAGCCTCCTGTTTTCGGTAAAAATCTCCAGCCCTGCGGGTAGTATTTTGACCGAAAAACCTTGCATTCCCTAATCCCTACCTTTTCAAGCACCCGAAACGAAAACGACCGATGCGACAGAAAGACGCATAAAAAAAATGTCGGATAAACGAGAGGCAGATAAGATAGTTTGAAACTCAACTCCCTCAGCTCTTGAATCCGCATTAAAAACAAAAAAATCAAAAACAGCGAAGATATGACGGCAACGGCAAATTTCAGACAAATGGCGCAACACATCGGGTTGGCGATATGCGGCTTGATGATGCGCACCGCCTTCGGGGTGTTCGGCATCCTTTGGGGCATCATCAGAGAGATTGTAAACGGAGTGTTCCGAGTGGCGATAGGTGTAATCGTGGCTATCCTTTCCACCATTGCCTTCTTTGGCTTCATCCTTTGGTTATTCACCCTTTAACCCTTACCGACATGGCAAAAAGAAACAGCAAGACGGCAGCGCAGCAGTGCAGATATTACGAGGTGGACAACATCTTCGTGTATATGGTGGAAACGTACATCAACGGCAATTTTGAAACTTTCCGAAGATTGTACCACGAACTGAACAAGGACGCACGGAGGGATTTCATGGACTTCCTTCTCAGCGAGGTAGAGCCGACCTATTGGAGAGAGATACTGAAACAGATAATCTAAAAATGACAGCGATATGAAAGGAACAGACCATTTCAAGAGAACGATATATATGTACTTGGAACAGCGTGCGGAGGAAGATGCGCTATTTGCAAAGAAGTACCGCAACCCTGCCAAGAACATGGACGAGTGCGTGACCCACATTCTGAACTATGTGCAGAAAAGCGGTTGCAACGGTTTCACGGACGGAGAGATATTCGGGCAAGCCATCCACTACTATGAGGAAAACGAGATAGAGGTGGGCAAACCGATGGACTGCCAAGTGGTTGTGAACCACGTTGTGAAACTCACGGCAGAGGAAAAGGCGGAGGCACGTCAGAACGCTGTCCGCAAATACCAAGAGGAGGAACTCCGCAAGTTGCAGAACCGCCACAGACCGTCAGCGAGAAAAGAAAACCAACCCCAACCCTCATTATTTGATTTAGGCTTATGAAACCGAAGACCAAGATACAGAAAGAGGTGGCAAGACTTTCCGCCAACCTTCGCCCCATATCAGCGACACAAATAGATTGGGCATACCGCCACTGCGTTGAGCATATCGGCTACCGCACCAAGAAAGGGAACATCACCTGTTCCGACTGCGGTCACGAGTGGCACAGCGACAGCGGACTATGCGACACCCTTGAAGGCTGCACCTGCCCCAAATGCCATGCCGAACTCAAAGTGCAGGACACACGCAGACGCATCTACAAGGAAACGCAGAATTTCAGCGTGATAACCACCTGCAAAGGGTATCAGGTAATCCGCGTGGCGCAGGTCAGATGCGAGAGCAGGAAAGGCGAACCGATGCGTTTCTACTGCCACGAGGTCGTGCAGCGTTGGATTTCACCCGACGGCAAGGTTACGGACATGGCGTTGCTCCGTGGCTTCCTTTTCTGCTATTGCGATGTGTGGGCATTAGGCAGCGATATGGAGGTAAGACCGCACAACAGCCTATACGATGATGTGGTGGCAAGAAGCTGTGCATATCCAAAGATGAGGATATTGCCCCAACTCAGACGTAACGGCTTCAAGGGCGATTTCCACGGCATCTCCCCCGTGCGTCTTTTCAAAGCCTTGCTTTCAGACCCAAGAATTGAAACCCTTATGAAAGGCGGTGAGATTGAGGTCATGAAACACTTTCTTTTCAATACCCGTACTGCCGATGAATGTTGGGCATCATATCTGATTGCCAAGCGTCACAAGTATCAGATAGACAACCTCTCAATGTGGTGCGACTATCTGCGTATGCTCAAAAAACTCGGTCAAGACCTCCGTAACCCGAAGAACATCTGTCCCGAAGATTTCATGGCGGCACACGACAACGCAACCCGAAAAATTGAAGCCATACACGAGAAGGAAAGAGCCGCAGAGCAACGCCGTTGGGAGATTGAAAGGCGTGAGCGTGAGCAACAGCGACAACTCCAACGAAAGAAAGATGCGGAGGATTTCATCGCCAACAAATCCAAATTCTTCGGCTTGGTAATCACGGACGAGGAAATAATCGTCAAGGTGCTTGAAAGCATAGACGAGTATTACAACGAGGGCAAGACGCAGGGCATCTGCGTGTTTGGCAGTGGATACTACAAGAAAGCCGACACCCTCATACTATCGGCAAGGATTGGCGATGAGATTATTGAAACCGTAGAGGTGGACTTGCGAACCCTCGAAGTGGTGCAGTGCCACGGCAAGCACAACCAGGACACCGAATATCACGAGCGCATCATAGACCTTGTGAACAAGAACGCCAACCTTATCCGTGAGCGGATGAAAGCGGCATAGCATAACCCCTAAAACAACATTGATATGGAAGTAAGAATTGAAAGTATGATTTGTGTGTGGGATGATGCAATCCCCACGATGTTCCTTGAATTTGTGAACCTCCTCACTCTCACAACGAGTGAGGGGGAATTGAGAAAGAGCGTAAAGGAGTTTGCCGAGAAGCACGAACTTGACAAGTTTTTCCTTTACGGCTTCGGCTCACACCATTTCTACCTGCACCAACGCTACACAAGCAACCCCGAAATGGTGATGAAGAACAGAGTTCTGTCAGTACATTTTTAACCATCTAAAAAGCAACATTATGACAACACGAATGACCATCAACGGAGTAAGCACCTGCGCGGAAGCAGGTACGGAGAAATACGAGCGTTTCCAATCGGGTATCGGAAGACGCAGGCGGACACTTGTGCAGTACGACTACCGCCACCCCATAGACAGAGAATTGTTCTCTTGTGTCAAACCCACGTTGGACGAGTGCCGAGCCGCACGGGACAAGTGGCTGAACGCAAAGAAGGGAAAGGAGGACAGACTATGAACACGACCTATCAAACGCTGATAGTCAAGTTCAGCGAACCTATCACGGCATTGGACGGTATCTTTGACGATACCGGAGCGTGGGGAACGGACACCCTCAAGGGGTGGATAGATGATTACGAAAGCACACGTTTCACCGCCACCGACAGCCATACGGCAGTCATCACGAGCGAGTACAATATGGAATGTGTGAAAGAGTGGCTACAACGGCAGACCCCCATTTCCGAAATGCGAGAATTTTGAACGGGATGGCGGTGTCCGCACCGCCAATACTTAAAACCCTAAAAACAAAAGATATGATAGCCAAGACGATATTACAGCAGATAGGCGGAAAACGCTTCACCGCCATGACAGGTAGCCGTGATTTCATAGATATGGGCAACGGCTTACGGATGAGCCTTGCAAGGAACAAAACAAGTGCCAACCGCCTTGACATCATCTATGACGAAGGGGCAGACCTCTACAATATGCGCTTCTACCGCAGGACGTTCAGCAAAAAGACCTTTGAGTGCAAGACAAAGGACATTGCCGTACACGAGGGTATCTATTTTGATATGCTGGAGGAAATGTTCACGATGGTGACGGGACTTTACACACGCTTTTGAGTGGCGGGGCGGCGAGAGCCGCCCTACTTTCTTTCAGTGAGCATGATGGCGGACAAAGAAAGTAGCAAAGAAACCTTTGTCCAATCTGCGATAACTAAAAAATCCGCAAGTAAAACTTGCGGAGGCTATATATTGGGTCGTTATTTTTTGGTGGAGGGGAATGATAATCTCGAACCGTTGAACTACACATTTCTGCTTCGTCTCCATTTCCCCCAACGATTTGATACGTTCAATCATTTTTGTTGTTCCTTTCTGAATTTTCCTAAATACTTTCTTCATAATTTCGCTATACTTTTTATGGTTAATAACTATGTTTTGTATTGCTCTCACAACACTTACAACTTGAAGTGTTATTTGGAAACCGATAGGCAAAAATGGCTCAACGATGTCAATTAACGAGAAAATCCTACGATAATCTATCAAGTGATAGAGCAAAAGACGTGCCAAGTTAAATATGGCACGTCTTTTGCCAGTTTTGTCAGTCCTTTTATGGGATATACAACAGCGCAAACTCCGCCTTTCTCCGTTTGAGCAGCATGGCGTGGCGTTTTCCTTTGTAGTTGCAGAAGGCTATATACTCACGGTAGATGTTCCTGTCACCAGCTTCCAGCTTCTTGATTAAGGTGCTTTTGGGGATTGTTTTGCTGCCTAACAGCTTCGCCGGTCCCACATTGTAAGCTAACGTGCCAAGCAAAATCGAATCAACCCCGAATTTACGGAACATGGCGACAAATTTGCGCAGGTCTTTCCGCAAAAGTTCATCCGCATCCCGTTTTGTCATGGTTCGTGCCGAATACTTCTCGTTTGGCAAAAGTTTGTGACCCCAACCGACGTATGGGTAGTGTTTTTCTGAGTGCCAGCCTTCAAAGTAGCGGCAGCATAAAAAAGCACGTTCCATAAGCGGCAGTCGGTAGATTGCCGCCTGCCCGTCCGTTCCCTCTTGGCGGCTGATCTGCGCGGACACAGAACAGACCGTCAGAAGTGAACAGAGCATTGTCATGAATACACGCATCATTTCAACAAGGGGCTGAAGTTGCCGATGGGAACGATGGTAAGATCGTCGTCCTTTACATTCCTGTTGTTGAAGTCAAATTCCAGTTCGTAGGAGTTGCTAAAGTTATCCTCCACCACCACGATGAAATTATGCGCCTCATCACCCGCCGCCGTGTAGTACAGGCGGAATTTTTCGTTCTCCAGCAGGTAGCGGTCGTTAGGCAGGAAGGTGATGCCGTTATCCATTTTGAGCGAGCCTTCCCCCTCGAACTGGAAATAGCGGATGGTATAGAGCGTACCCGAAAAGTCGCCCTCCTTTTTCAGTTCACAGCGGATTTCCACTGTCTGCCCCTTTACTACCTTGTTCGGCACGGGCATGACCTCCACCGTGAAGGGATAGGACTGCTGGATGTCCATGTCATCGTCACATGACACGAGGGTGAATGACATGGCGGCTATCAGGCATAACGCCACTGCCTTGAATATTGATGTTCTCTTGTTTCTGTTGTTCAGTATGTTCATTGTTCTTCGATTTTTAGATGGTTGTTTTTCTGTTTTTTCGTTGTCAGTTGCAGGTACTCGTTCAAGTCCTTGCAACCGTCATAGAGGGAGGAACGGTCGGTGACACGTTCCCCGTATCGCATGGTAAGTGCGGCAAGCGTCCGCCGTCCGGCTTCGTCACGGTCGAGGAAGCAGCCGATGCGCCCGTATCCGTCCAGCAATCCCGCCGCCTTCTCCACGTTGGCGACTGAGTTCAGCACAAGACAGTCAGCGTTACCGGTTACACCAAGCGTCACGGCAGAGAGAAAGTCCATGAAGCCCTCGAACACGAGGCACTCGTCAGCCGGGATGTCATTCGCCTTTACCAGTGATACAGACTTCGGAGGTATGCAACCCTTGAAATATCGGCTTCTGACTTCATAGCCACCTGCCATGTTCGGAAAGCCAACGGCAAAATACCGTTTCCCACGCACACCGTAGTTCAAGCGGCAGCAGTGACGGGATGCGATGGCGTAAGGGATGCCCCGTTCCTCTAAATACTCCGTCAGCAGTGAGCGGAGCAGCGGAGCGACCTCCACATCCTCAAAAACGGATTCGGTCGGCTTCGAGAGATAGACGGGCTTTTCCCATCCGGCAACCGTCATATTGGCGGCTTCCGCTATGAACTTCGCTTGCTTCATGAAGTCATCGCTTTGCAGAAACTCCCCGGCAAGCGTGAAGATGTCGCCGCCCTTGCCCAAACCGAAGTCGTACCAGAGCTGTTTCGCCACGTTCACACGGAAAGAGGATGTGCGCTCGCCCCTGTACGGGGCAAGATACCACAGCTCGTTACCGCTCCTTCTGACAGGCTCATGCCCCAGCCGTGCGAGAAAATCCGCAAGCGGCATCCTTCTGACAGCATCTATTTCCGTCCTTTCCATGCCCGTGTCAGTTGATGATGAACTTGATACCGACCCCGAACTGCGTGTGGAACTTCCGTGTGTCGCCACCCCAAAGGCAACGCTCCCGCAGGTTGGCAAGCAGGGCGATACGGTCTGCCACGTAACACTCCACATCGAGCGTCAGCGCACCGCCGTAGATGAAGGCGTCCCGGTCGTGCAGCGTGGAGCCGTCATGCAGCACCTTCTTCCCCCAATTTACCGCCTCATATCCGGCGAGAGCCGAAGCCCCGGCATAGACGAAAACAATCTTTCGGGCGTCCGACAGTATCTTGAAGTAATAGCCGCCCTCCGCCGTGAACTGCGCCACGGGTATCTTGGTGTCCTTGTAGGGATTGTTCTTCAACAGGTATTCGCCACCGAACACCCACTTGTTCCCCTTCTTCGTGTAGGTGGAGAGAGCCGCCCCGAAGCTGTACCCGCCGTCCTTGCCGCCGAGATTGAAGCCGTCCGCCATGTCCGCCCTCACCTCGATGCCCTGCATCTTCGGCAGACACCGCTGGGCGTGCGCCTGCCCTGTAAAAAGGGCAAGCGACGCGATGATTATTGCGATGTACTTTCTCATGGTCAGCGTACTTGAAGTTCGTTGATGGTACCCGCGCGTACCAAATCCTCGTTCTCAATCACGAAGGACTGGTGACGGCCGCCGTTCTTCTCGTTCAATTCCACCACGAGGCACTTGTCATCGGGGATGGTGAACTTCGCCATCGTGAAGACCGTGCGCTCGCTCTTTTTGCCCGGCACGAGGGTGGCGTAGTTCTGCGCGCGGAGCGGCAGAATAATCTGCTCCTGCACGGCAGTACGCTTCGCAACCTTCTTGTCCACGATTTTCCAAGTGATGTAGTCCACATCGAAAGGCACGTTGCTCTGGTTCTTTATCTCCGTGTGGAAATAAAGCAAGCCGTTGTGCGTGTAGATGCCTTTCAACAGGTATTGGATGCCGAAACGCTTGCAGCCGATATGCTTCACCTCGCGCTTGTTCTGTTTGTGGATGGACTTCATGATAAGGCGCACCAGCATCGGGCTTTCGCTGCCCAGCTCTTTCAGATAGATTTCCTGCGCGTTGTTCGGGCGGTTCACCGTGCTGCCGTCATGGATGAAGTCGCACATCTCCACGTTGAGCAACAGCGGTTCGGCGGCGTACTTCACGTTGAAGGTGTAGAAACTGCCGTCCTCCGTGATGACGGACATATTCGTTTCGTTGGGAAAATTCCTTACGGTAGCCTTCACACGGATGATGTTCTCCGCTCCGTCGGCTTTCCCGGCAATCAGGTCGGGCGAGCCTAAATCGACATAGCGCACCTCCGCCGGAAAAATGACGTGGACGGTCTTGTCGTAGGTCACTTCCAGACCGTGCGGCGGTATCATGCGGTCGAAGGTCAGCTTGCGTGACAGCCCGTGATATAGGTCGCCGTCCGCCTCCTTCTGCGGATAGACCTCCTTCGTCAAGGTCGGTTGTTCACTTCCGTTGGTCGTTTCAACGGTTACATTCTCCTGCGCGTTGGCAGTTATGATGCCCATAGCGAGGGCAAACATGATGATTACTTTTCTCATTACTTTTGGATTTTAGTGGTAATTTTTATTGTTTTCAATATTTTTCTTGGTAAAGCATGACCCTGTACCCGGCTTTCAGATGCACCTTGACGGTTCGCATCTTTTTGGCGATGTACTGGCTCGTGCCTTGTATCAGCCCCTTGCCCAAGTCGGAGGCGAGCTGCGCCCCGGCATTGGTGGAGATGTTGATGCTGCTTCCCAGCGAGCCGCCCATGTTGGCGGCGACCTCCCGGACGGCGTTCATCTCCATCGAGTTCGGGATGAAGATGCCGGGCTGTCCGTCCGTGTCATAGACCGCAAGCTCCACGGGGATAATCGTGCCGTCGTATTCCAGCGAGGTAATCTCGATGTCGAGCCGCTCACCCTGTATCTTGCCCGTGCCGACCACCACCGCACCCCGGGGTATTGTCCTGCCTGCCACCGCCATAGGCTCCAGCAGGCGCAGCCTTACCGTCTGCCCGTCCGTCACGCTCTGCGCCCCATGCACGCACGCCGGTATGGTGTTCCTGTCCAATACCTCCGCCGTGCCGACAGCCGTGTTGAAACCCCGGTTGCGTTCCTGCGATAAGGCGGCGACAAACTCCGCGTTACTCATAGGCTGTGAGAGTGAAGAAACTACTTGATGCTCCACCTGTCTGATAGGCATTGCCTTGTTCTTCTTCCCTTTCTGCACGGTAGTTGGCTCTGCCCTCTGTTCCGCCGATGGCTGTCCTCCGTTCTGACCGCCCATGTACTTTGCCGCCAGCTCGTAGGACTTCTCCATAAGAGCCACCTGCTCGTCCATAGAGGAAGCCTTGCCCCTCTCGCTTTCCAGTTCCGACTCCAGCGATGCGATGCGCTCCAACAATTCGTCCATCTCCGCATTGTCGTTTTTCGGCTGGTCGTAGAAGTTTCCGAGCGTGGCGTTCAGGTCACGGTAGGCGGCTGCGGAGGACTGGATGGTCTGCGGCGTGGCTGGCTTTGCCCTTTCTTCCTTGCCGCCCGGATTGGCGAGGTCGAAGTCCACTCCGTTCTCCGTTCCCGCTATCTCGCGGTCGAACATGTCGCCCAGCTGCCCGATGGCACGGTTGCGGCTCTCCTGACGCTCTTCCATCTCCCCATGCTCGTAGGCTTTCAGCTTGTCGCCGATAATCTGCCGGTTCGCCTTGTCAGCGTCGGGCATCTCGGTGTTGTATCCGTCCGTTCCCGGCGGTTGCTCCTTGCCGGAGGACGGGGCGAATATCAGCCACATCGCCCCGATGAACACCAACACCATAGCGGGCAGCACGATCATCTTCTGCCGTTTCAGCCGTTGCGCCTCTGTCAGCGGTTCGCGCTCCTTTTTCGGTTTCCCCGTTTCGGGAGCAGCTTTGTTCTCTTTCGTCGGTTCATTCTTTGTCTGTTCCATATAAATAAGGTGTTAAGTGATTGCCTGTTTCCGCCGGGGTCGGCAGTTCCACCCGTCCGGCGTGTCCCGTTTCCATATGTGAGCCGTCGTTCCTGCCGATGTCATAGACGGCTCTGCCGAAGGTGTAAAGGGCAAGCACCGCGAAGGCGGCGAACATCCCCAGCACGATGCGGCGGCGTGTTTCCGGCGGCAAGCCGTCCAGATACCCTTTGAGACTTGCCGCCAAGCGTTTCCGTTTGTCGTGGAGTTTCCAATACATGCCCCACATTGATTTTCTGATACTTTTCATGTCCTGTTACCGTTTGATAGTCTGTAAATCCTTGTTCTCAATGATGGTGAAACCCTCGATGGTAAAACCGTTCGGGTTGTCATCCGACCGCGATGCGTTCAGCAGGCGGCAGGTGGTCACGAGGCTGCGCTCGGTGACGTTGCTCTGCCGGATGATTTTCTGTGTGGCGTAGGTCACGGCACGGTAGGGATAGGCGTTGAAGTCGCACACCACGCTGTCCACCTTCAGCACTTGGTTGATGTTCCCGGCGATGATGCGGTTGTAGTACCCCTTCTCCGCGAAGTCCGAATAATAGTGGTACACGCTCTTGTCCGCCAGCAGCAAGGCACGTTTCACGTTGTGTTCAATCGCGCTTTTTTCAGGTGATAGCGTGAAGAACATCTCGTGGAAACGGCGCACATGTTCCCGTGCCTCCGCCGGGCGGTTCTGCGACAAATCCTGAGACAAGGCGAGCATCAGGCTCTTGCCGTTGTCCAGCACATAGATTTTCTCCCGTTGCTTCTCTGCGAAACGGTAGGAGTTCCACACGCTCCACACCGTCACCACGGCGCACAGCGAGAGGAAGACGATACCGAACAGGCGTATCTGCCTGAACGACGATTCGATGTTTCTAAGTGATTTGAATTCCATTTATATTTTCCAATTTATGATTGCACATTGATTATTTCAGCAATTTGCCGACACGTCCGACTGCGTTTCCTGCGGCTGCACCCGCCACGCTGCCCGCCATGCTTCCGGCTCGTCCCGCCATCTGGTTCACGTTGCGACCGTAACCGCCCATGCCTCCGGCTTGGATAATCCAGCCCGCAACGGTGGGAATGGTAAAGTAGCCGATGATGCCGATGCAGAGGAATACGATATACACCCCGTCGCTCGAATCCAGCGAGAAGTTCGGGTCTGCCTGCATCCGCTCGATGTCGTTTTGCAGCATCAGAACCTGTATCTTCGCCAGTATGGTGCTGAACATGTCCGATACCGGTAGCCACAGATAGACCTGTATATAGCGGCATATCCACTGCGTGAGCGTGTTTTGGAAACCGTCCCATACCGACAGGGCGAAGGCTATCGGACCGAGAATCGCCAGCACCACGAGAAAGAAGGTGCGGACGGTGTCTATCACGAGGGCGGCGGCTTGGAACAGCAGTTCGAGTATCTCGCGGAAGAAGTCGCGGATGCTCTTCTTCATGTTGTACATTCCCCGGTCGATATACATTCCCGCCATCGTCACCATGTCGGAGGGCGACCAGCCGAGTTCCTCCAGTTGCTTGTCAAATTCCTCGTTGGACACGAGGTAGGCGGTTTCGGGGTTGCGTACCATCGCCTCGTATTCCAGTTTGTCCTTCTGCTCCCGGTATCGGTTCATGTCCAGCGTTTCCGCCTCCAGCATCTTTGCCGTGCCCTGTACGACGGGTGAGAGGATGCTGTTTATCGTGCCCAGCACCACAGTCGGGAAGAACATGATGCACAGACCGATGGCAAAAGGACGGAGCATCGGGAATACGTCTATCGGTTCAGCTCTCGCCAGCGACTGCCATACCCGGTAGGCGACGTAGAACAGCGCACCCAGCCCGGCGATGCCTTTCGCCACACCAGCCATGTCCCCACACAGCGGCATCATCTGCTCATAAAGTGAACGTAAAATCTGATGAAGGTTGTCGAACTTCATAGGCTACCAGTATCTTTCGTTCATGTTCCCGTACAGCCCCATGATGCGGTCGAGGTCGTTCTTCTTTTTCGCACGCAGGTAACTCACGGAGATGTTCTTGTTCGTGTAGTAGCTCACGAGGTTGCGGTAACGCTTCATCTTCGAGTGGCAGCGTTCCACCACGTCCATGCGCTCCTTGTCGGTCATGGAGAGCGTGGTGATGTTCACCACGTTCCTGAGTTCCGTCAACACTTCGTTGCTTTCCTCCAGCAGTTTCGTGTAGCCGAAAGCGATTGCGGAAAGCTCTTCGGGTCTGAAATTCCCGTCACGGAGCATCCGTTGGAAACTGTTCACATAGATGTCTGTGATGTCGCCCACCATCAGGATGGTCTGCTGCACCTTGCGGGCGTCCTTGACCAGATTGTTCACCGATTTGAGGGCATCGTAATACTTCTTGCCCTGCTGATAGATTTTCACCGTCTCCTGAAAGTTGCTCACCATGTTCGTGGCGGTCTTGGAGGTATGGATGATGTTTTTGGAGGCATTGATGATGCCCTGCGCTAGATTGCCCGGATCGCTTACGACCCACTGTGCGCTTGCCCTGCCCGCGAAAAGCAGGCACAGGCAGATAATCATTGTTATTCTTGTTCTCATGTTACTTTGGATTTTAGTGGTTGTTATTCTTCGGTCGGATGTCCCGGCTGCGGCTTCACCCGCACATAGTCCCCGTTTGGCGAGAAAGTCAGCACATCCGTGGCCTCGTTGTAGGACACGTCGATGCGGAAGCCGGTGTTCATGAACAGGTTGCCGTTCTCCTCCTGCAAGAGATAGGTTTCCGGCTTGAGCTTGCGGCGCAGACCGCTACGACGGAACACCGTCACTTTGTAGGCTTCGCCCTCCTTGTAGATAAGCACGTCAGGTTTTCCCTCCACGCTCTCCCAGTTCCCGCACAGCATGTCGCGGCGGTTGTCGGCCACGTCGCAGGATTGCAGCATCATGACCGCCAATCCGATAAGGCACTTGCTGACTTGCAGCATTTTCACTTTTGGTAAATTCATACGCGTTTTTCTTTTTTGGTTGATACATTCTGTTTTTTAGTTATTCCTTGTTTCTCCGCCTTTCGGCAAGCTGCCGGATGGCGGCTTCGATGTCGTCGCCCAGCTTCTCCGCCAGACGGTAAACCTCCACTTTTTCCGTTTCCTCGGTGGTGTACGCCAGATACTCTTCCGCGCTGACCTCCGTGGCATAGACCGCCGACTGCGTGCCGCCCAAGCCTATCCACACCTCCTTGTAGAGCCGTGAAGGGTTGTTCGCCATGTTGATGGAGAGTATCTGCGACTTCTCCTTTTCCGTCAGTCCGAGCAACGCCTGTATCTGGTCGAACTTGTTCATATATTTCCTTTGGTCAAGCAGGATTTTACAATCCGAGTTGTTGATAATGCTCTCTTTGACCACCGGAGAACTGATAATGTCGTCCACCTCCTGCGTCACCACGATTGCCTCGCCGTAATATTTTCTGACCGTCTTATACATATAGCGCAGATATTCAGCCATGTTCGCCGATGAGAGGGCCTTCCAAGCCTCTTCCACGATAAGCTGTTTCCGCACGCCTTTCAGCCGCCGCATCTTGTTGATGAAGGCTTCCATGATGATGATGGTCACGACGGGGAACAGTTCGCGGTTTTCTTTAATCGAATCTATCTCGAAGACGATGAACCGCTTGCCGAGCAGGTCGATGTTCTCCGTGGAGTTGAGCAGGAAATCGTAACGCCCGCCCCGGTAATACTGCCGCATGGTGGTGAGCATGTTGTCGATGTTGAAGTCGGACTTCTCCACCTTGATGTCACGCTGTGCCAGTTCCTTGCGGTAGTCGTCACGCATATACTCGTAGAAGGTGTTGAACGACGGCACGATGCTACGGTCGGATTGGATGCGCTCAATATAGGCACTCACGGCACTGCCCAGCTCGCCGCTCTCCGTCTTTGTCACCTTGTCGTCCTCCGACTTCCAGAGCGTCAGCAACAGGGTCTTGATGCTGTCCTTCTTCTCCACGTCGAAGATGTAATCGTCGGTGTAGAACGGGTTGAAGCTGATGGGCTTATCTTCCGTGTAGGTGAAATACACACCGTCCGCTCCGCCTGTCTTGCGTCGGATCATGCCGCACAAGCCCTGATAGGAGTTTCCCGTGTCCACCAATACCACATGTGCGCCTTGCTCATAATATTGGCGCACGAGGTGGTTCATGAAGAAAGACTTGCCGCTGCCCGAAGGACCCAGCACGAACTTGTTGCGGTTGGTCGTGATACCTCGCTTCATGGGCAGGTCGGAGATGTCAAGGTGCAGCGGTTTTCCCGTGAGCCTGTCCACCATCTTGATGCCGAAGGGCGAGAGCGAGCTGCGGTAGTTGGTTTCCTCTGTGAACAGGCACACCGCCTGTTCGATGAAGGTGTGGAAACTCTCTTCCGCCGGGAAGTCCGCCGCATTGCCGGGTATCGCCGCCCAGTAGAGTGTCGGGCAGTCGATGGTGTTGTGGCGCGGCACGCATTCCATGCTTGCCAACTGGCTGCCCACGTCGTTCTTGATATGCTTCAGTTCCTCCGCATCGTCGCTCCACGCCATGACGTTGAAGTGTGCCCGTACCGAGGTCAGTCCGTAGGAATGGGCTTCGTTCAGGTATTGGTCTATCCACTCGCGGTTGATGCTGTTGCTCCTTGAATAGCGAGATAGCGACTGCATGTTACGGGCGGACTTCTCGAACTTCTGCAAGGTTTCCTCACTGTTGTCTATCAGCACATACTGGTTGTAGATATGGTTGCAGGAGAGCAGAAGCCCCACCGGGGAGGCGAATGACAGTCGGCAGTCACTCCGGTCGGTGGAGAGCTTCTCGTAACGGGTGTCGGTAGCCACCTTGCCCGGCAGGTCTTCCGCGTCGGAGAGGGTGTGCAGACACAGGCGGTTGTCGCCGATGCGCATCTCCCTTGCCGAAAGCTCGATGTCCTGCAAGGTGGTGTCACCTTCCGGCATGAGCGAGAAGTAGCGTTCAATAAGTCCCGTCTTTCCCTCAGTACCCACAATCTCATCGGTGGAGAGGCGGCGCAGCCTGACAAGCCCGCTGTCGTTCATGATGCGCTCGAACTGTTCGCAGGCTTCCAAGAACTTGGTCGTGGTTTCCCTGTCCAGCTCCTTCGGGATGATATGTCCCCGGCACAGCGTGCTGAAATTGCTCTGCATCCGGTTACGCTCCTTTGTTGTCTTGGTCAGGTAGAGGTAGCAGGTGTGTTTCAGGTACGGACGCTCGTTGAAGTGACGCTCGAAAGAGCGGCTTAAAAAGCTCATGTCGTCCTTCTGAAGCTCCGGTTTGTAGCGTTCCTTGATGAACCAGTCCTGTTTGTGGACGACGGAGTAGTCCGGCAGCACCTTGATAGCCTTGCACCAGCAACTGTGTATCGCCTCGTACTCCGCACCCGTCACGGTGTAAAGTTCCGGTAGTTCCACCTCGAAAGCCACCGTGATGTCGGCGTCCTTTGAGATGATGCAGCCATGCTCCACCGCTAAAAGTGGGAACCTGTTTTCCAGTGTTGTCATTTTCGATGTATTCCTCATTGTCTTTCTTCCTTTCGTTGTCGTTTGAACAGACGGGTTATCCGCCGCCGGTTGATAAGGTATCGGGGATGGCTCCGTGCCGCTCCTAATTTCATCAGCCCGTGTTCACCGTACCGGGCGTTCAGCGCGAAGGTCTGCCATACAAGGAGGGAGGACGATGCCGCGCCGAAGCCGATACATATCCACTGGTCGATACCGACCATGTAGAGGATGACGAACAGGACGAAGAGAGCCAGCAGACCTCCGCAGAAGATGAAGAGGTACTGTGCCTTCAAGCCCTTGAACTCTACCGGACGGCCGATACCCTTGTTGATTGGGTATTCAGCCATACATTATTTATTAAAGGAAGAATGAGCGCAGGATGGTGGCGGCAACAATCAGGAAGATGCACGCGCCGAACCACGAGGCGGCTGTCTTGCTGGTGTCGGGGTCGCCCGATGAAAACTTGCCGTACACTTTTACGCCCCCGATAAGCCCGACGACTGCACCGATGGCGTATATCAGTTTAGTTCCGGGGTCGAAATAAGAACTCACCATAGAGGTGGCTTCGTTGATGCCCGCGATGCCGTTTCCCTGCGCGAAAGCGGAGGCGGTTGCGGCGATGACAAGTGCCGCGGAGAGGATTGCTTTTCTGTTTTTCAAGATGTTCTTGTTCATAAACTGTTCTTGTTTTTTGCCGTCAAAAGGGTGGATGGTCCTTTGTCGGGCGGTTGATACTTTGTTTCTTTACTTTGGTTTTAGTGGATGCCCGTTTGTTTCCACGGACGTGGGCGTGTCCGTTGCGGATGGGGATGCGCCTTGCGTTTCCTCGCCGCGTGGGTTGATGTCATTCTTTCATGTTCATTTCTTTTATTGTTGTCATACATAGTTGCGAATGTCGAACTCCTCGATGTTGTCCGGCACGACGAACTCCTTTTCAGATTTCTTCAGCCGAATCTCGATAAGCCCCTTGATGCGGATGCCTATCTCCGAAGAGCCTTCCATCATTTTCTCGTACAACTCCGTGCCCTCCATGTCGGTGAACACCTTAGCCGCCTTTTCACGTTCCGCCTGTGTCGCGTCCGGGTTTTTGGCGGTCTTGCAGGCGTCGTCAATCTCGTCAAAGCTGCTGCCCGAAGCCCGTGGCGTGTCCGAGGCGTCCTCTTCCGGTTCGTCGTCCCCGTATCCCAGTTCCTCCGGCGGTATGCTCGTGAAGGTCTCATCGAGTTTTTCCTCCGGGACTTGTGCCGGGCGGGATGCGTTTCCCGTTTTTCCGTCGTCAAAAGTAGCCTCTTCCTCCGACAGCTCAATGCCTTTTTCAATAGTGGCGGCTTCTTGCGTCGGTATGGCAGCGGTTGTCCGGGTGGATGCCATCCTGAAACGGCTCTTGCCGATGATGTCCGCCTTTTCCGCAGGGACTTCCTCGTGTGCCGCTATGCGTTTAGCCTCATTCCCGTCCAGTGACCGCCATAATCCGACAATGCCCTTGAAGAAGCGGACAATCCGCGTGTCCATGATGCGCTCGTAAAGGAGCAGGAACAGGAACCAGAGGTTGCAGCCGACCGATACCGCCAGCAGAATGTCTGTCATGCTGATTGTGTAATTCATATCCTTCCGTTTTTGGTTAGAATACTGAATTGTAATTTCGGGCATAAAGGCTCTTTATCGCATCTTCGCACTGGTTGAAGTGGTGCGTCAGCACATGGTCGATGTAAGCGGACAGCGTAAGCCGGTCATGCCCGATTACACGGGTGATACGCATGATACGCTCGTGGTACTCCGGGCGCACATACGCCATCTTCCCCTCACGTGCCTTTACTTCCGGGTCGCGGATGAACAGGCGTTCATAGTCCTTCTCACTGCATTTGCCGCTTACCGGGACAGGCGACAGTATTTCCACACTCGCCTGCACTTGGGTAAACATACCTCCGCAGTCTTGCTGTGGTCTTTTTTCATTCGGTGTCATTTCTTTTTCCATTTTCAAATCAGATCTTCACGTTGTTTCTTGTACAGTTCGTTGATTCTCTCCTTGTGCTGTTCCAGATGCTGGCGCAGCACGGTATCCACATATCCGCCTACTGAGATTTCCCCTCCGGCGATGTCGTTCACGATTCTGAGGATCTTGCCGTGGACGTCACGGCTGATATAGACACATTGGCGGGTCTTTATCTCGTTGCGGCGCAGGAATAGCTCGTTGTAGTCCTCGTCCTGCCTTTTCCGGCGTCCACTTTCCCTCTGCGCTTTTTCCCGTGTTACGGGTTGCACAGGAGATGGTTCCGGTGCGGCGGTGTCCTCTTCGGTCGGTGCAGCTGCGGGTACTTCCTGTGCGGGGCGCAGTGTCCCGTCCTGTGTGCGCCGCCCGATGGAGGCTAACAGCAGTTCCTCGTCGATGCCTTCCGTGTTCACTTTCCTGCTGCCCATGCTCACTGCGGTCTGATGATGTCGCTTATCTCTTCGGAAAACTCCCGGATGCCACTCCCTTTCAGCAGTGCCGTGTCCATCGGGAAGATGGTGGAGCGGAAAACGCTCTTGCGCTCTTCCGAAAGGTCACGGCGGAACTTCTTGCTGTCGGGCAAGCGGGTGGAAAGTACCGGAAAGCCCATTTCGGCTATCACTTCCTCGTAGATGCCGTACAAGTCGTTCCTCTCCCTGCCGTCCACCATCGTCCAGAACAGATGCAGCCCCTTTGTTTTCGCCTGTCCGGTAGTCATCAGCCTGTCGCGGAACATCGTGACGAATTTCAGGGTACTCTCCACGACAAAGCGGTCGGCACTCAGCGGAGTGAAAATGTAGTCCATCTGCGAGAGCGTCTTTATCACGCCGTTGCTTCGGAGTGTGCCGGGCATGTCGAAGAACACCACGTCGGGTTTCACGTCCTCAGTGGCAATCATCCTCTCGGCATCGTCGAGGGCGTTCACCGCATTGCTTTTGACGATGGTGTAGGCGTTCTTTTTGATCCGGCGGAAATGGTCGCAAGCGAGAGCCTTGAAGTAGGTGCTGCTGTCGATAAGCCCCATTTCGTGTTCGCGCAGCCCGTGGATGCTGTGCTGCGGGTCGTCGCAGTCCACGACGGCGACATTGTAGCCTTTCACGTTGTGCAGGTAGCTGGCGGCAAGTGCCGTGACAGTGGATTTGCCGATGCCACCTTTCTGTGTTGCGAATGCAACGAAGATTTCCTTACTCATAGTTCCATTTATTTTAATTGTTGATGATTTGTTTTTCTGTTTCCATACGGATTTGGCTGTCGCACCATCCGCTTCCGTGACTACACACGCAGGCGGGTCGTCGCGTATCCGGTTCTGTGGTGAAGCGGTGCGTCGGACAAATGGTGATTGACGACATTGCGTCATGAAGTCATTGAATCCATACGTCACCGAATTGTCGGAGAACCGGGTTTCCGACGGTTCGGGTATCCGTTTCGGCAAGTATCCGAAGAAGCGGATTTCCGGGTATTTGAATGTTCCGTTTATCATATCTTCAAATCGTTCGTTTCTTGAATCATGCTGCAAATAAACAAGTATATTTTGGAACCTGTATCACTTCTCCGGCAAGTGGCGGCACGTTGCGCCGGTTGGCAGTCATTGACCGGGTCAAGCATCTGTCCGATACCGCTTTAAGGGCGTAACTTTGCACCCGGACAGCAGGGTTCGCCGATGACGCGCGGCCCGGAGTCCTGAAAGGTATTTTCCCAATCCGTCCCCTGACGGATTTTTATGTTCACCTGAACATAGCAAGATGTCTTTTCAGCCGCTCAAAATATTTTGAGCAGCCACGAAAAGCACTTGCCCTTGCAGGGGGCGGGCTTTCCCTCCGAAGTCGGGAAGCCTTTCAGAACTGCGGTGCTGTAATCCGAAGCGGCGGCTTATGCCGTCAATCCGCTAAATCCAAAGTAATATGAAAGAGAAAAGGAAAAGCAAATCAGGGAGAAATCCCAAACTTGATCCGGCGGTGTACCGGTACACCGTCCGTTTCAACGAGGAGGAACACAACCGTTTCCTCGCCATGTTCGGAAAATCGGGTGTCTATGCACGGTCTGTTTTCCTCAAAGCGCACTTCTTCGGGCAACCGTTCAAGGTGCTGAAGGTGGACAAGACGTTGGTGGACTATTACACCAAACTGTCGGATTTTCATGCACAATTCCGTGCCGTGGGTACGAATTACAACCAAGTCGTGAAGGAACTGAGGCTGCATTTTTCAGAGAAAAAGGCGATGGCGTTGCTCTACAAATTAGAGCAACACACCGTCGAACTCGTGAAACTGAGCCGCCGGATTGTGGAACTTTCAAGGGAAATGGAGGCAAAATGGTCGCAAAAATCAGTGTAGGAAGTTCGTTGTACGGCGCGATTGCCTACAACGGGGAGAAGATTAACGAGGCGCAGGGGCGGCTTCTCACCACCAACCGCATCTACAATGACGGTTCGGGAACGGTGGACATAGGCAAGGCGATGGAGGGTTTTCTCACCTTCCTGCCACCGCAGATGAAGATCGAGAAGCCGGTGGTGCATATCTCTCTCAACCCGCACCCGGAGGATGTGCTGACCGATATTGAGTTGCAGAATATCGCCCGCGAGTATCTGGAAAAACTCGGTTTCGGAAACCAGCCTTATCTTGTATTCAAGCACGAGGACATCGACCGCCACCACCTGCACATCGTGACGGTCAACGTGGACGAGAACGGGAAAAGGCTCAACCGGGATTTTCTCTACCGCCGCAGCGACCGTATCCGCAGGGAACTGGAACAGAAGTACGGATTGCATCCGGCAGAACGTAAAAATCAGAGATTGGATAATCCGTTGCGCAAGGTGGCCGCATCGGCAGGTGATGTGAAGAAGCAGGTAGGCAACACCGTGAAGGCTCTGAATGGGCAGTACCGTTTCCAGACGATGGGCGAATACCGTGCGCTCCTTTCCTTATATAATATGACGGTGGAGGAAGCGAGGGGCAACGTGCGCGGACGGGAGTATCACGGGCTGGTCTATTCCGTCACGGACGACAAGGGTAACAAGGTGGGCAACCCGTTCAAATCCTCGCTTTTCGGGAAGTCCGCAGGCTATGAAGCCGTACAGAAGAAGTTTGTCCGTTCCAAATCGGAAATCAAGGATAGGAAACTGGCAGACATGACGAAACGCACCGTCCTTTCCGTGCTGCAAGGCACTTATGACAAGGACAAATTTGTATCCCAACTCAAAGAGAAGGGCATCGACACCGTACTGCGCTACACAGAGGAAGGGCGCATCTATGGGGCTACCTTCATCGACCACCGCACGGGATGCGTGCTGAACGGTTCGCGCATGGGTAAGGAGCTTTCGGCGAATGCCTTGCAGGAACACTTCACCCTGCCATACGCCGGACAACCGCCGATACCGCTATCCATCCCTGTGGATGCTGCGGACAAGGCACACGGGCAGACCGCCTACGACAGTGAAGATATATCGGGCGGTATGGGCTTGCTCACTCCCGAAGGTCCGGCGGTAGATGCCGAGGAAGAGGCTTTCATCCGGGCGATGAAGCGCAAAAAGAAGAAAAAACGCAAGGGCTTGGGTATGTAATCAGAGTATCAACAATTAAAAAATCAATGTATGTCACAACAAGAAGACGATTTGAGGGCATTGGCGAAAATCATGGATTTTCTGCGTGCCGTGAGTATCATTTTAGTGGTCATGAACGTGTACTGGTTCTGCTACGAAGCCATCCGGCTGTGGGGCGTGAACATCGGCGTGGTGGACAAAATCCTTCTGAACTTCGACCGCACGGCGGGGCTGTTCCATTCCATTCTCTACACGAAGCTGTTTTCCGTCCTTTTGCTTGCCTTGTCCTGTCTGGGTACGAAGGGTGTCAAGGGTGAGAAAATCACTTGGGGGAGAATCTGGACAGCATTTGCCGTCGGGTTCGTGCTGTTTTTCCTGAACTGGTGGTTGCTGCCCCTGCCGCTGCCGCTTGAAGCGGTGACGGGACTGTATGTCCTTACCATTGGAACGGGCTATGTCTGCCTGTTGATGGGTGGTCTGTGGATGAGCCGCCTGTTGAAACACAATTTGATGGAGGATGTTTTCAACAACGAGAACGAGAGTTTCATGCAGGAAACGAGGCTTATCGAAAGCGAGTATTCGGTCAATCTGCCGACACGTTTCTATTACAGGAAACGCTGGAACAACGGTTGGATCAATGTAGTTAATCCCTTCCGTGCGTCCATCGTGTTGGGTACGCCGGGCAGCGGCAAGTCCTATGCCGTGGTAAACAATTTTATCAAGCAACAGATTGAAAAGGGCTTTAGTCAATACATCTACGATTTCAAGTATCCCGACCTATCTACTATTGCCTACAACCATTTGCTGAACCACCCGGACGGCTACAAGGTAAAGCCGAAGTTCTATGTGATCAACTTCGACGACCCGCGACGCTCTCATCGGTGCAATCCCATTCACCCGGATTTTATGGAAGATATTACGGATGCCTATGAGAGTGCCTACACAATAATGCTCAACCTCAATAAAACGTGGGTGCAAAAGCAGGGCGACTTCTTCGTGGAGTCACCTATCATTCTGTTTGCCAGTATTATCTGGTATCTCAAAATCTATCAGAACGGGAAGTTTTGCACGTTTCCCCATGCTATCGAGTTTCTGAACCGCCGTTACGAGGATATATTTCCGATACTGACCTCTTATCCGGAGCTGGAGAACTACCTTTCGCCGTTCATGGATGCGTGGCTTGGAGGGGCTGCGGAGCAGCTCATGGGTCAGATAGCGTCGGCAAAAATCCCGCTTTCGAGGATGATTTCACCGCAGCTCTACTGGGTGATGTCAGACAGCGAGTTTACGCTGGACATCAACAATCCCGAAGAGCCGAAAATCCTCTGCGTGGGTAACAATCCCGACCGTCAGAATATCTACGGTGCGGCACTCGGTCTGTATAATTCCCGTATCGTGAAGCTCATCAACAAGAAGGGGATGCTGAAGTCATCGGTCATCATCGACGAGTTGCCCACAATATACTTCAAAGGGTTGGACAATCTTATAGCTACCGCCCGAAGCAACAAGGTTGCCGTGTGTCTGGGCTTTCAGGATTTCAGCCAGTTAGTGCGTGACTACGGGGACAAAGAGGCGAAAGTGGTGATGAACACTGTCGGCAATATTTTCTCCGGTCAGGTGGTGGGGGAAACAGCCAAGACGCTCTCCGAGCGGTTCGGTAAGGTGTTGCAGAAACGGCAGTCCATCTCCATCAACCGGCAGGATGTTTCCACCTCCATCAACACGCAGATGGACGCGCTCATTCCACCGAGTAAGATTTCCGGGCTTACGCAGGGAATGTTTGTCGGTTCTGTATCCGACAACTTCAACGAGCGTATCGAGCAGAAGATTTTTCATTGCGAGATTGTGGTGGATGCCGAAAAGGTGAAACGGGAAGAAAGTGCCTACAAGAAAATTCCCGTCATTACAAACTTCACGGACGAGGACGGCAACGACCGCATGAAGGAAACGGTGCAGGCGAACTACCGGCGCATCAAGGAAGAGGTGAAGCAGATTGTGCAGGAGGAACTGGAGCGTATCAAAAACGATCCGGTGCTGTGTAAACTGCTACCAGATAATGAGACTGTCTAACAAGTCCCCAAAATTGAAAATTATCCCTATCGAAGTTTGAAGTGACCCCCAAAAGTTGGATACAATTTTTTTGGGGGGCACTTCAGTTCTGACGGGTAAAATCGTAAAATTCGGACTTGTTAGACAAATACTTACGCGGTTTCAACCTCAGGTACTGAATCTATCGAATTGACAAATTTAACCAATTGCGGATCTGAATCTTTTTGTATGAGGTTTCGGAGACTCTTTTTCAATTCATAAGCATCATCCCCTGCTGTATTTATTAAATCCATATAAAAATCTTTGTTTTGCAGAATCAATGAACGGCATGCCCCATCGGAAATTACAGGTTTCACTATTTTATCAATAACGTCTCCAGCTTGACTTTTCAAATTACCATGCGATCTAAGCCATGTTTCGAAAAATTGAAACTTTATTGCATTGATAGTCTTTTTACCGATGCAGAAATCATTTCTTATATCGGTAACTGTCGATTTAATTTTTCGTTTATCCAATCTTTCAACTATATTCTTGAAACAATTAGGGAAAGGATTCAAACTTTGAGTTCCAGAAGCAATATCCATCAGAATCTTTTTGCCAAATTCAGTCAAGTTATCTGGCAAGGATTTGATTTTAGCCAGTAAATGTTTTATTGCGACAAACCAATAATATGATGTATGTGCTGTTCTTTGGGCGTATAATGTATCAACACTTATTTCAGACAACGCTTCGAACGCTATTTTATTGATATGATCGGTCAGGACATTGCTTATTTTAGTGGTCAAATCGTAAAAAGATGCGTCAGGAATTACATCTTTAATATTGTTCTTAGTGATATACTTATCCAAATCGGTATTCCACTCTGCTAAATGCTCGATAAATACCTCATCCGTTACACCTATTCTGTTCTTAATATCTTCAAATTGGGGCAATATGTCTGAGAGCAATAATTTATAGCCAAGTTTATGATTTACCATGTATTGTAGTGTTTCATTTAATAGCGGTATATTCCATCCCACACTATTTACTAATAAGTCTCCATGATCCACATAATAGTCCATGAGTTCTGCAACATATTTTATATCTCCACCCTCTATTAAGGAAACGGAATGACCATGTGCCAATTGCATGGCGACTAAATCGTAATATCCAGACTCTTTAATGTTTCGGCCATCAGTTTCTAATTCAGAATGCAACTGATTTATGTAGGTTGAATCTAACGTTACAGGTAAAGGTCTTTCTTCGTCAGATGCCAATAAACGATAGGTTGTAAATATAGCCCCTATATTATCTTTATTTACATTCTGTTCATCAATGCAATTCGTGATCGCTTGCAAAAGCGTTGGAAACGTATAGGTAGAATTATCTTTTAACGTTTTTACAATATCTGCATGGTCGAAATTATCGGGTAGTAAGTTTGCCAAATAATTATCGAGCGCCTCCGAATTTGTTGCTACTTGATAATATTTATATGCTTTAGTTGTCGCGTTATCCCGATAGGCAGCATCTGTTGCATTTGCAGCTTGAATATAATCGATAAATGTATTTGGCTTGACTGTTTTTGCTTCAATCAATGACGTAAAATCGCACGCCAACTTATTTTGCGCAATAAACCTGTCTATTGCATCTAACGTTTTGAAATAGTCGCCGCCATTGAAGTCATTGAACCGAACTATCTTCTTATATAATTGAGCAATCACATGGTTTTGGCTTTCCGTGTCTAAATGCAACAGCAGTTCTTGGTATTCGACAGGGAACACCTGCTTCTCTATGGATTCTTTTAATTTCAATTGTGCTATTCTTTGCCATACACGCAGAATAACATCGCTCTTTCGAGTTAATTTATGCAAACAATGTATAATCTATAATCTTATCGATAAGCGCATTGTCCATACATTGTATAACTTCTTCTAATACAGTGTCAAATTGTTTATTAGTCTCTGCATATTGATTTATGTCGTGGTCTTCTTCTCCGTTGATGCAGCCTTCAATATATTTTTTCAATGGAATTTGTCGAGCATCTTCAACATCGACACCATATACCAAAGCTGCAATTTCGCGTTGTGTTTGCAGATCATTGTTAATTATTGTTTGAATGCCATTCAGATAGTCGCCGGACAATATTTGTTCTACTGGATTTGCCAGAATATCCGTCTTCTTCAAACAGAACAATGCTATGTTTATCATCAAAATTTCGTTACACCACTCTTGTTTAAGAGCGACCATCTCATTGATATATGATATAATTTCCCTAACATTGGCATTAGGATTTACCAATCTGAATATCCGATTTATAGTTTCTTTCGCTTCATTTTCTGTTTCTCCAAATGCTTCAACAAACAGTTTGTTGAATATACTTCGATAGTCGGTAATAACAGGAGGAGCAACACGATAAACAATAGGGAAAGTTTTATTGATAAAATACTTGGTCAGTTGTTTCGTTTGTTCGTCGGTCTCATCTCCGAATGCACAAGCTAAATGTGTTTCATCGAAAGGAATAACAGCCCAAACATTTTCAAAACCGCTATCGGCGAAGAACGTATGGATAGAAGACCATAATTCTTTTACTTTTTCAGCGGGGAGACGATCCATGTTGTCAAAAACAAGGACTAATTTACGTTGTCCTTTTTCCTTGATAAAATCAGAAATGTCTTGCATCCATGTTTTGAACTCGTAAACCGTTGGTTCGTCTTCGCTCAAAGTCTCATAGCAAACGTCCTTTTCGACTTTATCTTGATAAATAGCTAACATATAACTCCATCCATATTTATGATCTTTGCTATATGCCCATTTCCAAACGCACAATGCAATAAGAACTGGCAGTGCAGCTATGATAATAGACAATAAAGAAAACCACCATGTTGTGGGTGTAGGTTTTACTGCATACGCAATAAATGTAAATATCGGAGTTAAAACTGCAACCAAAAATGCCGCAACCATACCATTACTGATAAGGGGATATTTTTCGGTTACGGTCTCCGTTTTACGGGCTAATAAATATTTCAGCTTTTCAGACCATGATACGGTTTTCGTACCTCCACCTTTGACTTTTATTGTTGCATTTCCAGATAGGATACCATCATCAATAAGTTTGCTTGTAAGCAATTCCAATATAGAGCGGCGTTGCAAGTCCTCTTGATGTCCCCATGCGTCATACTCAAAAAAGTAATAGTCGTCTGATAATTCACGTTCCAACATTTTAACCACGTTGGATTTTCCAGATCCCCAAATACCTTCGATGCCGATAATTCGAGGTAAAGTACATTCCTCATCCAATGAATCATTCTGACAAAAATGGCGAGCAATAGTTTTTGCCAACCTTTCTTGCGAACCTCCATCGAATTTGTCAATACCACACGGTTTATTTTGGATAAACCGCGGATATTGCTGTTTGGATTGTAGTTTTGTTTCCATATACGTAATTTATTGATTATACGAACTCCAAATAATTCTCCCGATTTACCACATGAAACTCGGCATAGGGATAGGCTTCTTGGAAGGCTTTCGGTGCGGCCGGCATTTTATTTCCCCACTTGAACTCCAAGGCGGTAAGACTGTCGGCACTCTCCTCAATCAGGTCGATTTCCTGTTTGTCGTAGGTGCGCCAGAAATAGAACTCCCTGTGCAGTCCCTCATTGAAGTTCGCTTTGCGCCGCTCTCCGATGATGTAGTTCTCCCACAGCGCACCGACATCCTGCCGAATGGCCAGCGGTGAGAAAGCCCCGATAATGGCATTGCGAATGCCGTTGTCGTAGAAGTACCACTTGCCAGCTTTTGTAACCTCCTTGCGTAGGTTACGCGAATAAGCCCCCAGACGATAGATAACGAAGACCTTTTCCAATAGGTCGAGGTATTTTTCAACGGTCGTCTTGCTCATGCCGAGTTGTTTACCTAACTCTTCGTAAGAAACTTCGCTGCCCAACTGAAAAGCTATCAATCGCAGTAGATCGCGCATCTTGCTCGAATTTTTTAAGCCGTCAATTGCTAAGATATCTTTAAGCAGGTATGCACCGACAATATCACGTAGGTAGTCTGTTTTACGTTCATAGTTCTCCATCATTACTACTTCGGGATAGGAACCGTAAATCAAGCGCGCTTCGAGGTTCTGGCGGGTTTCAAGTGCCGTTTCCGTCTGTGCGATTTCCCGTTGCGAGAATGGTGTAAGGAGAAATTGCGTACTGCGGCCGACCAACGGTTCACCAGTCTTATTCAGCAAATCGAATGACGAAGAACCACTTGCCAAGACACTTATTCCCGGTATTTCATCAACTATCAACTTCAGAATACTACCGATTTGTGGTATGTTCTGTGCCTCATCAATAGCCAGCAAATCAATACCATCCAATAAATGCCGATAATTGGCTATTGAGCGATTCTCCAATAGTGCTAATGTGTCGTAGTCTTCGCCGTTGAGCATCATCGTCCTACCTGAATAGTTGTCCACAATTTTACGCATCATTACCGTTTTACCAACACGGCGAGCACCAAAAATCAGTACTGCTTTATTGGGCGCGATTCGTGCTGTAATCTTCTCTTGAAGTATTCTATTTACTGTTTCCATACCTTATAAAATATAATGCAAAGATAATCATATTTTTTTAATTGGCGAATTTTACAAAAAAACGGGCTATTAAATGGCGATTTTTACAACCACAATCTTATGGAAGTTGTTTCATTGTTTTTAGTAATGATATATGTTCATACTATGATGACTCAATAATTTACCAGACATACGTTTCTGAAATTTGTCCTTATAGGAATGAAAAACTCACATATATTGTGCTAATTAATATATAATTAAATGAAAATAAAAAGACAGGATACGAGTATTCCTGTCTTCTCATATGTAATGGATATTTTTTTATTTTCTCATCCGCTCCAACTCCTCATCACGCAACATTCTCTCGTTCAGTTTTTCCTGCATCCTGTCAATGAAATAGGTGCGGCTTTCGTTCTTCCGGCGTTTGATATCAGTGTAGAAGCGGTAGCAGTCTTTAGAATCAACCCCGAATATCTTATAGAGAAGTGGGGCGAGCTGTTTGAGCGGCATATTGCCGTTGTTGATGCAGCCCATCACGTCTATGCCGTAGATAAGTTCCACGAGGTCGATGGCATTGCCCGTCCATTGAAGAAGGCTGGCGGTGGTTTCTGTTGCGTTGTTGGCGGATATTAGTGGTGGCACTTGGGGCGTGGCAAGGAATTTCTGCATCTTTCTTACGAAAGACAGAGCCTTGCTGACGTAGGCGGCAATCTCTCTTTTTTCTTCTGACAGATTACGTACGGGATGGTGCTGCAACTCGATTTCGATGTAGGCAAGCGCGATGACGGTAAGGTTCATGTCCATGCCGCCGTTGCACAGTTCGATCACTTGGGTGGCGAAAGCCGTGTATGCCGTTTCCATATTGCAGTCGCCGGCTTCGTTTATCAGGCGGAAAAAGTCGGTTTCCGCCAGCAAGAAATAATTCATGGTTCTGTCAATTTTGAAAATTACACTTTGTTTTCTGCGTGCGCACATGAATATAATTGGCAAAAAACGCGGCAGAAAATAAAAAATCCAACACTCAATTTTACAAAGTGCTGGATTTCAGAGGTATAAAATTCAGTATTTTTTCACAAGGACAAATTATCTCCGACTTAAATTGTTTGTAATCGGAACATTTATTCTATTCCTGAAAATAGAAATGTATGCTTGCCGCACATTTTGGCTATCTTGCTTTTTTATCAAGGATATAGATAATGCGACATACACCGTTGGGATAGCTTTTCAAAGAGGAAAGCGTCCAGTGTTGCTCTGGCAGAGCCGACTTAAAAAAATGTCGTCCGCTTCCGGATATGAAAGGAACGGTGTATAGTATGATTTCATCCACAGCGTGCATCCGCAGCAGTCCGTTTATATAGTCTGCCGTGTCCGGTGTGGCTTCCGCGAGGTAACGGATGTTTGTGCAGTCTTTTCTCCATTCGTGCAGCATTGAAATGGAATAGTCCGGTGTCACACGGTAAAAGGCTTTCTTCCTGATTTCATCAAGACCGCAACGGTCAAGGCACAAATCCTGATGTGCTTTATCATATAACTCTGAAGAAAGACATCCGTCCATCGTCAGTACGGCGAGAATCTGAACTTTACCCATAATCGTTTCCTTTCGTTAGGCAAGGGTAAAAAAGTAGCGTGCAATTCACACTACCTTCAAGCGATGGCTCTGGTAAAGCCTTTACGGAGAGTACGTGAATGCACGCTATGCGTAAGCATAGCATAAGCATCACGCAATCGTCTCCGTAGTTCCAATTTACCAGATTTTCGCTTGAAACGCCTTGCGGTCTTATCCTATATGTTGGCGGCGAAAAGCTCCTGCCAATCGCCGTTTTTCTCAAATGTTATGCAAAGATAGCCAAATTCAGTGAATTACGGGCTATGATTGCTTGAATTTATATTTAAGTCCATACTCTTCAAGTTTGCTGTATAGTGTTGTCCTGCCTATGCCGAGCAGTTCTGCGGCGACACTCCGGTTGCCGTTTGCCTGTTTCAACGCACGCAATATCCGCTCCTTATCCTCCGCGTCATTGCGCAAGGCGAAGCTGACAGTAGAGGTCGGTTTCGTCACGGCAAGTTCCAGATGCTCTTTCATGACAACACCTTCCTGCGCCTGCAATACAGCACCCATAACTTTCTGCCGAAGTTCCCGCACGTTGCCCGGCCATGCGTGTGTCAGCAACGCTTTACGTGCTTCGGAACTGAACCCGCTCACGCTACACTCCAGCTCTCTGTTTGCCATATCACGGAAGAACTCTGCCAGCGGCATAATGTCTTCTTGACAGTCACGCAACGGAGGAACGGTTATCCCGAAGTCGTGCAGGCGGTACAGAAGATCCTGCCGAAAACGCTTTTCATTCACCGATACCTCCAAATCTTCATTGGTAGCAGCGATGATGCGGACATTGAAATTCCGGTCTGCCTTGTCTCCGACCGGGCGATACCGCCTCTCCTGTATGGCACGGAGCAACATCTGTTGGGTTTCCAACGCGAGGTTTCCTACCTCGTCCAGAAACAACGTGCCGCCTTCCGCCTCATGGAAATATCCTTTCTTGGCATTGTCCGCACCTGTAAATGCACCTTTGACGTGTCCGAAGAAAGCCGACGGTGCAAGCTCTTTGGAGAGTGAACCGCAGTCCACCGCCACAAATGGCTTGCCTGCACGTTTGCTCTTGTCATGCAACAGGTGGGCAATATGCTCCTTGCCCGTGCCGTTCTCACCAAATATCATCACGCTCATATCGGTGGCGGCTACCAGCCTTATGCGGTGCATGATTTTCTGAAAGGCGGAACCTTCACGGGCGAATATAGGCATACGGCGTTGTCCTGCCTGACGTTCTTTCAGTATGGAACGGATCAGGGGGACAAGTTTATCCTCCACAAGCTGTTTGGGAATATAGTCTATCGAGCCGAGTTTCATGCTTTCCACGGCGGTATTAACTTCGGCGTAGTCGGTCATAATGATGAAGGGCTGCATCTTTCCCTCCTTTCGCATCCAGCACAAAAGGTCTATGCCACTGCCGTCAGGCAGACGCAGGTCGGCAACCACGATATCATTATCTGTTGCCTGTTGCAGATGTTTCTTCGCGGTTGAGAGGTGGTAAGCCTTCATATTGCGGTAGCCCTCCCGTGACAGCATATTGCAGACATATTCGCAATACACGATGTTGTCTTCCACCACAATTATTTTTGTCTTATTCATCTTCGTATTTTCTCCTTTCCTCTTCTGCCAACCGTATTATTTCCACTCCCTTATCCAGCACGGCAGTCACGGCATGGCTTAACGCTTCACCATCCGGGAGAGCATCGCCACGAAGCAATCCGTAAAGTACATTCAGCGGTTGGTCGGCACGGAGCACCTCCCACGAACTGCGCAGGTGGTGGATCAGGGAATCCAGCTTTTGCAGGTCTTTTTCTTTTGCTGCATCCCGTACCGCCTGCATTTCCTTTTCTGTTTCAGTTATCAACTTTTCCAGCATGACGGCTTCATTGCCATAGGACAATAAGGCGGAAAAGTCCGGTTTCCCGTCCGGTGTCGCTTTTATGGCACACCTGTCGGAAACCTCCATCAGTTCCGATATGGAGAACGGTTTGAACAGGCATCCGGCAAAGCCTTTTGCCAATAGTTCCCCTTTGTTACAACTGCCCGAAGCGGTTGCCACAACCACCGGGATTGTTGGTGAATTGCCCACGTTGGACGAACGCAACAGTTCCAGCAATTCGAAACCGTTTATATCGGGCATATTCAAGTCTGTCAGCAACAGGCTGTATTCTTTCTGGCGTATCATTTCCATCAGTGCCGCAGCATCGGTGCAAGTGTCGCAGTGTATTCCTTCTTGGGAATACATCTCTTTCAGCATCAGAAGTAATACCTCATCATTGTCAATGGCGACAACATCATGGAATTTATTGTTATGATAAACAGGTGTATTGCTTGTATATCCAAGCTGTTCTTCAGCTTCCTGCATAGAAATTTCAACTGTGAAACGACTGCCTTTCCCTTTCTTGCTGTCTAAACGGATTGTTCCGCCAAGCATCGACACAATATTACGCATTATGGCAAGCCCAAGCCCGAAACCCTCCTTTGCGGCGGCATTTGATAGACGTTCAAACGCACCGAACGCTTGTTTCTGTTCCTCTTCTGTCATGCCTGTACCTGTATCTTCAACGACCAGTGTCAGAACTCCATTATCATATTCAGTAATCAAAGAAACACCGCCTTCTTCTGTGAACTTGACAGCGTTTGACAGCAGGTTATTCCCGATTTGTATTATTCGCTCTTTGTCGGTCAATACAATGGCATCGTGTCCAGTCTTCACGGACAAGGACAGCCCTTTGTTCACGGCAACAGGCATGAACTCCGTTTCAAGTGTGTGCGTGATTGCTGAAATCCGGCAGGGTGACAGACGGGGCTGTTCCTTGCCGTTGTCCAGGCGGAAGAAGTCAAGCAAAGTGTTAAGCATATCCCGCATACGGTCGGAGGATTGCAGTATGTTTTGGATATACTGCCCGGACTTATCCTCACACTGTTCTTTCCGTATCAGTCCGGCATAGCCTGTTATTGCTGTCAGCGGTGTGCGCAGTTCATGGGTGATAGTATGTACCGCCTTCTTCCTTGACGTTATCAGTGCCTCGTTCCGTTGTACGGATTGTTCCAGTTGCCTTATCAAATCAGTTGTCTTGTGCTTGTATTGTTTAATGCTTTTTGCATCACGATGTATGATGATGTAGGAAATTAACAACAATAGAAGAACGAATCCCATTAAACCGCCTACTTGCATAAATGACTTTTCACGCATGGCAACTATTTCGTTTTCCCGGCTTTGCAGTTCGGTTTGTACCTTTTCTTCTATTTGGCAAATCAATTCTTGCAGTTGTCTGTTAAGTTCTGCATTACGAGCTGCAAGGCTGTCGGCTTGTTCCGACAATTGGCGATCCTGCACTTTCTGTTCGCTGATTACGTTTCTATTGACCGAATGAAGGATAGTGGTTGATACTGCTGGAGTTACTTCCTTTTTTTTGCCGAATATGCCTAAGAAACCTTTTCGTTTTGGCTTTTTGGACTGTTCCTGCACACTTTTCTGTACAATAACCGGAATTTGATTGGCTATCTTCTTGTTAATAGATTGTTGTTCATCCATTAACCGGACTATCTGGAACATCTGTCGTTCCTTATCCTCTAAAAGACTGCGCACACTATCGATGCGCTCTGCTGGATAGGTGGCCTTGAAACGGCAGAGCATACTGTCCATTGCCATACGCCGTGCATGGTAATGCTCGATATCTTTATCGTTCCATTCCAGTATTGTTTCACCCAATAGAGAAAATTTTATCATTTGAATATTGATATTGTTTATTTCTTTTCGGAGCTCGTCTATTTTTTTATTGCCAAGTTCTAATGCTTCTATCTCCTGCCATTCATAGAGGCTATTATATGCCATACATCCGATAAGAATGGAGATAAGTATATATCCCAACCGTATTGCCTTATAGAAATTTCCTGACCGCTCCATTATTTTAATGACATTGATTTTTGGAACATGAATAAAAGTTTATCTTTTTCGTTCATGCGGATATTATCAGAATAACCGTCTTTTGTTATTTGATACCCACATGGCTTAACCATAAAAATGCCTAAGCCCTTAGTGTACGAACTTACTTCTGAGGCATAGTCTTTACTTGTATTTAATGGAACTTTCCCTTTAATATGACACCACTCATTATTACAACTGATGTCTTCAATCTCAGACATCAGTTTTTGCAAATCTGTAATAGCTTTGGAACTCGCTACTTGGGGTATCTGCAACTCAAAACAGAGCATCGGTTCGAGAATGTCCACACCTGACTGTTGCAAAGCCAGCCTGAAGACATAAGGGGTCAGCTGTCTGAAATCAGCAGGTGTACTTACCGGGCTATAATACTCGGCTTGAGTAAAAGTTACTTTCAGATCTGTCACTTCCCATCCATGTAAACCAGATTGGCAAGACATACGAATCCCTTCAAAAACGGCATTTTGAAAAGAATGGTTCAGATAACCATAGGAGATGTCACTTTCGATTTGCAACCCTGCCCCTAACGGTAAGGGTTCAAGAGTCAGCCCTATTGTGGCCCAGTAAGGGTTGGGTGGTACTTCGATCTGAATAATCTTATTGACCTTTTTTATAGGTCGTTCTTTGTAGATAGTCTTGATCTCATCAAAATGGACCTTTACGGAAAATCGTTCTTCCAGCAATGTCTGTATGATTTCCTTTTGGGTCAAACCATATAACGAGATTTCCAATTCATCACTATATGAGTTTATGGAAAAGGACAAAGACGGGTCTTCAATCCACAATGTATTCAGAGCGGATATCACCTTGCTTCTCTCTTCGGGCTTATTTGGCCGGACGGAGGATTTGAGAGCGGGATGCTGATGAGATAATCCTTGAATCAAACAAGGTTTAGCACCTAAATAATCTCCGATTCGAAAATCTTCTATATCTTCTACAATCGCGATATCATTGGCACCCACTTCATCAACATTTATCTCTCTGCCCTGATAAATAGTCTTTAGATTTTTAATCTTGATGAATTTTTCCGAATCGTTGATTCTTACAACGTCTCGAAGTCTCAGACTTCCGTCAATTATTTTAAGAAAACTTCTTTTATGCCCTTTGGGGTCATGCTCTATCTTATAGAGATAAGCTGAAAGTCTGTTTGAGACTGATGCCGGAGGAAGTATAAAAGAAGAAATGGCGTCCAACAACTCATTGATACCGATATTGAACATTGCTGATCCATGTAGCACCGGATAGACTTTGGCTTTTGCCACAAGAGCGATTATCGTATTCCAATAATCAGCCGGTGAAATTTCGCTATCCGCCAAATATCGTTCTAATATATCGTCGTCATGGTTGCATACAAATTCTTTGTATTCTTCCTTTATATATGTTTGGGAGCAAACCGGATAAACCGATCCATCGACAACAGTTTGCATAAACAGGACATCTTGCGACAGATTTGTTTTTATATCCATATACAAACGCTCCAAATTCACACCGGCACGGTCAATCTTATTGATAAATATAATTGTCGGGATTTGCAGCTTTTGTAAAGTACTGAACAGCAACTTTGTCTGCGCTTGTATGCCTTCCTTTGCGGATAAGATGAGGACTGCTCCATCAAGCATTTTGAATGTCCGCTCCACTTCCGCAATAAAATCCATGTGTCCCGGAGTGTCAATGATATTGCATTTCACTCCATTCCAGATAATAGATGTCGTAGAAGCCCGGACAGTAATTCCTCTACGTTTCTCTATATCCATAGAGTCCGTTATGGTGTCACCATTATCCACACGGCCGCACTTTTCCGTTGCTCCACTGGCAAACAGCAGATTCTCGGTTACGGAAGTTTTTCCTGCATCAATGTGAGCAAGAATTCCTAAATTTATAATATTCATTTGGATTAAGCAATAATATACTACAGTAGATGCATTGTCGAAACGCACCTTTTAATACCTCCTCGTAGCATATGAGAACTACAGGATTACTAACTCGTATTAATATGTATATTATTACTGCCGCATAACGATTACAAAATTACACAAAAAAATATATCTAACAAAAGTGGGAGGATTTTTTAACTTTTTACCATAGACATTTTATTAGGGAAGCGTAGGTTCAACTGGCAAGTACAAATAAGTAGAAATGTTTGAACAACACCGTTTTAGGAAGTTGAAAAATCAAGTTTCTCTCTCGGTATAGCGTTTATTTTGGCCAATATCTTCTTTAGTTTAGCATTTGTGTATTTCCCATTCGTGTTCTATTTAGCTCCTTATTATGAGTATGTAGCAAGTTACTTATCAAATTCAGCCTCTTTGAGGGTCAAATATGGTTTTGCAAATGGTGACTGACAAGACATAAACAAGGTCAGCAGGAATTTTTTACATAAATGGACATGAATGTATATAACCTAAAATAAGAATAAATTTTAATAAGGGCTGCCCAAAAAGAAAAAAATGCAGTTGCCATCCTATAGATACTTGCAGAAAGGATAAAATTTACTTTTAGACCTTTTGGGATAGCCCTTATTAATACTTCAGATAAAATTCCTTAGGTTATATTTTCAATCCTTTGGACCGGGTTTCCTCCTTGGCATACAGTCCCGGACGCCCGATTATGACATGGTTGGCAACGATACTATCCGCCGGACTGCGTATCTGCGGCGGTGCATTTTCGGGATATTGCGCCTGCCTGTTCCTCACATCTTCCGCTTCCGGCTTGAGCTGTTGCCCTTCATTCTCCTTTTCTGCGACTTCGGGCGTGGGTGGCGCAAGCTCCAGCTGAATTTTTCGGTCAAGGGCGGCAAGTTCGGACTTCAACTGCTTCAGCTCGTCCTCCTTCTTCCACACCTTACCCGCTATCTCCTGTAACTGCGGTATCTCCATCTCCAGCACCTCGTTCTTCGCCTTGTACTGGTCGATGATGGAGGGTATCCTCTCCATCGCGTTGAGGAAGTTGCGGGCGGCGGCCAACGGGTCAGCCATCGCCAGATGCCCGTTGTTGTAGGTGTACTTGTAGTTCCCCTCGACCACGAAGCGGTTGTCGGTGAACTCCAATCCCTCTTTGAGTATCCTTTCGCTCACCACCTTTATCGGAAAACCGTAAAGTTCACCGACCTGCGTGTACAACCCTCCGGTCGTGGCATTCTTGGCTATCTCCTGCAAACGCTTTCCGATGACCTTCTCATCGGCGGAATCCACTCCGTCCACCTTTATTATATTAAGGCGGTTGCCCTCCTTGTCGGTCTGCACCACCGACAGGAAGCGGTTCCAGTCCTCCGTCATGGCATCTATGAAAGCCGTGTTGTTGCGCAACTCGCCGGTCTTTGACTCCAGCTTGAACTCCGAATCACGCTTGCCCTTGTTGAACGACTTGCGTTCCCCTTCGAGCGATGCGATCCGCTTTTCCAGTTTCGCCTTGTCCAACAGGTCGGTATTGCCGGAGAGCAACGCCATGTATTCCGAGAAATTCATGCCCGATTTTTCGTCCATTGCCCCCTCGTCGATGGTACGCGCACCCATCGCACCGCTTTTGAGCTGGCTTATGAAAGTCTGCTTGCAGTGCAGGAGGTTGAACTTGTAGCTGTCCAGTGACTTCTCCACCGCGTAGATGATTACATCCACGTTGTTCCCGGCGAAATGTTTGGCAATCTCATTACCTGCCCTAACTCCGCGTCCGTCACGCTGTTGCAAGTCGGACGGTCGCCACGGCGTATCGAGATGATGGATAGCCACACACCGTTTCTGGGCGTTCACACCCGTTCCGAGCATAGAGGTAGAGCCGAACAGCACACGCACCGTCCCGGCGTTCATGGCGTCTATCACCGCCTTCCGCGCCTTGTCGGTCTTGCACTCCTGAATGAAGCGCACCTCGCTTGGCGGTATACCGTAGTCCTCCGTCAGTTTGCGCTTGATTTCCGAATAGACGTTCCACCCGTCGCCCGGCTGGTATGTCCCCAAATCAGAGAAAACGAACTGCGTGCCTTTCTGGGCGTCGTATTTTTGATAATACTCCGCGATCATCTTGGCACAGTGACTCGCTTTGTTGTCGGGATGATCTTCGTAATTCGGGTCTATCATGCGCATGTCGAGTGCCATTTTCCGGGCATAGTCCGTGGCGATGAGCATCTTCGCCTTTTCTTCCGTTTCCGAAAGCGGCAGCCTGCCCAACAAGGTGGCATCGCCCGTCTTGGCGAACTGCATCAGTTTCTGTATGAAGTCCTCCTGTTCCGGCGTGGGCGGTATATGGTGCAGTATCTCGTTCTTGGCAGGACGGTCAACGCCCACATCCTCCGCCGTGCGGTAGTCCGTGATTTCATTATAGAAGGCGGCAAGCTCCGGCACTTTGATGAAGTAGCGGAAACGCTCCTTCTGGACCACATTGTTCGTCACGTTAAATTCAAAATCCGTCGTCTTCTTGGCAAATATCGCCGCCCAAGCGTCGAAACACCTTATGTCCTGCCGTTCCAGCTCCTTCGGGCGCAGGTACTTGAACAGCAGGTACAATTCAGTCAGTGAGTTGCTGATAGTCGTGCCGGAGAGGAAGGTCGCACCCAAGTCTTTTCCTGTGCGCTCCTGTATGGTGCGTATGGCAAAGAGCATGTTAAGTGCCTTCTGGCTTCCCTCGCTGTTTCCCAATCCCGCCACACGGTCGTGGCGCGTGTTGAAAGTCAGATTCTTGAACTGGTGGCTCTCATCTATGAAGATGTGGTCGATGCCCATCTGCTTGAAATCCACCACGTCGTCCGTGCGTGACTTTATGGCGTGTTCCACCTTCTCCAGCTTCGCTTCAAGGTTGTGCTTGCGCTTCTCCAATCCTTTCAGCATCGCCCGCGACACGTTCTTTCCCTGCTGCCGTAGCACTTCGAGGTTTTCCTCCACCGTGTCAAGCTCTGCTTGCAGGATGCGCTGCTGCAATTCCGGCGACTGCGGTATCTTGCCGAACTGGTCGTGCGACATGATGACGCAATCGTAGTCGTTGTTCTTTATATTATTGAAGAAGCGCACACGGTTGGCGGTCGAAAAGTCCTTCTCCGAAGCGTACAGAATACGTGCGTTGGGATATGCCGCCTGATAGGTGGCTGCAATCTCCGCAACGTTGGCTTTCAGCCCGATAATCATCGGCTTGTGTGCCAAATTCAGACGCTTCATCTCATGCGCGGCGATGCACATTATCAGCGTCTTACCGGTTCCAATGGCTAAGCACAATGCGCCTTGCTTCCCTTTATGGAAGCAGGTTTCAATGTACTCGCCGCCGAACCGTACGTACTTGTCTCCAAGTATACGGCTCTCCGTGGTTATTGTCAGTCTATTTATTTCCATGAATCTTGTTATAACATTTCTCGCAAACTGCGATTGTTTTTCTTTGTCGGGCAATCATGAGTTTCTCCCATGCTTCTTTGCCTTTCAAATCTTTGAGCTTGCGGACGTGTATCATTTTCAGATTGTCCTCAGCTTCACAATATTCACATTTATGGGCTTTCAAGCGAGCCATAAGGCTTGTACTTTCCATTCCATAGTAATTGGGCATAATGTGTGCATTGTCAATGCGCGCTTCCTTGTTCAACCTAAATCCACCATGATATAAGGTACGCTCCAACCATTCACCTTTTTTGTTTTGGTATCTTACCGTGAAAATCTTGTCCTTACAATACTTGTTGACAATCTTTCTTACAGTAGATTCGTACTTTGACGAAAATGTCTTGTACATACTCTCTTTCATGATTCCATAGAAACTGTTGAGAATGTTGACATTGTTAGCAATACAATAGTAGTTGTAGATACCTCTGATTTCCGAATTGTATCGGTTCAGAATTTCAAGGTCGTCATTACTACGAAGATAGGGACGAGAAGTTGACTCCCATACTTCCTTGCCCTCCTTGATTACAATGCGCATGGCATCGTAGTCCATCAGTTTCTTTCTCATTGCCTCAAATGGCAACAATAAGACAACCTTATGGTCAAGAGAGCGAATCGGAATCCCTCTGTAATCCTTTTTCGTTTTGTTTGTACTGCGGACAGTGACTTCAAATCCAAGAAATTTTGCTGTATCATGAGCATTTGTGATAAGTGTCTTCTCGTTTGAGAGTTGAAGTTTCAGCTGTTCCTGCAAGAAGTTTTTAATATCTTCTTTTGCCTTTTGGCAGTCAGCCTTGCTTCCAATAACACAAATCAGAAAATCGTCTGCATACCGTACGTATTTCATTCTCTTGAAGTTTTCATCCATGTCAAGAGTTGCAGGAAGTTGTTGCATTTCACGATGCAGGGATGCTATCTCTGAACGTAAAACACCTTTCTTCTGCTCGTCCTGTTCATTCTTCAGTTTCTTTACTCGTTTGTCTTTACGACTGGCAACCCTCTTGTATTCGGGGTTGCGTTGCCGTGCTTTACCCTTGTTAAATGTCTCGATATATCTCAACATGAATTTGTCGAGCTTGTCCAAATAGACATTCGCCAAGATAGGACTGATGATACCGCCTTGTGGAGTGCCGATGTAGGAGTTTTTGTATTCCCACTGTTCCAAGTAACCCGCTTTCAAGAATTTTCGTATCAGTCGCAAAAACCTCTCATCGTGGATGCGTTCACTAAGAATGCTTATGAGAACATCATGGTTGATGTTGTCAAAGAATCCCTTGATGTCACCCTCTATGAACCATCTTGTTCCCGAACCTCCCTTTTGCAAGGAAGCCATAGCAGTATGACACCCTCTGTGTGGTCTAAAACCATGCGAGCAATCCTCAAAGTGTCCCTCGTAAATTGCTTCGAGTATCATTCTTACTACTTCTTGAACGAGCTTGTCCTTGAAAGAAGGAATACCCAACGGACGAAGTTTTCCATTCTTTTTGGGTATGTATATTCTTCTTGCAGGACAAGGACGATAGCTTTCATCCTTTAGTTGTTCTATGAGGTCACGGATGCGCTTTATGCTTGTTCCGTCTATAGTCTGTCCGTCAGTTCCTTTTGTGCAGTTGCCTGGATTTCGGGACAACCGCTGATAGGCTTCTGCAAACAGATTCTCATTGAACAACAGTCTGTAAAGTCTTTCAAACTTGTAGCTTAGGTCTTGGCTATGCCCAGCCAGACTGTTTAATACATTTTCTGAATTTCTCATAATGTCTCACACATCATTCATTTAACATATTAAGAATAACACACTGTCTCCCTTCGCCATGTACAAGGCTTTCCCTTGCTCGGACTACTACGGAGACTCTGTTACCTTGCCGAATTTTCAAAGAACCCACTTCCTATAGCCATTTGTTGGCACTTCGGTTTAGGTAATCCCCATTTAAGCAATACTGTAACTATTGGCTTGATGAATTGTCGGATGCGATTTTCGTCCTTTTCCGCTTATTGCGGCTGACCTGCAATCGGTTTTCTGCTCTCGCACTCGAAGTAGGAAAGTGGAAGTATTGCAGACAGACCTTTATAACTATCTTAGGTCTGTGTTTACCAACTAACGTCTTGGACTGTCGTTCAAACAGTATAGTCTTCATCCTCGTATTCATCGTTTCATCTTGACATTCAGTAGCGGCATGATAGTTAGCCGACTTATGCCGTTTCCAACATGCTACACTCCCCACCGCTTTTCAGCTAAGTGGATAAGTTGGCTGATGACCAGCTTAGAAAACCCTTGCTGGGTAGGTTGCCAAACCTACATTTACAGTATGCCCTTATGGGCGCAGCACCTCGTGGTCGCAAATTCCGCCGCCGTTCTGTTTCAACATCCAGACGCAATCCATCTGTGAGGGATAGACGCTCTTGATACCCCGGCTTGCCAGCCCTTTCAGGTTGAGGTCGGGAAAGGTCTGATGGGAGCCGTCGTAGCGCGGGCGCACGAAACAGTTGAACTTGCGGTTATACATCGTCACAAGCCGCTCCTTGAACTGCGGCGACTGCTCTTCGAGCCATTCGGAGAAGCCGTTTCGTATCTCGTCAATCTTGGCGTTGGCGAGTTGTATTCCCTCGCTGTCGCGCATCTTGATGTCGTTGCCATGCTCGTCCTTGCCGATGGACTTCATCATGTCAGGGCAGGTGTTGTGCAGGGCGTGTTTTAGGAGGTGCATACCGTCATAGTTCCGGTAATACCCCTTCACCAGAAACTCGTCCGTGATTTTCATGGTGCGGTAGCCGCACACCACCGAAAACTCGTCCATGCTTGCGGAATAGGCGATTTTCACCTCCGTGTCGAACAGCCGGCTCATGTAGGCGGCATAGACACCCGTCGGAATCCAGCGTTCCCCGAAATTGAAGTCCAGATCCTCGAAGGCGATGCGCTGCGGCTCGGCATCTTTCAGAGCCTCCAACGCCTGCTTCACCTCCGGCATACGCTCATTTTCGGGATTGTCACCCATCCATGCCTCTATGCGTTCCGCTTTCTCTATGACATTTCCGGCGATGAAACGGTCTTTGATTTCGTAACCGGTCACGAGCGGATTGTAGTAGATGCGCCCTTGCAGGGCAGTGAGCAAATCCTCCGCCGTGCTGTCGGTTATCTCCCGCATATAGTCGAGATTGACCGTACCATATTTGTTGAGCGACGCAGACAGGGCTTCTTCGGGAGAGCCTACGTTGGCATGGCTCTCCACCGCGAAGGAAACAGGATGCTCGAAGATGTCCGCCTTGACGAACTTTCCGTTTTCCATCCGTTCCAGCGAAAGGATGTCGCGCCCGCCCGCATCCATCATCACTAACTTCACGTTCTGCTTGGCGTTGAGGTTGCCGTAGCGCATGACAAACTCATCGTAACAGGTATTCAGATGCTCTCGCCACGGAACATTTGCCTCGCGCCGGAGCGATTCATAACGGTACAGACGCTCGTAGGCGTCACGCAGCGACACATACAACAACGCCTTTTCCTTCTGGTATCCTTTCAGGTCGAGCGGCTGGAATGTCGCCCCGTATGGCGTGATGTCTTTCAGGTAGCCGATGTTATGACGCCCCCGGTCAGCCACCAGCGACCCTTCGCGCAGGTGCATCTCCGGCGTGCGGTGGTAGGCACGCGGAGAAAGGTCCACGACTTCCTCCTTCGGCTTTTCCGCTTCGATGTCGGGGAAAAGGAAAGTCCCCACCGCTTCCGATGGGGTATCTGTAACGGCAGGTGCGGCGACTGCCTCCGGCTGTGTTTCCTCCTGTCGTGGCTGCTCACGGGAAGTTTCCGGCACGGCTTTCACTTCCGTCTTTTCCGCCACTTGTTTCTCGTTATGCTGCCTTGCCAGTTCCCGAAGTTCTTTCCTACGCTCCGGCGTCAAACCCATCATCATTTCATAGAAACCGTTGATGGGAGGATTGGTATCCCAGTCCAGTGTGGCATAGATGTCGTCCGGGTCGGCAGGCTTGGCGGTGTTCTCCGCTTTCACCTCCTTATTCTCCATTGCGGGTTTTGCAGTTGGAGCTGTCGGTGTAACCGTGACTTTCGGTTTGGGCGGAGTGGACTTTGCCGTAACTGCCTTTTTCACCGTCTTTTTCTTTTTGGAGGTTTTCGGTTGGCTGACCTCTTCCGTCATCCCCCAGAGGTCAAGCAGGGTGAGCTGCACGCCTGCGGAATATTGCGGGCGCGGTTCTATCTCCGGCTTTTCATCTGCGGGTTGCGGCTTTTCTGTCGGAGTTTCCACCGTCTGCGCCGAGGATACTGTTTCCAATTTTATGGCAGGACGCTCTACTTTATTTTGAACGGCAACTTTTTCTTCCGTTCCTGCCTGCCGGATTGAACCCGAATACAAGCGCATGGCAAGCCTGTAATGGAAATCCTCGTCGAGCATACGGCGCAAATCCCCGGCGATGCCTGCTGCCTTGCCCTCGTGCAGATAAACCATAGCGGGCTTCCCGTAGGGGTCTGTGTCAAGTTTCGCCATCGTATGCACGATGCGTTCCGGGTGGTGGATGAAATAGGCGTTGTCGGTCAGGGCGGTTTTCGTGTCCGTCTGTATCACGGTCATCAGCCGCTCGTCCTGCGACATTTCCTTCTTGCTGAGGTTCTTTTGCAGGACAATCAGGTCACTGCCCACCTCCGTGCCCGCGTTGTCCGTGAACAGGTTGTTGGGCAGGCGTATCGCGGATACCAGATTGGCCTGACTGAACAGCTCGTTACGCACGGAGGTCTTGGTGCTATTCAATACCCCTTGCGAGGTGATGAACGCCACGATACCGCCGTCACGCACGGCATCCAGTCCTTTGAGAAAGAAATAGTTGTGGATGGTTTTCTGGGCGGAGCGTCTGCCGAAAGAGTCGCTCCGCTGAAACTCCGCGTCGAACACGGCAATGTCACCGAACGGAATGTTGGACACCGCCAAGTCGAAATAATTGTTGAACGGTCTTTCGATTTTCTCAAAACCGCAGGTGCGCATTTTCTGGTCGGGATAGAGATGCCTCAAGATTGTACCCGTGAGCAGATCCTTCTCGAAAGCCATCACATCCGCATTGGGGCTGTGCCGCAGCATGGAATCCACGAACACGCCGACACCTGCCGACGGTTCGAGCATACGGGCGGGGCGGACGCTGTAATCTGCCAGCACGTCCGCGATGGTGTCGGTTATCTCTTTGGGGGTGTAGAAAGCGGTCAGCACGGACGCTTTCAGCGAATCCACAAACCGCTTGTACTCTGTTTCGTCCTTGCTGTTCTCACGGATAAGCCTGTGCAGCTCCACCGTCGGGGCGAACAGTTCGAGGTCGGATTTCGCCCACCGGACGGCATCCGTCAGTTCCTTTGCAGGGTTGAGGATACATTTCAGACCGCCGAAACCGCAGTACCTTTGAAGTATGGCACGCTCTTCGGTTGTCGCTGTCCTATTTTCCCTGTCAAGGATGAATGCCGTCCGTATCGCCTCGATGTTGTCCCGCAGTTTCTGTTTGCGGTTAAACGCCATATTCGTCTAAGTAAAGGACGGTTGCTCCCGTCAGCTCCGTGTAGAGCAGGTCGTAATCGGAAGACAGGGCGAAATTGTCATCCGAGAGGTCATAGACGGAGAACACGTTGCCGACAAGCGGCAGCAGTTTCAGGACAAAGGCTTCACGCTTCTCTTCCGGCACTTCATCGGCAAACTCGTTTTCCACGACTTCGCGGAGGATGGCGTAACGGGAATAATGCAGCCCGCGCAGCAGCGTGTCCATCGCCAGTTCCTGCGCACCATCGGCGGGATAGCCTTCAAGCCGTGCCCTCTCATACGTTTCGGCGGCACGGTCGGCCCGTTCCCGTATGAAAGCGGTGTCGTCAGCCTGTTCAAACTTGTTCGTGCGGAGATAGTCCAGCAGGTACAGACCGTAATAGGAAAAGTCGGTCTGACCCTCGTTTTTCTTCTTGTTGTTCATTACTTTGGATTTAGCGGATTGATAATTAACGGGATAATCGGTTGGAAAAAGGAAGAAAAAGGCACTCGGTATCCCTCCGAGTGCCACCACTAAATCCAAAGTATGAGTGTAATCCGGTATCGAAGAACAATTCATTACTCTGAACAAGTGGCAAAGTTAATACTATTTCTTCCGTCCTGAAAATTTCTTGTCCTTTTTAGCCTCCGGGAACACAAAAGTCGTGTTATATTCCCCGTCAAAGGCGACAACAGCATCGAAACTCTTGCCCTGTTTGCTCTTGAACCCTTTGAGCAGCTTGGTATGCCCTTCGGTGAGCAGGTCTTTGATTTCATCGTCGGACAGGGTGCGTCCCGCTTTCAGCCGGAACACGGGCAGTCCGCACTCCGTGTTGTCGCAGCGTACCACCTTGCCGTAGAACCGCATCCTGCCCGTGCCACACTTGGGACACGCGCAGCCGGAGTCACGGCTGCCGAAGAGCTTGTCGCACGAGATCAGTTCGGAGGTTATCTCACGTGTGTACGCCTCTATCTCCTTGCGGAAGGTGTCGTCGGACAGTTCCCCGCGCTCGATACGCGCCAGCTCCTTTTCCCATTCGCCCGTCATGGCAACATCGGCGATGCGCATCGTCTTGACGACGGAATTGAGGGCAAGTCCTTTTTCGGTGGGAACAAGCGACTTCTTGCAGCGTTCCATGTAACCGCGCTTGAAAAGCGTTTCGATGATGGAGGCGCGTGTGGCGGGAGTACCGATGCCACAGTCCTTCATCGCCTGCCGCAGTGCGTCGTCCTCAATTTCCTTGCCCGCCGTTTCCATTGCCGAGAGCAGGGTGGCTTCGGTATGCAGCGGCTTGGGTTTGGTCTTTCCTTCGGTAATGGACGAGCCTTTCGGTGTCAGCGTGTCGCCTTCCTGCCAGCCGGGGATGGTAATTTCCTCTTTTTCCTCGCCATAGACGGCACGCCATCCGGTTTGCTTCACGACGCTGCCTTTTACGGTAAACTCCACTCCGGCACATTCCGCCGTGACAGTGGTCACATCCTTGACGCATTTCTCAGAGAATGCCTCGACCATGCGCCCGGCAATCATCTGATAGATGGTATTGTCCTCTTTGGAGAGGAAGAGCGGTTTCTCACCCGTGACGAGCAGGGCATGGTGGTCTGTCACCTTGCCGTCGTCCACGCTGCGGCGTGTCGGGGCGGCTTTTGCCCGCACCTTGTCTTTCCATTCGGGCTGTGTGCCGATGAAAGCGAGCAGTTTGGGAATTTCGGCAAACACGTCTTCGGGGATGTAGCGGCTTCCCGTTCTCGGATAGGTTATCAACTTCTTTTCGTAGAGTTTCTGCGCGATTTCAAGCGTCTGTTCCGCCGTGAAGCCGTGCTTGGCGTTGGCTTCTTTCTGGAGCGTGGTCAGGTCGTAGAGCAAGGGAGTTTCCTCCGTCTTCTCCTTGCGCTCGGCTTTCGTGACAGTGGCGCAACCTGCCGCCTTTACCTTATTATATAGTTCCATCGCCGGTTCTTTCTCTTTCCATTTCTCGGAGGATGAGAATTTCACGACTTCGCCGTCGCAACCGTCCGTTGCGATATGGAGCTGCCAGAATGCTTCGGACGTAAAGCGGCGGTTCTCCCAGTAGCGTTCACATACCATAGCCAACGTTGGTGTCTGCACCCGCCCCACGGAATACGTGCCGTGTCCGGCGGCGATGGATAACGCCTGTGTGCCGTTGATGCCCACGAGCCAGTCGGATTCGCTCCGCGCTTTGGCGGCGAGGTAGAGGTTGTCGTATTTGCTGCCGTCTTCGAGTTTCCGCAGTCCCTCGCGGATAGCTTTGTCGGTGAGAGAGCTGATCCACAGGCGCACGAAAGGAGTGGTGCAACCCGTATAGTGGTAGAGGTAGCGGAAGATAAGCTCTCCCTCGCGTCCGGCATCGGTCGCCACGATGATATGTTCGCTTGTGTCGAACAGTCTTTTGATGACTTTTATCTGCGACACCACGCCGCTGTCGGGCTTGTAACCTTTCTCCGTCCTGACCTGACGGGGGACGAGCGTGAATGTGTCGGGAATAATCGGGAGGTTGTCACGGACAAATCCGCGCACGCCGTAGCCGTCGGGCATGGCAAGCTGAACGAGGTGTCCGAATGCCCATGTCACGGCATAACCGCCTCCCTCGAAATATCCTTCCTCTCTCTTTGTCGCGCCCACGATGCGGGCGATTTCACGTGCCACGGAGGGCTTTTCTGCAATGATTGTCTTCATGTCTTCTTCTTTTTTGTTGATACTTTGGATTTTATTTTGGATTCAGTGGCGGACACGGGATTACATTTTCATGCCCTTGCCCGTTTTCTTCTGCGGCTTCTCCTGCTGCTGTTGCTGGCGGGCGTCCTTCGGGTTGGTCTGACCTTTCTGCAACGGCTCTCTCAGATTCTTTGTAGCCTCGTTGGTCTTGCCATCGTTGTTCACCGCCACCTGCGTGCGGCTCTCGTTGGACGGAGCAACCTGCTGTGCATTGTCAGGGTTCGTGTCGTAGCGGTACGGGCGTCCCTTCTCCGGGTTGAACTTGATATACATCGTGGCATGGAAGCCCTGCTTGTCGGTCACGTTCTCCAGCTTCACGGCTTTACCCGCCACATAGTCGGCTTTCTGCTGGTCGGTGAAGCTCACGCCGCTCCATTTGCTGATGGGGCGGATGCTGCCGTCCTCGTTCGTCCACGTGTTGCGGCGTTGCTCCTTCTTGGTCTGTGCGGCATTTTCCCCGCCCTGCGCCTGACTTTTCGATGTGTCGCCTTTGGTTTCCTGTGTCTGTGCGGTACGGGGCGACTTGCCGGTTCCCGGCACGAACTCCACGCCGCGCTGCTCCACGTTCACTTGCAGGGTGGTGACGAACTTTCTGCCGTCGTTGCGCTCGATGAGCTTGTCGCGTACGGGCAGTCCGGCGCGGAGCATGTCCCGCTCCTGCGTGGTGATTTCCGTCTTGCCGATGCGCTCCGGGATGCGCACCCTGCTTGCCGGAATGTCCGTGATTTCATTCGTCTTGCGGTCGATGCTGATGTAGGAGGGGATGATCTCGCCCGTTTCCCTGTCCACAATGTCCACGACCCTACCGAGATTGCCCGTTTCGCGGAGGTTCTTCCGGTCATTGTCGGAGAATTTGTGTTCCTTGTACTCATCCAGCTTCTGCTCCTTGCGGATGAAGTGCGGCACGAGGCTGATGTTTCCCTCACCGTCCTTCTTGAAGGAGAGGCGGGCGTCCAGCTCGAATGATTCGCCGCCGAAGGTCGGTTTGACCTTTACCAAGTCGGACTTGCCATAGTTGAGCATCTTCGTAAGGTCGCCGGACTTTTCAAGGTTGTCCCGCTTTACGCCCCATCTGTCCTCCAGCTCCTGCCAGTTGATTTTACTCTCGTCGATGGGCTGGTAGCCACGTTTGCCCTGCATCTGTTCGGATTTGTCCTGTTGCTGTTCTTTCCGTTGTTCCATGTTCTCCTGTTTTTGAGGTTCTTGTTTCTCTGTCTGTTGTGCTGCCATCTCTTCCTGCACCTTCTTCTCATAGTCGGAGGTGTCCACCTTGTGAGGGGCGAGCAGCTCCTTGTTCGCTTCGGGGTCTTTCAGCAGTTGCTTCATCACCTCTAAGAGATTTTCAGCTTGGTCTGCCGCAATGCGGTAGAAACCGAAGCGGCTGGGTTCCTTGCACTGCCGGAAGAAGTTCTTGAAGAAGTTGTCCAGCACGTCGCCATGTCGGTCGAATTGCAGGAAACTCTGCGCGTTCTCCGCTTTTGCGGGGGTGCGCTTGGGTGTGCCGTCCGCGTTCAGCCCGGCTACCACGCTGATCTCGCCTGTCTTCTCGTCACGGACTACCAGCACGTCCTTTTCGTCTTTTTTCTTTGCCATCTGAAAAATGTTTTAATGGGTTATTTATGAAAGAAATTATGGATACGAGCCTTGTAGAAGGCTATATCTTCCTTTTTGAAGTCCTTGATATGGTTGGAAAGGAATGTCAGCACGTCCTCCTCGCTGTAATAGGTCTTCTTGCCCAGCGTCTTGTAGGGCAATGCGCCTACGCTGCGGTAGCGTTGGAGGGTGCGTTTGCTTATCTGGAGCAACATGCACAAATCCTGATTGTCGAAAAGGCGGATGCTTTCCGTGATAGTGGGCTGTTTCCCCTCAGCCTTCATCGCCAGCAGCAGTTCGTCCTGACGGTCGAGCCGTTCCATCAGCTTCTGCATCCAGCCCTCGAAGTTGTTTCGTGTGAGCAGTTCCATGACCTATGTCCTCCTTCCTTTTGGTTTGCCGCCCGTGCGCAGCGTGTGGTTGTGGAACAGGGTGTCTATTGTCCCTTCCTCGTTCCTTACTGTGTTGTCCTCCAATAGCCGCAGTATCTCGGAAAGGCGGTAGCGGCAGCTTCCGCGTACCACCACATACTCGATACGGTGGTCGGTGCGCATACGCTGCATGGTGCGCTTGCTCACGTTGAGCATCTTCGCCGCCTGTGCCGTGTCAAGCAGCTTGTCTTCGGTTTCCCGCTTCCGTTTCTTCTCGTCCCTTGCCTCGCGGATGTACCCTGCGATGTTCGCAATCTGCGCCATCATCTCCTTGTAGGCGGAACTTTCCATTGTTATCACTTTCATGTTCAGTCCTTTCTTTTTGTTTCTGCGACAAAATTCGGCAATAAACAAAAGGGGCTTTAACAACTCACTACGTGACTCACGTAAGATTTTTGCGGAAGATGGCTCCGTAACCCGGTCAAACGGCGCAACAGGCAGCCTTTCAGCGGAAAACGATACGTCTTGTATGCCGTTTCGTTACCTTTGCGGCAAACTCTAAATGACATGAATATGGAAATAGTATCTATCGAGAAAAAGACTTTCGAGATGATGGTGGCGGCATTCGGCGCACTCTCGGAGAAGGTCGCCGCCCTGAGGCGCAAAAGCGACACGGGGCGCATGGAAAGATGGCTCACGGGCGAGGAGGTCTGCGGGCAGTTGAGAATAAGCCCGCGCACGTTGCAGACGCTGCGTGACAGGCGGCTTATCGGCTACTCGCAGATAAACCGCAGGTTCTATTACAAGCCAGAGGAGGTGAAGCGGCTGATACCGCTTGTCGGCACGCTCTATCCGCACGGCAGATGATTTGATTTATTCACCCACTGAATCCGAAGTTATGATGAACGAGAACAACGATGTTTTTACGATGGAAGACGAGCCGATAGCCTCTGTGGTGCAGGATATGCGCAAAGGCTCGAAATGGCTGTCCGCATTTCTGGAAAGCTACCGTCCTCCGCTGGACGGGGAACGTTACCTGACGGACGGCGAGGTGTCGGAACTGCTCCGTGTGAGCCGGCGCACCTTGCAGGAATACCGCAACAACCGCGTGTTGCCCTTCATACTTTTGGGAGGGAAGGTGCTTTACCCGGAAACGGGGCTGCGCGGGGTACTGGAAGCGAACTACCGCAAGCCGCTGGAGTGAGGCGGTTTCATGAAAAAGTAAACGGGTGACACCTTTTGTGGTGCTACCCGTTTACTTGTCTTATGGGGTATGTGCAATCAGCAATACCCGGCTTTTCCGTTCTGTATGAACATCACGTATGTCTGCCGTTTCTCTTGTGAGAGTGCCTTTCCCACCAGCCATGTGCGGAACAGGTGGGTGTTGTAGGTATTCACCCTGAAAGCGACCGGGATGATGATTTCAAGGGCGTACACGTCCGCGTGCAGCCCGTTTTCAAGCTGCATGTAGCGGCACACCTCGTAGTCGTTCAGCACGTCCGACTTGCGGACGGCTCTGATGGCGGCGTTCACTGCCGGGACGGTCGTATGGAACAATCCGGCTATTTCGGTGGCGGTCATCCACACGTCGTTACCGGTTACGCTGACTGCCTTGTCCTCGATGATGATTGTGTCACGTTTCATGGCTTTTCTTTTTAGATGGTGCAACCTGCAAATTCCTCGACGCCGTTCAATCTTGCGGCAAGGTTCTCCATGTCCTGATTGAGCTTCTCTTTGGTTATCTTTGCGTAAATCTGCGTCGTCTTTATGCTCTTGTGTCCGAGCATGGAGCTGACCGTTTCGATGGGAACACCGTTGGAGAGGAATATCGTCGTGGCTGCCGTGTGGCGGCTCTGATGCCACGTGATATGCTTGGTGATGCCGCAACGCTTGGCGACGGCACGGATACCGGCAAGGCACGTGTTATAATGCGGAACGGGAAATATCCTGCCGTCCCCGCACAGTCCCCGGTATTTGCCGATTATGCGGTTGGCGATGTCGAGCAGGCGGATGTTGGACACCACGCCCGTTTTCTGGCGGTTGATGTTTATCCACTCGTGTTCGTCGAAGTAGGTGCGGATATTCTCTTCCGTAAGGTTGCGCATATCCGCGAACGACAGCCCCGTGAAGGCGCAGAACAGGTAGAGGTCGCGGTACAATTCCTGTTTGGCGTTTTTCAGTTTCCCCTCCATCAGCAGGCGGATCTCATCTTTGGTCAGGAAACTGCGTGTTGTTTCCTCCTTCTTGATTTCATACTCGCGGAACGGGTCGCGCGTCAGCCACTCGTTGTTGATGGCGATGAATACCATCGTCCGTAACGGGCAGACGTACAGCCACACGGTATTGGTGCAGCAGTGCTTGTCCGTGCGCAGGAACATCTCGAAGTCGGAGATGAAAGCCGGGGTAAGCTCTTTTAGGGCGATGTCCTTCACATGGTAGCGGATGTCGAGGAACTCTTGCATGTGCTTGTAAACGGTGCGGTACTTCAGCAGCGTGCCTTTGGCTTTCATGCCTGCCTCCACCTGCTTCTCGTAGTCCTCGTTGTGCTGGCGGAACACCTGCATCAGCGTGTGGTAGCGGTGTTCCAGTCCGAGAAAGGCGTTCTTCACCTTCTCCGCCGTGACGAAGTTGTCACGCTCCATGATTTCCTGATAATGCCTGTTGATGCGTACCCGCATCTTGTCAAGCATACGGTTCGTTTCGAGTGCCGCCGTGCTTCTGCCCGTGACACGTCCACCTTTGGTGTCCCACAGTTTCGGATCGACAGTCAGTTTGCAGCTGAACTGTGTCTGGCTGCCGTCCACCGTGATGCGTCCCATGACGGGAACTGTCCCGTCCTTTTTCACTACCTGACGCTTGAGGTAGTAGATTACTGAAAATGTACTCTTCATTGTCCTTAATTTTTGGGTTTCAAAATTAGTTGGTGAAGAGTCCGGTGTTGGTACGCAAAACGGGGAGGAACGGCGCAATCTTTTTCCGTAACCTGATTTTTCGCATGAGTTATGGATAACTCACTATTCCTTAGAGCCTTGTTTCGCTATTCGTACCCGTTTGTCGCATTTTCGGGCATGGTTACGAACAAGTAACGTAGCGGCGTCAGGATTTGGCTTCGGCAGGGATTGTAATGGCTTCACGGATTATCGCCACTTCAACCAAAACCCTTGTAACTCAATTCTATCACTATATCTTTCCGCATTTCACTTTTTTGTAGTAACTTTGCACTTTAAAAATCTCATTTGAAATTCCCAACTCAAGTTAATAGTTTTCAAAGCGGAATTTCTCTTTTTTTTCGAGAGATACCGTTTTATTTTCTTTTCATCTTC